>Ga0163217_1098259_pt1 | contig 10874 bp, 11 predicted proteins | sample SynspAceP_FD_185933 | JGI IMG/M metagenome (GOLD analysis project Ga0163217, IMG submission 185933) | Saline lake microbial communities from Ace Lake in Antarctica - Synechococcus sp. Ace-P (PacBio error correction) | ecosystem: Environmental > Aquatic > Non-marine Saline and Alkaline > Saline ...
TAAACAAAAAAAAAAAAAAAAGGGGGGAAGAAAAGGAAAGGGAAAAATGGGGGCGAATGAATAAATCAAAAACGGTTTTTTTCCAAGCCAATTGTTTGGTGGATGTGAAAAAGCCAAATCAAGCGCCAAGGAAATTTCCCGACCGCCGATCGGAAACCGGTTGGATCCGCGCCATCGAAAAAAATCAACCCTGCCCTTGGCCCCCCCAGGGCAAACGATGATTCCGTCCCCAGTATGGCCCCCGCGGGGACCCGCGGTCGCAGGGTCCTGGTCGAAATTGCGTTTTTGAAATCGGGTGGGGCGGTTCTCATCAATGGTGACTGATGACCAAGTCGCGGCACGGGAAGTCTCGTCCCATGTTCGAAAGCCCTCACCAAAGCCCAACGGTTTCCAGCAGCCCCTGGCGGTGGAGGCGCCGATCAACAATCTCTGCCCGGTCAGCGTGCCCGGAAAGGACAAGGCTTGGTTCCTGACTTCGGTGAGTGCGCCTCCAATGTCGTAGGCCATCCGTTCGGGCTTGATCTGTATGGTTTATCTTCGCGGGGGAAACAATCTCCCTGCCCAGGCCTCGCCTTTTTTCCTGCACTATGGTCACCGGCGCCCAGGGTCATGGCGCGACAAGAAACGACAATGATGGCGATTAACCTACCATCAAGCGCATGGCCGGAAAAACATTGACCGGGGGTACGATCGTGCCCATTGGCCGCAGCAAGTGGACCAGACGTTCTCTTTTCTGGTTGTCACGGGTCTGATTGTCCGCTGTTTTTTAGCGGCGCGCTCAGTCATAAATGTCGAGCCCGCCCCTCGGAAGGATCACCCTGCGCGCCGTTTGACCCGTCCATCAGGCCTCAAATCGTGGGTGGCGATGAAAACGGCGGTCGCCCACCGTTGAGCTCGGTAAACAAGATTAAGCCAGGGCGCTGGCGGCCATCGGTGGATCGACATTTGCCGGTCGGTGTCGTCGGCAAAGCAGGATTTCGGGTTGATCAATCAGGGCGCCGGGCGATCGCGGACGCGCTGTTTTTTTTCACCACCCCGACAGCACTGGGCGCAGCACGGTTTGATGCGCTTCAGCCCAGCCGACCCACTTCAGTCAGAGCTCCGATCAACATCAGAGCGGTAACTCGACCCTCGTCCTTGCGCGCAACTCTAAGGGGAGGGCGGAACATTCTCATAGTGGTCCATGTGATCTGAGAAGCCGAAATCCTGGAAAACAATGCCAACCGGCGCCGCAACAACGGCAATTCCTTCGCTCGGAATGACGGAAATGCGCGGTCGAACATGCGAATCAAGTCACGCGTGGGGTTGACCGCGACATGAACAGAAGCCGCATGAGCGTTGGTTTTGCCGGCGCCTGACGGGCTGTCAGGAACTGGAAGGATCGTTTGGGGATGTCAAAAGTCAGGTCACGCAGGACTTCTGGCCCCAAATACCGTAGCGTAAGCCGACATTTTCGAAATGGATCAACGGTCAATTCCCTGTCCCGGCGGCTTTTTTCCCTCAGCTACCGGGCCGCACAGTCGCCGGGCATGTTATGCGGAGTTAATATACCTGACGACAACCGGCTCGTCGACGCGGCATGTTCGCCAAGCGTTTTACCATTCCATTACGCGAATCGGTAAGAGTGTTTCAATGCCTTCCTGTAGTGCAAGGTGAAAAGGGGCCTTATGGGCGTTTCAAACCGCACGCACAATGCATCGAACCGGGAACTGGCCGACTTTTGATGCCGGACCGGGGGCGGAAACCACGTGCCGCTCGTACGCGTGACATCGAGGATCCTGTTTTTGGAAATCTGTCATCGCGCGCGTGATGTTTTTTCAATGCGGTCCGTGGGTCCGATGCCGGCAGTGTCGTTCAAATCCCGGTTTACGCATCCCCAGGCTGTGGTCCGATTCCCAAATGACTTTGCTCATACTGGCCAAGGCGTTCCGGCAAAATCCCCATGGCGCAGAGCGGGACGGCTCGGCGTGTTCGCAGGAAGAAAAAACCATCTTTGCCGCAGGCGGATCTCGGACCTCAACGGCTACGTCCGTTTTTGGTGGGCTGGCGGTGTGTGCGGTGGTGCCGTTAGCTCTGGATGGTTTGCGTGGTGATGCTTTGAGTGGTGCACCTGCCCCGGTCAGGCTGCAGCAAACTTCGGCAGCCTCAACTGTGATACCAAATCAAATCCGACCAGGCAACGAGTCTACCAGATCCGGTGATGACGTCTTCATTCCGGTTCAAAAAGACCGGGGCCTCCAAGGAAGGTTCAGCTCTCCTGCGCCGACGTCCTGCACGGATCGAGCGGGCCGGATCAATCCGATGATCCGGCCAGGCGGGATTAGGGCCGTCATATCCCGAAGTCCGGATCAAATGGCTTTACATTTGACGCTGAGATCTCTAGGACTGAGCGCAATTGTTGGCCAAGACTTCCTGGAGAGGCCGAAATGCGGTTGTGCCGGAAAAATCATCCGACCCCCTGTTTACGGCCGGAAATTGAATTGCGGCAACGCAATCGCACCAATGGCTGCGGAGATCGCAACCCCAAATCCGAAGAAGGACTGCTGGTCATTCCATCCTCAAAGGGCCGGTTCCATTTTCGCTTGCAGACCCTGAATCCGCGCATGCAGTGATGCCGGGCTTGAGCCTGAGGTCGAGTTCATTACGCTTCGAGTTTATGGCCGTGGTAACCACGAGCCAGGGGTCAAGATCTCCAGGATATCGACAGTGGAATTTCCGCGTGGCGCGGATGTGCTGCCTGTGACGACAGTTCTTGAATCCGCCGGACACTGAAAAAAAAAAAAAAAAAAAAAAAAAAAGGATTTGCAACGCGTAACTGAAAGATGAGCGCGGCCGCCAATGACGTTGAAATCGCTGTGCTGCTGGACCCAAGAGATCCGCCGTGAGGGCAATCTCGACGCTTGAATATGTCGGGTTCGAATGCCGATTAATTTTTGTTGTCGGCTACGGCTGGACGTGGGCCTACCGCGTTTCGCGAGTTGCCTTTTGTCGGCGTGTCAAGGGCGACGCCTGATTTCGGGTCTTCAGTCCGTTACCAGGACACTCCAGTCTCGAAAAATGAGCCTGGTGTTCACCTTGCAGCAAGATTGCGGCCTAGTTTCCCATCAGCAGCAAAGGGAAGCACAACATGGCCCAGAATTCTCATCGCAGAATGAAGAAGATTTAACTCCGGCGTTTTTGTTTGCGCGGGCGCTTGTCATGGAATGGCCACGAAATCGTTGAAGCGGGCGACGGGCGCCGAGGCACTTGATCATCTGCTGGAAGGCAGTCTTCGATCTGCTGTTGTCGATATCCGGATGCCTGTAATGGATGCAATTGCCGCTTGCGACCGCGTCGGCCTGAAAACATAGTCCCACATGGCCGATCTTGCTGAATGACCGGCTATCGAATCAGCGTGAGCGGGCCTGAGCCCCGCTGATGCGGATCGTGGTTTGATGTGGTGCCGAAGCCTTTTTCTTTGCCTGATATCCGTCAGGCTGTGCCGAAGCACTCATCCAAAAGCCGCCCTGAATGAATCCACAGCTTAAATGGTCGCGCTACTGCAAGGTCGAGCAATCGTCCAGATAGTCGTTTTCTCAAGTTCCGGAGAGAATTGATCGCCGAGCCGTTTTGCCGGACGCCATCGAATTTCGCGGCGCGTTGAATATCACTCGTCAGGAACCTTGACCCGGCTGCCGAAATCCCGGAACCCGGTGGTTTGCGCGTGGCCGCCAGTTGGATCGCGATTGTCACCTGATCTGTTGCCCGTTGCGATCCGGTCCCTGACCCTTCGGCTTCGCACCTGCGGTCACCCATTGCCTGCAAATCATCTGGTTCATCATGTCCTTCGGCGCCTTGCCTGAGCGCCTGCATGCCCGGCCCTGGTCTCCCGCCGCCTGAACCTGTTCTCCGCCGGTGAGTTTCCGGCGGCATCGCCGCATCGCCTCACCGGCTTCGCCAAACTTCCGACGGCTGGAATGCCAAGGCCTTCCAGGTCGCGTTTGCAATTGTCCCAGCCCGGTCGCGCATTGTTTTGCTGGCTGCGGCTCAGTGCGCCTACATATCTTCAAGCGATTGGTCGCCTGTCCTGTTGGCCCTGATCCCTCGCCTTGACCGGGTTGTTGCTGGCCCTGCTGCTGGCGGTCCGCGACCTTCGCCTGACTGGTTCTGGCGCTCCCGGGTCCGGCGCGCATGGTCCGTCCATCAACTTGCTTTGTTGCTGACAGCATCAATATCGCCGAGCTTTGTCGCATCTGCTGGCGCATCGGGCCGCCCTTGCTGCTGCCCTGGCGCTGTTGCCGGCCGGCCTGCATGTTGTCATCAATGCGCTTGCAGTTCCTGAGCATTTGCTGAGCCTGCGTCAGACAACCGGAGCGGGCCCAGGTTTTCTCGATCTGGTCAAGCATGTGTCGAGATCGCGCTGAAACGCCAGCAATGTTTTCAGCATGGCCTGCTGGTTCTGGGCTATTCTGGTTGTTGGGGTTCTGAACGCGCGCAGCCTCGCGATTAACGTTCCTAGCTGGCCTCGCGCAGCTCGTCCATCAGCTGGCTGATCTCTTCCATCCGCTCGCGCCATTCCTCTCAGAGCCTCGCGAGCGCAATTCTGGGCCTCGCGCACCGACGCTCGGCGAGCGAGAGATTGCCAACCTCCCATCTGCAGAGCAAGGCCCACATGTAGTCAATTTGCTGCACGTAAAATCGTCATCCGAACGAGCGTTCTCAAGCCTGCGTTGATTGATTCCAGCAACAGGTAATGGGTGAGGTTGGGGAGGTTTCCTCAGGCGCGACGTCAGCGGCGTCCATGCAGATCAAACAACCCGTTGCAGATTGGTTGGCATCCAAGTGCCAGCACGCCGCGCGTTCGACAACCGGCTGCCCGCCAAGCGTTCGGAAAAGCGGCGTCCGGGAAGCACGGGTCTCAGTGTTTTTCCTGCGTGCCTTTGCCTGCCCGTCGGTCGCCACCAGGTGTGATCCGCATTCTGTCCAGCCAAGCGGATGTTCGGTCAGGTCCATGGCTTGCTACAGCCTGGTTATCCGTAGAACGAGCGCCGGGCAGGTGAGCCTGTAATTCGTGGGTCCACATGCGCCGGCGTCGGGCGCAGGCTCTCCGGCGGGACGATCTCGGCTCAGCACTGGCAATTCGTGATCGTCTGTGAGCGTGTACTCCAACTCCAGCGCGCCATTGGTAGCGCGGACGCGGTGCTCGACGAAAGCTGCAACCGGAGGCTCATCGGGGCATCAGACGGATGACAACGCAGGCTTCGGATCTGCCGCCACTAATCTTCAACTCGCCATCGGCTCTGGCTGGAATGTCCAGGTCGTGACCCTGTTGGCCGCCACTTTTGTCTGCGGATGTTTTGGCATCCGTTTGCTCAACCGGGGTTTCAAGGAGTCTGCATCGGCGCCCTCGCACATGCATTCTGCATTGCAGCGCTGCGCCGACTCTTATGGTGATTTCACTGCCCTCGGATGGCGCTGAGGGCTCTCCTCCGGACGTGCCCAGAAACCGGTGAGGAAGACCCGGAGCCTGATTGACGTAGGGCGCCGGGTGATCCAGGCGTCGATGCGACATCGGGCAGTTGGTTTTGCGCATGGCTGACAAAAGGCATCTGAGGGCCTGCCGGCGTTTCCTGAGAAGAATATCCAAAAGCAACAAAACAGCAGCAGGGCGACGGCGACCGCCGGATCCCCAGGGATCGTGCTGCGGGCAGACTTGAGCGTGAATGCCCGGTTTCGATGGCTCCGATCTTCTCAGCCATCCGTAAAGCAATGGGGTCGAGAGAGCCGCGCGAGGCCGAATGGATTCGTCCGCCCCGTGGTGTCGTCCTGGGCTGCGAATGCCTGAATGGCGATCTGAATTGTCTGCTTCGAAGCCGTTCATCGAATTCTGCGCGTCGGTGGCGGCGGGAGACAGGGCCACAGCGAAGCCAGAAGCCCCAGGCAGAACAGGCCAAGCAGCGTTCAGGCGAGCCAATAGGGAAAAGGAAAGCAAAAAGACACTTGATAGCGGAGCACCTAGAGCGGGGCCGACAGGGTGGAGGAGACGCCCGAACGAAACAGATTGATCCGCAATGCGCAGGCGCCAAAGGCAACGAGCGACGAGCCGTCATCAACTCGAGCTTGGGGGTTGTGGCCTTTGGAATGCGTTTTGCGTGCCCTTTTTTGGCTTTGGCTGCCATCTCATTTTCCTTCCAGCGTCGGACCTGAAGATAGCGTCTTTGCGGCCAAGGCGAGGCCCTGTGCCAAAAAAGTGAAGCCGGAATTGCGCCGTCAGGGAAGAACATCTGGCTTCAGAAATACGGGCCACTGGACAGCCGGAGCGCTCAACTCGACCGCGGGAAGTGATCCAGCCTATCAGATTTCGTCCCCCCCCATGGAAAGGCGCGGACGCACGACGTTGGAACTGGTCCGTCTTCCACCAACACTTCGGGAATGAGAAGCCTGGTGTTGTAGGTTCCGGCTTGAACCGCGCCCGGTAGGCGCCTGCGAACCGGATGGCGAATCAAGGTCTCCGGCTTTCAGCGCAGACATCTCGCGGTCCTTGGAATGGTAATTCACCCGCTCTCACAGACGGGCCCGACAATGTCGGCGCGAATTCGCGTGCGCTTGCAGGCGGACATTTTTACCGCTCCGCGAAACTTCAATGCCTCAAAGGCTTCGTAGAGCGTTGGGCGAATCAGATCGTCATTGGCAGCATCGACGATGACGAAGGTTCTTGTCGCCGCATCCTTGACTATAGGAGTGGAATTCCGAAGACCCACAGAACGCCTGCATTGGCGACGAATCAGGCGGCGCCGGGTTCGAGACTCACCAAGCCACAGCCGGAAGATCGCGCAAACCGAGCCTGACCCATGGTGGCCATAGGCATCAGGATGCTGGTGGATGTTCGCCTATCCGTCACGGTAAATAAAACGCGGTCACGTCTCAAGGCGAGCCACAATGTCGAATAATGATCGATGGTGTGGCGTCGCGCGCAAAAGATCATTTCCGCCGATCAGCTTCAAGGCGTCCCTATCGAACAGCGGCATGGCAGTCTCCGTGGCTGGCGCTGCCGTATGTTTGCGAGGTCCCGATAGCCGGATGACTCGGAACTCCAGGGAGACTTGCAGGCTGTGCGGTAGACTGGCCGGTGCTATCGCTGCCACCGCTATGCGAAACTTGTCTTCCTTTTGCCGGGCGAGATCACTCTGGCGCAGGCAACCGGTCTCTTCGGGAGCGCGTGCAATACATCGCGCGCGAATGACATGCGCGGAATTGAGACTCGGCGCAACCTTGCCCACAATGAGCATTGCACGGGCATTGATCACTCTATCGTATTATCAGGATCGGATTCGCAGGCGATCGAATGAAAACACTAGATCCCTCTCGTCATGCCGCAGGTCAGAAGGCGCTATCCTGCCAATGAACGATCTGATACGCGCGCACACCGAGCTCTTGCACCACGCCGAGAAACATCAGCTATGGAAGTCTCGGGAGGGCTCGGTATAAAAGCAAGATTGTCCGCGCGAATGCGCAGAGCAGACGCACCCGACGAATTCGCGCGGCGGCGGAGATTCTACGCCCTTCGGAGACGCGACTCCGTGCTAACAGCAGCGAGCACTGGATTACCACTTGCAGACAAGTGATCTTCAAGAGCGCCTGATGTGGCTGACGAGTTGGCTTCTGCTGCGATAGCAAGACCGCACCGGCGAAATCGGAGCCGATGCGGACGATCCGCGCCTGAACACCACATCAGCGCCTGTAGTGCGTGGCGAGGCGCCATCACTGGCACGGCTGGTCAAAGTACGCGGAACCTATACGAACGAGGTCGCTCGAAACCTCTGGTGTCTGCAATGTCGCGGCCACGACTGAATCGTCGCTTCGTGGCAGATTGTCTAACGAGATGCGCCCAATATTCCAGCGCGATAGCGTCCTGCCGGCATAACGGGCTTCACATATACGAGCGGAATGCTTTGCACTGAGCAGATCGATGGATCATGGTTCAGCATGCGCCACTGCTCGATTGAGCCTGCGGCGCTTCGTGCGTATTCTGTAAGAGGGCCGGTACAGAATGTCTGCTCTCATCTGCGAGCAAGACGGCGAGCAACGAGTGAATGCGATATATCACCGTTTTGTCACGGCGAGCTACGCGCGGACCGCCTGCTTGCGCATTTCTTCGAGCTATAGACTGCCTCGTTGTGGCAATACACGGTGTCCGGCGTGCCCCGCACGCCGTCGATTCCAGCGGAAGCACTATGCAGAGCCTGGCCCAGACTCCGTCTATGAGAGCCTAAGGGCGCTGTTCCAAGGCAGACACATTAGCGACATATCGTCAAGCTGACTTCGTACACACGCATCGGACCGAGAGAGCTCGTACCGTGATGACGCACTATTCGCATCTCCTGCACACATTAAAACTCGTCGGCATGCGAATTGACCGTCTTCGAGTACGCGCAGCTGCGCTATTAAATGTCTGTCGGATGCAATGCGTCGTGGGGGGCGTTCGGATAACATACAGGCGTCTTGTCTCTCACTTCCGTGTCAAGGAGAGGCGCCAGAGATCGTGCCACCGTTAGGCTGCTATCGATCGTTGTCTTGCTGCCTGTATTTCAGTCTGTCAGAATGCTTTGGAGGCGCCGGTTTTGCCGGTAGATTCGTGCCGGTTACCGTGTTGGTTCACTGTTGCCAGGTTGGACGCTCGCAGCTTAGACGTATCTGCCGGGGCTGGGCGCTACTTCCTAGCACGTACGGCAGTGTTGGAGGCCCCACCTGCTCCCGCTTATGCGCGGTCCACAATCGCAGCAGAATCGATGAACGGCTCCGAAGCAGAAGACAATCAATGATCTGGGCCAAAATCAGGCATACAGCAGCCGTTTAGGAACGCGTGAACCCATGCACTGGGCACGTGCGCTGGTGTGCCTGGGGGGAGACGCGATACGCCAGTCGGGGCCCTGGCGTCTTTTTTGGCATTTATTATTCTCAGTCATTATACCCGAACACGCCCGACGGGATCGGTGCACAGCTGGAGACGAAGATCGGCAGACATCTCCCGCCGGAACAAGCGTTTGCGATTTCGCCCCAGGTGGCCGAGCCTCAACGTACTGCATGAGCATCAATCTAATAACTCTACGGGTTGCGCTGCTGCCTCCGGCGAGTTCTGGACGAAGAACGGGATAAGTGCTTCGCCACCGACGGCACCTAAGGGGGCATCCACCACGAGTCGCCGTCGCAAAGTGTATCAATCTGCGCTAGGGAATTTAGTGTTTTGGATATTGCGGCTTTCTCAGGAACACGCCGGTTCTTAGGCCCTGCAGATATGCGGACCGTAGCATCTTAGCCTTGTCTAGGCAGCATTGCGGGATCTGTTCAAAACACCGTACTGCGCCGATGTCTGTCATCAGACCCGAGCCTGCGAGCATAGCAAGCTTATCGCGGGGCCGACCCATGCTGGACGTACCTATTAGATCGAGCAGCTGAACCGGTACCTCTAGTTCACAAGTAATTGAATCTGGTGCTGTGCTACTCTTCCACAAGGACAGGAGATAGCACGCTTCAGCCGAGCCATTCCCGAGGCAGTCGAAAATTCACCATAGAGGGAGCAAGTGCGAGCTAGCAATGCGCTGCAAATGCAGAAGTGCTGGTGGGGCGGCCGATGCAGACTTCCCCTGAACCGTTGAGCAAGCTGATCGAATGACCACCAGATCCGCAGACAAAGTGGCGCCTACAAGGGTCATCGACCTGGACATTCCAGCCAAGACGCCGAGTGCGAAGTTGAAGATTAGTGCGGCAGATCCAAAGCTGCGTTTTGTCATTCCGTCTACCTGATCCCCGATGAGCCTGACGGTTGCAAGCCTTCGTCTGAATCGACGCAGGGCCGCGGCCAATTTCGCCACGCGCGCTACAAAGTCTGGCGGGCGCTATGAGTGAAGGCGAGTAACACGAGCTCACACAAGACCCCATGTAAGTAATGTTTCACGCATCAATCGGACAGTTGCAGTGCTGAAGCGCGAGATCGTACTGCGTTAGTGATGCAGGCCCAGCCGCAATCCTGCGTGGCAAATCGGCCGCGAACTCTCTAGTCTTGTGGAGCCGGGAATTCAGAAAGTCACGAAGATTAGGTCGCATTATATGGTCTCATACGCTATATCACGATCCCCGAAGACTGACGAAGCCACTGCCCAGCACCCGAACGCCCGCAAATGCTGTTTGACGCCACCCGATACATACTAGGCTCACATGACTGCCCGGCGCATCGAGTCTACGTAGAATATACCAGCGGCTATGCGTAGCACAGCGATGATACGACGAATGACCGAAACCATCCGCTGCTGGGAAGGACAAGATAGAGTTGAAGCGGAATCCACAACTGGTGGCGAGCCGTACGCAGGTAGCAGCTCGGGCAACACAGAGTCCGGTAACATTGCTGTAGGTGTGGAAAGCCATTCATAAGCAAGCTACTAGGTCGTGAGAAAAATCATAAAAAAAATTACTACTCCTACTGTTTAACATTGGCCTTCCGGACCGACAAGGCGTGTATGTCCCGCGGCAAATCCAAGCCAGCTGTCATAGGCAGCCGTGATGCGAACAGCCTGCGACTGACTGCTGCTGCCGCGACTGATGTCGGCAACAAATCTGACAAAGCCGGGTTGTTTGATGCTTGGGGCATGAACACCGACCGCTGTTAGCAATAAGAACTGTCGACGGCCATGAAGGAAACATGTAAGAAGACAGCCCCTAACCATGAGTCTACGAGTCATTTACCGTGTACTGGAATAACAAAACTGCAACGAGCAGGAGCCTATTGAGCAGAACGCAAGATTTGTAAAAACGTTCGGAATGACGATTGGCATCACGTGCAGCAATTGACTACCGTAATGATGGGGCTCATTGCTAGCTGCCAGATGCAGAGGATTGGG
>Ga0163217_1025019_pt1 | contig 10873 bp, 11 predicted proteins | sample SynspAceP_FD_185933 | JGI IMG/M metagenome (GOLD analysis project Ga0163217, IMG submission 185933) | Saline lake microbial communities from Ace Lake in Antarctica - Synechococcus sp. Ace-P (PacBio error correction) | ecosystem: Environmental > Aquatic > Non-marine Saline and Alkaline > Saline ...
GAGAGAGTTAGGATCCGAAATAATCCCTAACATGACAAAGCCACCGGTAAGGTTATAAGAGCGGTTTTATTAAATGGTGACGTAACAAAAACCAAAATATGCTATTAAAATATTTAGATACATGCATATATTTTTGCAACTTAATTAAGAAGAAGAGTTTTAACAATGAAAAATTGATAGTACATTGGAAAGAGCATTTTTTTGAAGAAATGGGAGACCAATCATTGTTTCCCCTCGTCAGAGATACCCTCTTTAGCAAAATGGCCCTTTTTGAAAATTAAGCCGACGAAAGAAAAATCTCTTAAAATTAGAGTCCAAATGTTTTTCCTGAAATTATGGAAACACTAGGTTTTTTTAGACCTCCAAGCGATGGCAGCCTTAAAAGAACTCCAAACCGAGTTTGCTTAAAATGTTTTGTTCATGAAATTTTCTTCTGGATTGCATCCGAGTAGACAAACCTAAAATCTTCTACTTTGATAATAAGTATCAATACGGGTGGAAAATTAAGTAGAACAAAAACATTACACTTAACAGTAACTGCGAACACACTTATTACCATAGTGGGTAGAGCCTCAATGTGGCTTAAAATATATCAAATGGTACAGTAGTTTTGGACTTTCCAAAAAATGAACCGTATTGTGGATTTTTGCAAAAAGACCACAAAGGTTTCAAGAACGATTAAATATTCAATTGTACGCGAACTAACAAAAAGTACTAAAACACTGAAAGATGTTTGCCTGTATTATAGAGCTAACATTTTATGCGTTAACCTCATAGAGGAATTCGCGAAACTATTGAAAGTAGGGTATGTAACGGCCGAAAATAATGGTGGTAAATTTAAAGAGGAATGCTAACGCGTCGAGAGTTTTAAACTTATTAAATTAGATACAAAATTTTAATATTATTATCCTTGAAGAATGCAATTATATAAAAGCAAAAAGCTAAAGTTTATAACTCCCTTTCCGGGTAAAAAAGAAATTTTAAGAACCCATTACTGAAGGCGCTATTTGATGTACGTTTGTGGACCCAACAGTATACAGTAATGTGCAATTTGGGTTGAATTGCAGAACCTTCAATGTCTTTTGATATGATTTTTAGGTAATCTTAAGCAATTTAGGCTATAAAGTACGCTAATGTTAGGGAATATTACAGATGCTGGTTCATTTAGAAAATGACCGCGGATGAAGGTGAAGATTTAAAAATTGGCAAAAAAAGCACAGCTTTTAGAACGTATTGAACCTATGGAAGTTGGTTCAGCGGTATACCGGTAGATTTTTCATACGATACTTCAAACATTAATTTTTTTACCTCCTAGCATAGAACCACAGCAACTGGCCATATTATTGAGCAAATAGAAATTATTAAAGATATTTCCCTCCGATAAAGGATATGCCCTATGAAATAAATGGCTCCTGTTTATTTTAATGTCTCTAATATTTATGAAACTCACGAAGTATGTAAGTTTGAGCGGCAAGAAAATTAGAAGACATGATTACCATACGCGGCGAAACCTTACAGCACAGGACGAAAAACAAAAGTCCCTCAAGATTTTGCTCCTGGAAAAAGCGAGGCACAGCACATTATGCGTTTTGGCCTTCGCCTTGGGGTGAGGTTTTCCTGGTTGGCCATTTAGAATGCACCGCCATGAGTACTAAATATTAGGAGAATCGTTTGATATTCACGGTGGTGGAATGGATTAAAAGTTTTCCCACACACGAATGCGAAATTGCACAAGCGAAGCCAACAAACGGAGTTTCTTCTCCAGTTAGTAAATTGGCTTTCTGCGAATATGCTCACGATGAAACGGTAAAAAAATGGCAAAATCCTACGGGAAATAATATTTTACCCGAAGAGATTTTTTCTGGGAAAATCCATCCTATCAAAAGCATTTTCTCCTACTGTAGTACGTTTTTTTTATGCTACAAGCGCCATTATAACAAGTAATTTTGGACTTAAGTAATGATGCCGTTATTAGCTTCTGAAAGGCTATTTAAAAATTAATGGGAGGCCTGAATAGCCTAGCAAACTTGGCCGTAAGGTAATCCCGGTGATTTTGATGTTCTTTTCTTGGCAACAAAAATGCCTATGATGCCATGAATGACGATTTTAATACCCTACTTAATTGCTCATTATTTGAAGCCGTAAACCATATTAATGCTATAAAAGACGGGAAAGAAACTATTTCTTGAGAAGATAAGCAAACTTTTTAAACCCATGCACATAAGTGCTTTTATAATTTGATGTTTTAGGCATTGGAAAACAAAAATCAAAGTGCGCAGATACGGTAGAACTAGCCGATGTTGTTATCCTTACTCTTATCAGCTTAGAGAAAAAGAAGCACGAGATAACAAAGATTTTGCGACTTCTGACAAAATCAGAGATCAATTAGCTGCATTGGGAATAACAATTAAAAGACGAAAAGATTGGCAACTACGTTTAGTGTTGACTAAGCCCATTTAAAATGAACTTGAATGTATAAAAGTCAAAACCGTCGGCTTTAAAAGTTCAAACCATGACAAAAAATACTGGATCGCACCTTTTGTTTTTTAGTACGCTTTTATCAGCTTGTTATTTTCGCTCACTTACGCCCGCTAGTTTGCCGCTACCCCTTACCTGTTCTCAATTACACACTTGAAGCTTAAAAAAAAGGCACGGTGTAAACTAAAAGGTGGGTTTTTGGGAATAAACCGCATTTTTAGTTGCACCCTTGGGAGGAAAAGGCTACGATCTGTTCCTTAATCCTAAGACCTATTGTAATTTATATTTTCTTACAAAGCTAAGGGCTAACTACTTTCTATTTTCTTTTATTTGCTTTCAAAATTATTCAAGAAATGTAACTTTTTAGGTTTTACTTGGAATCCAGACGACACAACCTTTTTAAAATCGGATTCGTTCAAAATAAAATTTACAACTCTTATGGATTGCCGCTTTGCCGTTGGTTGGTACATTAATGAAAAAGATTTTCTGAAAGAGAAAAAAACGGTGAAACAATTTAAGATTCCTTTTTATTTATCGGTTTTGGCCATCCATGCTAAGGTGCACGCCTAGGGCAATGTACTTTTCTATGATGGTCCGTATTATAAAAAATCCCTCTTCTGAAATTTTATTCCTATTCGAAGCAAAGTGCGAGCGGAAGTCCTTTTTTGGTTTTTAGAAAGGCTTATGAATTTAGCAGGCTTTACAGGCGCTAGCGAAGTCCAATGGAGCCAGCTATTGGTATTATTGGTAGGCCATGTATTTATAATTGGTACGAAAAAAATCCAGAAATTAAAGTCTTATGGATTTTAGAATCGCATTGTAATTCCCGTGGTATAGGGAGCAATTTTTTTGTGCGTTTAGGAAACTTTTTTTCAATTCAGAAATTGTGGTAAAATAAGTGGACAAGTCCTTTGTATTTGCAAACACTAAATTTGTTAGAACACAGTAGATCTAGGTGTTGGAAACTGGGGACCTAAATATGGGAAGAACGCTACGACTCACAAATGCCTAAACGCAAATATCGCTTACGACTTAATTGAAAACAACAAAAATTTCGCTGAACGATTAAGCAGCCATACCATTGCCGCCATCGCAGCGCAAATTTGTATGAAGGTATCATTAATATTTTTTGTCTATAATTCTTATTACTTTTATTGGAAAGACCGATAAAAAAGATAAACCAGGCTTTTATTATTCGTACTTTTTTAGTCTACTATGGTCCCTATTCGGTTTTTTGTTGAGTTTTGTTTAAAAGAGCGCAAAACGCTTTTAGACGAGTCTTTTTAGAAATTGTTATCGATAGGCAATGGGCTCAGCAATTCCTTTTGTATTTAATTGGACTTTACTTTAATGTTTCAGGCCTAAAAAACATAAAAAACATGATATACGACCTAAAATTATCACTTTTTTTCTCATCGTGTTAAGCGCTACTTTTATGGGTTGTAAAGAAGAATCTAAACTAGAAAGTAAAAACTACTCATTGATTTAAAAGAAGGAAAGACTATTTATATACAAAAGCAAGCCCAGCACGCTCGGTTTACGAAGTTTTCATATAGAAATCAGCTGAAACCGCCTTTGAAACCGAAACGTGGCTTAATGTATAGAAAAATCGATGTTAGCGCGACAGCGGTATGTTATTTATTTTTTCCTAGATGTAAAATGCATTCGTTTACATGAAGATACAGAGATTCCTTTAGATATTATCTTTATTGGATGAAGATTAAAAAAAATCGCTAGTTTTTCCAAAAAAAATGCTGAACCTTTAATGAAAACGGACTTCATCACAAGTACTATTAAAATATGTTTTAGAGGTGAATGGCAGGTTTAGCTTGAAAAATTTCTTTTTAGAAGTTAAAGATAGTATTGGTTTTTTACCTAGAGACTAAAAAACCCATCGCGGTTTTTTTATCCCTCTCGAGGTTTTCTTCTGAACCTTTGATTTTTTTTAAAAATGATGAGCTCAAAACAATTTGGACCATTTTTATTGATCACTCAGTAGATGGCCCGTAATTTTATTGGCTGAATGTAGTGGATGGAAATCCTCCGAAAGCTTTACCTATTAAAAGACTTAAATGGCGAAGTACTATCCTAAGGTATCTATTGATGAATTTATACAAGAAGAAGAGCTACATGATTAAAATGCCCCACTAAACATACGAAGCAATCTTTAAAATCGAATGTCGGAGTGGGGAACAACAAAAAAAATGTGCTGAATTCTGTTAACTAGGAATTCCGAACTTTTTTTTAGAACCATCCTTTGATACTCTAGAATGTAGCTTCAGAAAAATTTTAAGGCTAAGTTAGAAAATATTGGGCCTACATACCATTATTATATCCTCATAAGCAGAAAAAATGACGTTTAAAATTTTATTAAAAAACAAACGCATTTAACATCAGACGGAAAATTTAAGAACTAGAAATTACCTCCAAATCTTAAACGAAGAAGACGAAAACTAATGCTCACAAAAATTCACACCAGCGATAACCTCCGCATACAATGATGCTATTTTTACATAAGCCTTAAAAATGTCGGTGGCCTTCAAATGCTATTCCAATTCTTATACTAATAATTTGGACTATTTCTAAAGGAGAGTTTTTGGCAATTAAAAGGCAGTAAATGGAAAGTGGGAAAAAACACCTTACTATCTAATGATTACGGAGAAAATAGTAGGCTATGGCCAAGAATTATATCTTTTTGGACATAAAAAAGGAAGTGGAGAAAGCATTTGGGATATTAAAAAAAAAATATTGGTATTAACGCCACCAAATGTTAAACCCATAATTTTTAAGGGGCAGCATACCACCGAAAACATGCTTTTTCCGGGCCCTTAACCGAGATTCTTAGGTTTTATACCAATTAACCTAACTGACAACAAAAAAAACTTGCCAACGAGTGGCTAAAGGTTATAGATTTAAAAGCGTTTAAATACTTTATTCACTGATTTAACCAAGGAAAATCAAAGGTTAGTCATGGTGGCTGAGCCATGATAAAACAACCCCTATTTATTAGTTCTTACGACGAACCTACTGAAAATTTAGATGATTCAAGTGCTTGCGCTTTTGTGGGCTTATTAACAAATAGCCGAAGAAACCAACACCACAATTATTTTATGTATCGCATAGAACGGAAGTAGGTCTGGAACCCAAACGTGTTTTTGAGCTTCAAAAAACCAGAAGGGTCTATTGGAATCGTTTTAAAATAAATAAATTAAGAATCCTACCCTAAAAGGTCCTGTAGGAATCAGTTCTAAAGCATAAAATAGGCCGCATATAGCGGCTATTTTTATTAGATTATAAAAAGGTCAATTTTTTAAAATTGCCCCTCTTGCTCTTTCTTTTTTAAGGTTATCAAACATTACAAGGTGTTGCCAATGAATACGACGAATATGTACCTACTACGATACCTATAATCATTGCAAACATAAATCCTCTTACTGAATCTCCACCAAAAGTAAATATAGGCTAGCAATACAAATAATCGTTTGTCAAAGACGTATTTAAGGTTCTTTCCTAAAGTACTATCAAGGCCCAAATTGGGTGTTTTTCAAACCCAGCCTTCAACCTCGTTCCGACAATTAATCTCACGAATACGGTCAAATACACTTACGTATCCGTTTAATGAATACCGCAATAACGGGTTAGAATACGCCGCGATAAACGCCTGGTCAATTTCCATATTAAATGGCATTATTTTACCAAAAATTAGAGAAGATACAAGTACAATTAAACATCATGAAAAACTGGCCACTACCGCTCCTAAAGAGAATTGCCAATTTACGGAAACGGAATAAGATGTATAAAAACACGACTCCTAAATGAACCTATAATGGCCCAAAATGCAAATTTGTTCTTAATAAATCAATCTGCAATGGGTTTGGTCCAACCTTTTTTTAGAAAGACTAATTCCAATTGCCTTACCGTCCGTTCGCTATTGAAAAATCTTCAAAGCTAGTCCGTCCTGGTAGTACTTTTTGTAGGTTAGCATTAGTTTTTATTTTTGAATTTCAACAATCACCTCAATACCTTCAACATCAACTTTGTAAGGTTCGTAATCATAACTTGGATTATCCTCACCAAGGTTTTTACATTGGTCATTCCAAAAAGTTTGGTTTAGTTCTGTTGCCATTTTCTGATGGACTCACCGCTTTTCTCAAAACGAACTTGGTATGATCTACCCCCTACGAAGTCAACACCCTTTGCTGTAATCCAGGTCCAAAAAACAAAGAGTACAACCCAACTAGAAAAAAAAAGGTCGATAACACAATAAGCGATTTTTTCTTTTTGACAAGAAATTTATGTGAACATTTTGAATAAGTTTTTAGTTAATCCTGATAGAAAATTAATCTTCTTTCTTTTTCCTCCTAAATACCATCCGATAACAATCTGGTTACAAAAATAAGCGGTAAATAATGAGTTAAAATACCAATAAACAAAGTAGTCGGGAAACTTGATAGGGTCCTGAACCAAATTACGATAGTATAATTGCCGTAAGTCCAGTAGTAATATTTGCATCTAAAATAGAGGATAAAGCATTTTTTAAAAACCATCAGCAATCGCTAAAGATTTTTCCCTTGGCCTTTTAATATTTCTCTTTATACGCTCAAAGATAAGAACGTCGCATCCAAGACTACCGATAGTTTAAAACCATCAACTTACAGATACTCACCCCATGCTCCGCGCCCGCAGAACCGGCCCATCGCTGAACCGTCCCCCGCACCCCCGCTCTCCCGCTCACACCACCTCCGACCCCTTGCAATACCAGGTAAGGTTAAAACAGCTTGAATACTTTGTCAATACGCCGAAGATTACAATATTGAACATACAAGGCGATATCTGCAAAAATACCTGCTTTAACGTAGTAAAAATCATCCACCTAAACAAAAACCCATGGCAATTGCAAAAGAGTGAACCACTATCAATAGCTTCTGCCCTAAAGAAGGACCCACAATTTCTGATTGTAAATCTCTGCCTTTTTGCCGGCAAATTTACCAGCTCTTAAAACATTCGCAAATATCTTTTAGTTTTTTCATTTAGTGTAAAAGTCCTATGATTTTCAAGAACACCCCCCCGAAAATACCACTACTTGTGATACACCCGGTGGCGGTATATACCCTTGTTATCTAAACAATCGCGATCCCTGTATTATTAAGATTTTGCTTCGCTAGTTAATTTTTCCCCCATTCCTTAGCGCCACGCGTAATTCATACTCAAATACTAACGGCGGTTTCTGTTACGCTGATCAAAATACATCACTTGCATCACTAACAACATCACACAATTCTTGTGTAGCCATTCCTGTTTGATTTTAGCAGCAAACAAACCTACATTTCAGAACCTTCTTGTTGGCTTTCCCATAAAAACTTACGACTGTAATTCTTCGGGGATTAATCTGCGATTTCTGGCAATGCCTAAATACGCGCTAATCCTGAGCCGTATCCTTAGTGCCTGCTCTAACAAATGAATAGCTGTTTGGATCTCCTGGAATCAATAAATTTTCCTAAAGGATTTCTTCAGTGGCAAAATCAATTGAATCTTGCGCAACGTCTGATATAACGAATCTATTTCAGATTTCTTCCTTACCATAGTTTCAGGCTGAATTCTACCTCAACAATAGTTTTTAATTTCTCCGTTGGCATCAATAAAAACTTACTTAAAAATTGATTATCCGGTCTGTAGGTTTCCCAGAACTCTAATTGTGCTGTACTTGAAAGTAAGTTCTTGAGTCTTTAGAAATGTCCTTGCTCCTGGCAATCTCTAAGCCAAAATCCGACCCGAAGTACCTTCACGTTGAATATTTGGCTGTGTAACGCCAAAGCCGTCATTACGTTCTCTCAGGTACTTCAAAAGCAAGATATGATTGATTCATCAATTTTTAGTTCTGATAATAGGTTTCACCTGTTCATCAGTCCATTTTGAAAATTAATCAAATCACTAAGTCCTTTGTTTGCAAAAATATCAGGAAGACGCTAACTTTGTATCGCCTTTTAAATTATCAAAGCCCTGAAAAAATAAATCAACATACGGTATCACTCTATTTTTCGAAAGCCAGCATCGGCTTCCTGCTGAGCTTTATTAAAGAATGGGCATTAGTGGTATGATTGGCTAAGCCTATTAAAATATCTTTAACAGATATTTGAAGGGTCACATTGGAATACTCCTTTTAAAATCTAAACCTTTGTTTTTTAGCTCTTTTTTTTTCTTTGGCTTTCATTGTATGAGGTAAATCTAAAGATAGATTGCTCTCGATAGAGTCTAAATTACCTAGTTTCAACCTCTTTCCTAAAGATTAGAAAAATCATTTTCTGTAACTGGAAATTGTGTTTTTAGCAAAGCTTGCTGCCTTTTCTTCAAACATTGTTTTGGTGATGAATGTGTAAGATATTGGTAATACTTAACCAATCCAAACAAAAAAGCGAAAAGCTTTATAGTCCTTTATTTGGCATTAGTTTATATATTAAATTCTGGTTTTTTTTGTAAGCGTGCAATATATCATTTAAGAATAGGAATTGACATATATTTTAAAACATTTAAAAACAAGGCAGTAATCGAATTGAAAACTGCCCTTACTCGTTTTTGTATACTACAGTTTTTAAAGCGCTAATAAATCGTTGGTCCTTCTTAACTCCATCTGCACTTCTTGCATTTTTGCTTTTTCAAGCGTCGCTCAAGGGATCGTAATAATTTTTTTCCATACCGTTTTTGCCCCTAAAAGTAACTGGAACACCAATCAAATAATCGTTTAAATCATATTCACCCTCTAAATAAGTAGAACATGGAAAACATTTCATTTGATTACAAGTATGGCTTGACCCATACTTGAAACGCTGCTCAGGAGCATACCAGGCAACTTGTACCTAATAATTTGGTTAATGGTGGGCTCGCACCTACTTTTGTGTCTTCAGCTACTTGACTCAACCTTTCTCAGACAAAAACTCAGAAACTTTAATACTGTTTACGTGTTGGCAATATGAAGTAAGTGGTACGGCATCCTGGTATCACTATGACCTCCAATGACCCTACGCATCAAACATCAGAAATTGGAGCTTCTAAAGCCTTCGCCAATCTATATTTTTAAAAACGAGCATGTCTAAGGCACCACCCATCCTATAATTTTACTTTTTTGGAAGATTGTAGTCACTTCATGAACCAATAAGCCAATGGTAATCCATAGGGTTACTCACCACTATTAAAAATTACATTCGCGAATGCGCTATTAAGCTAGAGGCGACTGACTTTACAATACCAGCATTAATACAATAAAGCTCTTCTCTTGTCATTCCTGGTTTGCGAGAATACCGAAGTGATAACCGCAATATCACTACGGCTGTTGCAGCATAATTATTCGTAACTCCCTGTTTATTTGGTATCAAAGACCATTCAAGGATGCCGTTTGCAATCAGATCCCATTGCTTTACCTTCAGCAAAGCCTTCTTTAATGTCTAATAAAACTACTTCTGATGCGAAATTTTTAATAGCTATGTATTCAGACAACTTGCATGCCCGACAAGCGCCTAGCTCCTACTACTGTGACCTTCATTGTTTATTTTTAAGTATTGATTTTGTTTATCTAAACTCAAAACTTTACTGAAATTAAAAACGAAACCACGTTTTGAAACTCATTTTTTAGCCGCTTCCTTTATTTAAAAAATAGTTTTAAATGTTAACGAAAACAAGTAATACGCTCGAAAAATGTGGGGTTTAGGTATGCATTAACAAAAAAATCCGAAAGAATGTACGCTCGCTTTATATTTTGTACATTTCCTCATCCAATTAAACCTACTTATCTGAAGAAAATCTGGCAGTATTTGTAGCATTTGGTGTCATTTTTGCATTTCACCAATTGCTCTAAACCAGCTATTAACACGACCCCTGTAATTGGTATTTGGACGGCAATGTTGTCCAGTTAATCAATTAACAATACATAAATCACAAACCGAATCGAGTGGATATTTAAGCGATGCTATTTAGGCAGGTATCATCAGTTCACGAACAATAATCTAATTGTTCAAACCGATTTTTCTTGGAAAAAGAAAATGGGGTATAATTCCATATTCTTATCCAGGTACCGATATTCCCCCGATGAAGAAGTGAAATTAATTGTTACAAACACTTCAAAAAAACAAATGGCGCTATTTTTGCCATAAGAGACTAAGGAAAGTATTTCACTTAAACTTACTGCTAAAAAAAGGGACATTATTTACAACTAATGTCCCTTTTTTTTTTTAATAAAATCAGTTGATACTATTACCTGCAAACCAACATTAATACCCCGCACCGATAAGCTTTAAACTCAGCAATCGTATAATCCCGCATTCAGTCTAAAAAACCAAGCTTCAATTTTTTGTTCAACATTTGCAGTGACCCCACTTACTTCACGATTTAAACCTAAAGGATC
>Ga0163217_1069740_pt1 | contig 10872 bp, 4 predicted proteins | sample SynspAceP_FD_185933 | JGI IMG/M metagenome (GOLD analysis project Ga0163217, IMG submission 185933) | Saline lake microbial communities from Ace Lake in Antarctica - Synechococcus sp. Ace-P (PacBio error correction) | ecosystem: Environmental > Aquatic > Non-marine Saline and Alkaline > Saline ...
CAGATTAGAGAGGAAAAGAAGGGTGCCATCACTTGGAAAAGTTTAAGAGAGGAAAAGGAAGATGGAGGATGTACAAACGATGATGCTTTTTAAGAGCGCTCTCGTGGGCCTGTATATTTATATGTTTGGTTGCATTTCCTTATTGTACGACCGCAAAAGGTTCTCTTTTAATCGATGAGAATACTCACTTTTACTAAAAATCAGTGGGCTAAGTTCTCTGTCTTCCTGGGGGTTTTGCAGGGCTGTTTCTCTTAAACAGTACTTAGCCAGGTAGACTTTTCCTGCCAGAAACCATCGATGTTGGCAACAAAGTGGTAACACCTGTGATGGGTCAGCGTCCTTGTAGTTACGTTCAAAAGTTGTGTCCCCAGATACGCTTCCGTCGCCCGAGCGCACACTTTTTTGGCGGCTCAAACTGGTAACAGAAGGCCCGCCAATGCCGAATACGAAACTACCATCCCGTAAATGGGTCTTTTTCGCTATGGCCTTTCCATTTCGCCTGCTCCCACCGACATTAAATGATTGCCAGTTCACCGCTGTGCCAGTTTTGCACAAACGACCAACACATTTTTATCCATGTGTAGTATTGTGTTGAAGCGTGCCTAGATTTAACGGAGAGGACCGTGATACTTACTAAGACCGTTAACTCGAGTCCAAGGTCCATTCAACAATGACCGAGTGATATCTATGGAGCATTGCGCGGCTAGGCCGACGACTAAGGGCGATGTGCAAGAGAGACGGGTAGCCGGGTCTTGCCATGTGTTTCTTTGTTTGATGTGGCGGCGCCCAACCACTATCGCTAGAAACACGATATGCCATCTAATGACTTGTGATGGCACATTCTCTAGTCCTGCCTTCCCTCTAGTTTTAAAACACACTTGTGTAGCATTCCCTTGTTGAGTAGAGGAGTACATACAGTTTTTATCGCGTTAATTTCCGTCTAGGCGCGAGGAGATCTTTCTCTTTGTTCGGCTGAGTTTAAGTCATTGAGATATCGAAGCCGGTAGTGTTCACCAGCTCTCTCCTTCTGCCGTCTGTGAGGTGGTGCTCTCGTATTTCTCTCAAGCAACGTTTGGTCTGCTTCAAACAAGGATTTCATATCAAACAGAGTTCAATTTCTTTGTTGGTGGTCGCAACTTTTTTCCCGAGAGTGTTAGTGTGCCCTTGAGGGTGAGCGATTACAATCTCCCCTCGCGTACTTTTCCTTAAAGTGAGTTAATGCAAGCGTTCATAATCTGTAGTCATGTTCTTTTTTCCTTCAATCCGCAAAGTTATTCGCTACGGATACAAGCCGTGCGCTTCCTAGGTATGGCCCAAGGCCACAGCCAAAAATGGACTCAGGCTTTTCCTCGTTTTCAACGGCCCAATCGGCATGAACGTTGAGTTATGCGCAAATTGATTACCCGTTGACTTGTGCGCGGATCTCGAAATAATAATAACACGTACTGACGGAATCCAGCCGCTTCAAGCTTCTTGTAGAGCTTGTTCGCGGATGTCCTCGTGACTCGCACTGTTTGTTATTAGGGCGTCTTCGCCATAACACTGGCTTTTACAAGTGTTTGGTACACTCGTCGTGCGATGTGCCTTTCTTGGCTAAAACACTTTATGGTTAAATAGCCATTGCGTGAACTCATCAGCCAAAGGCCGTCCGTCATTGCTGCGCGCGCGCCAGTTGACAAATCGATACCTTCAGGAGTCAGCTCCCACCAAGTAACGTTACCGTTAGACGCTTAGGTCCTCGAACCATGTCTTCATTGATTTTAATTGCTGAAAAGTCTTTGTGCCGAATATGGCAACAGCTCCCCTGGCTGAACAAGCTTGGTTAAAGACAAATTTTGGTCACCGTTGGGTAATACGTTGCTCTGTAGAGTATCGATTCGCTAAACCAAAATTCAATTGCCCTGGATACCTGTTGATGCGTTCACCCAAGCGAAGGATATCGGATAGGCCAATGAACTTCCAACTTTGAGTTTGGCTACGTTATGGCATCTGGGTACATTTCTTAGGGCAATCGTTTGGTGGCATTCATTAGACTAATGACAGCCATTCGGCTTGTAAGAACGGCGTTTTGTCTTCTCAAGCGTTTTGTGTTGGAGTAAATGAACCAGGCGCTCTAGGTCTTCGTTTGCAGAAAACTTGCATTGGATTAACAAAAAATAGAGGGAAACATCACATCGCCCTTCTTCGGTAGCTGCGACGAATCAGGCGGTTGACTAATGTGTCCTCAGCTGTAAGTTGCCCATGTTGACGGTCCGGCAACAAAAAATAATGCTTTTGTCTGTAGGCGCTCTATTTTTCAGGGCAGCCTAAGATAAGTTTATTACGATGAACGATGGTGTGAAGAGGGCTTTGTCATTGGTTTTGAATCCGTGCTCTGGTCCTGGGACATGTCCGTGTCTTTGACTTCTTTAACATAGTTCAAAAGGCTTCTGTGACACATTAACGGCCATCGTTAAGAAGTTTTTGACGAACTTTGTGTGTGGCCTAAGTTTAAATGCCACGAGCATGTGTGCATTAAACCAAAACTTTGGCCGTTCAGTGCTGGTGTCCAGCGCCCTATGCCGGTATGCGTCGGTAACAGGAACAGGCTGTCCGGTTAGGCCTGTTTTTTAGCCTAATAGGTTCGGTTGGGAATGCCATGACTCGTCAAAGCCAAATTCAGCGCCTGCTTCAACCAGTTCAGACGAGATTCTTTTCCTAGTAAAATAAAAATGCACAGTCGATTTTTCTTTTAAGGCTTTTGTCGTTTTGAATCACCTTGAAGCTTTAATAGCCGCCAAGGAATTTAAATGCACAGCATCTGGAGCGAAGGTTTAATCCTAAAGTGGGGCGCATCCATAGCTGCGAAAATCCGCGTTTGGCTTTAATAGTCTTAATAGTGTCGCAAGCCAGCTTCCGCCTTCTAGTTTGACCATGGCTCGCACCGTATAGCTTGCATGAGTTTTTGCGGCGCATTGTCGAGTTTGCTTGCTCAGGTTTTGCTGTTTAACTCAATCGAAAACGAAACCATTTCGGCTAAGGATGAATAAAGGCATTAGTGATGTGCCAATATATTAAATAATTTCGTTTCTACGGCCCCGCTGTGTGATAGCACATGTCTTCAATAGTAACAGAAGCGGCTGTCTTGGCCTTGTATGAACCATGCCTAAGGAATCACCACACAAGAATGGTTTCAACGGCCAGCAAACATCATCTGTTTTTGACATTTGTGTGGATGACCAGACTCCTCATAATGGATGTGAGGGCAGGTGATTTTTTCTTTATCAATTTTTCATCTTTTTGGGGAGTAGATAATAACTGGCTTGGTAAGCTTCTCTTTGTGGAGTTATCTGAATACATAGTTTATTCTTCTTTGCCAAAAGTAACTCTTGATGGATAAAGTTAAACCACAATCGCTGGAGAATAACAAAGTTGGTAGTAACTGCTCGGTAACCAAGGAGTGGTTTTCTTGGCCATTAATTCTAAGCGCATCTTAGGTGCACGTTTAACGATCGTCTGAGTTGGTTTTGATGAACAAACCGTATCCTTATTCTTCTAGCATGTGGTATCGGGCGGGTAACAGTCTAGTCCCGAGAGTAATTTGTTAATTTTTCTGGCTTACCCGTCCAACAATATAAGATTGCTAGATAATACAAGGTGCGCGGACCCCAATGGGCGTTCTCCGTTCACCTTACTCGGGCGTTGAGCCTGTTCTAGCTTGGCGAAAATATCGTACGTGCTTTGTAATATGTCGAGTAGAGCAATAGGGGTTAAGGTCGGTTTCGAATGATGCGACGATGCATTAATGATTTAGTTCTGGTTGACCATCTTGAGGACCACGGGCTTGCTGCCTGAGTATTATGAATAGAAAACACGAAAAAAGCGTTAAGCGATCGTGTCTTTCTTTAGCGGTATTCAATCGGCGCGTCCAAAAGTTGCGCATTGGGTTGTCAAGTTGCTTGCCGAGGCCGATAATAAGCTTGTATCACAGCGGCCAATCCTCTGTATTCCGCTCCAGATGTTTTCCGCGCTTATGCGTGTTGAGCACTTATAGCTCTTTGGCCATTACTCCCTATCCTGCGACGATACGTGGGGCAGGCGCACGTTTTTTTGGGCCTTCTTTGTCGTTGGCCAGCCGCGTGAGTACACTCAATTGTTTTTTGATGAGCTCTCTTTTGCTGGCTTTTCCATGCAACGCATAAGGCTGAAAAGCTTCCCAACGCAGTCCAGATTCATCTACGAGCTCTCATTTACCAATATTTTGTGCCGCTATGAGTGCTCTGTATTAATGAGAAGAATATCAAATCCAGGCGCGGAGGAGGGTTTCTAAAGCTAGTAAACAGCGCACGTTTTCCCTAGCGTAATTGGGAGTCGTATATGCAGTTGTCCCAAATTTCATGCGCACTGGGTGTTGAAATCGTCGTGGAATGCGTCGATAAGCGATTTGATTGTCTAATACCCATGTTTCGCAGCTTGGTGCAGGCGGGTTCCGCTGGCCTCCTTGCGCTGTTGAAAAATTCCATCATGGCGTAAACGCGACGCTTGGCCAAGGTAGTACACAGCGTACTAAAGTAAGGTGGCGTCCTGTTTTGGGATAATGCTGGTAACGCTCCGCGTTTGTATGCTCGATCGTCTGGTGGTTTTTTCTCTCTAGGAGACCCTGAAGGAAAAGGCTTCCCGGATCGATATCACACCGCGTTTTGCGCAGCCGTTTTTTAAGTAAAGCGTCAGTGTCCTGGGAATCAAAGTAACACGATCGGCGCAAATATCAAAAATGTATATCCGAGTCATTGGCGGAGTAAAGCCAAAGGTTTGGACTACCGTTGCCGCTGGCCCATGAGTTTTAACACTCTCTTCCGAAAGGCGCGCTGGCTGCGGTATGAGTATTGGCCTACAAACCCGAATAGGTAGGTGTGCATTCGAATCTTTGTCCCATAGGTGCCGCTGTTTTTGCTGCAAGCTCAAAGCCGAAGCTTTCCGCGCCGTAAGCGAATCGCAAGCGCCGCAACGCAACTCACTGCAAACAGGAATCTTCTTGATAGCGCTGACGAAGCGTTGACAAATAACTACCGAATCTGTTTGTCGCGTCTGATGTCCTTTTTAGGCCACCGCAGTAATGTCAGCCGTTGATATGAAATCTTGATACATTGATAATAAATCAGCCGCGCCGATTAAAAAGTGAAGTCGCGGCCGTCCTGCGTCCCCTTCTTCAATACTGCCGTACACTTTGCAATGTGTGCTTAACCTAACTATGCCATGCAAGTCGTCTTGGCGGGTACGCGGCGCTTACTTTAATAGTTAGCAATTTCGTTGTGACGTGGTCTTGGCTGGCTTGTGAATACTGACTGTCGATAACGCGTACTTGGTGATGCACGCCCGCTCTAAATGTAGAGACTTCCAATAATTTCACGGGCCAAAGGTCACATGAACCAATTTGAACCAGACGACCAATGAGTCCTTGAGTTAAGAAAAAAATGGTGTGACTTCTTTCGGGTGTCGCGTTTGGTTACGACATCAAAGTCTTTTGCCTCAATACCGATGAGGTGGTCTCGAACGCAGCCGCCGACAAGGTAAGGCGTCATAACGCCAGCTTTTATTTGGAAGTATAAAACTATCTCTTTACGGCATGTTATGAGGGGAACTTAAATCCATTTTGGCGAGATAAGCCTGTGATCGCTTGCTGTAGGGATGATAATAGGGTAAGTCTGAAGCCCTGTTGGTTCGAGGCAAAAAAACAGAGAGAGTATCGCTCTTGTACCGTACCAGAGATTTTAATCCTGTAAGCATGTAGACTGCTAAACTAAATTTTTAAAGTTAATAAACGATAAAGACATTGTAGCACGTTTGGGATGGACTTAAGTACACGAAATAATCAGGAGCGTCCTGTATCGAAGGTAATATGAACTTGATTTGGTTGTGTGAACGTAGAAGAGACACTGTGAAAACTGCGATTAATTATAATTTACTGATCTAACAGTAAATAAAATAATACGCTTTGGATTACAATGAAAGATATGACTACGCTCCGGAAAACAAACAAGAGCTCGGGTGCTGCATCTGCAGTTCTATATTCTCAGAGATTTTTATTTTTATTATTGCATCGTTTCATCGACCCTACCAACAATTAATATTAGGCTCATGCATTATCTAAAAATATGTTATCAATTATCCAAAAAGCAGATTTACCATTCCATGACCTCAAATTTTCTCAGTATTTTATTTGAAAGGCTCACAGTGTTCCTACTTGTGTTATTTTTTATTGTAATAAGAACCATTATACCCATACGACGATACTTATTTTTTATTCTTGGTGCAATCTTATTATCGTTGTCCATCTATAAAGGCATTTGTTTGTGGCCAAAAACAATAAAGTGTGATTTTGTTAAGGTTTGAGAAAATACTGTACACTTTTTTTTACAATATTTCGTTATTTTTTGGGTAATTTGTAGTATCAAGTGTTACTTTTCTGCTGTTACTTTTTTGGGTATAGCGAGTTTTTGTCGTCTTTCCCATATGTGTGTCTTTTTTTCTTGAATATGCACCCAGAGAATGTGCAAGTTGTGTTTCCGTCATCTTGTGTTGGTCGAGAGTACGAAATGTTTGAGTAATCGTCCTGCGTTGTCCCCACTAAATTTTGTTATCGGTTGTCCGAACATTGTGAAATGGTTTGTCGTGTTGTTGGGGTTGCTGACTGGCAAGTTTTGAGATTGGCAGCTTTCTATTTTTTCAGGAGGGCTGAGAATAACGGCTCTTCTATGGCGTTTCAAGGCTCTCGTATGCACGTGCTCGGAGCCAGCGATGTATGATAGCGAAATTGTTGACTTTATCGAAAGTCTTGTGTTATAAATTGAGACTTAAATTGGTTTTGCTGTTGTTTAATGAGCACGGCACTTATACCTCTACACAAGGTTTTTGTGCACTAACATAAGCCGAGATGTCGTTCTTCTGTTTCTGCTTAGGGCAGGGCTAGTGTTCCTGACATAAAGACAGATAGTATACCGATGCTTTCGAAGCGCTTGTTTTGGAAGCAAAATAGTCCAATAGACGGTTACAATTTTTCTATGGGTTTTGTGCTGTAATTAATAACGAATTTCTACGTGTTGGTTGAATTGTTGAAGATGGTCAACCCAACGTTTACGAATTTCGCCTATTAGGCACGTAACGACTAGTAAATTAGTATATCTCCTGGCTGTGGCGCTTCATACTTGTGGTAGGTCAGACGCGGACTATCTCAGTCAGAAATAAGGCCGCCCACTCTTGTCGAGGGTAAAATTTAGGGTCATGGGATGAGTTGGCGCCCCCGAAAGTAAGTCCGCGTCTGTATGAGTCTTTAAAATTGCAGAACCCGAACTAAAGCTCTGATTCAATGAGGTTTCGGGAATGAGCAGCCACAGAGTATAATATAACGCTCATGATGATGGAAATGATTTGTGGCGCCTGGCTTTAAGTTTGTGCAGTGCTTTGCGACGCAGTCTCTATATAAAATAGCATGTTCCCAGACTCGCGCGAATCAAATACGTTACATCGGTTCCTGCTATTTTCTCTGCATATCAGAGCGCTAAATTAGGCTTTGCATTGGAGGGCATTCGTGACCCAATAATTCCGCTCCCTTGTGTGCCGAGCGTTAATCTTCTTCTTTTGTGCGGTGTTGGAAAAATACCACCTGGATGTTTGGTTCTTGAGTGGAAGGCAGGAATCGGGTGGTCGTTTTTGTTCTAGGCATTTACTATCGTGTTTGAGTAGCGTTTCGGGCATCAGTTGCAGGGGAAGGTAATACGCTGCTCCCTGCGCCATGCTGGTTTGATTCCTATACTAAGGCTATGGCTTTGCATCAAGGATAATGCGATGGCGGGCGCTAGGGAGCTCCCGCGCTGCTGGCTTCTATATGGTTGATAGATTCTTGGTCCAATAGGAGTAGGTGAAACTCAGAGTTTCATAGTAATTTATTGGCTTGTTCTAATGTGTGTTGCTGTTTTACTTTGAAAGCCATACCCGAGATAGCCACTTTCGGACTCTTTAAGTGGGGAATTAATCTGGGCAAATGATCATAATGCTGTGCATGAATTGTCACCTCTTGTATGTGCGTTTACATACAGCAAGCTTGCTGGTCGAGATGTACCGATAAACCTGAATTTTTTTGTGAAAGTGCAGAAAAAGGTGGTTTAGATTGAAGGTTAGATCTTGTTTTCCTTCTAAAGACAGGTGTTTCAAACTCCCTTCCAGTTGTTTTGGATCCCCATGCCTCCGGTATAGCTTATTTATTAGAATAAGATGCCTCAGTGATGGTGGTGGTGTCAGGTCGTCCTTAGATATGCGAGTGTCCGCGCTGCACGTGGTTGATCGATAAATTATTGTCCTGATCGGCTTGGCGTGATTCCTGTTTGCTTATTTTTATCGCCTGAGGTGATTGGTAATAAGAGGGTGAATAGCAGGTGCTGCGGCGTCCATCCAACAAGTGGTAAGAGGGTTGCCTGGGCGCTGGTTGTCGTTAATCCGCCTCTGACTAGGTGGGGTTATGTTTTTCGCATGTCTGATCCGTCGATCACCACGAGCAACGTTGTAGTGCGTCTTTTACTTTTTGATACGGGGACTTTTGATTTTTTCGCGCAGGATCGTCAGATAGAAGCCGGAGTGTTGCCCTGAATGCTGTCTTGGCATTCGATAAGTCGCAAGGCTGGTTTTTTAAATCGCCATGAGTGTGGCTGGTCCTAGCGAGCTTTTCGCATAGCAAACTGGGTGACTCGCCATTATGTTGAGTCGAAAGAAGATTGACGTGTGCAAATTTGCATGGAAATATATGCCTGCTGCTTCCTGATACAGACAGCGATAGTTGTTCATACATTTTCAGTATGCTGGCTTTTGAACTCGAACCGTTTTTCCGTCAGAAAATAGGTGGTACTATTTAGAGTAGTCAGTGATTTTGCCTGAAAAAAACTGGTTTTACAGCGTGTTCCATGCACAACATCCTTCGATGCGAATGAATCCACTTGGCCGTGATATTTTTTTTCCCGGCATCACAAATAAGCTCCGGCTAATGCCTGACAGCGAGCCAAAAATGGAGTGGGCCGGTTGCCGGAAGGCGCAAAACGGCCGCCGATACGGAGTCGACACTGGGTTAGCGTGGTTAGCGCTGCGGGTTAGCACTCGGAAGTATCAGCCGCCCGATTTCGTCTCTCTTTGATGTTCACAGCCAGTGTTTTGCAATCAATAAGCACATGGTGGCTGTTGGGCGAGCATTCTAGCGCGAATGCCGATTTCGATGCCACACTGCTTCACAGTAGCCATAATCGGAATCTCATCGATCAATTCTACAGTCCTGAGAGAATTTTTCTTAACCAGTTTTTACGTTCGCGATCTCGAGCGCCGAAGTTCTAGGCTGAATTTCTTCCTCCTGACTGGCTCGATCATTGGATCGGCATGTTCACGAGCGCTCTATCTCTTAAGTGTGAACAGTACGGTCAAGCCTCTGTCCATAGAGGGTTTTTGTTCCAAGTTGAATAGGATGGCTCTAGTGCAGCTCAACTGGTGTCATTCCGTTCATGTATTCCCCTTCGGCCATCCTTTAGCAACAATAAGGAGTGACATATGTCTTTCCATTAATGAATCAAAGGGTTCATTTTGGCATACGTCATCAACTGTCAACTTTCACATGCGCAGGTTTCCATGTGGTTATACTCTCTGTAAACGATAAAATTGGAGTAAGGTTTAATTTTTCCGGCCGGGATCAACTTTATCAGATAAATGTGATGGTTAACCACAATTTTTTGCTAGCAAAATGGAGATCTACGAAATTGTTTGAATTAGGTAGGAAAGCGGATGAAAGCATAAATTGCAGACAGAGTTGGCCAATGCCCCGTTTCAAGTGAACATGGGCGATTCTGACAGCGGGGCGAAAGAGTTGGCGGTCACAAGGTGAGGATGTTATCCACCTTGAAATAGGGGAGCCTGACTTTGGTAGCGGTAGAAGGCGTTTGCAGACGCCCGGAGTGTTGGCATTCAACAGGGCAAAAACTGGGTTACCTCTGCTACAGGGCTTGCCCTGAGTCTGAAATGTGCTAATTAGTGATATTATCGGGGTTTTACCCTCCCCGTTTTTTTCCCCCCAGGTTGAGGTGTCCGGCCGAACGAATTATTGTCACGCCTGGTGCATCGGGGGCTTTGTTTGTTAATGGCGTCGCTCATGGTGAAATCCCGCTGAGGATGTTCTGATGCCGATCCTCTGCTACCCATGTATCGGCCATTTTCTTATTCAAGTTGCGCGGAAGCTAAGCTGGTCTTGAAACTAACGCTTGTAATGAAGCTTTGAAACATGGAATTTGGTGCCTTAGCGGACAATTGGAGTGATAGCACCGCAGGACTTGGCTTGCTTGCCCTCTTAATCCAACGGGCGCGGTGTTAAGGAGAGTTATAACATAATTAGTCTGAGGCATGGCGAAATACAAGTTCGTGAGCATTTGAGGTGGTCATTTGTCTGGTCGGAAACCCGAAATCTATCAGGTTTGGGGTTTACGAAGGTGGAGGATTTTTTTTGCCGGCGCTCTCTATTGATTGACGATATTTTTGTTATTAATAAGTTTTTTCCTAAAGTATTTTGGCGATGACAGGGTGGCGATTAGGCTGGTTGGGTTGTGCCGGAATGGGGCTATTGAAGGGCGCCCACAAAACCTGGCTCAGAAATTTGTATATTTCTTGCACCAATGCGTGTCTTCAACATCGCTGCGGTTCGTGGCGTTTTTACCGGATGTGTTTTGCTGAGTGCGAAGTGCGTCGTCAAACAATGAAGCTCGCAGACTTTATTCTACTTGAAGTTTTGCAGGAGAATTGGATTGCCTGTGGTGCACACCGCGCACGGCGCTTTTTTATGTCTATGTGGATGTGTCGGATCCACTCAGA
>Ga0163217_1092138_pt1 | contig 10872 bp, 10 predicted proteins | sample SynspAceP_FD_185933 | JGI IMG/M metagenome (GOLD analysis project Ga0163217, IMG submission 185933) | Saline lake microbial communities from Ace Lake in Antarctica - Synechococcus sp. Ace-P (PacBio error correction) | ecosystem: Environmental > Aquatic > Non-marine Saline and Alkaline > Saline ...
GGCAGGCGATCTCGGGACGGCTCATCAACCGGGCACAGGATTGGGACGAGAATCCGCGAAAAACTTGCCCAATGCTCGTCACCTCGGGGAGAATCCTCATTTCATGAAACCGGCAATTGGTATTTTTGGCGGGTCGTTCGATCCGGTTCATATCGGAACATCTGTGGATGGCCCAGCGGGACTCGAACCGGTTGCCGATCGATCCGTTTCGATGGATCCCGGCCGCGACGAAGTCCGTTGAAGAACAAACCGGCCTCCGTCGCGAGCAACCATCGCAACGATTGACATGTTGCAGTTGGCAATTGGTCGAGTTCCCGGGCATGTCCCCATCGACAACGCGTGAAAAAACTTGAAGCGCGACGGCCATCACTTTATCCGTCGACACGCTCCGCAGAATTTGCACACGCGTTCCCCGAACATTCTCTGTACCTGATCATATGGTGGACTCTGTTGTTTCTGTTCGATGAGTTGGAGAAGACCCCGAGAGAATTTTACAGATGGCGTACGCTCAGCGTGATCGCACGCGGGCGGTCCTCACCGCCACCGGAACTACGAACGTTCTCAACTGAGTTCGCATCGAAATAGCGAGTGAACGGAGTGCCTCGATGCGGAAGGATCGCGATGTCGCAAAATCGAATCAGCAGCAGCGAACCTACGTGAAGCGAGTCAAGCGTTTCGAATCGCTTACGTTTTCAAGTCCCCGCCGCAGTCGACCGCCTTCATTCGCAACGAAGTCTCTATATTACCGATAAGCGATAGCGAGACACCAACCATCACGATCACCTGAACCCAACTGGTGAGGCAGCAAACGCGTTCGTGAGAAGGGCGATCACGATCGACAACGTTCAACACACAAATCTACCCGACGAAAGAAAAATGCTTCAAATCCGTCCATTTCTTTTGGTTGCCCGAGACTAAAGGAAGTCGAGAATGGAATTCAGAAGCAACGCCGGGCCCTTGTTTCCAACGTGTCAAAGCAAAACAGCAAGCAGACAGTGCTGAAACGTGGAAATCGACCAACTCCGAGACCTGCCGAGATGTTTGACGAGCGGATGAAGTTCCTTTCGCCTGTTTTGAATCCAAGAGCAGGAGTGTCAAAACCGGTAAAGGAGAAATGACAGCCAAGCTGTTCAAACGATCAGATCATAACGTGAATCGGCTCACCATCCTGGATGCTATCGTTACGAGCAATCCAGTAGATCGTTTGAATGACTCGGATGAACTCGGATGACACGACTGATGTACTCAGGCTGCGGCATCCACGGGAACGACGTCCGCCCAGTGATTGCGATTGCGAGGCCTGGGCCTGATGCGGAACTTCGTTCCATACTGCATCGGTCCGGCGAGATCCGAAAGTACTCAAGCACGGCTAACTCCAGCAAGAGAATCGGATAGGCGAGACATCGCGATGCCAATCCGCCAGCAACGGCTGAGCCGGTTGATTGTCCTTGATTCGGTCCGCCACCAACACACGCTCGTCTCCTTGCAGATGTGTTCCGTAAGACGGTCCAGGTAATGGAAACAGAGCGAGAGGCCGAATCCATGATATGTCCCCCGAGTTTGGCGAAAGAAATTCACCAGCACCTGTTAGCCCGAAACGCGCTAGCGTCGGGTTGTCGCACCTGCTGATTGGCGCTCGCCATCGCGACACCAGGGCCTTAAGCGCCCAACGCTAACACTTTGGAATCACCATAATCTCCGCACGTTCGATCTTAGCCCGGTCGTCGCTGCTGTGTTCAGCGCGATGCGGTATTCGGTCAGCCTGCGTTTGACCGACGTCGACCACAGCAGGAAGTGCAGGAAACGAGTTGTAATTTCATCTTTCCGGCCGAATGATGCCCCACGTGCTGGTTGACGTTGCTGACCCAAGGTCAATCCGGCACAAAATTGACGCGTCGATTGAATCGCCGTTATATTCATAGCAGTCCACAAAGACGACAAAAGTGCTGTTTGCCCCATGTCTTCGTGGGTTCTCACTGGAAATATAGACAACGTCACGAGAACGTAGCCCATCGAAGTGAACATTCCTGGCTTCTTTAGCGAGGAATGGCCTTCTCGCTATGAAAATTCGCGCACCGCCTTTTGGTTAACTAATAACTGTTCGCTTTTGGAGATGAAAATTTAATCGCTTCACCTTCCAGTGCTTTGGCACCCTTGCCGAGTCACGGCTTGCCGGAATGCTTCATGGGACGTTTGGTCAAGAACGCTCGGGTGAACGGCCTGGGTGATGACGGCCATATACCGCTTCTCCGAAAGCGCCGACAACCAAGCCCGCTTCTTTCGCCAATCAAAACGAAATCGAATCTGAACCGTCTTCCAATCCAGAAAAGTCTGCGATCTGTTGCTGGTCGGAAAGCGGGGAACGGAAAATCTTCTTTTACGTTCTTTGGGTACGCTTGGTAGATGAGCCCGATCTGTCACGCCGTTCGCAGCAAAGACTGAATTGGTGTGGCGGCTCGCTACTTTTTAGTCGAATAGTTCAAATATCGCCCGTTCAAGTCAGATTGATGGGACGGACATCGTCAAATGGTAGCCGCAAACCAAGTTTGGCAACTTTTCCACTACGACAGCAGGGAACGCCAAGGGTCTAAGCTAAAACGAGCGGTCCCCCTCACCCTCGCTCGCGGTCGATTGCCATAAACGATAGCTTTGAGTGATACGTTCTTGTGAATCTACGTCACGTAAAGTTGCAAAGCTGGACCTAGGCAGGCCCAATCATCCGTTTTTTTTAATCAAAGTTACTTGTTGCGTAAATCAGCATGTCACGATGGCGTTCTTCACGCCATATTGGGACTACTCATTCATTTACGAACTCGCTCAACATCTCCATAATCTCTATTCTCAAGCCCCTTGATCTCCTTCTCGATTTTTCTTCCACGGGCGAGGTTCCTCGTACTCGTAGAAATGTCGTTGAAACGGGATTTCGTAGCCGAGCTTGAATCTGGAGTGGTCATCCAGGCGTCCCGCGGTAACGGGCAAGACTTCTTGACCAAGGTACGCTTCGCAATAGATCGCGGAAGGTAGCCGTTTTTTGGGCGCTAGCCCCGGTTCCGTCCCTGGTCGCATCGGGGCAACCGACGGTAGCGCGTTGCGGCTAACAGGACAATCGTAGCATTGCTTTGTTACATCCGGCTTGCTGTCCTCGTTTTGCCTTGTAATCGAGTGGCATGGCAACGTGATATCCGACGGCAAAGGGCACGTTCTCGGTGTCGCGTAGTTCCGAATCGGTTTCGGGCGATCTTGCTATCGTAGCAAATCTCCGCTTCCGGGTCTTTTCTTGCCCGGGCTGCCCGTGCTGTAAGCAGGTTCGGGAAAGTGTTTCAGGTGTATTAGCCGTTTTGGGCGTTTAGCTAACGGTTCTCTGCGTTGAAGCCGGGGCTAAGCCAAACGGCTTAATCAGATAGAAAACGCAATGAAATTCCCCCGACGCTGCTTAGTGCGGACTGGATTCGAACCCATTCAAAGCGACGACTCGGCCGCCTCAACTGCGCCTGAGCCACTTCGAATGAAACTCGCGCGGGTCTCTCACCAGTCGCCCGTCGGCGAACCTCGCCACCACTCATTCAGCACCGCCAGGATTCGCGGATTGAGCTCGCGGCCGAAACGTGGCGGCAGCAGCTTTTCAATCCTCAGGGTTCGTTACGATGCCGATCATCCTGTCGAAGTCTTTCGGAAATCGACCGCCGGTGGCAAAGATAGATGGGCCCCCCCCCCCGCCCCCGGCGGCGGCCGGGTAATCCGATCATTCGTCGCTTGGCCTCCAGGTTGTCGGGCGTCACGTTTGGGCGTTGTGGTCGGCTTGGTCCGATCCGGGCCTCGACACGAATGCCGGATGCCGCCGGAAACTCGATGGGATGAACGGTTTGTATAGCAGCGTCGAAGGTGGGGCGTTTTCGCAGAGTGCCGATTTCGCTCTATTTTTCGTTTCGTGTGGAGTGAACTCGGCGGGACCGCCCGTAGACCCGCTGAATGCACTGTTAGAAATGAAAAAGCAAATCGGCTATTGAAGCTTCTCCCGCCACAACGCGGAACCTTCCAAATTGATGCTCAACAGGAGGTTCGGCGGCATAGTTCATACGCATACGAAGAAAAGAACGATACCGGCGCCTGAAACCGCAAATCGCTTAGAATAGTTCGCGATAGGTAGATGGGTGAAATTCCGTTCGCTGGCGACTCCTTCCACCGTTTTGAAATCGAAAATCGTTTCTCTATTAACTGGCCAACCGACTCCGAAGGTGCTGGAACGCTTTCGTGAAATCGCTGCCTTGAGAAGAAACCATTCGCTGGCCGATCTCTGCCAACAAGACTCGTGTTAACGACCCGCAGATATTTTTCGAATGCTCACCCACGTCCTTGCCCTCTGATCGATCAGGTTCAGATCTCGACGAGTTCATAGGACGGCTGACGGCAACGGGGCGATGGTTGAGCAATCCCAGTTCTATTGCAGCTTCCTCGGCCGCTTTCAGATCCGGCAAGCGAACGTAGTACTTTCCGCATATTGGTTGGGGGGAGATTGCGGATCCGGTGTGCGAGTGCCGGGCCGTAGGCGAAGAGCGATCCCGACGAAAGCTGATGCTCTTTTTTTCATGGTGAGCAAAGCCGTTGCTTCGCTGAACCATTCCGATCCCAAAGAAGGGGAAATCCTGCCCGTTCGAACAACGTAGTCGCGTGCATCCGCTCGACCGCCCCCGCAGACAACCCCGTCAGCGTTTCGCTCGATGGTAAGGAATCGAGGTAGAAACGTCTCGCTTCCGACGTTGGCGAGACACGAATCCGGTTCATCAGCCATGCTTGAGTTTGTAAATTGGATGGGAAAAGGGTCAGGTTCGGCTAATGTAATTTCCTGCGAAAGAGGTGATAAGTACCAAATCCGCTCGGAATGCACATGAAACCCCTTTTTCTTGTTAGCGCACAGCGAGACAATAAAACGCGTTAAATGGGTAGCGATCTTGTTTAAAGAATCTGGGCCTGGAATAGATCTTTAACAAGATCCGCTGCGCTCATTAATAATTTCGCTGTCCTTAGAATTTGAATGAAGCGTCAAACCTAACCCACACGGCCACTCGGAAACACCGGCCCCTCGAAATTGCCGGTCCTCAAGCTTCGGCGTCCTCGTCGCTTGGCGCGGAATTTCGCAATGTCGAGATGAATGAGATTTTTTGCCGCGAGTGTGCGGTGTTGCCCCTTGAATTAGGCATGAATCTGATCGACACGTCTCCCTACTACGGCCGCGGAATTCCGAGTCCTGCTGGGCGTTGCGCTCAAAGATGTTCCTCGCGATGATTACTTGCTCGGTAACGAAACTCGGTCGCTACGACGCCGACCACTTGACTTTCCGGCGAAACCGCGTCGCAGAGAGCATCGACGTCAGTCTCCAATCGACTGCGACAGATCAATCTCGAAATCCGTGCTTGCCATGACATCCGAATTTGTAACCGCTACAACAAGATTGTCGAGGAAACTATTTCAGCATGCGAAAAGGCTCAAGCGGCGGGCAAGATTCGATTTGTCGGAATCAGTGGTTACCCGATGAAAATGTTTACCGAAAGATGGCTCGGTCAAACCGAGCTTGATTGCAATCTGTCGTATAATCAGTTCACGCTTCAGAATACACGTCTTGGTCGATGACGTTCTGCCGGTAACTCAAAACCACTGGGCGTGGGGTGTCATGAATGCCGGTCCCTTCGCGGCGCGATACTGACCAAAACCGCGACCTCTACCGAGTTGGCACAGGGATTCGCTCGAGGTTCACAAAACCGCTCGCCAAGCGCACAGCCTTTGTGAACGACGTTGCGTCGACATCGCGCAACTCGCACTGCAATCTCATGCAGCCATCCGGATTGGCGACGACGGTAGCCGGGAGTAGGCCAATCCAGAGAACATTCGCAAATGGGCGCATGGCCTCAGCGAACCGATGGACGAAACAACTGCTGTCGGATGTCCCTGCAAAGTGCCTCCAACCCATTCACAATGTCAGTCCACGCCGAAGGACTCCAGAGAACAACTAATCATGAAAAGCTCTCCAAATCAGCGACGCTCGAACCTGGAAACGAATTGATATTCTGAACCTGCAAATCCCGGCCCGGGTCAGGTTCTCGTCCGCGTTCATTGCATGGGTGTTTGTGGTACCGATGTTTCATTGCTTATCCTCGCAAGTTCCCGTTCTTCGAGTTCCCCGGTTCCAGGCCATGAATTGGGGTGGAAGTACTCGCGATTGGTAATGGCGTTCAAACCGTTTTCAGTCGGTGAACGCTGTTGCGTGGAAACCATTAACTTGAATTTGCGGCAATCAGGGAAATAACGTATTATGTATCAAGGGCGCCGGTGCGATAGAATACTGGGCGGAATAGATGAGTAAGCAATCGAATTAGAAATCCAATGTGTTATTATCTAGGGTCGAGTACGAGGGGGTGCGGGAGGGGGAGCGGCTCTAACGTCGGTCAGCGAAGTATCAGAGCAGATGGGCATGAAGAAGGGCTGTGCAGAGCGGCTACAGGTGAGAAGTATCGAATGAGCGATCGAGAAGGGGTACGAGCTATACGTGAGCTAGAATAATTCATACGATATAGACGGTAGGGAGTCGAGCATGGCGAATGCGGACGGGATAGGAGCGTTATAGGATGGAGGGGCTGGGCTCTACGGTTTGCAAACATGAGGCGAGGGGGAGTGCGGGAACGGACAGTTGCAGGACGGCCGAGGGCAGCACCGGGGGACTAATCAGGCCAGTACCGAGGGAATCGCGCGTGTGAGAGACAGCGGCAATGATGAGACTCGGGGTACGTTTATCGGTGGAGTGACGAGCGCGGGGAGCGCAGGACTCGGAGTAGAGATAGGCTAGGGGGACGGCCGGAAATGAAACTATAAGTGTTCTGACGTCTAAGGTCAGATGGGAGAGACGAGATGAGAGATCGAGGATGGGCCCAGGGGGGAAGGAGTGGAGAGGGATGGGCATGGCGAGAGTAGCCGGGAACGGTGACCAAGGGTGGCTGAGGCGCGCGGCGACGAGGGTGAGAGAGTTGACGGAGTGAGAGAGAGGAAGCAGCTAAGAGCCACCAGGCTGGCGGAGTAGCTCCGACCTACATTGACGGTAAAAGACCCGATATAGAATGAGGGGATGAGAGGAGAGGAGTCTAAAATTGTTGGACATATGTGTCCGATCATCCGGGGCGCGGATCTTTCATACCGAAAAGGGATTGATGCGGAGATGAGTGTGAGGAGAAGCGGTCCTATTCTGTGCAGGGCGCGGGGGGGTAGTTGCCGGAGCCTTATTGATATGATAGAGAGGATGGGCGGCTCTGGTATGGGGACGTCGCGAGCGTCTAGTACATATTAGACAGACGCGGGAGAGGCGGCCGCGCGGTGCGAGTGGAGGAGGAGTGAGAGCGAGCGCAGGCGCGTGGAGCGAGGTGGCAGTGGATGATCGTCTTGGGCAGGGGGAATATGGGAGCACATTTGTGCGGCGAGAGGAGGGAGGGGATGATATTGCTGAAAGGAGTGAGCGGCATTAAAAGGTGGACAGTCAGGTGAAATAGCTTTCATCGGAACGTAAGAATAGCGCAGATGCGGGAGCTCCGTCAGCTTGTACCTAGCATTGAATCGGGGGAGCGAGAGACGAGAGCGACAGGATGGGAATGTATTTTTTACACGGAGAGTTGGTGTAATGCGAAAAGTACTGCATGAAGGTAAAGGATCGATCAGTGTCCGCTTTTAAGGGTGTACTAGCGGGGGGGCGAGAGAGGGCGGGCGAGTGAGGGGCCGGGTGTGGTGGGGGGGGGGGGGGGGGGGGGGGGCGGGGGGGGGGTGGGGGGGCGGGGGGGGGGGTGGCCCCGTTCATGAATCACAATTCAACCGCAATTCAAGTAAGGTTCACGCAACAGACGTTCACTCGACTGAACGGTTTGAAAGCGCATTACCAATCGCGAGTACTTCCACCCCCAATTCAATGCCGGAAATCCGGGGGAAACTAGAAGGGAACGGGAAAACTTGCCGAGATAGCATCCCGACATCGTACCCCACAAACACCCATAGCGATGACGCGGACGAAGAACCTGAACCCGGCCGGGATGCAGGCTCAGAAATAATCAAATTCGTTTCCAGTTTCGAGCGTCGCTTGATTTGGAGAAGCTTTCATGATAGTTTGTTCTCCATGGGAAGTCCTTCGGCGTGACTGACATTGTGATGGTGAGCACTTGCAGGACATCGATACAGCAAGTTGTTCGTCCATCGGTTCGCTGAGCCACTGCGCCCATTTGCGAATGTTCTCTGGATTGGACTCCCCGCGGCTACCCGTCGTTCGCCAGATCCGATGCTGCATGAGAATTGCAGTGCGAGTTGCGCGATGTCCGACGACCACGTCCGTTCCAAAGCTGTAGGCCGCTAGCAGCGGTTTTGCTGAACCTGCAGAGCGAATCCTGTGCCCAACTCGTAAGAGTCGCGTTGGTCAGTAAATCGCGCGCGGCGAAGGGACCGGCAATTACATGACACCACGCCCAGTGGGTTTGAAGTACCGGCCAGAACGGTCTCGACCAGACGTGTATTCATGAAGCGTGGAAACTGTTTTTATTTATACAGACATGATGCAATCAAGCTCCCGGTTGACGAGCCATCTCGTAAACATTTTCATCGGTAAACCACTGATTCCGACACATCGAATCTCTTGCCCCGCCGCTTGCGCGCTTTTCGCAAATGGCCGGGAAAATTACGTTTTTCCTCGACAATCGTCGTGTTTGGTAGGGTACACAATTCGAATGTCATGGCAAAGCACGATTTCGGATGATCTGTCCGCAAGTCGATGGAGACTGACGTCGATGCTCTCTGCGACGCGTTTGCCGAAAGTCAAAGTGGTCGGCGGTCGTAGCGAACCGAGTTTCGTACAGAGGCAAGTAATCATCGCGAGGAACATCTTTGAGCGCAAAAACGCCCAGCAGACCTCGAACATCCGCGCGTAGTAAGGGAGACGTGTCGATCAAGATTCATGCTAATTCAAGGGCAACACGCACACTCGCCGAAAAATCTCAATACCATCTCGACATTGCGAAATTCCGCGCCCAAGCGACGAGGCGCGCGAAGCTGACCAGGAACCGGCAATTCGAGGCCGGTGTTTTCCGAGTGGCCGTGGTGGGTAAGCGTTTGGACCGCTCATTCAAAAATCTACTAAGGGACAGGCGGAAAAATATTAAATGAGCGGCAGCGGGATCTTGTTAATAGATATGTGATTACTAATCCCGAAGGCGCCAGATCTTTTAACAAGATCCGCGTACCATTTAACGCGTTTTATTGTCTCGCAGCTGTCCGCTAACCAAGAAAAAGGGGTTCATGTAGCATTCGAGGCGATTTGGTAACATTATCACCTCTTCGCAGGAAATTCCATTAGCCGAACCTGACCTTCCATGACCAATTACAAACCTCCAAGCATGGCTTGTGAAAACGGATTTCGTGTCTGCCGCCAAAACGTCGGAAGCGAGACGTTTCTACTCGATCTCCCTACCATTCGAGCGAGAAATCGCTGACGGTTGTCTGCGGGGGCGTCGAGCGGATGCACGCCGACTACGTTTGTCCGAACGGGCCAAGATTCCCCCTTCTTTGGGATCGAATGGGTCAGCGAAGGCAAACGGCTTGCTCACCATGGGAAACAAAAGCATCAGCTTTCGTCGGGATTCGCTCTTCGGCCTACGGGCCCGGCATCGCAACACCGGATCCGCAATCTTCGCCCAACAATATGCGGAAAGTACTAACGTCGACCTTGCCGGATCTGAAAGCGGCCGAGAAGTGCAAGAACTGGGATTGGCTCACAAACGCATCGCCCCGTTGCCGTCAGCCGTCCTATAAGCTCGTCGAAGATCTGGAACCTTGATCCGATCGAGAGGCAAGGGACGTGGGTGAGCATTCGAAAAATATCTGCGGGTCGTTTAACACGAGTCCTTGTTGCAGAAGATCGGCCAGCGGAATGGTTTTTCTTCCTCAGGCAGCGATTTCAACGAAGCGTTCCAACACATTCGAGTCGGTCGCCCAGTTAATAGAGACGATTTCTCGATTTCAAAAGAACGGTGGAAAGACGTCGCCAGCGAAAGCGGAATTTCACCCTCTACCTATCGCGACTATTCAAGCGATTTGCCGGGTTCAGGCGCGTATCGTTTTTTTACTTCGTATGCGTATGAACTAATGCCGCCGAACTCCTGTTGGAAGGCATCAATTTTGAAAGGTTCGCGTTGTGGGGAGAAGCTTCATATGCGATGCTTTTCAGTTCTCACGTGCATTCAAGCGGGTCTAACTCGGCGTCCCCGCGAGTTCACTCACACGAAAACGAAAAATAAGGAGGCGAAATCCGGCACTTCTCGCTGAACGCCACCACGCTCGACGCCTGCTATCACAAAACCGTCAATCCATCGAGTTTCCCGGCGGCATCCGCATTCGTGTCCGAGGGCCCGGATCGACCAAGCCGACACAACCGCCCTAACGTGACGCCCCGACAACCTGGAGGCCAGCCGATGATCGATTACCCGCGGCCCGCGCTCCATCTAAATCTTTGCACCGAGCGGTCGATTTCCGAAAAGACCTTGACAGACTGATCGGCATCGTAAACGACGCTTGGGATTGAAAAGCTGCTGCCGCCACGTTTTCGGCGCGAGGCTCAATCCGCGATCCTGGCGGTGGCTGGAATGAGTTGCGGTGGCGAGTTTCGCCGTAGCGACGGCGACTGGTGAGAGACCGCGCCGAGTTCCATCGAGATGCTCAGCGCGTTGAGGCGGCGAGTCGTCGCTTGATGGTGCGATCCCAGTCGCGCACTAAGCAGGTCCCGGGGAATTCATTGGCGTCCTTAATCTGAATTAGCCGTTTGGGCGGTTAGCCACCCGGTCGGTTCAACGCGAGAAA
>Ga0163217_1001710_pt1 | contig 10871 bp, 13 predicted proteins | sample SynspAceP_FD_185933 | JGI IMG/M metagenome (GOLD analysis project Ga0163217, IMG submission 185933) | Saline lake microbial communities from Ace Lake in Antarctica - Synechococcus sp. Ace-P (PacBio error correction) | ecosystem: Environmental > Aquatic > Non-marine Saline and Alkaline > Saline ...
CTGGAAAAGAAAGAAGAATTTTCAAAAGGAACCACCCGCCCCAGGTCCCCCATTGAAACGATCGAACCGAAAAAGACCAAGGGCAACCAAAGGACAATCCGCGGGATCAGGCCCAGGAAAAGTTTGCCCCGGGAAAGAGCAAAAGCCCAATCGGCCCGATCAATCCCCGGGCCGTTTTTTTTTTTCGTTCGGGGCCAAAAACCTGCCCGCCGGGCCAAAGCAAAAATGTCCCCGGTAGCCGACACCGGATCACCCATCGCGGCAAGCAAACCTGTGGGGCCCAACACAGCCGCGGAACCGCGCCCAGATAAACGCAATTTTTGCTGCTTCTGCTGACATAAGGTGGTTCCAGTTCCGAAAGCAGTTCCCGTTCGACTGATGGTCCCTTTTCGTCCCCGGAAGCCGGACGCAATATTGGCGTGGACTTCGGAATCAATGACGCCGCTGCGCCTGTCTTTGGATGGCAAAGCGCAGCAATCTGAAGTTCCCGCTATAGGCCGCTGCTGGCCCGGCAATAATACGAAATTACATGTTGAAGACGGAATTTTTCCCTTCCCTCAAGGGGAGAGGCTCAACCTCACCTAAACAGCGGTTCGGCCAAAACTCCTGAGCTTGGCGGCTGTGCAGCGTCCCCGCATCCGCTTCTTTCGCCCGCCAGCAGAATCGTCGCGCGCAAGACCAATCGCGAGATGCTGCCCCCAACGCGTTTCCTGGTAGAAGGCATCGGCCCATGCCGGGCAGTTGATCTCGGCCGTGCAGCGGCTTGGTCCGGGCGGCGCAGAAGCAGCGTCCCATAAGGGACGCGATAGCGAATAGCCATTTGGCGGGCGAACCGTCCGCCGATTCGCATATCAATGGCGGATGGGCACGGGACTGGTTTGAGGCGCTTGGCAATCTTGTTCGAAGCGCAGCTCCCAGTTGCGGTCCGCCCGGTGGTCACCAACGGTGCCGGTGCGCAATTTGCTGCCTTGAGCCTGACTTGTTCGATTCCGTCACTTCCTGCACCGCCTGGGTCAGCGCCCAGTTGCACACCTCGGCGATCCGTCGGCAAGCGGAATGCTGGGCGGCAGCACACATCGTCGAGCACATTGTCATCGCGCAGATAAGCCGGTGGGGCGAGGACATAGTCGCCGAAGCCGTGGGTCCCGGCGCAGTGCCGGCCGCAATGGCCGTCATCAGCCAGCGTGGCGGCGCAGCACCGCCAGATGGTTTGGGTGATCGTCTTGCAATTGCCTTCGGACCGACGCCGAATATTGAATCAGGGTCACCCCGGGGACGAACCGTCACAGCGCACGCAGATGATAGGGTCCGGCAATTTGCGGCGGCTGGCGATCGGCGGGAGGAAGCTTTCAAACCATCGCTGCCGGTCATCCTGTCTTGCCCGGTTCGACCAACGATGGTCGCCTGGCCGGATTTCACTTTCCGCCAGACCGGTTTCGATGAATTCGTCCGACATAGCGCTGAATAGTTGGTGAACAGGAATGAAACGGGCTGGAAATGCTCCCGGGATCGGTGGCGCAATAATGGCGGATCGGTGCAAGCGAATAATCGACCGCGTTTCGGCCGGTTGAAACATGGCAGGGCCAGCGCCGAGGCTTGCTCGCCCTGAAAATCTGGCCGCGCCGTCGACAATCTCGTCATTGGTCTTGAACCAGATTTCGGCCGTGTGGGAAATATGGGGCAGCTTTTCCCTTCTTCCGCCCGGTTCGAGACCGGCACCGTGCATCTTCCAGCGCAAAGGCCAGCGGAACCGCGTGTCGGAAAGCCCGACCCAGATTTTTCGCGGTGAAAGCTGGTGGCGATCCGCTGCAGCTGGTCGAGCAAGATAGGCAGCGGAATAGAGCTTCGGTTCGGTAATCGTCGTGCGAATAGGTGTTGATGTCGGCCAGATGGCCGGACGCCAGATGGCTGGTTTCCGGTGGCCTGATCGGCGGGGAATCTGAACACTGATCTGCGGATAAAGGCCCTGCTGACCGGTCATCGCTGGCCCAGCTTTGGCGGTCGCATAGCGACGAAAGCGGCGGCGGGTGATTTCAAATTTGTGCAGCGTAAAAGAGTTTTTCAAAAGCAAACCCACCGCTTCGGCGGGCGTGGCACATAGGAGTGGAATGCGGTTGTCATGCAGTCCCTCCGTTACAGTTTCAATCCTGTAACTGAAAAACTGGGGGCGAAGGGAAAAAGCCTAACTTACGGGAAAGAATCGAGGAAGCGGGCCGCCGCCTCGAATCTGCCTGCTTGAGAATTGCGCATGCAACGGCCAACATCGTCCCCGCGGCCCCATTGCTTGGGCTCTTGCCAAAAGCCTCTTTCCAGTTGACGAGCGGCCAGCGTCGTCGGGATCGTGGAACTCTGTTCGACGAGGCCGCCCAGCTGGCGATCAGTGAAGCCGTGACAGACCGAAAGCCGACCAGCATCGCGGCCACGGCAAAGCCATCCTGGGCCCTCGACCGTCGTCGGCGGGCGCTCACTCCGTTTCTGCCGGCTTGCGCTTCATATCGGTTCCGTGATCAGATTTGAAGTCGACGTCAATAAATGTTGCCGCGCCCATCGAGGCAGCGGGTCCGCAATGTTCCGCCTGATGGTCGATCAGCGCCCCTCTGGCCCCGGTCCCAGCGCCGATAATAGAGCATGTCGCTGTCGGCAAAGCGGCGATGCGGGAGACAATCCGCTCCCGCTCGTTGGGTCGACCTGATCGAGCCGCGGCCTTGAGCCAGTCCGGTCAGCGGCATTGACGCGGGGAATGATATCCTCCCCCTGCGCTGCCCATTTCCCGCGGCGATCGCAAATCGGCAAGACCCGATCGCGCACGGCAAGCGGATTGCGCTGCGGGGTCCCTTCATCGGACCGCCCCGTCGAGCGAAGTGGGCAAGGCGTCGCCGACCGGCGATACCGATACGTCCTTTGTACAAGCGTTTTTTCATGGCTGGTCCCGCGCTTCCAGCGGCCCTTGGCCATTTCTTCTTCGGCGACCCGCGCGCAGAATATATTTACGGATGATCCAGACCGGCGCGACCCACATTGCGCCAGACCGAAAAAAAGATCAGCACATTAGCCGAGCCGGACCCGGCCCACCGGGTGGCAAGCGATCGAGCAAACAATCGCCAGTCCCAGCAATCACCAGCACCACGCCGAGCAGCCGATCCATGCTACCAATGAAATGCACGGCCTTGCCTGCTTTTTCTTCAACCGGATCCAGCGATATATCGGGCTGGTCGTCAAATCGGCTCGCTCATTGGTCAATATTCCATTCAGGTTCGGCCATATTGGCCGCTGACTATTCTGCGCAGCGTCGAATTAGTTCATGCTCGTCATGATAGCCCCAGTCGACCCCGACCCGGGCGCCTTTGGCATTGACCGCCATCGCCATGTCAAAACGGTATCGCCGATCAAATACGCGGTGGTTTCCTGGCGCGGCACCGGCTTCGCGGCAAATTGCCAGTTTTCGACCATTCGCCGGATGCGGCTTGGGAAGGATGGCCGGTCTGCCCGTCTGCAGCGCACGAACCGAATCCCACAGGCCGTGCGTTCCAGCACATGGTGGAGACCCGCGAATCCGACTTGCCGGTGGCCACACCCAGAAACCCAGCCGGAAATGCTTCCAATTGTTCCAATGTTCGAGCAATCCGTCATAAAAGCGGCCTCGTGCACACGCGCCGGACTGGCGCAGCTCGAAAAGCCATCCTTGTATGACCTGCGTCACCGCCGCGACTATTTGCCGCATCGCCCTCGGCAGCAATGGCCGACCGCTTCCAGCAGACCTGAGACCAGACAATCAGCCGGACCGAATGGTGATCGGCGGGATAAGCCCATGTTTTTTCAAATGCCTGATCCATTTGAGACGCAGATATGGCCGGCTATCGACCATCCGTGCATCGCAAAGTCGAAAACAGAAGCGAGTTTATTGTCATGTTCTCTTCCAAATTCTGCATTCAGATGGGCCATGACCGCGGCGCTCCGTGCAAATCAAACGCAGCATCGGCCTGTTTTCCCTACTGCGGCAGTTTTAGGCCATTGAAAAAGCGGGATCGGGATGCATTATTTGGGTTTCTTGTAGAGGGCCTGTTTGACTTTTGCCTTGTGCGGCATTTGTTTTTTCTTGTGCGTTGCCTTGGCGGCATTTGGCCGTTTCCCGCTTGCTTGGCTTGCCCGCCTTGGTCGGCTTGCCCTCATTATGCCCGCGGGCCACGGCGTCGCCGGGGGGGGGGGGGGGGGGGGGCGCTTGTCCCTTGGCGGATCATCTTGGCATGCGCCCTTGGCTTGCTGGTTTGCGGACCATTTTTGCGGCCGGCGTCCCTTCTCGTCGAGCGGCAGTCTCCGGGATTCAAAATCGAGGCCGAGATTTTCAACCGGTTTCGGCAAAATGGGTTGGCAATTCCGCCGTCCCACGTCGAGATTGTGACCGTCGGGAGCTCGATCCGCAACCGCCGCGCGTGCAAATGCATCTTGCGGCTGATCGAGCCGGTCAGGAACGCATCCTGCCGCCATATTTTGCCGTCGCCGACAATCGGGTGGCCAATTCGCCGCCATATGCAGCACGCAGCTGATGGGTGCGCCGGTAATGGGGCCTTGCAGTTCGACCCAGCAAGCGCGGTTGCCGGACCCGTCGATAATTCCGGTAGCCGCGTTTGGCCGACTGGCCATTTTCTTCATCAACATGCATTTTTCTCGCCCGCCGGAACCCGGCTGCCTCGAAAGCGGCAAAGTCAATCACGCCATCGCAATTTCCGGCACGCCCATGACAATCGCCAAAATAGACGCTGTGCCGTACGTCGCGGCCGGAAAAGCGCTGGAGAAAAAGGCAGCTGCCCCCCGGCGAGCGCGCCAGCAGGATCCACCCCGCTGGTTGTTCCTTGTCGAGCTCGGTGAAACCCAGCTTCGGCCGTGATTATACCCGTCATAGGTTCCAGCCCCGTCGAGCAGAACCGGTCCGAGATTGGGTTTTTGTGGTTTTGCTTGCCCGCCCTGAGTCGCCAAGGCCCCGGAGGCCTTGGTTGACGCCCGATCGCGGCCTGTCTTTGTGAATCACCATTTCGCCGGACAAAATTCGATCCGGATCCGCGACAAATCGTCTTGGCTTTTCGCCAACGCGGCGCGGCCCGTTCGATTTTCCTGCGCGGGACGCGCAATATTCTGGCCAGCCCTGGATTCGATCCACCCGGCGCGACTCTTTTGCCATCCAGCCGCAACTGGCCCGGTCCCGCGCCCAGCGCGAAACAATGTTGAAACGGCACATCGTCCATATGCCGCTTGAACCAGCGGGTGCCCACCGCGGATATCATCATCATCGGCAGAAACCGTTGAATAGCCGGGAACATCCAAAGTGTCTTCAGCGCCTGCTTCTGCTACTTTCACCGAACCCTGGGGTCCTTCTTCTTCGGTAGCGCTTTCGGCGTGGGAATCAAAAACCGCTCATGCCAAGCCGCCCTAATCGTCAATAAGGCCAAGCAAAATAATGCCAGCACCTGAACCGATGACTGAGGCAGGGCGTAACCGATTGCGGTGCCCCATTCGCTCGCTCGATCATAATTGAGAACTTCCCCAAAACTAAAGCGAAAAGGTTGTAAAAAGCCGCCCAGCAGGCCAACGGCCCAAGCAGAAGCCGCCAAGGCTCATCGACAAAAATTTGCCTGCGGGCCAGCACACCAGCCAGCACGCCCATCAGAAAAAGCCGCCCGTCACAATTGGCCACCAAGGTTTCGCATAAGGAAAGCCATGCCACCGCAGGTGGAATACGCAACCGCCAAGATGATATCGCCCGGCAGCGCCGAATGCAACCCGCCGGTCCATAACAAGAAGCGTTGCGTTCATGGGCGTCCCTTTAGTCGGTGGCTTGAAGCGTTTTCCAAGCAAAAGATCAATTGGTGGCCACAAGCGGATTGGCGGGTGGCAAGGCCCCGGCCCCCCCCGGGGGGGCCTGTTGCCGCTGCGAATCCGCTCAACGTCGATCCGGGGCCAACCAATGCGTTGACGCGGCAGACTCGCGAGATCGGAAGCCGCGCTTTTCAGCATAATCCCAGAACACGGGTTCAGGGAATGGAATGTCTGGTGCCCGGCAATCGTGATGCGCGCTTACGCGGCGGATGGAAAAGATTTCCCGGGGCTTTTTCTAGATCCCACCCGGAAACAATTCCCGCCGCACCAGCTTTCCAAGCATATTGATGCTGGATCTCGCTGTCAATTCAGGCAAGGCAGATAGGCAAATTTTGTCGCCGCCGCCGGCTTCAATTGCTCCTTGCCCCTGACGCCAGCTCCTCGCGGTTTCCCAGGCAATCGCTGGAAAATCCCGGGCAAAAATCGCGATATTTTTTCTTTCCCTGTCCGGGCAAAGACTCCCAGCACTTCATCGTTGGGGGCCCCGAACCATTTCGCCGGCAAGCGCGACCTGGAAGGCCACACCAGTTCTTGCCCATTTTCTCGGACAGCCAGGCCGGGCGGTTCTTCTGACAATGGCAATGATAGGGATCGCCCCACGTTCCAGCGTGGCGTTGCGGCAATGCCCATGGAAGCTGGCGACAACGCATCCCGGTTTCAAAAATCGAGTGCGGCAATATCGCCGCTCCAGGCTGGCCGCCAGCGCATCGATATAGGCGGTGTCATCAATGATTAGGCCCGGCAGCAAGCCGATCGGTCCGGTTGCCAAGCGCATGGCGGCAATCCGCGTCAAACACCGCATTCATGCACGCTGGCAGTGGTGGCACACTAATTTTGCGGGTAAGCGGCGCGAAATCCAATATGCGATCACACCCCGCCGCTTTCATGTCATTCAGCGGAAGGAGATGCTCGGATTAACCGTAGGCATCGCCCAGTCGACCATCACATTTATCGATTTTACCGGGCGAGCTTTTCAGCCTGCTTTTCTTGTGGTAGGAAGCCAGCGGCGGACACCGTCTTTCGGTCCCAGACCAGACGATGGCTTCAGCGGATTTTGCGGACGGGTGTTTGAGAATGATCCCGCGCAAAATCGGCCTGCCAGAGATGATCGAGGGTATCTCGACCACCGTTGTCCGACAGAAACTCTTGAGAATAGCGTTTGACGCGCCTAGCCTTGTCCGGTGCATAGGGCGTGGCCCCAAAAATTGACCAATGCAAAACACCGATTTTCTTCGCCGCAACCGCGCGGATGAGATCCTTTTGGCATGGTCCTGTTTCACGCCATGAATTCATGATACTTCCCCGAAAAGTGGTAATTGCCGCGGAGCCGGAGGCCGGTTGCTGAGAATAACGCATTGGCAACAGCAGGAGCGACCGCCGGGAACACGCGATTCTTCCGTAACCCACTGCCTTCTTCCGCCTCGCTTCTGATAAATTCGATCTGGATTGGCGGAATTTTGCAGCCAGCCGCGGCAAGGACAGTTCGCGGAGCCCGTTTGCCGTTGGCAGCCCTTTTTGAATCGGGTCAGCCGCCTGGCCCCAGCGGCCATCGCCAGTCCGAACACGATGCCGCCTTCAATTTGCTGCCGGGCGATAATCGGGATGAAATGATCCGGCCGATGTCGACCGGTTGCGGAAATTGCGGCGAACTTCCAGAACACTGGCCCCCGGCTCGCGCTGGCGATGACCGCAAATATAGCGCCGCGCATGCCTGTGACAGGCGATCCCCTGGCCGCTGCGAATCCAGAACCACCATCCATCCGGCCATCCGCGGCCAACGCCGGTTCAGAGCAGCGGCAAGGGTCTCGCCTGATTGTTCATGCATCTGCATGCGAAGGAACAAAGGGCCTTTCTATGCCGGCCTTTTGCCCGCCCAGCTCATCGATGAAAACGATTCGAGATAGAATATGTTTGCTGCTATGGGCCGTTGGCCTGCGCAGTTGCCGGTCGGCACGCCGACAAAGGCGCTAAAGGTGATCGACGGTCAGAATTGGGAATATCAAATAGGGTATATCCAGAACCGGCTATCGCCTTGATATCGGCTTCGCCGATCCGAGGACCCGCAATCGCTTTCGACATTGTCCCATGCCGTCGAAACAGGCGGTCTGCCTGTTTCCCTGCGCCGATGGTGGCGCGGCGATTTTGATCTGCTCGCTTCGACCCGTCCCCGGCCTTTGCCTCACCGCAATCAAATCGCGCCTGGCTGGGTGACCCGGTATGATCGTGCATCAGAAATCTTCGCGCGGGACCAGACCAGCTGAACCGGCCCTGCCCATTTTCCTGGCAATCAGCGCGAACCTGTCCGGCGATATCATTGTCGAGATTGCGGTCGAGACGACCCGCCGCTGAGCATCGGATTAAAAGCGTCACCCGTCCGACTGATATTTCAAACATATTGGCTGCCGCCTGAACCGGCCGCAACCGGTGCCCTGGGTGGCCATCCAGAAGCTCCAGACGCCATCCTTGTTATATTCTGCCGTAGCCGTGCGCGTCTCGATCGGGCGCATGCAGCGCAAGCATCGGCGTGGGTAGCGGGCCTGGAAACATATATCCTTGTCAAAACGCCTTTGGTGGTCGGCCGCGCGACACGGAAAAGCGGGAATTCCCTCGGTCCGTCATCCAGAGACCGTCCGCAGGCCGTTCGATCTGTCGCTTAATCGGCCAGAAATCCCTCTTGGTTTCCGAAACAGGAACCTCATTTTGTCCAATGGCCCGGTTGGCGGCCCACCAAAGTTGGTGGCGACCGCCGCAATCCATTTCTCTCGGCTTCGACAATGTCGATAAAGCCGGTGATCTTGCTGGCCCCTATCGCGGTTGAAAGGATTTCACACTTGGTATCCCAATCGGTCCTGTGCCTTATCGCCGCAAAAACACCATGTCCGGCAGCCTGATGTCACCGGCGAAATTGGCGGAGCCCATCGAGTTTACTGGGCAGATCAGCCGCGGAAACATCCCTGGCCCGGATCAAATTGCCTGCACCGGCCGGCGGGAGCGGCAACGGGATCGGGCAAAGCCTCTGGGTGGCTGCATCGCGAACGCAAGTTCGCCAAAACCGCAACTGCTTGTCCGCCGTTTCGAGAATAATGCCATTTTTCGACCGTGCAAAATTCCCAGGCGACGTCCCCCCATTTTTTTGGCCGGCCGCTGCTTGGTCAGCAATACGCCGCGCCCCCGCCCACCCGCTTCGCGGAAACTTTCGGCGAAAGGCCGGGATTGAGGTGGAACTCGGCGTCACCATGAACTGTTCGCGAATCGTCAACATTCCTTGTTGCGACCACATCGAAACGGCGGCATGTTTCGGGCCAGTTTTTCGTACCCCCGCAGGCAATCAGAGTTTCTGCCCATTTGCTCGCCGAGAATTGTTGCTGTAAGAGTGGATTGATCGGGCGCCGGTCCAACGGGCGACCGTGCGCCAGTCTGCCGCCCAGTTCGTTCGGCCGAGGACCTGCGGCAAAGACGGTAATAGACAACCTTGCCCCATTTCGCTTTGCGGCACGATCACGTGAACCTGCCCCATCTTCGGATATTTTCAGAAAAGCGCCAAAAACCTCTTCATTCTCGGTCGCCGGCGACATTTGCTCAATAGCTGCGCGGCCAAAAGGTCCGGCGAACGCACCAGACCGACTGCGGTGCCGCTTCGATCATAAGAAATTTTGCGGCGATTCAAATCCGCCGGTGGAAGCATTTTCGGGGCTTGCTCGATGTCAGGTTCAGCCGCCATCGGGTATTTCCCATTCAGCCAGGCCCAAGCGGGGAATTGTCGATTTTAGGGCAAACGATCCATGACGAACTTTCAGCCCCGCGTCGATCGCACGCCGGGCCCGCCGAATCATTGATGACACCCAAAGCTGCATCCAGACCGATTTGGCGGCCAGTCGCAATCGCCTCGTCCGACCACATCACCAGCGGCGGCGCTGTTTGCGGGAAAATATCGACATAATCGATGTCGCCTCAATGTCGCCCAGCGGATTCAGCCACCCGGCCACACCGTGGCAGCATTTGTCCGGCAAGAAACGGGATAAACCGCGTCACATCAATAGCCTGCCTCGAGCAGAAATTTGAATATCAGGTTGCTGGCACGCTCGGAATCGGCCGAATGCGCCGACGCGAGCGGATTCGCCGTGTCGACGTCAGCAAGGCGGCTATTTCCCTGATCGCTTTCCGCAGCAATGACCCGCCCTTTCCTTCCGGCTATTGGTATCCAACCAAGTCGCGAGCTTTTCCATATCACGGAAAGCCTGCCCGGTGCACATCGGTCCGGAACAAAGGGCCCCCCCCCCCCCTGGGGGCGGCGTGGCCGCCATCGCTGGACCTTGCGAATCTCTATATCCAGGCGGGATTCTCGGAGAAAGGCAATGCCATTCGTCTTCGCGGCGGCTTCCAGCGCCACCCGCGATCACGAAAGGATCGCTGGACCTCGCCGCAAATGCGGAACATTGATACCTGCCATATTCCTCGACCTAGCGATGATCGGAATCTTGGCCTGATTGAACAGACTCAACCGCCCGGGTTTGCATCCATCAAGGCCAGATCTTGCGGTGTCGAAACGATCAACCGCGCCAAACCGGCCTTGTGATTTTTGCATCATCGACACTGCCACATCCACCGGTGCCGGGCGGCATATCGACGATCAGCTCCTCACATCACCCCAATGCGCGTCGATCAATTGCTTCTAGCGCCTTGCCCGCCATGGGAAACCGCGCCACGGCGATCCGGGCCTGGCCGGGTTTTCGCCAGATGGCCCATCGACAATACGCGGCACATCCATAGTCATTGGGCAACCGGGATCAGCTGCTTGCCTTCGCCTCGGGCCGCCGTCGCTCGCAGTGGAGCGCAGTCGGGCTGGGACGGGCCATAATATATCGGCGTCCACCATAACCAACCTTGCGGCTCGATACGCCTGCATGGATCGCCAGGTTTAGCAAGATAAGTGTGGACCCTTGCCCGACACCGCCGCTTGCCGCTGGCGACGGCGATGCAGACCGCCGCTCGACCTTCTC
>Ga0163217_1001989_pt1 | contig 10871 bp, 12 predicted proteins | sample SynspAceP_FD_185933 | JGI IMG/M metagenome (GOLD analysis project Ga0163217, IMG submission 185933) | Saline lake microbial communities from Ace Lake in Antarctica - Synechococcus sp. Ace-P (PacBio error correction) | ecosystem: Environmental > Aquatic > Non-marine Saline and Alkaline > Saline ...
AATCTGTCAGATTGGCGCTGCAGCGTCGGCTCACTACATAGTGCGACAAGGCTTCACGGCCCATGGGCACTCAGGCAACGCGGTGCGTTTCTTTCATGGCAGCAAAAATTTTCTTTCCTTGACTACGTACAGTAATCCCACGCCCTTCGCTAGCAGGATAGGTTCGGCCAGATTTGGGCAGTCAGGTGGTATGACGATGGACGCCGCGCGCCGTCAACTCCCAAGCCACTGGTTCGGCAGCAGGTATTGAGCGCAGATGAATTTCAGGCGCACCGGCTCGCGATGGAATGATTTCGTCGGGGGTCTGCCGGTATCCTCGAAGGCGGCCGTCAGACAAGAGTCCGATCACAGCACAAATATCAGCCGCGTAGGCGAAGGCCATCCCACCAGAAAAACGTCACCGAGAAAAACGCAATAGCCAAACAGGGGCAGAGACGTCGCAACAAGACACGATCCGCAGATAGCGCGGTCGTCGAGATCGAGGCACACCACGCGAAACACAGAGGGTCACAGAACCAGCAAGTGGCGCCACAAAGGGTTGCCTTGTTGGGCAGAAACATTACAGCAATGAATGGTGGTTTTTAATCAGTCACAATGAAATAGCAGATGCTGCGATCAGCACAGTAAGCGCCAGAGATGCCCTTGGCACATGAGGTGCTGGCCCGACGGCGAGGCATGGCAGCCGCCGGCGTGGCCAAAGAATCAGGGGGTACAGAATAACAACGCGAAGGTGGCGCAACGATGCGGATAAAGAACGAGGCTACAACATCACAATGCCACCCCACAGATCACTGGTTGGATTATTATGAACTGAATAGTCTGAAAGCGGCGGCAGCGCAATTGATCGCGCGATATACGCGGGCTGAGCGGCTTTGTTCCGGCAGAAGGAGGCTGGGTCTTTCTCTAATTGTTTTTTAATTTGTAATAGTTCAAGTCCCTCTATTCAACCAGCAGAAAAAACACAGAGTGATAATGCCTACAACAAAGCGCCAGTTGGCTATGATCAAAAAACTGCTCAGGTTGGCGTAACCGCTGGCGCCAAAAATGTGACTGCTTATCGATAGAGCTGATCACACCTGCCCCAGCTGGTCGCGCGGCTTGGACAGCATAGACAGGCCTGATTTTTTTCGGATACTATGATCCTTGCCTCTGTTTCGATATGCGGAGCGCAGTCACAAGTTGCGGCTTCATGTTCGACTTTTCGTTCCCTCCGTGCGATCAGAACTCGTGCAATGCCGTTGTCAAAAGGTTCCCTACAGATGCGCGAAACTCTTGTAAGAATCCGGCCGGCAACATGCGAATACGGTTCAAGAAGCCAATATCGGAGTGCATACGCGCGGACTCATCTCGCGATTGCCAGCCCGGCAGAAGCAGGCCGCAGTGAAAGGCTTCGTCAGAAATCGGGCAACCTTTTTCATGCCGTGCTCACGCTGCCCGGATCTGGGCAGCTACCAGAATACGATTTGAGCTTCAGCAGCGCCCGGAGATGGCAGCCGACAAACGTTCGATGGCTCGCTTTCCAGCACCACGGGCAGGTCGTATAGCTCGTCAAATCCTCTAGAATCGAATCCAGTGGGTTGACCGTACTATATCCGCCGGCGACCACTTCGCCAGCATACCTCGCTAGCTCAAGTGGTAGAGCGGTCACGCACACGGGTGCGCGAGACTAGATTAGCGCGTGCCAGTTCGGTCTCACTAACAGCGATCATGCGGCAACAATGGTAGTCGAAGATTTCCTGCTTCAAAACTAAATAAATCTGCTGGCGGCCAGGCGGTTTGTTGCGGATTTAGAATGGAATCACATGCTTATCAAGGCAGGTATCGGAGGTGACGCTCACATGCGCGCAACACTTGTCGGCCATCGGCGTAGGACCAGGTCTGCATCTGGCGCCGTAAGTTCGGGGTTTCACGTTGTGTTCTAATCGAAAGTGGGCATAAATTTTCTCGTCAAAGTGGAGATACGGTGGGGTTGCGTAATTTCGCCCTGCACCGACGGGGTCTGCAGATTGGTTGCATCGGTAAAGGTACGGCGGTATCCAAGGAGCCGTAGAGATTGTCGGACCATATTTCTGTCACCGACATTGGCGCAAGTGACTGAATCGATCCAATACGCTTGGCTCGACGCGCACGAGAATGCGGGCCTCGGCCCCCGGATAACAGATCGGCAAATCGTCTGCGGGCTATCGAGCCCTGGGCGAAGCACAGCATGCGCGGGTTTCAGATCGACGCAGGTCCAAGAACTTTGCCAAGTGCGTTTCGTATGCTAACTATAGGATTAAACAGAGAGCCACAGGGTACTTCCTCCAAGGTCCAACGGCGATTTGGCCATCGGAGCGATGGCTGGGAGGCTATACTCTGTCCATGGCTTGGCGAAGCCTTCGGAGTCGGTGATGGAATTTCAACCAGAGTTGACCATACTGATGACCCGCCGTTCCTCCGCCTTGATGGGCGCTAATCGATACGCCAGTGGCGCTGCTTGATCTGGCCTATAACCTGTCAGTATCGGAGACCGAAAGCAGCGAGCGTCAGTATGCGTAGTGCAGACCGATTGGGCGGTCCACTCGCCTGCTGGCCAGCTCGAGTCCCGGACGATCAGAACCGTCAGGCGCTAAACGGTCGACAGCATCTTGCTGGATTGCGACAGCCTATTGCGTACTGGTGTCGAAGACGCCAGGGCAATATCATCTTGGAAAAAACAGACCCGAGTATAAACGCCGGCCGAAAACAAACTCTTGCGGACCCTCTTACAGGGAAAATTATTATCACGCCTGAAGTCAACCAATGACACAGAGCTTGCAATTACGATAGCCGGCATTAAAAGAGCAGCAGGTTGGTGTGGTGTTCACCAATAAGGCACAATATCTTACTACAACACTAATCTAATCGGTGGTAGGTCCAGTCGGGTGATATCGGAATGCGGCCCTTCTGCAAGCTTTAAACCATACTCTGGCAGGACTCCTAACTTTCCCCCCTACTTCCTCAGGACAGCTGGTAATCTGCGCTGAACTTGGTCGAAATGCTGTATGCCGGTTGGCGCTGCCTGTCGCCTGGCGGGCAGCTCAGGCGATTCGGCAAACAGCAACATGGGCGGATACGGTAAAGGCCTCAAGAGAGCGCTTTTGACTCGCCATCCACTGCGGCCAATGCGGTCTGCTGGCGTTGCGCAGCGGCCTGGCAGTCTGTGTTCGACTTGGCGCGCACTGGCGGCGACGGTATCATTGGCGCTCTGGGTAGATACGGCCGACAAAGCCCGGCAAGAGGCATCGACAGCTTGATTGAGCGCAGCGCCGCCATCAGGCCCTATCTTCTCACGGTCGCCGTCTCCGGCATTGAGAATTGCGCAGGTCGCTTTCATCGCGGCACTCGGCTACTGCTTGTGGCCAGGCCTATCCAGGGTTTGGTGATCAATACGGGTAGCACCTAACTGGCGAAGTGCAGGGCGGGTAGACGATGAACCGAAACCCTAATGCGATTCAGAATATCGCTCGCAGGCATCCACCGCGCGTGGCTTTTCAACAACTCAGGGCCTGCTCGGTTATCTAGCGAAAAGGCTGGTCACCCAACTGGAAAGGTTGGCCAGCTCTCAGACGGATTCCAGAAGCCCATTGCTGATCCCGAATTCCGCTGCACCCGGCAATGGCTGCATCGAGATGGGGGATTGCTTCAAGACGATAACGAAGCCCGCGTCAGTTGTTTTTAGCCTTTGATGGAATTGGATGGTCGCATGGCTGCTTGAATTCATGGTCCAAGAGGTCAGCCAGGGTCTGCGCGGCGTTAATCAGAATCATCGTCGGGGTTCGGTTTATCAAGCGCGTTCGGCAACGCGACAGATAGGCATCGCGGTTTCCACATGACAAATCGCATGCCGTTGGCCTGGCTCAGTCCATGATATGTGGGAAGCGTGTCAGACCGGCAGTTGTCGCGACGAGACAGCATGCGGCTTGTTCGGAACTGTAGACCGGTGAAATACCCCCGGCACGGCGAAGAAACACCACGTGTTTGATCAAAATGCCCCCGCTGAGCGTGAAAATTCCGATACCCGAAAACTGATGTCGGCCTGTTGGGCTGATCCCGGCGCATGTCGGTTATCAGCTTGGCAGGGCCGAGGTCCAGCAACGGGCAATTTGCAGGGTAGTGTGCACTAACCAACTGGCACGTTGGCGACCTTGCTGTGTTTAGATCAACAACTCTTCTGTTGGCGCATCTAACAGCATTTTTCGGAGGATTCGATAGGTGAAACGTAGGTTGGGGATTTCGGTAAGCTGGCTGGTAGATGCGTTGCTGTTGACCGTAGATGGTCGATTTCGTCGGTCGACCATCTGGTCCCAACTGATTCCAAGCCGGGTTGGGATTGATTCGCGCATGTAGGATTGATGCTGGATCAGCAAAACATTCATTCGTGTTGCGGTGCTCAATCCACTTCTTTTGATAGGGCGGCTTGGTCGTCCAAGCGTAGGCGGGAAGGCATAAAGGGGCCTGGTATATGGCTTTTCGTCAACTGTTACTATGCCCGCTTGACAGTGCTTTTTCAGCGGCGGCGCCTGGACTCTCAATCAGCGGTAAGGAAAAACGAACGGCTGACGAAGCACCGTAAAGATAGCTTTTCCTCGCAGTCAGTCTGTTTATTCCGATGGAGCGCAGAAGATGCGTGGGTGACTCTGTATTGCAAGCCGAAGACTAGTCCGCCGTGCCGCGCCACAGACTGGAACTTGCAATCTGACACTGTTCCTGGTCAACCACTGGCTGCCATGCGTCCCAGGCTTAGCCAGACCGGTAATGCCTGAAAGAACCACACAGCAAGAGGTCAAACAACGAAGTCGCCGAGGCATCAACACGGGTAGAGATTTTTCAATTGGAGAGGATCACAGAGTTGGACTCGGGATCTTATTGCGCAGGTAGAAATACACGCTCGGTTACAAATGATGGCTCTATGCCATTTTCAGCCGATGATGCCGTCTCAACGGCCGGGGCTCCCAGCGCGCCGTATTGGTAGGCTGGCCCGCTTCATGGATGCGCTGCAGACAAGGCCGGTCAGTTGGCGGCCATTTTTCATCGCCAGCCCCCGCGGGGCGCGCGCTGAGCTTCAAATGGAACGCTCAATCTGCAAATCGAAGCGGCTGATTAACTCAGCCAGGTTCAACAGCGGTTGGCGGCAGTTCGCTGTTCATGTATCGAGGTGCTGGAGATCTGAGGTTCAACGAACTTGGGCCCTTGAACTGGCGGGCCCAATGCCTTGGCAAAGGGTTTGACACCGAAACGCATCGGCGCGTTTCCGACCGGTTGAAACCAGCTTTGAGCGAGGGTAGCATTGCCGAACCTTCGGCGTAATGCGCCAGTTGGTATAGCGCCAGCTCCGATGGCAGGGGTTTGCACGGCTCGGGCGCCAGTCCGGCCCATGGCGTGGTATCACCAGGTATTCAAATGATCGGGCGTGATGCGGCACTTCGTCGACGCCTCGGTAAATGACATGGGAAACTGACAGCGGAATGCACGGCCCTTGAGCTCCGGCGCCAGCAACATGGTTTTTGGGGGTCACGCTCATATGGTCTATGGATTACTTCATAGTGCCAGCCAGCTTCCTTTGAGAGCAGAGAATGCGGTTTTGCGAGGCGTGGTTGTTCAGCGTGGTGGACGAAACAATCATGGTGGTACTATCCTTGTGTGGTTGAATGAACCATACTATGCAAAGTTACCTCAATCAGTCGGCGCCCAGGGGCGCACGCTGGCTGGCGTGGCGGGCGGTTTACAGCTTGATCAGATCGTGTGGGCGGGCAGACAAATGGACTTTTTTTTTTCAGTAGGTTTGGTAAGCTCTACAGATTCGGCTTTGGTCGAGCAGTGTATGTCTCGGCACGCGGGATCATCCTTGACTTGAGCAAGCCCGCTTCCCTGAGCAAAACCGGCTTGATTCACACCGGAGATGAAATATTGACTTTGCCAGGGAACTGCTGTTCGGCATGACAGTATGATCGACCAGAATGATGGTGGTCTCTGGATTATCAAGACGTTGAAACAACAACAAGGGCCCTTTCACGCTCAGCGACAGGGAAATGTTGAGAAGGGTGATAAGCGGCCTGGTCAAGTATTTTGCCGGAGATGCCCCAGTCCTCAGCCATCGACGCCAGCCAGATCAGAAGGCATTAAGTTAATCGCTTCCATATTGGACCTTCCTGAATGTCCCACATCGCGGCCAAACCCGCACTTCAACGGCTGACACTGGGACATGGGGCTTGGCTTGGCGCGAGACAGGCCTCAGTAATATACAGCAATAAAACGTAATCTTAGTTATCAATCGACTTTCTCTTATTATGTTCAAAGCATTTTACCACGGCATTTCGAAAATTGCGGGCCGTGGGACACTATGCGCGATCTGTCTAGGAAAATGGAGGTGAGTGCGTAATGAATCCCCAGTGCAGAAAACCCCCAGGTCTTACATACCGGATGGGTAAACACAGGTGTTTTTCTTTTTGTGGGTGGGATGAAAATTTCGGCGATAGGTCGTGGAGGTCTGAGACCCCAGTTGCGGCGGTCGGCGTAATTTACCGATCTGTCGTGAGATGGGAGGTGACCAGCTGTGGCGGCTAAGGTCTGGGACCCGTGATGTAAAATTCTTGGCTGAACGGTGGAGAGGTGCTTGGATATGCTAGCGGATATCGAACCGCAGTAACCGTGATGCCCTGCTGTTCGGGTTGCGCATCAGGGCCAACCTGCTGGCGGGGCCCCTTTTTGCTGCTCGTGAAACACAGTTCCTCACGCAGGACGGTGAACTGAACAGCTGTTGATAAAACGGGTGAGGGTGGGATAGTCGGATGGTGCAGCTGCCCGCCGCAATCAAGCGCGAGATAGCGCAACTGCTGGCGGCGCTCGGCCCCCTGATGGCTGATTGGGTGAGACGTGTAGCAGGCATTGGTCGGTTTTTCGCAATAGCTTAATGCCGCCTGCCGTAGCCTCTGATTTATACTTGGCCATAAAAACAAAAGAGGATTGGCCAAGTGAGAGCAGGAACAGCCCCGGCTTTTTATGCCTGCTTTTTTGAGTGGCCTGCTGCCGATCGGAGCCGCTGCGCTGGCGGAACTTTTGTTGGTTTGGGCTCAATGCCGCCAGGAGTGGTGAGTACAACAGGAAGGCCTTTGATGCAGTAACGGCGGCGCACTGAATGGCGGTCGAGAAATCAATCAGGAGGCGGTTTTTTTACTGGGGCCGGCTTTGGAACTGGTGCGCAGTGATAGCGCCTCCAAACGAACTTAAGGCCGTAGCGAATGGTCTGATGAGCTGGGCCGCGGCAAGGCGATCAGAATGCTGTATTTGGCGGCAGCTTCGGGCTGTCGCTCACCTGCGCCGGAAGCGCGTTTCCCGCGAGCACTGGGCTGATTCTCTTTACTATTCGGCACCGCTGACCTACTCCAACGAACACCCGAAGGCAGGATGCCGCATTCGATATGATGTTTCGTGAGAGTTACAACGCTGATGGCCTTCCAAGTTTTGGCCAAGCCTCAATGAGCAATGCACGAGACAAGACAGTAATTTATAATTATGTCAGGACGATTACACTGGGGCCATAACCAGACAATCATGGGAAAACTTTCAACCGGCAAGGATAATGTGAGAGACTACGTCGCACCCTGAATTCCTTTTCAGGTCCATGCAGAGAAGATTCTACCGGGCTGCAAAGAGCGCACGCGAGCGCTGGAGCGATGTGTTGTGCTGAGTATTCGTTTCGGCTTGATGCAGAATGGTCAAGGGTATGCGATAGGCGCAATCAGATGGGCCTCACGAAAGTTCAGGTGGTGGTGGCGAATCTGGACGCTGAGCATAGTCGAAGCGGCAGGGCCCGGGCGGCTGATGGCGGGCGTTTTTAAGGCGTCCTTCCTCCCCCTGGACTGGGATATGTTGACATATGTTTTAACATATGCCGCGGCAGGCGTTTGTCGAAGGTTTTGTACGATCTGCTACGAGAATATCCTTCCCACCTTCTGGCAGCTTCTGCTACAGCATCGTCTACGCAATGGCTGATGCCGGTTAACGCTGGGCAAGCTGGATAACGAAGCGGCTATTAATACAGGAGGCAATTGGAGGGGGCGCATGAACTCTATCAGTTATTGAAGGAAACAAAGACTGCGCGCCCTATAGATAACAGAAAATAGCAAAGGGTTTTTATGACGGTCAAGGTGCAGAGCCGGTTGCACGCCGGATCATGAAGGAGCCGTATAGAGCAAGGATAATTTTTGAGTTGTTAGCGCTATTGACCCGGCGGCGATGCACCCGTTCATGAACAGAGAAGCGAGTGGCTGGCCGAACGCCGGCGCAGACTATTAACCAGCCCCCGAGCAGTTGCGCTGAAAATGTCAGGCTAAAACTGTCGGCGGTGGCTTGGTTGTGGGTTCCTGCTTCCGGTCCAGGTGCGATTTAGTAGCCCCTGGGCTGTTTCGCGGCATCGAGGGCCTGATCGCGCGGTCAGCCAGAATCGTATAGATTTTCCATGTTCTTTTTCAGCGTGGCTCTGCCAGGCGATCGTACCGTTCAAATTCCAACTGACCACCTTTGCCTTTGAAATGCCACCTTGCCTGCATCTCCAGTGGGCGACATGCCGGCTTTAGCAGGTGTAGCGCTGGCTTCTGAGGTGTAAATCCGGCAGCAGCCACGAACGACGACTCCTCTCCACCAAAGGCGGCAAGATCAGATCGGAGCCCGGGCAAATGAATGTCAGGTGGCTTGGGGGGGAATTTTTCAACACAGCGCCATCACAAAACTTGGTGGCCCGTGTGATCGTTTTTTAATGCGCATTTGGAAATGATCAGGTCATCAGCAACAGAGATAACGGGACGGGGGCGGCGCCATGGGCTGGCGGCATTGATCATTTCTGATCGCTGATTCTTCAAAAGGCACGGCCGGTTGACAACCGTGCGGATCGCAGACCTGACGCCGCAGCAAATCCTGCAGACTACGGTGGTCAGTAAAATGCAGAGCAAGAAGTAAAGCTGTAAACGAAGGCGATGCCTTCCCATGTAATTATAGCGCTTCAACTTTAAGGCTGCTGGGCCCTGCAGACTGGGCGCGCGATACATTATACGCGTTCGCTCAACAAGATAGACAGAATATCCGTCCCCTAGTACACAGCGTCCGTGACAGTCAAGGGCGGGTCCAGAGCCTAGAACAGAGGACTTCAAACTTGAGTAAACCGCAGTTAAATGTAAAGAGAGCGCGATGGCAAAACAACAATGGGCTATGCGCATAGCCCTGTGGTGAATAACGGAAGAGTCGCGCAGCAGATACAAAGCAAGGCCTTCATAGCATTTATTGCAACGAACCCTTTCGGAAAACCCAGTAATACTGCCCAGGTACACGTGGGTGCCGACCACGCAAAAAGAATACGCTGGCTGAATGACCACGGCGCTGGGGACCAGAGCGTACCGGGCGGACTGTGCCCAACCTGAAGGACCAGACCGACCACAAACAGCCAGGCAAGTCAGTAAGTACGCCATGGACTGGCGGTTAAGGATTGTGCAACGAACAAACCTGATACCGAAGGGCCGTAGTAAAAGCGGCACCAGCATCAGGTGGTTACGAGTCCCAGCAGTTGTTTTTCTCAACTCACAGCTACTTCCAATCATCAGGGATAAGAGCATAGCGATTTGCGGCTAGTTTACAGGCTTGCCTCCTGGCGACGGCGCAAACAACTGAACCAGGGGGCGTAAAGCGCTGGTAAAAAGCAGCGGTGTGATCAGTGGTTCCTTCCGAACAGCGTACCGCCGATCAGGAACTAGGCCAAATGGGGGCCCAGAATGCATCATGAGGTTCAGGGGGTACAAGGCAGCGGCGGCGTTGGCAGCGAGTCACAGAAGGGCGGGTTATTCCGCTTAACGTGGGCCTAAACCAGGCATTGAATTTTCCATACCGTAGGCGAGGTTGTGTCGATTCTGCATGGTCAAGAAATAGGGGTGTTGCGATCAGAATCTGCCAGCCCGGTCAGCCCAGCAGTGAAAAAAACAAAAGGGCTGTTGCCTATGGATAAATGGCCAGAGTAGCACCTATCACCCCAAGCGGCAGGCTGTTGCCACACATGAGGTGCCGAGAAGCTCCGCATCTGCAGCATGATTCAGATCATCATCAGGCCAATATGATGGGTTTTGGACTTTTTTCTGAATCGATTCCCTGACTTTGGCGATTATCCACAAGCTCTCTCGAATTTCAAATACAATCTTACAAATAAAATATTCGGACGGAAGTTTACGGACAGAAAAATTCAGCGTCTCTTCTTTTCCCGTGGAATTCACTGCTAATGTGGTGCACTCATTGTTTCCAAGTTCCATTGACTCCTAAACGACACGGGACCAGCGCGGCTCCAGCAAGCTTGTTCGTATGAACGACGAGACCCTGGGGGCTAAGACAATCGTTTTCCTTACTCAGTACCCAAAGCCCCTTCATTCTCCTCGGCTGAGTTGCTGCCGCTTTGCTCCGGCAATCATTCAAGGAAACCATGAAACACCTTGCCCGCATAGCCACGCTAGCGACACTCCGATGCTTGATTCGTTTTTGGTCTGGTCAGTCGGCATTTTGTCGACGACGACACTGCGTGAGACCAGTTCCGATCTGTCTGTTCTCGCTCAATCACATCGATAGCTGATGAAACCCGTCTCGCGATCTTATGGTTGACCGGAGCACACAAGCACTACACCAATCGGAATGACCCATCCCGCCACGCCGTTTCCAGGCTACTAACAAGATATCATGGTTCGACATTTGGGCAGCAGCGGCCTCGGCAGTCTTCCCGCTGTTGCGATCCATCTCGTTGGGTCGGTTTTACCACGTGAAAACCAGTGGAACCACGTCCACGGACGCTCGATCGATATATCAAGCACCGCTGAACTCCT
>Ga0163217_1005025_pt1 | contig 10871 bp, 11 predicted proteins | sample SynspAceP_FD_185933 | JGI IMG/M metagenome (GOLD analysis project Ga0163217, IMG submission 185933) | Saline lake microbial communities from Ace Lake in Antarctica - Synechococcus sp. Ace-P (PacBio error correction) | ecosystem: Environmental > Aquatic > Non-marine Saline and Alkaline > Saline ...
TACTTTTTTCAAAACAATTTAATTGGAGCTCATCCCCAAATCATGAGCCTGTGGTACGGCAGGGGATTTGGGGTGGATTTTAAAGATTTTATTTTTAAAAGTCACCTAATTCAAATTTTGATTCTAAGGATTGGATTCTAGGTCTTGACTAAATCTAATCCGATAATAGGAAAGGAGTTGCTCGATTTGACGACAACATCCAACGATTTCGGTCATGGAAATTTGTGTAAAACGAAATCTAAATTCCTTCCATCTCTATCAGATCTTAAAATAAGGTCCAAAAAGAGTCAGCGCTGTATCCTTGGTTAGGTTTTGCCAAATTCTTCCAAGCCTCTCGCAATGATTTGGTTAAGTGAGCTTTTGTTCCGATTTTATAGAATAAAGATCCAAACAAGTGCGTATTACGGCCTCCCATGGGCCATAGATATTCCTTTGCGTTCGGGAATCCCATTTTCATAACCATCTAGCCAAAGGTCAAAACTTGATTCCACATATGGAGTAATTCTGCCAACCTAGATTTGGCGATGCACGATTTTTAATCGAAATTGCTCAAGTGCTTTAAAATAGACTTCCAACTCATAACCCCGATTTAAACAAATAAGATCACCATATAGGTAGTAACACCTGTCAAGGCATCCAGCAGCTCGGAGTATAAGTTTCTGAGAAAAATCGTATGGCAGGAAGCTTCAGTAGGCTTATTCTGCAGACATCCCAAGCATGATACAGCTCAATGAGAACTTCCCCCAAGAGTCGTCCATCTGGCTTGGCTCGGCCAGGCTCTCGCAGGCCAAAAGTGAAAATGACAGTTCTCGCTTGTGCCTCCACGCGTGAATTAATGTGGAAAGGAGTAAAAGGAAAAATAAAATTGATATTCCACTTTCAGGAAACTCTCCGAAAAATCTTCGAATTTGCTTTGACTGGAATTTAATAAGTCTTCAGGAATTTTGCTTGATTAAAATGAAAATTTCCCCCTTTAAAAACCACAATGAAATTCTACTGAGGCAACCTCATACTTCCAGTGGTAAGCTGATTAGCGGCAAGAAAAGTGGAGTCTGCAAAGCTGCTAAAGGAATTTGCAATAATACTGACCGTTGGAATCTGAAAGGAAGCGTGCTCATTGATTTGAATTCTTCCGGGTATTGTCGCACTTTTAGTTCATAACCCATTGGGAGGGAAATCGAGTTACCTCTAGGCAACATTTCACGAAAATTCAGATAAATCTGTGTTTTCATCTACCCAGCAGGATCCGGCATCCATTTTTGCGGCGTAATAGTCAATACCGTAACTAAAATTGTTTTCGGATTTGAACTGATATTCCCACCGATTTTTTTGAGACTTTTCAAATGGAATCAGTGAATTGTTTGCAATCGGTTATAGAAAAAGCCCTAATTTTTAGCGTAATCCTGCATTTGGTACCTCCGGGCTCAAGGCGGGTAGCTGGCAGAGCTAAGTTTTTGAGGCTTTCTATATAGATAGAAAGCTCAATTTGAAATAAATTGGAGAAGTTCGGTTGGCACTTTTAATATGGTAGTTTAGCTCTCATGAGTAATTCTATCAAACAATTTTATTTTGTCAGACTTGTAAATTTTAAGGAAATGGTTACTTAATCTTTGCAGTCCTTTTTGGAGGGTAATCCAAGGAGACTTAATCAGCAAGCAATTAGATAAAGATATTCAATCATGAAAAAGAACATTCCAACCTTCCTAGAAAAGAAAAAATAAGCAGCGATCAAGAAGAAAGAATGTCTTCTGCAAACGGAAGAAGATGCTAAAGGCAAGAAACGAGCCAAAGGAAGACATAAGCTTTCTGTTCCTTCTGAAAAAGACATTGAAGAAGTAATTCTAAGTTTGACTTTCGTATGTTCACATACGAATTTAAGCTTCGCGGCTGAATTATCGACTCCCAAAAAAGTGAGGCTATATGCTGAACAAACCTTATCAAGGAACTTTTAACGAAGGTTTCCTCTTTTTTTTTGTAACCCTTCAAAGTCCTTTTTTATGTTAAAGGGGAAGTTGAAAAAGGAACTGTTCAAGGGCTTTTTCCGTTTCAAAAAAGAAAATCAAGAAAGCTGTTGGTAAGAAAATTTAGTTCGGGAAGAAGATAAAAGAAGTCTATCGATTGAATAAATCCGTCCCCCCCCCTTAGGAATTAGATGGAAAACAATTTCATTGGTTGATCTATGTTAGTTCCGATCTAATGGAATTCGCGACCTTCAACCCAAATGATTGCCAACTTGAAAAAGCTTTCCCGCTACATTTAAGCCAAAATGATCGCAAAAAATGATAAAACTAGTTAAGAACCAGTAGCTATTTTCGCTATAGGAGTTCTCCAATTTAGTGGGAGTTTCGCATTTTACTGCAAAGAATGACAAACTCTTCCGCTAATTGCTAAGAAATATGACATTTTTGCCACTTTTGGTTAGGGAGCCTGATTCTTCATTATGTAGATGAGATAGATCCGGAATAAAGTTTGGTGACCATTGGGAAATCAATGCAATGTGGAAGAGTTGGATCATATACAGAATATATTCAGAAGAGAATTCAGATGATTTTAGGATGCTCAACTACAGGCGAATATGCTGGAATTGGTGGCATGATAGGAATCGAGGAAGAGGGAATATGATTATTATGCCTTATACAGGTTTCGCCCGCTCAAAATGCTGGTTGAGGATCGCAGATTATCTCCTTCAGGTGGATACAACCAACGTAACTGACTGGGGACATCCGATGTATCTACTTTGCTAAAAGGTCTTCTGCGAATACAGAGGTTTGCTAAAGAGAAAAGGAATCAAGACACCCTTGAATTAAAGTTGTTCGAAAGAAAGATTTCTATTAAAAATGTCCTACTTACGGAAAACTTGATTCCAAAAACGGGTTACATCAAATTGAGTGATTTCACTACTAATGCTGCTAATGAAGTAAGGAAATGGCAGTGGTAATCTAAAAGCTCAGGAGTAGATCGCTTGGTTATGGATCTTAGAGAGTTAATCCAGGAGGCCTAGTGAGTGAAGCTGGTGGAAGATTGGTGAATTTGTTTATTCCGAAAGGAAGAGAAGTGGGTAAAGACAATTGGCAAATTAGAGATGTTAACTATACCCTATAAAACAACAAAAACTCCTTTGGATAAGGATATCCCAATGGTGTTTTGATCAATGAGCCAGCGCCAGTCATCCGAGATTGTAGCGGGGAGCTTTACAAGATTAACGATCGGCTGTTTTAGTTGGGAGAATAATCTTTTGAAAAGGATTGGTTGCAAACCCACAAAGTTCCTTTGACCTATAATTCACAAATGAAAGTGACTACTGCGAAGTATTACATCCCGAGTGGTCGTTTGCATTCAGCTATTGATTACTTGAAACAAGGGAAAAATGGGTGGCGCTGACTACTGTTCCTGATTCCTTGCGAAAAGAATTTAAAAACCAAAAATGGAGAATCGTTTTAGATGGGCAGAATTGAACCTGACCAATTGACAAACCGATAAGCTATGCATCCTATATCTTACAGCCTTGTTGCTGCAGTCATATTTTTTGATTTTGCTACTGAAAATACTTTTATAAGCATTCGAAAATTGAAGAGGCCAAGTTCCCTACTCAAATCTCGATCCAGGAATACAACGGACTTTCTGAAGCTGGTTGAAAGGTAAAGAATTGATTAACACCACTTATCTTGAAAAGGTCGTAGAGGAATCGAAAGATGCAGAGAAGGTAGATATTATCTGAAGATCAAGGCTCAAATTGAGGTACTTGAAAATAGGGTAACAACACAGTAAGGACAAGAATTTGATCAACCTATCAAAAAAGAGATTAAAAAAATTCTTTCCGAAGAAATCGTTCAACGATATATTTTCAGAAAGGAATGCATTTGCAGCAGGATTGAAAGAAGAAATGTTGATGTGAATACAATGCCAGAGATTCTTAAATAGTCCTGACAAAGTGAGACTGACCCTATCTGCCAAGTGGTAATAAGTTTCTATGGCATACATTCTTTCCATAGAAAACTTCCACGCAGATTTGTTTCAAATCGCACTTCAGCCAGAATGGCATTTTTGATCAACTCAGAGGTTAATAACGAGAAAGGAGCCACAACCTCCACAGTTTGTTAATGCGCATGATTTTCGGGTCCTTAAATCGATGTAATTTAAGTGCGAGAGAATTAGGTGCGATTGCCGTGTCCGGAGGACCAGGATCCTATACAGGAATTGCGAATAGGGGGTTTCAACTGCCAAAGGAAATTAGCATTTGCATGGGTTTGCCTTTGATAAGTATTCCTACTTGGAAGCTCTTTAGCTTATGCAGCTTGTTCCAAACATTGGAGACATTGCTTATGTTATTCCCGGTATTAGATGCAAAGAAGGATGGAAGTTTAATGGAGGGTTTTTGACTCAAAGTTCAAGACCTTTCAGGGCTAGATTCTGAGGCTGATAGATAAAAACTCATTTAATGGCGGTTAGATCTTAATAGAGTTTTTTTGTAGGAGATGGAGCTGAAGAAGTTGAAAGATAGTTTAGATGGAACCCAAAAAGCGATATTTCTTGCATTGAAAATTTTTCCGCAAAATTTATGGGGAGTTTTAGCTTTGATAAATACGCAAATTTCAAATTTGAGGACTTGGCCTATTTTGGTCCTAAATTATTTAAAGAGTTTAAAGCACTTCATCTAAGAAAAACCCATTGTTATCATGAAATGAGATTATAAAATAGAGTGGCTCAAAGCCTATAATTACGATTAAATCTAGAGGAATTTTATCCTAAAGAAGAAAGAATACTGTTTTTGATCTTGCACCATTTTTTGTTTTGCAAGGGCTAATGCTTCGGGAAAAAAGAATTCAGCTTGGCTTTGAAAGAGGTAGACTGGATTAACTATAAAATAAAATGCGATTGCAATCACATGTAGTGCTGATCTATTTGTCCCCTAATTGGGCTTTAAGGCTTGTAGCTACATATTGACGAGATCTCGAAAGATTATGCCATTGGAAAGTTTTGAGTGAATTAAAAGAGATCACTGATGCGGATCAGCTAGTGGGCGCAATTTAGACCCAGAGTGACCTAAACGGAAAGCCCATGGTAGTTAAAGGGTGTAGTGATTATCCAGTCCCTTTATTTGCGTATGGTAAGGAATCAATATCCAAATTCAGGCAAAGCTAAAAGCATAATGTATGGGGAGCCATGTAGTACTGTTGCCTCTTTTCAAAAACAAATGAGATGATTTTTAAACGGTAGAATATTTTTTTGCCATTGGAGATTTTTGACTCCATTAGCTGTATTTGCTTAAAGTCAGGCTAAGTTTGCACTCCAATCAGACAAAGGTCTAGCGGGAAGTAAAGAAATTAAGAATTATGTGGCAGAGAAAGATTTTATTTATTTAAATCAATGTGTTTGTACCAAAATAAAATCCCGATATTTGCACTCCGCAATTTGGGAAAACGATCTCACAAACCCTTGAAGTAAGGGAAAAAGTTCTTTTGAAATGATGTAAGGCGAAAAAAAATGAATACCTGAATAAAAGAAAGAGAAGATTGGGCCCTTCGGGTGCCAGTCAAAAATAGTGGTATATAGTACTTAGACAATGGAGAGTTGATCCTGGCTCAGGATGAACGCCTAGCGCAGGCCTAATAACATGCAAGTCGAAGCCGGCAAGGTTTTAGCAATAGAGCTCCTAGAGTGGCGCCCCACGGGTGCGTAACGCGTAATGCAAACGCTACCCTATACAGGGGGATGCCCGAGAATCGATTAATACCCCATGGTACTAAGATGAGCCATTTTTTGGTTTTAGTAAAGATTCATCGGTATAGGATGGGCCATGCGTCGATTAGCTAGTTGGACGGTGTAACGGACCCACCAGGCGACGATCGTAGGGGTTTCTGAGAGGAAGTCCCCCACCTGGCACTGAGATATCGGGCAGAACTCCTACGGAGCAGCAGTAGGAATATTGGGCAATGGACGAGAGCCTGACCCAGCCATGCGCGTGGGCAGGAAGACGGCGTTCTGCGTTGTAAATCTGCTTTTTAATCTGGGAAGAAAAAAGTCCAAATGCGTGGAAAATTCCGGTAATCCAGATGTCGCGTACCGTCCAAGCGGAGAGCGCACTATAACGGGCGGGAATGAGATATCCGTATGTTGAGATAGTCTATCGGGAGCGTTGGTGGGCATTTTACCACGCATGGACTTTTTCTCCCAGATAAAAGCCCAGTTTTAACAACGCAGAAAGCCCCCGTCTCCTTGCACGGCGGTCATGGCTGGGTTCAGACTCTCGTCATTAGTCTCTGACCCAATATCCCTATGCTGCCTCCCGTGGAGTTCGGGCCCGTATCTCAGTGCGAGTGTGGGGGAATCGCTTCCTCTCAGAACCTGCCTACTGATCGCCGCCTTGGTGGTCCGTTACACCAACCCAGCCACACCAAGCATAATCAAGCGCATGCCCCATGCCTATACCGGATGAATCTGTTAAATAAAACAATAATGCCTCATCTTAGTACCATGGGGTATTAATCCAGATTTCTCCGGGCTTATCCCCCGTATAGGGGTAGGTTGCATACGCGTTACGTCTGTGCACGCCCGTTTCGCCACTCTAGAGCTCTATTGCTAAAAACTCTTTGCGAGTTGACTTGCACATGTATTAGGCTGCCCGCAGCGTTTCATCCTGAGCCAGGATCAAACCTCCATGTAAGTTACTCTATAACACTATTTGACTTGGCACATGCGACGCCGAGAGAGCCCAAATCTCTCTTTCTTTATTCAGGTTATTATTTTTTTCGCCTTGACATCATTGTCAAAGAACTTTTTCCTTACTGTTCAAGGGTTTTTGTGAGGATCGTTTTTCCCCAAATGCCGAGTGTGCAAAATTCGGGATTTATTTTGGATAATCAAAAAACAACATGATTTAAAATAAATAAAATCTTTTCTCTAGCACATAATTCTTAATTTAATGCTTTAACTTTCCGCTTAGACTTTGTCAGAATACGGAGGAGTGCAACCCTAGCTGACTTAAGCAAAATACACAAGCTAAATGGAGTCCAACAAATCTCTCAAATGGCAAAAAAATATTCTACCTTGTTTAAAAATCAGCTCATTTGTTTTTAAAAAGAGCAGCAGTACTACATGGCTCCCCTACTAAATGCTTTAGCTTTGCCCGTGAATTGGGATATGAATCCTACCATACGCAAATAAAAGGGAACCTGGCTAATGCACTACACCCTTTAACTACCACTGGCTTTTCACGTTTAAGTCCTCTGGGTCTAATTGGCCACTAGCTGATCCGCAATCATGATCTCTATTCACTCCAAACTTCCAATGGCAAAAATACCTTTCGAGATCTCGCGTCAAATATGTAGCTACAAGATAAAAGCCCAATTAGGGACAAATAGCATCAGCACATACATGTGATTGCAATCCATTTAATTTTTATAGTTAATCCAGTCTATACCTCTTTTCAAAGCCAAGCGGAATTCTTTTTCCGAAGCATTAAGCCTTGAAACAAAAGGTGGCAAGATCAAACAGTAATTCTTCTTCTTTAGGATAATCTCCCTCTAGATTATCGTAAATTATAGGCTTTTGAGCCACTCTATTTAAATCTCATTCATGATAACAATGGTTTTTTTCTTAGAATGAAGTTGCTTAAACTCCTTTAAATAATTAGGGACAAAATAGGCCAAGTCCTCAATTTGAAATTTTGGTATTTATTCAAACTAAACTCCCCCAATAAATTTTGCGGAAATTTCAAATGTCAAGAAATATCGCTTTTGGGGTCATCTAAAACTTCTTTCAACTTCCCTCAGCTGCCATCTCCTACAAAACAAACTCATTTAAGATCTAACCAAGCCTTAAATGAGTTTTATCTATCAGCTCAGAATCTAGCCCCTGAAAGCGTCTTTAACTTTGAGTCAAAAAAACCTCCCGATAAACTCCATCCTTCTTGCATCTAATACGGAATAACATAAGCAATGTCTCCAAATGTTTTGGACCAGCTGCAAATAAGCTAAGAGCTTTCAACACGCACGCGAATACTTATCAAAGGCAAATCCCATGCAAATGCTAATCCTTTGAGCAAGTTTGAAACCCCTATTCGCATCCTGTTTAGAGGATCCTGGTCCCTCGACACAACGGGCAATCGCACTATTCTCTCGCACCTTAAATTACATCGATTAAGAGACCCGAAATCATGCGCATTAGCAAAGCTGTGAGGGTGCTCCTTTCTCGTTTAACCCTGAGTTGATCAAATGCATTCTGGTGAAAGTGCGATTGAACAAATCTCGGTGGAAAAGTTTCCTATGGAAAGAATGTATGTCCATAGAAACCTATTTACCCACTCTGCAGATAGGGTCAGTCCAACTTGTGCAGGACTATTTAAGAGATTCTCTGGCATGCTTATCACATCAACATCTTCTTTCAATCCTGCTGCAAATCATTCCTTCTTGAAAATAATATCGTGGATACCGATTTCTTCGGAAGAATTTTTTACATCCTCTTTTTGATAGGGTGGATCAAAATCTTGCTCCTTACATGTGTTTCTTACCCTATTTTCAAGTACCGCCCCTCAATTTGACCTTGGTCAGGATAATATTCTACCTTCTCTGCATTCTTCGCCATGTCCCTCTACAGACTTTTCAAGATAAAGTGGTGTAATCATATTCTTTACCTTTCAACAGCTCAGAAAGTCCTTGTATTCCTGACTTTCGAGATTGAGTAGAACTTGGCTCTTACAATTTTCGAATGCTTATAAAAGTATTCAGTACGCAAATCAAAAAATATGACTTCTAGCAACAAGGCCTGTAAGATAATAGGAAGCATAGCTTATCGGTTCATGTCAATTGGTCAGGTTATCAAATTCCTGCTCCATCTAAAACGATTCTAAAAACCATTGTTGGTTTTAAATTCTTTTCGCAAGGAATCAGGAACAGTAGTCAGCGCAACACATTTTCCCGTTGGTTTTCAACGTAATCACAATAGCTTGAATGCAACGACGCACTCGGGATGTAATACTTCGCGCAATCATCACTTTCATTTGTGAATTAATAGGTCAAAGGAACCTGTGGTTTTTGCACCAATTCCTTTTCCAAACAGATTTTTCTTCCCAACTAAAACAGCCCGATCGTAATCTTGTAAAGCTCCGCTACATGATCTCCGGATGCCACTGGGCGCTGCCGCTCATTGATCAAACAACCATTGGGAGATATCCTTATCCAAAGAGTTTTTGTTGTTTTATTAGGTATAGTTACATCTCTAATTTGCCAATGTCTTACCACTTCTCTTCTTTCGGAATAAACAAATTCACGAATCTCCACAGCTTCACCTCACAGGCCTCCTGGATTATCTCTAAAGATCCAGTACCAAGCGATCTACCTCCTTGAGCTTGTTTAGATTTACCACTGCACTCTTACTTCATGTCAGCTTAGGCAATAGTAGTGAAATCACTCCATTTGGAATGGTAACTCGTATTTGCGTAATCAGTTTTCCGTAGTAAGGTACATTTTTAATCAGATACTTCTTTCGTAACAACTTTAAATTCAAGGTGTTCTTGATTCCCGTTTTACTCATTGAGCAAAAACCTCTGTATTCGCAGGACCTTTTAGCAAAGTAGAATACATCGGATGTCCCAGTCAGTTATCGTTGGGTTGTATACACTCTGAATAGGAGATATCTGCGATCTCTTACCCGGCCAGCATTTTGAAGCGGGAACCTGTATAAGCATAATATCATATCCCTCTCTCCTCGATTTCCCTATCAATGCACCAATCCAGCATATTCGCCTGTAGTGAGCAATCCTAAAATCATCTGAAATTCTCTTCTGGAAAATATTCTGTATAGGGGATCCAACTCTTCCAGCATGCATTGATCCAATGTCACCAACTTATCCGGATCTAGATCCTCATCTAGCCATAATAGAAATCAAGCCTCCCTAACCAAAGTGGCAAAAAATTGATCAATAATTCTTGAAGCAATAGCCAGAGAGAGTTTGTCATTCTTTGCAGTAACATGCGAAAACTCCCACTAAAAATGAAGAACTCCTATAAGCGGAAAAATAGTACTGGTTTCTTAACTAGTTTTATTACATTTTTTGAGATCATTTTGCTAAGTAGCGGGGAAAGCTTTTTTCAAGAGGCAAATCATTTGGGCTCGAAGGGGTACCTGCGAAATTCCATTAGATCGGAACTGAACATAGATCAAGACCAATGAAATTTTTTCCATCACTAATCCTCAGGAGCGTTTATTCAATGCGAATAGACTTCTTTTTTATCCTCCTTCGAAACTAAATTTCTACACAGCTTTCCTTGATTTTCTTTTTTGAAAAACGCGAAAAAGTCACCTGAACAAGTTCCTTTTCAACTTCCCTCTTTTACATAAAAAAGGACTTTGAAGGGGTACAACATAAAAAAAAGAGGAACCTTTCGTTAAAAGTTCCTTGATCAAGTTTGTCAAGCATATAGCCGCTCACTTTTTGGGAGTGCGATAATTCATACGCAGAGCTTAAATTCGTTATTGAACATACGAAAGTCAATAACTTAGAAATTAACTTCTTTCAATGTCTTTTCAGAAGAAACAGAAAGCTTATGTCCTTCCTTTGCTTCTCTTGCCTTTAGCAACTCTTCTTCCGTTTGCAGAGACATTCTTTTCTGATATTTCCGTGCTTATTTTTTCTTTTTCTAGCGGAAGGGTTGGAATGTTCTTTTCAATGTGAATATCTTTATCTAATTGCTTGCCTGATGTAAGTCTCCCCTTGGATTACCCTCAACAAAAAGGACTGCGAAAGATTAAGTACCATTTCCTTAAATACCAAAGTCCCTGTAAAGATAAACAATGTGTTGAGATTAGAATACAGCATGGCGGAGAGCTAAACTAACCATATTAGAAAGTGCCACAGACGACACTTTCTCAAT
>Ga0163217_1015543_pt1 | contig 10871 bp, 7 predicted proteins | sample SynspAceP_FD_185933 | JGI IMG/M metagenome (GOLD analysis project Ga0163217, IMG submission 185933) | Saline lake microbial communities from Ace Lake in Antarctica - Synechococcus sp. Ace-P (PacBio error correction) | ecosystem: Environmental > Aquatic > Non-marine Saline and Alkaline > Saline ...
TAACAATTTAAATTTCTGCAATAAAGGTTGGTTTCAGCTGATGAACGCTATATTACTTCTAAATGCAGGAAATGTTGCCCCCGTTTTTTTTTGAATTTAAACGCCCACCCGGACTTGTTGGGTAGTAAAGTCGATTGCGGTACGCGTGTTCTTTTTCAGCAAAAGAAGAAGTTGAAGTAATTACGGAATTTTTCCACCCACCACCTAAGTAATTCTATTCCTTGATGCTGTTGAAAATAATCATCATAAGCAACGCGTCCTGTTGCTTATCCGGTGAAACTGGAGGCTCCATGATACCCTTACCAAGGTTCTCTGGGCCAGACCAAAACTCTCAAAATTCCCACTACCGTTGAATACCACGGTAATTTGTTCCACATAACTTGGAAGTCCTCTTCCGGCAATCAATTAAAGGCCTGAACAACGCCTCCGCATTAAAAATCATTTTTATCGAACAAAAATCGTAACTCTAGGTCCTTAATTATCCGTAAAAGAAATCTAACAAGTTTTAATCCACCTGTACCTGGCTGTGTACCATTACCTGTTCCCCTGTAGTTTTATTCCTCTTTTATATATAAAATCCTCGCCACGCATTTCATAAAATACGCAGCAGATGAAATTGCCTACTTCTCCTGCAATACTTATGCCCTTGCTTCTGTCCGCATTTTACAACCTAGCAGCAATCCTTTAACTTTAAAAAAAGAAAATTACAAAATTTAGCGCATTTGCCATAATCGCCATTATAAACAATGTCTTGACTAGCTAAAGGCTAAATTGTTCTGGAAGCCGTTAAATCCTGAATTGCGCCATCCAATTCTGCCAACCAAGTAGTTAAACAAAAGTGCTTGTTGATCGTAAACAGGTGTAATTAATGGTGGGAATGTAATAAGGTGCCAAACCCGCCTTCAGTATACACCATGACCCTGTATAATCTGTTTGGGTCAACCGCTGTTGCTACTTTGAGTAGCAAATGTGATTCCTTTAATTGCCCGGCATCGTGACGCTTTTTCCCTCTTCAGGCAATGCGTCTATTTTGGGCCCTAATAATGCCTTGGCGTTCGGAATTATACATATACATTCTGTGAACCCACCTTTGGCCAGCCATTTTCCCAAAAAGTTTCAAGGGTTACCTACTCCAGTGGCCGGTAATCTGAACCTCCAGGATATACATATCAAAAATTGGTATAAAACCAAATTTTTTACGGTAAATGCATTGGTGTACATATCAAATTTATCACCTTTGGCTGTCGACGTATCTAAGATCTGGTTCAGAGAGCGTAACGATGATCACTGTTTCAACTTAGCAAACTCCTTCCCTTATTCGCAAGCCTAACGAATAAAGACTGCCAGAGAATTAAAATTATTTTATATGTTTCTTTCATCTTTATAATTATTTATTATTAAAAGTCAATAGCAATTGAAAAAGTGGTAGCTAGCCCATAAAATGGACTAAAAGAAACGCTCACGGAAAAAGAAATCCGAACTAGTGTTCCCCCTGAAAACTTTCTGGATTGAATTATCGTTTGGCAAGAGTATACAAATTACACACCATTTCTAGCAATTTATGCCCCAAAATATACATTTTCTAGCTCCCCCATTTTTACTTGCAGGCCAATTTTTGGGTAAATATAACCCCAAAGATATATTTCCTAATGCAATTATTTAACCTCAAGAAAAACCAGTCATCGTTAACTACACGTTTACCCAGGAGGTTTCGACGATAGTTATAAATACTTGCATGGGTTGGTTCTACAAATGTCCAGCCATCGTAATGTTTCTTGGTATGTCATTTCCCCAAACATCAAAACAGATGTTCCACTTGGAGCCGTTAGCCAATTTGGCCTTCGGCAAAATACGCCCATGCGGTATAACACCATAACAAACTGTGTCCCCTGTACATCATCATATCCAAGATGCCCATTGATTAAACCACCATGTTCCGGATCTCTAAACCTACGTAATGACCTTTCAGTATAACCATAAGAGGTAAGCCAATATCTACTAGAATAAAGAAGCCATATGACCTCCATAAAACGAGCAATCCAACAAATACGGACATAATTAAAGTTTCCTATGTTAATTCATTATTTACCAAGATCCCTCGAAATCTGCCCTGTCCTTTCCAACTTTTTCAGGACAACCGCTTCTTTCATAATAAGCCTCTCTTGAATCTACCCAAATCAACTGATTTTTACCATTATTAGGGTGGTTTGGATCAGTGGATTAAATTTCATTAGGGGCGCTATCCGAATATATAATACGCCCATATTCGCCACCTTCAAAAAGCAACAGATCCCACGCGGAAAATTACCGGTAGCAATGTCTCCACCTAAGCTCTTGTATTCTCCAAATAATCTGGGTTGAACCTCAACTTATCTTTGTGGTTTATTGTCCCGCTAATAATTGAAGGTCGTATTCCAACTAAAATTAATTGCTTTTTTTATTAGGTGTTCGCAGTAACTGATACTTCCAACGCTCTGTATTGGTCAAAGTACCAAATGTTAGTAGGAATTATTGTACCCCAGATTTCACTTGGCTTTATGGAAACATTACCAATTTGCTCCGATAGTTTCATCATAATAAGCCACATCGATCCTAAACGGAATTATTAAAAGAAGCGTACATCCGCACCAATCTCATAGGAATCTTTTAGTTCAGGCTTAATACTTCCTGTCTATAAAAGTAGTATTCAACGGTGTTCGTGTAAAAAACAAAAATTTTCCTCCGTTATCTATATTTCCCTGGCGCATAACCTCTATGAATAGTGTATGGACTGGTATCAGAACCAAACCTGTGCCGCCACGAAGCACGCAACTTACCAAATGTAACCTAATTAAGATGTTCCATGGGATTTCACTAAACACCGCAAGAACTGGATACAGAAGGATAGAAGTAAGAATTATTACCCGTACCAAATCTGTGTACACCAAGGAGAAGACCAAGTCATTAACGCCGGTACAATCTAAAACAATTGATCTTTTATACTCTAAATTGAGCCCAAAAAGTAAGCGGAATTAAGTTGTTTGGGTAATCAGAAATACCACACTCAACCTCTTTGCGTTCTTAAGGAGTTACCAATATGAAAATTCTACCAAGGCAAACTATTAAACCACGCATCGGTCGCAAGCCCTTGTATATGATTTGTTCATGTCCCAGATTTCACCCCCCAACAACAATTAGCCGAAAAGCTCTGGAAGGTGAATATCCCTTATTAAAAATTAAAGAATTAATTTACCCTGTTTTTGGAAACATCCTTATTGTGTCTTAATTCATAATAACGCACCTTCATTGGCAAAACCACTACCGCATTCTTTATTCTCGTATTCCGTAGTGTAATGGTTCATATTACGCTTGCAGCTGTAATAGTTAACGTCAATCGGGTAACATCGGCAGCCAAGCTAACGATAGGCCTTACAACAGTTTCTTTATTGTAATTGTTGTTATTTTCATAGGCAAACGCATAGCCCTCTGTGGGTACATTGGTAAAATCGTCTCCAAAATTTGGAATAGGAAACTCCACCATGGGGAGCTTGCCAGAAGCTGCTGTTGCTTGTATTTTGTGGTGTTGTAGTTCCTCTCCAAAGTTACCATCAAAAAGCGCCGCCCTGAGAAATATCATTTCCTTGAATTGTGGGAATTAGATTCAGTAAAAGAAACTGTAGTCGCTTGCCTCTTAACCATGGTGGCCAAAGTTATATGACCCCCTAAACATTAAAGCGTTTCTTTTAAAGGAAATTGTTGGGGCAAGGTCCCTGTTTGTCATTGTACGAATCAGAAAGGTAAAAAATTCGCCTTATCATTTTCCTCCGCTTTAAAGGCAAGCGAAGTATTGGTATTAACACAGTATTATAAAGGCATCCAAACATATTGCTCTTTTTGCGCCTCATAAGGAAACCCATGTTTTTCCGTCATAAATCCCTCTAATTAGCCTAACCAATCCAAATTTTGGCCCAATAACGCAAGAACGCACCACCAGCCATGAATTGATCCATAGATGGGTTGCCCAGCGCAATTATATGAAATTTGTTGTGTATCCGCGTTTGTAGTATTTATCACTACTTATCTTGGAATTACCAAATAATCCACATAGCCTGCAAAGTTCCAGGTCCGTACTCATTTTTGCAAAGCTGGCCCCTTAATATACGATATCAAAACCAACGGATTGTCTTACAGAAAACACGCAATAACCTCATAGTCCCTGACCCATCTTTGTGGTAATCAAAACAACACCCAATTGAATACCTCTAGAACCATAACAAATGCCGTTGCTTGCGGCACCTTTAAAGAATGGATACCGGGTCTTAATAGTTCATCGGGGTTTAAGTTCTTTAAAGAATGTTTCCGTAATCGTTAGATGAACGCATTCCAATTCCGCACCTAGCTCCTGACGTCCCATTTTTCCAGTATATACACCATCTATTTAAAAATAGGTTGGTTATTGCTTGAATTTAAGGTAGATAGCACGCACGAAATTTTGAATTTTAGAGTTACCAAAAGCCCTCCATCCGAAGCAAGCGCAATACGTAACCCAGGCGCCGTTAACCTTGTAATGCTGTACAGGATTGCACAACGTTGATTCTTGCCAAATTCCTCTGCCTTGCACCTCGGTCCATTGCCATAACGGCAATAGCTTTTAGTCTCTCTTTAAATACCTAAAGCAGTAACCACAACTTCACCCAATTGTTCCGATCTTCTTCGCAAAGAAACGTTTGTACATTGTGGATTGCCCGGAGACAGCCATCTCTTTGGTAGTAAATCCCCAAAAAACGAGAAAAACCAAAGGGTTGCAGAATTGGATACATTAATAGAATAGGTTTACCATCAAAAAGTCGGTGGAGGCTCCATTTACAGACCCTTCTCTAGCCGACATTTCACTCCAGGTAACGGAGTACCGATATCAAATCTTTAACCGTACGGAAAACGGTTTTGTTCTGAGCTCCACTCCCTGTATCAACCAGGACGGCGCCAGCATAAGATAAGTAATGAAATTTTTTTAATCATAACTAATAATTTTAAGTAGTTAAATTAAATTAAAGGTTTTTTGTTAAATATCAACAGGAGTTACCCTAATGTTAAATAATTACTAAATTTTTCCTTTCCTTGATCGCGAACCGGAAATTAATTCGACTGATAACCTACTGTGACCGGGACAGATTGACAATGATCATAAAAACGTTTTTCGAAAATGGAATAGATATGAAATTTCAATTGTTATTCAAAAATATCCTGAACAGGTATAAACCTATCAGGTAATGACTTTATTTGGATAATTTTTTAATGTTTAAAATTCCTATTCTTCAAATAAGGCAACTCCATTAAATTTATTGAACTTTGAGGGTTTTGGATATTTAATAAAGTTTAATTAACCTCAATTTCACACATAATATAACTGCAAAAATGGCCTTAATAAATGTAGGATTGATTGGCCTAACCCCCACGGAATTAATCCCCTATTTTTATTTTAATTACGAAAAGCCTCTTTTACTCAACCAGTTTAGCTTCTGCATATTTTTGGCAAGTTGAATTGCCTTCCATTACTTTTTTTTGATGCCATTTTAATTTTTGGCCGCAGAACTTAAAAGTTTTGTGCCTTAGTAACCCTCATTTGAGGAAACAATTTGTCAGGAAACACAATTTCTGATGGCAGCAGTTTTGCCCTTTTTCAACCAATAAGTCAGATAACACAGTACATGCTGGTTTGCCGTAACACTATTACTTAATCAAACCTTAAAGGGGGAGCCAATGATCGTGTTCCGTAAATTGGCCTCCTATTACAGACATCCAAGATCCCCAAATTTCATTTAATAACTTATAAGCACCGGATCCCACTCCCCCTTCAGGGCTTGGGGGCGCAATATTCAAGCAGCAGATTTTCCTCCTTGGCCCTATATCCACTAAGGGTGTGAATGGGCCTCACGGCCAGACATATATTGGCATCCAAAAGAATAGGACCATCCCGCCCGCCCAGCAATGATACAAGATTCCCAAGGATATGGTAGTGGGCTTTATCGGGCCACACGGTTCTCCTGGAGTTTAACAGTAATTTTTTTGGTTTTTTCCATGAACCGCACGGTCCCACCACAATTAATCCGGGCTGCTTTTCCCTAAGCCTTGACTACCAATTCATCCATCTAATATCTTGATTGATGATGCGATGCTTTATATAGGCCATTGTCATTATTTACTGAGCTGTTGCTCATACCAATTGGTAAATTTCCGATTTTGGGGTTTTTGCTTACCCAACCATCCATCCGAGCCACAATAATCCACCTTGCCATATTTATCTTGTTAACAGTTTCCAAAATTTGATTGTGGGTAAAATCAAACATTTCCTGCCAATTTTTCAGGATTGGCCCTCTGGTTCATAGTTGAACATTTCTATCCCGTGGGTGGATAAATTAAGGGTCCCAGTAAGTAGGAGTATTCCAATCTGGCTTTGAAAAGTAAAATGCTCCTGCCCATAGTCCCTGTCCCCTAAAAGAATTGAAATATTTTCTTTAGTGTTATTCGCTTTGGGATTGGTTGAAAATGGTGTTTTTGGATCTGTTATTTTATAATCCGTGTATTTTGGAATCGAACATAGAAATCCTCATGATGCTTGTGGTGAAACACCACATACTTCATACCTGCATTTTTTTGCCGCCTTGGCCGCACTTTTCCGGGATCCAAATTTCACTGGATTGAAGGTAGTCTGCAAAACCTTCATATTCTTTTTTATGAAGTGTTTATAATTACTGGATCAGACCCTTTAGTCGCGTTTCGCACCAAGCCATACTCCCTCAGGACAAAGCGACCATGATTCCACAATCCCCCATTTGACTGTAGGTACCCCAATGCAATTAATAAGCCAAAATTTTCATGTCTTGCCAACTTGTTCGGCAACTTTTCGACCACCAATGGATCTGTTTCCGCGAACATACCTTTCAATTCCTCTAAATAGCCTGAGCGTTAATCCTTGAGTAAACGATACGTCAATAATGAAAAGCTATTAACAAAATCTGTTTCCCATTATTTTCATGTTGTTTCTAGTTTTTAATTATTATAATTTCATCAGCAAAAAGCCAAGGAAGGCAGAACCTGCCGCGTGAAAATGCCCAATAGGGGGTCTCTGTTGTTTTTTTGGGCCCCTCACTTTTTATATATCGGGACCTTTTATGATCAAAATCCAGCCCACTTATAAAATTGAAATGTCGTTCACCTTACTTTCCTTGTTAAAGGCATTGGTTATTGATAGTTCCTAATTAAAAGAAAGTGCTCATTATCCATAGAGCCCGAATAGGTGACTTTTTGAAGGAAAGAATACTATGTGATTGGTACACTGTTAAAAGCCAAGGGAAATTGTACTTAATGGGTTGTAGTTCTCCCAAATCCACAAACCACCTCCATAATCATTAACCCTCATAAGCCCAAACCAATTAGCAATAAAAAACTACTGCCCCCAAAGTTGCGCCAATCAGTTAGAACCATTGGATCCTCTTTGGCATATTTCTTTAGGTTTTTGTAATTGCGTTCGCACAGTTTGACCATAGCCCTTATTTGGCATTCCTTGCCACTTCCTAGAGCAGACATATAATTTGCCAAAATATTGCGTATACGGGTAAAACCCATTTCATTCAATCAACACCAAACCATTAATTCTTGGCAACAGGTTGCCTTAAAAATTATCCCAATAAGTGTGATTACTAACGGATTTATATTTTTTTAGCCATCGGCCAGTGAAATCAAAAGTCTATAAACATCCGTTAATCTCTTTCTACAGGCTTCCAAGAACTGCGTAAATCTATCCCCTAACCGGCCCATTTTTAAATCTGCCCACACTATTAATCTTGGTTTTACGCCGCAACCGTTTCTTTTCTGCTTCGTTAAAACAGTTTTAGAATAATCGCGTTAATTAGTTCAGGACTTCCAGATAGGAAGTAATGCCTGCGGATGGATCCCCATACAGAAACAAGAAGAAATCAACTGTCCCTCCTTATTTTAAAGCGCATGAAATTTTAGTAATTAATTTCTTTACAAATGGTCCCCGCTTCTTCTAATAGCCATTTGTGAAGTCGGTCAGCGGGCATCAAATTTTGATCAGGATTCGCAGAGGAGTTGGCCGTAATAATAAGATCTAGTTCAAAAAGTTCGCTGGGAATTATTACTGTGCTGCTCAAAAACCCTTTGGCATTGGGTTATCGGCCTAAACCAATTTATATTTGGCTGCAGTGTATAAGAATTGGGAAATGGGGCAAAAAATTGGTGAACTGAGTTGTATAATCCGCAAATCCTATATTATTGGTTAATTTAACCCCATCCTTTTAAAATCGTTTGAAAAAAATCGGTGCATTTCTCAAGCAAAATGGGCGCCAACTTCGTCTACATGTCTTATAGAACAGAAGTGTAATCAATAGCATTGGTCTAAGGGTTTTTGTCTTACAAGGCTTCCTTTGTAATATTGATAAGGCTAAAGTAGATATCTTCTTATTTGGAAAAGTAGCTGCAACTTCATTGACAAAACGCGTAATCAATGGTACCGTTGACGGACTTCCCCTCTTCCTGTCCTATTTCATACAATTGTCCACATTGGGCAAATGGTTGCTGATTGGTCATCTTGACTTACCGATAACACACTGGCGCTTTGGGATAATTGTTGAAACAAAGAGGCAACAGATCTTTACAATTGCAAGGACATCCAGGATTGGTTAACACAAGTGGGTAGGCAGACGCTTATCGCCGCCTCAAAGCATAGTAATTCCGGATTGGATTGATAAAATTGTTCCTCAGGAAGAAAAATAATGAAAGGTAATGTACCCGGCATTGGAAACATAATTGGGAAAACGATTCAATGTGTAACTTTTAATGCTTATCGGCAAATCCGCATTAATCATAAAAAGCAATTTTGAATGTACCAGGTTCTAGTGGTTATAGGGCGGGGTATATTCAAAATCAATTGCAGGCACTATTAATTGTCAGCGTAGATGGAGTTTTTTTCAACCCCTGGTGCAATACCACCTACAACCCAGGTAGCGTTCCAAAAAATTCGTTAAACTGCGTATTTTGTTGCCTTGTCGCGATCCACCGAAATATAAAGTTTCTTATTTTTTGAACCTTATGGGCGATTTCTTCCCCTCCCAGGATTTTCGTCAGTATATTTCCTACGTATATTTGTTCTTTTAAATTTGCGAACCTTTTTCACCTACCAAATTCATTCTGCCCCACCTTAATTTTCTTAATATAATGCCTGTATGTATTTCCGCAGATTTGGTATTGGCTTTCAGTAGGCACTGCCCATGAATACTATGCTCAATAGTCGGACTTACTGCTCATGAACCAGTTCTAACCCATCCATATTACAAGATGAAAATATCAACAATACGAGTAAATGACTTAGGAAATCTGATTTTTAAAAACCTTTATATATTTTTCCATCTAATTTGATTTTAATATCTAATTTTCAATTTAAATTCAAACAATGGGCCGTTTTACCAATTTCTTCTTGCTTATAAAGTATCCCTTTATGAGGTTTAACCTTTAATTTTACTGATAATTTTCGATAAACTGGTTTTCTTCCGAAAGATTAATAGAAGTTATCGTCAATTTTTTCCTGCTTGTATAATCGTATCCAAATTGAATGGTTATTTTATTGAATTTGGGTGACATGTAATAGTGTATACCGGATTTGCTGGAGCTAACCGGTATAATTCCCTATCATTGAAAATACGCCCAAGCAGACATGGTACCGTATCATCGTTCCTGGTATCCATCTGGAGCATTCTTGTAATATTTATGAGTAAATCCGAAAAACATTTTTGGGCTTCGTTTCTTCCCTTTTTAACATAATTGGAACAATAAGGATAAGCAAATATCCGGCTCATTAGCCATATCGTATTGACCCTTGTCAAACACATCCTGAAAAGGCGATTGGTAAATGGCCTTTGTTCCTCCCATAAGTCTTATAAGACGCCTTTGTAATCGTGGGGTAAACGCATAAAGGAATTATTGCCAGGCATTACCGACCTGATAAAACCTAAATTCTTCTCAAAATTAGCTCTGATTCTGGATTGTATGGCGTTAACCAAGTACCATCATCATTTTTGGTCTTAACAAATTAAATTCCCTTGTCGAAAAGGTTCTATAGGAAATCGATTCTTTTTGGGAAATCGATTAAAAAAATCTTCTTTTTTTACCTAATTATTTTGGCCAACTGGGCAATGGCAAAATAGTCCTGAAATATTGTATTCTTGAGTGGTGGACCACCCGATGCGCGCTATATAGTATTTTGTAGTTAAGTAACCCTTATCCAAATAATCCTTACAGTCCTGGCGAAAGGGGGTTTACCTTCAATCTTGATCTGCACTTTTTACCATGGCCGAATCGCCTTTTCACATCAAAAGTCCCAATGCCTTTTTAAATAGGTATCTGCAATTACAATTCCGCAGGATCGCCCACCATAGTGGTGGTTCTGTGGGCATTTAGTTCCCATTTTGGCAACCAACCGCTTTCTCATCATAAAATTTGGAGCATACTTTTCACCTAATCGGGATTGTTGCCGAGGATATACACAAGCTCATAAAGTTGGTGCAAATTCCGATACGTAATCCCAGAGGGAAAAAACGGTATACGGGTATCTTCGTTTTAAGTTTCCCGAGTTTCATTTTCGGTATAGTCCCCATTATAATCATTCAGGGTAACTTGGATTGTAATTAAGGTTGGTATAGGGCGGAAATAAAACTGAACTTTATCTTTCTTCCTACCTCCCTCAACCTCATTTTTAAGATAGATATTTTTGTTCCAGTTTTCTTTGGTTCATTAAGATTTGATCGAAAACTGCTTGCTGCTGTTCCGCTACCAAATTTTCACGGGCATATTTTCAATGCTCACATAAGAAACGC
>Ga0163217_1005428_pt1 | contig 10870 bp, 16 predicted proteins | sample SynspAceP_FD_185933 | JGI IMG/M metagenome (GOLD analysis project Ga0163217, IMG submission 185933) | Saline lake microbial communities from Ace Lake in Antarctica - Synechococcus sp. Ace-P (PacBio error correction) | ecosystem: Environmental > Aquatic > Non-marine Saline and Alkaline > Saline ...
AAAGAGAGATCGCCTACAACGAAAATGGTCACGCAAGCGCAGTCGCGGGCTATAAGTTTGCGCAGGAATAAGGGTTTCTAATGAAGAAGAAGACCCTGAACCACCGATTCAAAACCGGCCCGGTCCCCGATATCGCGCCAACACAGTTTGGCCGTGGCCGGAGCGGATGTTTGCCGTTGAAATGGATGCCCTGCCCTTGGGCCCGCGCGTTGAAAAAAAGGCCTGCGAATGGTCAAATATCGCAACAGGCCGTTCCCATCGCCTGGGCATGATGCTGGGACCTCCGGCAAGGACGCCGGATCGGGAGACCACCGGGAACGAATCTTTAAGGGCAAGAACCTTGGCTCCTGTTTTCTTTGGCAACGAATTCCCCTTTCCTTTAACTGGATAACAAGCTGAGCTCCACCGAAGCGCGGAGGATGGGTACCGGTTTCTATAAGCAGGGGCTTTAACGTGACCCGCTGCTGGCAAAATCAGCGCTTGCGTGTCCGACCATGACCTATAACGAATAACTGCAGTAATGCGACGCAGGTCTGACATCCATAAAAATGAGCTAACGGGTGTTCAAATATACGAAACAGGGGCGTCCGCCCACTGACGCCGCTGGTTAGTCGCACTGGGAAAGAACTTGCGATCCCGGCGTTCGAGGAAAAAAGATCGCTTTGTGCGTGCTCGATGAAAGGGCTGGAAATACCCGAGCAAAAAATCGATGAAAGCCGCGAATGTCCCCTTGGAACCAATGAACGCTTCCGTGCCAACCAAGAGCATCAAAAACGCATGATGGGCGAAGTGGCCAACTGACCGCAGGCAGCAACGGCGCATTGGGACGAGGCAACTATAGCCGGACGTACAATCGCTTGCTGTCTGTGGCTCCGATCCCATCCATCAACAGGCCGGAGCCCGTCGGGAAGCCCTGGACCCATCGCATCACTGACAAGGCGCTGAAACTAAGAGTAAATCCCTAAGTACCGAAAACAGAAGGGCTGGCAGTGATGCCACCCCTTTACTTGCGAGTCCGATACTAAAGTAAACGGGAAACTTTGGTGCCGATAGGCACGCGCTGGGTAAAGTCCTTGACTTGTTCAGTCACATCCGAATCGCACCATTCGAGCAGAGCGCCCGATGCTGCTGTTGTGGGCCATGATCGGAAATACTGTTTGCCCGTTCTGGGAACAGGTACACGCCGCGCGCGCCACCCAGGTTCTGGGGCCGCCCGCTGGCGCGTCGGTCCCGAAGAACCGCGCATAGGAATTGGGGTTCGCGTCGATCATCTCGTCCGTGGGGCCCAACTGGGCCATTCCCTTTTGACCGTCGATCGTCGGGCGGGTCCGGTAAATCCAGACCCCTTTGCCGACGCCCACACCGAACGCAGGCCTGAACCGGGGGGGGGCGGTCAACCAGAACAGTAGTGCGGCGGGGCAGGACACAGTTCAACACCCGCATATGCGGTTTTGGATCGACACCATTTGCGCAATGGATCATAGCGCAACCCGGCGGCGAACACGCTCGCGAAAGCGAGGCGCCAAAGAACCTGCGATAAACTCGACGAACGGGGCGCATGGGGGGGGGGGCTCCTTTAGATAGATGAAGGTAATTGCCCCACTTGGGTTGGTTGGCAAATCCCTGAGGCATAAAAACCGCTGTCCCGAGGGTCAGCCGCATAATTCATGGGCGCCTAAGCCGCAATGGCTTTATGCCATTGCCGATCGACGCGATTCGCGGCCGTCACTGGGGGCCACTTCGAGTCGAATGTCACTTTCTGTTGTCGCAGACCGGTCATCCTCGCGCTCAACAGCGGAGAATGGTGTACGAATACATCTTTGCTGCCGCCATCGGGTGCGATAAGCCGAAGCTTAGTCGTTTAAACCATTTTAACGGTGCCATGGCCATAGTCCCTATCTGCCTCTAGTATCCATCCCCGTCGTGCGAATGCTCGGCCGTTGTCGGTCTGGATCGAAGTCCCTGAACGCCGTATAGGGACACAGTTTCGAAAAGAATAACGTTACTCCTTCCGTATGGCAGTCGCAGAGATTTGCGCAGAGGCTGTCAATGCGTTAAATAAAACAGCCGTTCATCCTTATTTCGGCCACAATTTCTGCCTCCTTCCTTCGCGAAGGCGTTTACCCCAAAAAGTTGGCCGTTGCAACCTCAAAACGGGGGTAACGCCCTTGCTCATTTTGCCCCACTGCTGGGGACAGATTCTTTGCGATTTTGTTTCCGACCGTATCACCAACTTAACGATTCCCCTTTCCTGGTAACGCCGAACAACAGGAGCCCCCTTATTATAAATCCTGCCGTAAGACACGCCCTACCCCCTCGACCTCCTGCGTCGAAAAAACGGCCTCACGCCGTCCTTTGGTTGAATCTGGTCGTTGCGTCCTCGGCCGAGACCGGATGGCCAAGATCAAGACCACGGCAAGTTTCGACTGTTCTTGCTGGATATCATGTTTGCCGCCCCGCGTCGATGGGATTAAACCTTGTTACGAATATTCGCACCCATGCAGCCTAAAACAGCGCGCCGGCCATTATTAATGATACGGCAGCCGCAAAACACCATCATGGACACTGGGCATTCCGTGCAGGGCAACCGATTTCATCTCAGCCCGCTCACGTATCGAGCTGGCGCGCGATCACTATGCGGGATGCCAGCGGGACAGCCTGCGCCGTGAACGCGAAGCGCCCACACGCTGCGGAAACTGTCGGGCTTAAATGAAGGTCCCGCGAGACGAAAGCTTTGAATCGAAACGTCGGGGGTCGATGATCTCACGGTTCGAAAACACATGCTTGCGCCTGCCCGAAGCTGCTATCCATCATGCCCCTTTCGGGGGCGGGTGAAGCTGCCACAAAATCCCAATACTTGACGCGCAAGCCCTGTGAATTCCTGCGCCAAATGGTTTGGTTCGCAGGGTCCACGTCGCGGCGCTGGTGCACGAGAAATGCTTATATGGGGCCCCATGGGGGCCCCCCCGGGGGGGCCCCCCCCCCCCGAAAAAAACGGGGAAAAAAAAAAAAAAATTCAATTCCCCCGGGTTGGGGGGGGGGACCGGATCGCGCCACCGGAATCAAGCCGGATGAAATTCAGAAAAGACATCGAGGATATCCTCTCCCATGAGGCACGCGGTGCGGATTGGGGGGGCTTAAGCGCAGATTAACCGTAAAGCTCGTGTCAACCAGCGGCTGTGGTCGGGCCTTCTGCCTGCTAATATACCTGCGCGAACTTCGGGCCGTGAAACCGTACCAGACAGCGCCAGTTAAATCGGCACCGCACCGACGCTATGCGACTGGCCCGACGGGGTAAATATCCTCCCCCTTTTTTGCATCGCACTCGCGATCCCCACAAAACGAAAAGCCCCTCGTCAAGTTTCCTGCAGGGCCTTTGTCATAAAACCCTACGGCCTGGATTCAGCGCGAGAATTTCTTGGGTGGTTTCATCGCTTGGTTCTCATGCGTCTTCGCGCCAACGGCGTTTCTGTCTCTTTCTAATCGAGAAGCCACCTCGAACCATTCGACAGTGCTCGCCTTCGAAATCAAGGATTGCGTACAGATCTCGGTCAAGAAAAGCGGCGTGCGAGATGACCACGGCGCAGCCCCCGCCAATCCGACCATCGCGTCCTCGAGCGCAACGAGCGTTCAATCAACTCAAATCGTTGGCGTTTCATCGAGCAGCAGTACTTGCCGCCTTCTTGAGCAACCGCCAATCGCACACGGTTCTGCGTTCACCACCGACAGCAGGCCGACTTCTCTGTGGTCGCCGCCCTTGGAAAGTTGAATCACCGCAATAGCGCGGGAGTTCTTCGCGTCGCCCAGTTTGGATGTCTCGCCCCGCCAGAATGGCCTGCCACAGACGTTATCGGGTCCGGGTTCAGTCACTGCGCGACTGGTCGACCGTATACAGATCAACCGTGTTCCCAAGCTCGATCGTGCCGCTGTGTCGGGTGTTTCGTGCCGATCATTGAAACAGGTCATTTACCACCCGCGCCCGTGGCCCGATCACGCCGACGATCCGCCCGGTTGCAGTAAAAAGTCCAGCTTTTCGAATCCAAAACAGCTGTCGCCCATAGCTTGGACAGCCTTCGACCATCTAAAGCACCTTGTGGGCCCAGTACTGGCCGTTGGATAACATCTGGCGCGCGTCAACGCTCGCGCCTGACTGTCGCCATTTCGTGTAGCGTAATACGTCCTGATTTCGCCTGACGGCCTTGGCCCCTGACGCATCCATCAAGTTCGCGCACAGCGTCTTCTGCTTTGAACTTGTCTTCGCGGGCTTTCTTGCTCAAGGCGTTTTGTCTTTCTGGTCGATCCAGTGGAATAGTTTCCACCTCGTAGGGATGCATGCCGGGCCAACTCAGAATCCAGCGTGGATGTTATCCCAAAAATAACGTCGTGGTCACGATCAGATCGGCCCTTAATAGTCGATCAGTGCTTGTTCACCCAACGTGTTTCCGCGTCCAGTGGTCGGTTCATCGAGACAGCCATTTTCAGGCGCTTCAGCAAGCAGTTTGCACAAGGCAAACAACGGCCCCCGGGGGGGCTTCCCCAATCCCCCCCCACCCCAAGAAAAAAAAAAAAAAAGGGGTTGGACTCCGCATCAATCAGGGGGTCAGCGCTTAGGGCTTCCCCATCGATACGTCGACTGGCTGTCGAGATCCCACGTTCTTCTGCGTCGATCGGTCTGCAACGCCGCCATCTCGTCGCGGTTCCGTCGGAATGTTCAATCGCCATTTTCTTACTAGCATCCAGAATGTCTTTTTCTTTTGAACGCCAGTCATGACATTCTCGGGCGCACTGTCAAGCGGGTCGATAGGGTTCATTTCTGCTCGAGGTAGCCAACCTTGCACCTCGCGACCGCTATGCTTCGCCCGAAAGGGGAATCTTTGTCCTGAACCTGCCATAATCCGCATCAACGGCGACTTACCCAACCGTTTGATACCGACGACGCCGATTTTACACCCGGTCAGAGTTCAGGTGATGTTGTCGAAAACATTTCTTATCCGCCCCGAATAGGTCTTTGAGACACCCGGGGACATGTGATAGACATATTGAAAGCGGCCATTGAATCCCGATAACTGAATACGATTTGGGCGTGCCAATACGTCCACTGGCGCAAGAGCAAACTTCAATATATTATTAGGCTCTTATAAGGGCAATCTCCGTGCCGGTTTGAAGACCCGCCCGCCGAGACAGCTTTTAGGGTTGTGTGCGCTTGCTTTGGATCAGCCCACGAACCGTCACTGGAGTTTGGCAAGCAGGTTTCCGTTTTAACTGAGCAAAAGCCTGTAAATGGGACGATGGACCGCATTTTTATACAATTCAGTCCAAAAAATTTTCCAGACCTCGTTATATCTGCAGACCTCGGGTGTGTTCTGCGCCCCGATTCAACAGCGGCCTGCAAAAAAACCCGTGTCTCAACATAGGGATAAACATGACAGCTTCGACTATTATAGTTGTCTGACGGGGACGAGCCGGAGCGCGCCGCTTGGATTTCGCTATGACCCAGGCCCAGTATGATCGGGGATTGCGAGCTCAAGCTCGTGTATGTGATCGAATGTCCTCCGTTCCATTCCAGACCTCCGACTGAAAATGACCAGCGTCACAAACTGCCGCGAAGAAGACTGGCGCTTGCCCGTGAACGCATTGTCGATTCCGCGGTGAAAAAGCCGCGAAAAGGGCGTATCGGTTCAGGCATCCGTAAAGCACGGCGATGTCCGAATATCTGACCGATCTGGCCTAAAAAAGCATGCGCATTCAGCAGATGTTCGTGGCCGTGTCCGGCCTCGCGTTGAAAGCGTAGTTCGGTGGCGTACGGGCCGTTTGGCCGTCGCTCCCCGCGTGCTTTGACGATCATTCCTTGAAAAAGGTCAATCAATGAAAAACTTTCTGACAACGGGTGTGGGGGCTGCCTTGTCTTTCTGCCTTGCCGATGTTGCCTCTGACCACAAAGGCCGTGCATGGATTCAAACGCATCAACGATATCTTTGCCCGGTTCGACGAGCTGTTCGTGAACCTATTCTTTATGTCGCTGCCGGCACCAACTCCCGTGTCTTCCTGTGCTGGTGGTCGCGGCGTCTGTTTTACGCTGTACTTGTTTTTAATTCAGGATCCCAGGCGTTCTCGCATGCCGATATTCGCTGGTGAAAGCATTATTCCGATCCCGACGACGCGGGGTGGTCAGCCACTTTCAGGCGCTGACGCGGCGCTGTCGGACGTCGGTCTGGAACACGCGGGCCGTCGGGTGGCCTGGGCATCGTGGACCGGGCGCACCTTTCCTGATGATCTTGCCGTCTGCTGCATGGCATCACAGTTCACCGAATGTACGCTGGTGTGAAATACCGCAAGAATACCGCCGATGGCCCCGTTTCCGGTGGTCCGATGTACTATATGACAAAGGCTTTTAAGGAACGGGGCCTGCCCCCTTTGGGCGCTTTCTGGCATTTGTCTCTTTTCGATCTTACCATCGGCGCGCCTTGGGCGCGGAAACATTTCCCAAGCCTAACAGGCACATTCGCAGCTGTCCGTATCATCGGGAATTACCCCGTGATCACTGGGCAAAATCCGTTTTTGCCGCCCGTGTGTTTCGGTCATCGTGGGCGGAAATCAATCCATCGCCAACGTACTGAAAGATCGTACCGCTGAGTGTTGTCTATCTCGTGCGCGCTGATTATCCTGATCGTTGAATACGACAAGTCGGTTTGGCCTTTGCCAGATCTTTGAAATGCGCATTCACGTGTCTTGGGGTGTGCAGCGCTGTCGTGCCGTTATTCAGGCTTAACGGGCGGCGTTCTCTAACAACGGCGGGGAATCGGCTGCGATCGCTACAACTCTGCCGTCGCACCAAAGAGCCGTGACCGAAGCGTGGTCCCTGCTTGAGCCGTTCATCGATACCGTTGTGATCTTTACATGCGGTCTTTGGGATCACTCATCTCTGCGTGTGTGTTATGGACCCCGAAACAGGCGTTTTCATCCTGACGGGCAGCCACCGCGATCCAGACCGTTTGACGGTCCACGGCGTGCACTGACATCCGCCGCCTTGCGACCCGGTTCAGCTGTTTCCCTCTATGTCCCTATGTCTGGTGGCGGGATCCTCGCCTTTCCACATATCAGCTGGTCTACTACGCCTGAAAGCGTTGACCACTATCTTGTTTGGCGAAGGCAAAAACCAAAGATCGTGTTCAAGGTGATCTTCTGCCTGTTCCAATCATCGTGGGCTGCGGTCCAAATCTTGGCGGTCCACCGTACTTTTCTGATCCGATGATCTTTTGCTAGCGGTTGTAAACATCACCGCGCCCTGTATCTTGTCCCTGATGCCTGATCCGTCTAACACGCGGACGAATGAAAGCTCATATTTCGCGCCACGGTCTCTAAATCCGCGAGATCCGAGCACAGCTCGCGTTAAGCGCTTAAACGGCACGACTACTCCGCTGCCGACCGAAGAGGACGGCCATGACTCGAGCCCTTCGCCCCATGTCTATCCGCACCTGAAACTTCATACACCTGGGGCGCTCGAGTGAGAGGCACGTTTTGATGGCGTTGGGTTAACATCCATTTCCTATGCGCCCCCAGGGCAGTGATCGGACTGCTGGCGGGTCGTTTGATCCGGCCACGAGGGGCAACGCGCATATCACCCGCGAAGCGAAAAGCGTTCCGGCTGATCGCGTGTGTGATCTGCCCCCGCAACCCGTTGAAGGCACAAGGTCCGGCCCCGATGGAGCAAAGCGTCTGGCGATGCGCCGGCAGTGAATGCAGCATCCGCGGTCGAGGTCACGGACATCGAGGCCCATCTAGGCACGCGCTTATAACCGCGCCAGACCCTTGCGCCTGCGTGCGCGCTATCCGGCGGCGTGTTCGTCTGGCTGACATGGTCGCGAATAATCTGCCAGTTCCACCTGTGCAAGACTGGCAAGCAGATCAATAGAAACGGTCCCTTGGGTGTTCTTGCGACCCGCCACGGGATCTCGCGCGGAGAGCACGCGCGACGCTTATGCGCCCTACCGTTGCGGGGCGGCACAGCCAGCTCTTGGGCTCCTCGCAAAAGCGCCGCGTGTGTTTGTGAATGTGCCCGTGGTCATGTAGTTTCAAGCCGTATCCGCCGCGGCAAATGTCAGCCGCAGTTCTCAAAAGGCGACGCCCCGCCCCGTAGATCGTGTCCCCCCCTGCCCAAGGCAAAAGGGGACTCTGGCGCAAAGATGCCGGATCCCGCGCCCAAGCTCTTTGGCAAAATCGCCTGCGGGATTCAGTGACGGCGTCAAACATATCAATATCGGCGCGTTGCGTTCCCGTGCGTTTCCATGGCCCCGTGCCAATGAAAATGTTATTTGCTACTGCTTGTGTCGACTGGTCCTGTCAGGTTAAGTCGCCTCATGAAAACTGTTTTATCACGTCGGGTTCTTTCTGGGGTCCGCTGCAGCGGGCATTAATCGCGCCGGCTGGCTTGCGGCCCCGCCCGACTGAATCGCTGGCGCCCTGTTTGCGCGGGATGACTTTCCCGGGGCAGTGATCCCCTCTCCAAAAGCTGATCGACAAATCCAAGCTTGAGGCATGTACCTTAGTCTGGCAAGACCCGGGAAACCGGGTTGCGGGCTTAACAACATGCCCGCTTGAGCATGCCCCCTCCACGGTAACTCAAGCGAATTACCGCGCGTACGCTGCTGGACACCTTTGCGCGGCGCATCATTTCGAAACCCGAAAACAGCGACCGGCGGTGTCGTGGCGGCAGGTGCCAGGCATCTATCCTTGTGGCGGGGGCGATCCACGCTGATACCGCCGGGCTCGCCGAAGGCTGTTGACGACCTGAAACGCCGGGCGATCACTAGCGTCAAAGGCGAGCTGAAAGTCTATAACACAGCCTGCCGATGTTCCCGTTGATTGATGGCGGACCACCGATCACGGTGTTACAATTCCGGCAGTGCCGGGATGGCGCTGAAACTAAACCCGTGCATTCAATGGACAGCGCGAGAACGGCAGCTATGCGTCACGATGACGACCGTCAGGGTCTTACCGCCCCGATTCGCAATCGCCGCGATGGAATCACGACCGGCCAGCGCACCGGTATTTACCTACGCGATGCAAGTACGCGCGATTATTGGTAGCTGCCCAAAGCCGGCCTTGGGGAATGGCGCTCCGCGGTGGTTGCCTGTCGCAAACCGGCTTTACGCGGCGATATATTCAAGTACGTTGGCAGATCACAAGGCATCCCGCCTGCTCAACATAACCTGATCACCAAGCCCTGCCAAGGCATGTCCTGGTGCCCGAAAAAGTCGCTTTCGCGATCTCCTGCCCGATATGTTTGATAATATTCCAACAACCTGATCGCTGAGATGGCGGGCTTTCTGCCACGGTTATCGCACCGGAACGCCCGGTTCTCCTTTGCGGGCCTCGGCGGCAGAATGAACTTTGGGCCAAGGCCATCTGGGCAAATGCGCCTGCGCCTGGTCGATCATTCTCGTCTGGTGAAGACAGCCGCGTGTCTTCGCCGGTACATGGTGAAAGCGCGGGTCAGGATCCACGGTTCAGCACGTTGAAAACCCTTGCCAAGTCATTTCCTTGCGGGATTTCCAAAGCTCGCCCCGTCAAAACATCCGATCAAGTCGACAAAAACCGAACGTAACCTTGTCTCGGGCCTGGCCAGATATCTACGGCACCAACGCGGGTGATGGCGTTGCCGTGGTTCACTGCGGACACCCCCGTCGCGCGACCCTGACGCCGCCAACGTGAAACGCCCTGACGGGGCGGCTGGAAGGGCGGCAAACGCTTGGCACAGGGGCTATTGAACGCTGGGGGCGTTTCATCAAGCCAGATACAGCCTCCGCTTAGCGGATCGGCCCGACCAACTAAATATTTTACTGCGCGCGCCGGCCACCGCGTTCGAGGCGGCCAGCGATGCAGATCGGTTCCAGATCCTTTCATACCGGATTCTCGAGCAATGCGCAGCCTGCTCTTCGAGGGGCCGTTCCGCTGCGGCCCACGTCTAAAGGCCCCAAGGCAATATGCCGTCTCGTTAGGCGGGTCAGCAACGCCGGCTTGCTCATCCCGAACAGGCATCCAGCCCGTCCCCTTGTTCGAACAGATCAATCAGACCATGAACTGACAGTGCTAATGCGGCCAGATCATAACCTTGAGAACACGCAACATATTCACGCGACTGAATCTTGAGCAATTCCGTGGTGCTGGATGTCCTCGTCCGAACGAGACCGGCCGATCATAATGGCGACAAACCAGTCTGTGCGCTTAAGCTGAGGGAGGTGTCGTCAATATGCGCATTTCGTTCGTTTTTGGCGTTGATCTGCAGATTATTGACGGCCACAGGACGCAATAGTACACCTGCCTGCGCGCCAAATTGGGGTGCTGAAAATAGGAATTGATGACATGTCGCAGATGCGTAAGCAACCCCTAACCAGCAAAGCGTGCGTTCGAGGAACACTCGGGGCTTGAAACCTAATTCCAAATAAGCTCCGAGAAGGGCATGTCCTTGTTCGAGCCGGTGGGCCCTCGGTCTTCCGCACATCGGGCACCTTCGGCGAATTTGCCGCAAACGACGATGATCCCCGCGCTTTTAGCTGATCAGCGAAATTCGACCCTGTTGGTGTCTTTTCGGACATCTGACGGGGATGCGCAAAGTGCCGAGCAACGTCCGGACCCGAAGCCTTGGCCGAACATTTGCAAAGACCACTGAGACTATTGTGCGATCCTTTCGGCACGAACACAGCTTTGCGCACAAACAACGCGATGCTTGCGCCGGTTCCTTGATACATTCGGGTCGAATATGAATCATCTTCGGCCCGAATTCTACGGGTTCCGGCAAGTTCGACGAAGTGCTGCTGCCCCGCCGAATAGTATACGAATCAAATGGAATGATGCTGAAGCTATATGCAAT
>Ga0163217_1005571_pt1 | contig 10870 bp, 30 predicted proteins | sample SynspAceP_FD_185933 | JGI IMG/M metagenome (GOLD analysis project Ga0163217, IMG submission 185933) | Saline lake microbial communities from Ace Lake in Antarctica - Synechococcus sp. Ace-P (PacBio error correction) | ecosystem: Environmental > Aquatic > Non-marine Saline and Alkaline > Saline ...
CAACACACACACACATCCACCCCACCAGCAAAAAGGGCGGGTAAGGAAGAGAATATACACCATATTAATATTTAATTTCTAAATAAGAATGGTCGAAAAACACGCGCCGCCCAGAACCGCTCAAACTCCACGCCCGCCATCCGCCAGCCCCACCGCCCGTAAAAACACACCCCAACGCAACTTCCAGCCCCAGGCACACACACGCACCGCGCGTTAAGCACCTGAATCTCTCTGTTGGGAGGAGCTATATGAGTGGCCAGGCAAGGCAAATCCGACACACCGACCCTTACTGCAACACGAGACCGTTCTTGTCCGGAATCAGAGACATCCAACCGCCCTGGGCACCGCAGCGGAACCACGGCCCCACAAAAGGAGGACCCCCTGAGCCCCCTGCTGCTCTTCTTACCAAGCAGAGGCTTTATAGACTGCTGGCGGGGCGATCGGGAGATGGGCCATTCGGCGCAGCAGCTGCAGAGGCAGGTGAGCGGCGCCATCCACCGGGCACAATGGGAGCGCCCCGTCCGAGCCAAGGGTATGCTGAAACAGCTGCTCGACACCACCCCCCCGGCACAGACGCTCACGTTAGGTGACGCGGCGAGCCCACAGAACAGACCCACGGGCGTTGAGGGCACACCCAACCCAGAAAAACGGCCTCGGCGCACAGAGCCGATTGCACCACCCCCCCACGCATCCAACCAGCAGCGCGAGGGTAACGCGGGGCAAACAAGCTCGGCGCAGCTCAAACAGCGCGAAAAGCCGGCCAGTCCGGGCTGCCGCCGCCGTCCACGCCGCGAAGAGATCACGACCCCCCACAACCTATCCGAGGCACCGAGAGTGGCCTCCGAGAGTGCTGTCGCTTCGTTCGGCCTTTATCGCGCGCAAACGCCACAAAAACAGCTTCCGCTGTCAGCCGGGGGTGTCGTCCTTTGGAATAGAAAAACACACACAACCAGGCTGGCCCACTGGACGTAGGTCGCCCATGCGACGCCTCGACACAGAGTTCCTAGCATCGCCTCAGCGGCAATCAGGAGGGAGGCCCGACTCCTACCCACACCGTCGATGGCGTAGTGGCCACAGCGCCGCATACCGCCAACAACCTCAATGGATTCAGCCTCAAAGGAGAACCAAATTAATCAAGACACCTCGGACAAACCCGCCTCAACCCTTTAATAGCCCGCAGCCCAGGAGGACAACCATGGAGTGGAGTGATGGGTTGTGAGACACACCATGGACGGCGAAACAAGAAAACACTGAGAGAACGGGCAACAGCCCTCTCGGCAGCCCAGAGCACCCAACTCTGCTCAGCCACTCGGTGAAAACACCCGCTGAGCAGCCAACACGACCGCCTCCGACAGCCCGTCTGCCAAACCCCAAGGACCCCCAACCTCCATGCATCGCATGCCCCGCACCACCGCGACGCCATCCCCAGCCAGGTCCGTTAAGACACCCCGGAGCAGGCCCCGGTTCCCCGAGCACACCGAAGCCTGCCCCTGACCCCCACCACATCAGATACCGGAAAACCCCACCCCCCAGAGAGCACCAAGCATCCCACCCAGCCATCCACTCGCACAACGAAGAGTGGGGAGGCCGTGCTCGCTTAACGACGCTCGACAAGCAAACCCGTGCCACACATCGGCAATCACCAGGTCTACCCTAGTTTGCTCGCCACATCCTGAGCAAACCTAAGAACGCACGAGAGGCACCAAAAAATGATCATTCCCCCCACCGAACCGCCACACCCGGCCGGGTATGAACGCTAGGCCACTAGAGATCAGCACCACACCCACATGCGCGCAGGCCGCCCCCCTTCCGCAATACCTTCATTTCTTCAACCACACCAAGCCATGTGCACCTTAAGCCCAGCCCCCAACCACCCCGACTACAGAAAGGAGAGAGACAGCACGCTACTATATATTCAACAACGTCCGTTCCGAAAAATTCTATCGCGCGCGCGAGCAGAAGACCCTCAACATACCTATCTCTATCTGACCGCGGCACTTATTATTATCGCGAGCTTGAGTATTCTTCTTTCTTACCACTCAATCTGCGCAAGCTTCAAGAACAACAATGCACGATACAGCATCAGTCATCGACAGTCATATGCGGCGAACAAAAGGCTCACATATATCTATCTTACCGAGCACCGATCGAGCCAATACCACCACGTACCAGATAGCAGACAGCACCGAACCCCGCCCCAACAACCGCTACCCTCACAGCGACACGGCCACCCCCCACCAGCAGCAATGCCCCCAAGCGCCCTCACTCGCTCCCACCATACCCATCACCACCCCAACCACTGCAAGCCGCCCAGTCAAATCCAGCCAATCCAACTCACCCCCAACGCCACCAAACCCCCGATTCCAGCGATCAACTGCCACCCCACACCAACCCTCCACCTACCCAACACACCCCCGCACAACAACCCCCATAACCACACACACCAGCACCTCCCATTCACCCCAACCTCACCACCTCCGCACCCACCATCCACCCCACAACCCGCCCACCTCCCCACCCCCCCCCCCGCTTCACTACGACACGCCAGCACACCCAGCAAACCCCTCACCCCCACCCGTAACCCACCCCTCAACCCCAATCCACCCCCCACCCGCACCATCAAACGCTAACACCACACCCCCCCCGCCCCCCCGACCGACTAACCATCACCCAACCCCACCACCCACAATCACACCCCCCCAAACCCCGACCCTCACCCCCAACCCCACACAAGCCTCCAACAACAACAACGAAAAAAAAAACGCTAACCCAACTAACCCACCCACCCCACCCCACACACCCCACACGCCGAACCTGACCAGTACCATCGCCCACAAGAGCCCCAGAACCACCATCACCCACCCCCCCCAACACACCAACCCCCCCCACTATCCACAATACCAGCCCCACTACCAGAAGAGACGACTAACGTCATAACACATATATAGGCTCTTAATTATTATGCAGACGAATCTCTATATATCTATCTCCATCACTATTTCATAAAGAGCGAGCCACACTAACACATCGACTATCGGATAAGACTATACGCACCCCAACCCCTCCAATCGCCCCATCCACAGCAACAAACCCCACAAGCCCACCCCCCCCCCACCCCCACACCGCACCATCCCTCGGACGATCGCGAATCACACCCCTCAAGTGTGATGTCAATGAAGACAATACAACCGATCTATGACATTATCTATCAGCGAAAACTAGATATATATATCACACACAGATCACACACTTACCACTGGCTACGAAGCAGAGTTGTCTGACGATATCTAGTCTCGTGCAATGTAGGCACATATGCGAGAGACAAGCATACCCCAGCAGCATATTAAGACGGCCACACCTACCTCCCAGAGCACGAAACCAAAACCCACCCCCCCACACACAATGCCAAAACAAAAACACGAACCCAAACCCGCACAGACAACGCTCACCAACCACCAACCCTGCCCTCCCCCCTCACCCCCACCCCCACCACCCCCCCAACCCCCCACCCAACAAACACCGCCGACCCCCACACACCAGCAAGACCTCGCACCCCACTCCCACCACCCCCCCACAAACCCACCACCCCGTACTCATCACCCTCCCCCGCATCCACATCCTTAACCCCTACGCCCCACAACCCCACCACCCCCCCCCCCCCACAAATCCCTGCGCACAGAAACCCCCCTCCACCCACCCGCCACCCCTCCCGACCCCCACTCCCCCCCACCCCCCACCAGCAATCCACCCAGCACCCACAACCGAAGCCCCCCCCCAAACCCCACACCCCACCACACACGCACCCCGCCACCCCGAACACCACCCCAACACCCGAAACGAACCCCCCCCCACCCGAACCCAGCCCCACCAAACCGTCCACCCCAACATCACACCCCACAGTCTTCCCAAACACATAACCGACACCCCAAACATCCTCCCCAATCCCCCAACTCCCCCCCCACCCCCCACATCCCAACCTCCTCACCGCCCCCCCGACCCACCCACGCATAACCTGAACCGCACCCCCCACTCCCCACTCCACCCACGAAAGCCCCCACTCCAACACGGCCATCGAGCCCCCCAACCCGCCCGCCTGCTTGAACCCTACATGCAATCCACACCCAACACCCCCCTATCACATCCCCCCCATCCAACTCAATCCCCCACCCCAACTCGGCCACACACCCCAGCCAGCCCCCACGACACCCCACGCAACCCCCATCCGACCTGACCACCCCAAACCCAGAAAAAACACAACACCCGCGCCAACCCGACACCGAACCCAACAAACTCCACCACACCCTCCCCAACCACCCCCCCAACCGAACCGACACCCACAAAACCCCAACAACAACAACTAAAAAAAAAAACAAAATAGAACCGCAACCCCCCCCCCCATCCACCAACCGTACGAAACCCCTCACTTCCTCCACACAAACACACACCACCCACTCCGACCACCGCCAAAACCCAACCACACCAACACACCGCACCCCCCACACCTTCCCCGACAGCCGCACCCACCCCCAATGCCGGAAAACGCATTTACCGACCACCACCTTGACGGCACCCAACACACCGCACAGACACCCCCCCCAGCACTGAACCACCCCCCAAAACCAACCGGGAAGCCTCCCCCCCAATGACAAACAGACCAACCCCCGCCCCCAATCTCCTAAAAGACCGGCCATCATCCACCCACAGCCCCTCCCCAAACCCACACCTCCCACCAATCAAACCACAAACCCGAGCAACACAACACCACCAACTCCCCCAACAACACCAAAACACCCACCTCACCACTCCCCCCACCACCTCAGCCACACACACCCGATAACCAACCCAAACCGAACCAACTTCACCACCCGCCACCCACCAAACGACCACCGCCGCCCCCACCATCGCCCCACCTGAACGACCACAAACCCACCCCCCCTGGCCCCCAAACCCGAACTCCACCAGCCACAGCCAACCCACCCTAACACACCAAAAACCAACCCTCCCCCACCACCCCACAGCCTCATAGCCCTCACCCGTATCCGCACCCTCCGCCACCTCTAGTCTGTCCACCAATCATCCATTCCGAAGTCCTCATCCCCAACCCCTGTCCATAAGGCTCCAACCATCACTTCGCTCTCAACAACGAATAAAGTCACCTTCCTCCACTGACCAGCCAACCCCGTCAAATACCAGGACCCTCTCGTCATTCCATGCCAACAGCATAAAAGAATCCTGCTATCACCTCCCACCACTCAAGCACCTCCCATTCTCTACAATTCTCTATCCAAGGCCTTTGCCGTATCTTGAGGATCACAGCCAACCCCCCCGCAACAACCCTACCTGCTACCACACATGTCAACTTGCACTACAGCTCCCCTGTCACCATCGACAGATTCCGCCAACTGTGCCCCCAGCCGCCCCATGCAACCCACATCAACCACCCAATCCCACGCAAGCCCCCACAAACCACGAATCCAACCACGCGCCAAACGCCACCAGAAACCCCCACCCACACAAACCACGTCGCACACAACAGCCCACCCTCACCCAAACGCACTCCCCTCACACAACCTGTCCCCCATATACCACACAGCAACCACATCCCCAGGCGTAACGCACACCCACCAGGCCCACTCCACCACCCAGCCCCCACCAACCCCCACCCCCCACCCCTTCCCCCGCCGCCACCTCACATCTTACCCAGGCAACACCTTCCATCAAAACCCCTCACTCCCCCATGCCCAACCCACCGCCTCACCCTTCATCCTCACTCCCCCACCCCCCACCACAACCCAACACTACACCCTCCCCACCCCCCCACCAACCACAACCACACCTCACCCCCACCACCCACAGACACAACCCCTCAACCCGCCCCCCACCCCCAACCCCCACACCAAACTCCCAACAACACCAACGAAAGAAAAAAAACTCAAACCCACAACCAGCCCACCCACCCCACACCACCCAACACCAACGACCTCCACAATCCCAAACCACCCACCCACCCCCCCCACACACCAACTCTCCCCCAGCACCACAAATACACCGCCACAACGCACACCACCACCCCCTCACACAACACCAACCACCCCCCATCACTAACCCCAACAAACCACCCAACCTCCAACCCCCCACCACAGCAACCCCACAAGCCCACCCCCCCCCACCCCCACACACACCACCCACACCTAACACACTCCCCACCGCCCAAAAAAAAAACCACCACTCCACCACCCACACCCACCCACAACAACCCACCCCACCACCCACCACCCAAACTAACACCAAACCTCCACCCCCCACACATGACCAGAACAAACACACAACCCAAACCCCAACCAACCCCACCCAAACCACCAACCCCCCCCCCCCAACCCGCACCTCACACCTAGCCCCCCACCCCCCCCAAACACCACCCCCCACCCCCACACACCACAACCCCACCCCAACCCACCACCCCCCCCCCAAACCCACATTCAATACCCGCACTACTCATCCCCCACCCCACCCAACACCGAACCCCCACCCCACAAACTCCACCACCCCCCCCCCCCACAAACCCCACAAAACCCCTCCCGCCAACCACCGCCCCACCCCTCCATCCCCCACCCCCGCCCCACCCCCCTCACCACACACCCACACCCCCACCACCCCCCCCAACCCCACCCCAGACCGGCCTCCACCCACGACACCACACCCACCGCCCAACATCCGACCCAAGCACCCCAAACACCGCCCCCCCACCCAACCACCCACCAAACCCCATCCCTTCAAACAACCAGCACCACCACACCCCCAAACACAGAACACAGCCCCAAATCATACCCCGCTTCTCCCCACCCCCCAACCCCCCACCTACCACCCACCACCCCCCCCCACCCACCCACCAAAACAGACCCACCCCCCCACCCCCATCCCACACAACCCGCCCACCACACTCCACACCCCAACCCCCCCCGTAACCCACACAACCACACCCCACCCCCTCCCACCCACACCCCCCGCCCCAACCTACCTCCCACCCAACCCCCACAACCCCCAGTCCAGCCCCACACCCCACCACACCCACGCGCCACCACCACCCCCAAAACGCCCCCACTACACAACACCCCGCAACCCCGACACCCCGAAACCAACAAACTCCCCCAGCCCCACCCCTCTCACCTACCCGCCCCCCACCCAACCACACACCCAAACTCCCCACAACAACAACAAAAAAGAAACAAAAAGAACACCGAACCCCCCCCGCACCCACCACCAACGACAAAGACCCACCACAACACAAACAAAACAACACACACCCCCCTCCTACACCCACGCAAAACCAACCGACACCACACCACCCACCCCGCCATCACACACCCCCACACCACACACCCCAGCCAAATCCATCACCAACCCACCCACCACCAACCACCCCACGAACACCCCCCCACAACAACCACCCCCAAAACCCCACCCCCCAAACAAACACACCACCCCCCCCATCCCAAGAAACGCCCACACCAACCCAGACACCCCCCCCATACTGCCCACACCCACCAACAACACCACAAACCCACAACAACCAACAACCACAACCCCAACAACCAGCCAAAAACACCCACCACACCCCCCACCACCACCTCGGACACACCCCCAACCCTAAACCCAAACCGACCACCCAACCACCCCACACCCACAACACCCACCCCCCCCCACCACCCCCACAAACCCACAAACCACCCCCCGCCCCCACAACCCCAAACTCCAACCACCAGCCCAACCACCCAACACCACCAAAACACACCCCCCAACCCACCCCACCACAACCCCCACCACCCACCCCTCCCACATCCACCATCACCACAACCCACCCAACCACCCAAAAACCCCACCACCCCCCTCAACAACAAAACACCCCCACGACCACCACCACCCCAAACCAACCCCACCACAACACAAAAAACCCAGCAACCACACCAACACACCCCCACCACAGATCCGATCCAGCCTCCCAAAACCAACCACACCCAACCCCCCCGCAACACCCACCCCCACAACACAACCACACACCCCCACCACACAACCCACCCCCCCACCCCCCCACCAACCCACACCCCACCCCAACCACCAAGCCCCCACAAACCACAACCATACCGACCCCCAACCACCATAACCCCCCCACCCACACAAATCACCCACACCAACCCACACCCCAACCCAACCACCCCCCCGACACAACCCCCCCAAACCACACACACACACACGCCCACACCACACCCCCCCCCACCATCACCTCACCCCCCAACCCCCACCCCCCAACCCCCCCCCCCCCCCACCGACGACACCACCACACCCATCAACCCCACCCCCACCCAACCCACCCCCCCCCCAACCACCCCCACCCCCCACCACAAACAACACACACCCCCCCCGCACCATCCACAACTCACACCACCACCCCCACCACAACACACCCCCACCACCCCCCCGCAACCCCCACCACCAACCCAACAACAACAACGAAAAAAAAAACTCAAACCACAACCACCACCCACCCCAACACCACCCACACCCACACCGCCCAACCCCAAACCACCCCACCCCACCCCCCCACACTACCAAACCCCCCCACACACAAGACACCCCACACCACACCACCACCCCCAACAAGAAACCCCACCACCCCCCCAAAACCCCCAAACAGAACCCACCCCACCCAACCCCCACCACAACAACCACAACGCCACCCCCCCCACCCCACCCCACCACCCACTACCAACCACACCCCCACCCCCAAAAAAAACCACCACCATCCCACCCACACCACCACAACAACCCACCCCACCACCCACCACCCAAAAAACACCAAAAACCCCACTCCCCCCCCACAACCAAGCAAAAAAACAACACCCCCAAACCCTCAACAACCAACCCACCACCACCAACCCCCCCCCCTCTCAACCCCCCAGCCACCAGCCACCCCCCCCACCGCCCGACCCACAACCACCGCCACCACCCACACACACAAAACCCCACCCCACCCCACCACCTCCCCACATACCACACCAACCCCACCACCCCCCCACCCCACCCAACACCAACCCCACCACCCACAACCCCACACCCCCCCCCCCCCCACAAACCCCACAGAAACCCCCCCCACCACCCCACCCCCATCCCCCACCCCCCCCACCCCCCACCCCCACACCCATCCCGACCCACACCTAACCCCCCCCCCAAACCCCACTACCCACCCACACACACCCCCACTCCCAACAACCACCCAACCACCCTAACAACCCCCCCCCCACCAACCCACCCCACCAAACTCCAGCCCCAAACAACAGCAACCGCACCAACACCCCAAAACAACAAACAATCACCCCTAAACACCCCCCCCCCAACCCTCCCACCACACTCCTATCCACCCACCCACCCCACACCACGCGCACCAACACCACCCCACCCTCCCACCCCCACCACACAACGCCACCAACACCACACCCCAACCCCCCCCAACCCACACAACACACCCCCACACCCCCCCACTCCACTACCCCCCCCCAACGCACCCCCACCCAACCCCAAACCCCACCACCCTCCACACCCCCACCACCCCCACCACCACACCCAAAACCCCCCACACACAACACCCCCTCCCAACCACAACCAGCCAACAAACCCCCCACCACCCCCCAACTACCCCCCCACCGAATCACACCCCCACCAACCCCACAACAACAACAAAAAAAGAAATACAAAAACCAACCCCCCTCATTCCAGCCCACACGAAGACCCCACCCCCACACAAACAACACACACCACCTCGCGACACGCCGTCAAAACAAACCATCACACCACACCACCCCCACTACCCCCCACATCCCCACGCGACCTCCCATCCAACCACACCCACCCACCCACCCAACTACAACCCCACAAAACACGCGCCCCCACACAAAACCACCCCAAAACCAACCAACCTCCCCCCATTACAATACACACCATCCCCCCTCCACCAAAATCCCCACACCAACACCCCCCCAATACCCCACTAACCCACCAACAACCCAGCAGAACCCCACACAGCAACAACCACCAACCCCCAAGCAACCACCAAAAACCCACCACGCCACCCCCACCCCTCAGCCGACAACACCACCAACCACAAACCAAACCCTATCCACCACCCACCCCGCACACCCACTAACCACCACCCCCCCCCACACACCTCCCCCACCAACACCCCCAAACCACCCCCCCCCCTACCAACCCTAAACCCAAACACCACAGCCACCCACCCAACACCACCAAAAACCATCCACCCCCCACCACCCCACCACCAACCACCACCCCACCCCCCACCACCCACGCACACCAGCCAACCCCCCGCCAACCACCAAAAACGCCACCACACCCCACACTAAAAAACCTGCCCACCATACCACCACCACCCCGCCGAAACAACCCCCAGCCACAAGCACAAAAAACCTCACACCCCACACCACAAACCCCACTCACTATATCCATCCACCCCCGACAACACACCAACCCCCCGAACGACCCACCCCCACAACACAACGCACACACGCTCCAAACCACACACCCAAACCTCCCGTCACCTCCCCATCCAACCCACACCACCCAACCCAGCCAACCCATCAAATCCCACAACCAACCACTCCCACCCACCGAACCCCCCGACCTCACCACAAACACCCACGACCAACCCACCACCCCTCACCCAAACACACCCCCCACCAACCCCCAAAGACCACACAGCACCAGCACTCCCACACCAACACGCCCACCACCCCTCACCCACAGCCTACCCCAGCAAACCTCGCCACCCCCAACCCCCCCCCCCCCACCACACGATCCA
>Ga0163217_1027999_pt1 | contig 10870 bp, 7 predicted proteins | sample SynspAceP_FD_185933 | JGI IMG/M metagenome (GOLD analysis project Ga0163217, IMG submission 185933) | Saline lake microbial communities from Ace Lake in Antarctica - Synechococcus sp. Ace-P (PacBio error correction) | ecosystem: Environmental > Aquatic > Non-marine Saline and Alkaline > Saline ...
CCGACAACACGGTCAATAACATCTCCGAAAGAGGACTATGGGCGATCCTATGAAGGGAACAGAGGCTTTGTCTCCGCTGAGGCTGCTGCTTCGTTGCCCTGTTATCGTCAGCCTCCCAGCAAGAATGCACGCACAACTGGTCGTGGGGTGATTCTGCTGTCTCGCGCTTGCTGGGGTGAGTCCGACGCTGTTGAAAGACATGGCGCTCCCCATCATTCCAGTCCGGCCGCGCCAGATGATCGGCGATCCCGAGCGAAATATCCGAGAGGCCATAGATCGAGATACCATTGAACCACAATTCAAGGCACAGTATCCGATGGTGCTCAGAAGCGATGGCAAGAAGCATGCTGCTCTCGGCAGTAGGGAATACAGGAACTAAATTACAGATGTCGCGAAGCTGGCTTGAACCCTATTAGACCCACAACGATAATCCACCGCCTGTCAATCTCATGGTCATCACGTGCACGAGCGACAGAGAGGTTACCTATGACCAAAAATTGGCCCCCAGCTAGATGGCCTGGGATTGGGAGCGGACTGAGGTCCAAGCACTATGGTCAGGTTCATCAGGGCTATGTCCTACAGCGGCTAACTTCGGCGAAAGCGCCGAGCGCCGAATCTGGGCTTCTTCTTGACGAGTTGCTTCCGCAACTCGAAGCGACTCGGATGACCTAGCCTCCCTGCCTGGGACCCATTGGAACGATCGAAAGGGCGTGTGCGTGTGACCTGGGCGCTGCAGAGCAAGGATACGTCCAGACCGCCATCACTAAGGATAGTAGTGTCCGCGACCGAGCAATCGCACCATTATGCTGTCGATGCACACTAGAGCGTAACACTCACATCGTCCATCGGTCGCATGAACCCCCGGCGAAGGGGCCCGAGGACATCAGCGGGGCAATCCGCATGCGGAGCATAGAAGGAAGAGACCGCGAGCACATAGGACTCATTCCGCAGGAACAGTTCGGTCAAACATACGACGACCCACAGCCGCCAATCGCTGCGATGCCAGCCGCTGATAACGCCCGAGCGAGGCTAATTCGATCTCAGGATCTATGGCTGCCAGACAGGGTGCTAAGAGGTCCGGATGCCTGGTGCTCGAGGGCTTATTCGCGAGAGAAAAAACGTACCACAACGTAATGTGTCAAATTCTGCCAGATCACCGCATTTCCTTTCATCCCTCCTCAACGTCCGCCAAAAGTTGACTAGGCTTTGACTTGGTATACCAGCCGGAATCACGCAAATTCATGTGGCTACAAAACCCCCGCGGCACTGAATATTGATATTTTGCGCTTCTGCACACGCTGTCTCGCCTCCCCCGCCCATCGCACGCACATAAGGCGGGCCGGCTTTTCTAAGAACCGACGACCAATCGCACGCATTCGAAGCACCGAAAAGCAGGGAATAATTGTCTGATATATATTATGGTATACACTCGGACCCTATCTCTATTTTTCTCGCGCAGTGAGAAATCCCTGAGCGCCGCCGTCAGTTATTACATCAATGCCACACATGGTCACATTGACGAAATAAATATAAACCCACGAGCTATAAGGGAGGCCGTACGCGGGCAGAGCAGACGGCGAATGGCGACGCAGACGAGGCGCGGAACGCCTCGCGCATTGAAGGCCAAATACCGTCTTCGGGAAGGCAGACTTCGAGGCGGCCCGACACCGGCATCTGACGCCGAAGACCGGCGAGCGCCTCACACCAGATTGGAAAAGGGTCCGCATGCACCCTGGCTGGATGACATATGCCTTGGACTAAATGATAAAATATCTCAGAGGCCGTCACTTGATAAATCGCTCTCTCGCTGAGTACATGTGGGCGCTTATGTCACAACCCACTGCAGACATCCTTGAGCACACCTAAAAAATTGAGAGGCCGCAATCCATCCCGCTCAGGCCGTTCAATGGGAATAAAATAGGCCCTGCCACCTTGCTTTGCGCAATACTGTGGAAGAACCATCTACGCGTTCACGCCGCGCGTGCAAAAAAAAGGCGCACATCTCCAGCACGGAACGGCGGTCGCCGGGCATGTACCATTCGCCCGACCTTCCATCTAATCACACGATCGTCCGGCGATCTTCTCGGGAATCTTCCAATCTTCAATACGCACGCCTTCATCTTCAACACGCGCGCCGCGCCGGGACGGGACCCACTGGGGCTAGCCATTAATGTCAGCCCGCGGGATCTGCTCATCAAAGAGCGCAGTAATGGAAGCGCGGCGGCCAGTCTCAATGATAAAACCGCGAGCACCTTTCGGACCAACCGGCTCGAACGCGACGGCCATGATCCGAGGCGCTACTGGGAAAAGGACTAATTGTCCGCTCTGGCAAAGGCCACTCACCCCAATAGAGGCAAATAAACGTTTGCCGCGACATTGAGCTCGCGCCTTGTTTACACCAATAGCAGGCGCGCGAATCGAACAGAGCAGCCGGGACACTTCATTAGGACGGATTACCGCCGGCACGACACACTCTCGGAAGGGACAAGGCTACTTCGCTTAACCGCAGCGCTTGGCGCACAAAGGCCCAAGCCAAAGCGCCCACGGGAGCCGCGCCGGCGTGTTTCCACGGTCCTATGGCAGGATAGAGGGCGCAACAAACGCTCGCCTGTGTCGATATTGAGTTTCTGCCTAGGGGCGCCGTCCAGCAGCAGCCGCAGATACGGTCCAATCATCCATGCTAAGTGAGGTTATAACACTCGTTGGTGGTCAATCAGATTCGCGGCAACGACTCGCCAGCCCGCATCCCGCCTTCTGCGCAGCAATTGATCGCGCCATCGCGATGGCCCTCGCGGGGCCTCATCCAGTTGTTGCTCATAGGCGGTGCGCAAGTTCAACCTGCGTCCCAGTAGAGAGGCGACGGGCGCGACCAGGACCGTGAAGCGTCTCTGTATGTGTAAACGTCGTCTTATACGTGCCGCAACCTCAACCGTCGGTTATTGGTGGAGCAGTGCGCATGACTGCCGACGAAACGGTAATCGGCGAGACACACAGTCTCTGTACATGCTCAGCCACTTTTTTAGGGACACGCATTTTCCCCTTTTGACAGATTAGGGTGTAGTTTTAGAGTGTACAGGATCGCGGGTGAGTGTATCTGTACAGTCACTCGAAGGTCAAATTGGGTGTGGAAAAGAATACCAGCCCTTTTGTTCGCGCTCATCAGCCGGCAGCTCGGGGCAAGTTTTGCGAAGCCACGGTCGAGACGCGGTTCGATGCCGGATTGGCTTTTTGTTATGGCTTTCAAGCGCGATTTGTTACCATGGAGGTGAATCTGAAAAGCTGGATAATACCGCCACCACGAGCAGAGCTATTCAGGGACGGCCAATCGGAGAACCGAGTGCATGGGGCATGTGGAGGGTCTCTCTCTCCGCTCTCTCACCATCAGGACAAAAAGGATATTTTGAGCCTAACATCCGGGGAAGCGCCAGGAGCACACGGGGAAGAGAAAATCCGAAACGCCTGCATGCCGTCCGCATGCCCCGTCATGAAGCCCTGTCAGGGCGTGATCCAGCTTTGCAGATCAACCCCGGGGACAAATCCCTGAAGAAATACCAAAAACCAATCCGCATCGAAACGCTTTCGACTGTTCCAACTTGCCCCCGATGCTTGCCGCTGGATGAGCGGAAACAAAAGGGATGTTTCGTTTCACACCCCATTTTGCACCTTCGATGCCTGAAACAGTCACAACCGGCGATCGTGTTCTCAAACAGCCCCACACAGTCAAAGGGAAAATGACGTGTCCTAACAAATGCGTGTACAGAGACTGTGTTTTTGCGAGCGGAATAGCGGTTTTCGGTGGCAGCTGGGCCTGTTGCTCACCAACTCAACCCAAACGGAGGCAAGTGATGCGCGCGAAAGACGGGTATACACATCAGTCGGAGAGAGATATACAACTGTATCCTGTGAACTCGGTACGCGACGTCCGCCTCTCTGACGCAGTTGAACTGCACAGCCATGCATACTGGATGAGGCCGCGAAGCATCGCGATGGCGCTGATCAATTGCTGCGCAGAAGGGCAGGATGCGGCTGGGATCTTGCCGCGAATCTGATGACCCGGCGTTTAGGAATCCTTGCCTGGGATTGGGCGCCGATCTGCGCTTGCCTGCTGGCGCGGCCTGCGACATCGAAGCCGAGCGTTTTGGCCCTCTACCTGCCAGTGCCTGGAACAGCGCCGCAGCAACGCTCTTCCGTGGGCGCTTGCTTGGCATTAGCTAGTCGACAGACCGCTGTCTGAGTTGCGATATGCACTTTCGGACAGTTTGGCGGTTATCCTATGTCGAGCGAGAGCCATGTTTTCGTATTAGCTGAGCACTAGGTTTGTGTATAAGGCTGCCGAGCTCATAGGCTGTACGCGGGGGGATGGCTTTCAGACGAAAGTTCGTTCCATAGCGCTCGACGGCATGGCCGTCGCGTTGCGAGCCGGTTTGCAGGTGCCTCGCGGTAGACTGCGCCGGCTTCCTTCTGCGCCTTGTAGAGATCGACGGAGCCTGACAAGGCTGCCCCAAAGTTGCCGTCCCGGGCCGCGGCGCGGTGCTGAAACAGATGAAGAGCTGCTGTATGAAGCCTGGAGCATGAGTCGTGGCTCGTGATGATGAATGGAGCGGGCGATGGTCAAGCCCGGCGTTAGCAGGTTTCGCGGATGGCGCCCGCCTTTGCGGCGCCGCGTGAACGCACACGTAGATGGTCTTCAAGGATGCGCGTGGCGGCATGAGCGGCCTGGCGGTGTGCGGCCTCCATTTTTGGTTAGCGCTCAGCTCGCGGGTTGAGTATCGCGCCTCACTAACATGACGGGAGACCGATTTTGGAGCCGAGAATGTCCATGTCCCCAGGCCAGGTGCATGCGGACTTTCCCAATCTGGGGTGAGGCGCTGCCGGGTCTTCGGGTCGATGCCGTTAGGGCCGCTGCGAACGTCTGCCTTCCGAGACGAGAAAGGACTCTTCAGAACGCGAGAGACGGTTTCCGCGCCTCGTCCTGTCCCATTAGCGCCTGTCTGACTTCCGCGTCCAGGCCTCTGCCACATTGCTCCGCTATAAAATGTCACTTTTTCGATCATGGGCCGATGGATCTTGAACATATACGTGTACACGCGGCGCTCAGGCGATTTCCAGAGTGTGCCGAGATGAAGTGTCAGACCATCAGGAGTCTATCTTATGTCACTGGTTCGAGTCTCTCTTCCGATGTCGTAGGATGTCGTCTACGAGGCTCTGAAGCGAGCTCCGCCATTTTTGGGAGCGCTGGCGGCGTGGGGTAGAGCCATGAGGATGCGCGCAGACGCACGGATTTTGTGCCCTGAGGGTGCGGTGTATTTCGCAGGGTGTAATATCGCCAGTCAGCTTGAGCACATCGGGGCCGGAACGTTGAAGGGGAAGGATTTCCGTGATTACTTAGCAGATCGACTTCGTGAACTGCTCTTTTCTCTCCGATAACCCAGCAACAGCATCGGACCTTGCGACCCTTGCGGCCAAAAGACGAAGACGATAGCTCGCTTCGGCGTTATCACCGGCCGCAGCGGAGCGCGCTGGGTCGTCACTGTTGACTCGAACTAGAGGATTTCCTGACCAGGAATGAGCTTTAGTTTGCGTTCTTCCCTTTCTTATCTCCTGTCAATGCCGATGGCCCGGCTGATTGTCCCTCTCGGCTCCCTCACTTCTGCCGGGGTGGATCTCATGCGACGCGATGACGTGAAGTGCACTATCAATCGACAGCCAGGCATGGTCCGGTTCGCGGGGGCCAATACCTGATGCGGATCTGGACGTATCCCTGGCGCCAGTACCCAAGGACTGCACGCTCACAACGGCTTCTGACGTTCGTCCATCACAGCGTCAGCAGGGATGGAACTCTAGGTCATCCATGCGCTTCGAGAGCGGAAACCGTTGCACGTGAAGGAGCAGCATTCCGGCGCTCGGCCGCTTGTCGCCGACACTGCAGGGTTCTGCAGACATGCGATGAACAAACCAGGCTGACCAGCCGCAATCAGGCATTGGTCAGCTGGGGGTAACGGCCGTCACGTTGCAAGACTGACAGGCTGGTGGCGTGTGGGTCGGTCACGCCAGTTCGGCGCACTGAATTTTGTCCTGATCCCCCTGCGCACCAAGGCCTTCTGCATCGCTTTCGAGCACATGAATATGTGCCTTGAATGTGGGTCAGGATCGACATGGGCGTCCCTTGCTGGCGGGATCCCGCCGGATCATGCTGCGGGGGCCGCTGGATGATGGGCGAGCGCCATGTCCTTTCATACGCTCCGTCTGGAGGCACCTCACGCAGGCGCGATGCACGCAGATCACGCCAAAGCGACCAAGTCTTGGAACCTGCATATTCTTGCTGGCAGGACTGCGATAGCAAGGCAACGAGCAGCTCGCGGGCCCGCCTCTGCCCACATAGGATCGCTTGCTTTTCGATGAACCGGGCGGCCAGCTCCGCGCGTCTGTTTAGGTTGACCGCAAACGGCCGAGATATCCAGAACTGCTGATCGCTTGTCCCTGCAGGAGCAATCAGCGGATACTCGGCACGGCGAGACGATCGTACAGGTCCAGCCCTATTGATGGTCGAGAGGAACTAGAGCATGGGTCCAGAGCCCGCAAGCGGCATGGCTTGCAGGATACGCATTGTGACGCATGGAATCGCCTGGTCTTGCCGAGGAGTCCGCCCACAGAGTCCGGCAAATCTCCAGTGGCTAGTGGCGCGTCGAGAGCGATTATCCGACGGTCCCGTGCTTAGCTAATGTGGGACGGTCTGGGTGAGTCGAATATCCCCGGACGCTATGGTCTGCACTGATCTTATAATTTTATTTGCTTATCCCGTCCTGATTCGCAGCGGTACGCTTGTTTTTCCGGTCTAGGACGACACGCGGACAAGCGGACGAACTTCTGAAGTGCCACGATCTTTTACCGCTACATGCAAGCGTGACGCAAGCGAAGGAGAGGCTGACGGGCTGACAGGACGCCGGAAGGCCCTGCTAACGCACCCATATGTGGCGTGAAAGGATTGTAGAACGCTTTCGGACGTGCGAGTAAAAGTGGGCTGAGAGAATAGAAACAAGCCTCGCGCCTAGACGCGGTCCAGTAGGATAATTGATCCGGCGGAATTCAGCGAGTGAGAGTGATCCGGCTGCCTTTGCAGCAGACGAGAATCCATGAAGCGCCCGCGTCAATGGCGCGCGAACAGGCCGTCTTTCGGCGAAGTTCGCGCCCGACGTAAATCACAGTCGAGCAGCTCGAGTCGATAGGCACCGCAACGCAGGTAAGGCACCGGAAAACGAGTCCGCGACGAGAAGCGTAATTTTTCGCTGAAGAGAGTTAATTCATTTAAACTTCAACTGGTCATTGTCGATTTCGGACCGCGTAGAGATGTCGGTGAGGCGTATTTCATCGAACATCGACGATTCCCACAACGGCCGAGAGACCCGCCGTTCATAGCAGTGGCACTGAGCTGGGCGGACAGCTCTGCTCGAACGTGCCTTGGATCGAGCGCAGGCGAGTCCTGCGCCTTTGGCATCTTACACTCGGAGTCGTCAGCTTGAGGTATGAAACGCGATCGCCATCGATCAGATGTCTCCGGACGGATGACAGAGTATTACGGGCCCACCCACGGTCGTGTGTGCAGGAACACGCGCCCGGGCGCGCCTCAGTTAAGATGGGTCCGATGTCCTTGACTGCAAAGGCAGATGGACAGTAGGCGCGTCCGGCTCAGACATGGCTGCTTTGTTGAGTTGCTGTCGGCTTGGGACTTTTTCGCATTCCGCCAGCAATTGAGCACGGGTCGCGGACCGCGGTAACGTACGCGGCTGTCAGTCTCGAGCTTTATCCATAGAACGTGTAGGTCCCCGCCGCCACTGTTGCAAACGCCTACGTGGGCACGAAATGGCATACAGTGAACGCTCCGTCATGTCTGGGCAACGGTAGTGTTGTGTGCTACTGGTCTGTTAGATGCCAGAGCCATAGCGGTGATTGTGGCTGAAAGAGCGAGATCTCCTCGAGCTCCGGTAAAAGGTGTATGTGAGGGTCTGGGAACACTCGACACTGTCAACTCCTCTCTCGTGGATTGAGTGAGTTAAAGATCGCCAGCACAGACGACGGCCAGCACGCAGGCCGAGAAATAGAGGTAATGATTCTCGATCTTATTCCATCCTCGATTTGTTGCAATTGCACTTATCAATTGGTCGCGGTGCGATTTGCAGGCATGGGCGCTGTCAGGCGCTGATTCCCGTTCGGAGCGGCCGGGCGCCGTGGCGCTCAGGCGCGTCCGACCGTCTCCGCTAGGGGACGAGGTATGCGTCATGCGCATGATCGAGCCATTGACCGCGCAATGGCGCCTGAGAGATCGTGGTCCTATTCGGCTCTATCTCATCGAGACGAGTATAAATTCACTTGGACAGTGCGCGCGTACGCAGTCGTATAGCCGTCGCTCGGAGCGATAGTTTGCATTTGCTGAAAGCTTAAGGGCCTGTTCTGATCGATCCCACACTGTGATGAGCTACCAATTGACCCAGGAAGAGCGAATCGAGCGGCTCATGAGCGCCGGAGAGGCCGAAGAGCCGCGTTTGTACGGGTGACGCGAATAGCATATGTCACGATCATTGGCCGAGGCGTTCAGCGACCGGGTTGCTTGTAAGTCGCGTCGGTATGGGTAAACTCAGAGCGATGAAAAACGGGATTGACGAGCTGATGTGGTTAGCAGATGCACCAGGTTCGTAGCATCGCAACGCGCGGAATTATAAAGAGCCCGGAAATACGCGCTCGCACGACCTGCGCCTTATTATCTGAAGTAAGCGTGTTGAGTTGTCATCGCGCGCATAGTGCTTGTCAGGGCTATTCTTGCGCTACGCATCGCAGATGAGAGACACTCCATGAACCATTCCGTATTTTATTTGATGGACCGTCATCGATCCCAGGCGGACTGAGTCACCTGTGTGGCGAGGGAGACTGCTCATACAGTATAATTCACGCTCGCAGGCTAGGGTGTCTTCGAGCCTCAGCCATTCCTTCGTAGTATTGGAAGGGTCAGCGGTTATTGAGACGGTATTTGCCCTTTAGCGGTCGGGTTTTGCACAGACTGGTTGCTTCGATGGGGACTGGAGCGAGACCAGTTGTTATCTCCGGACAGAACAGCGTTGTGAGTGAAGTCAAAGTGATTATTTCAACATCTCGTTGATTGCGTCAGGGCTGTGGTTAACCGAGCATGCTGCCGCCGTATCATACCACAATTTCCACGCGAGGCGCATCCACAGTCAGCTGTTGGGGCTTTACTCTCGCCCGCAGAAGGAGCGAGCGAGGCTGCGCGTTCGAAAACGGATCACGTAATCGGTCTCTGTAGCGCAGGAAATGAATTTTGTGTTGCATTAGCACTTGACTTTCTCTGTCTGAGAGCACTGAGTGTGCCCTAAGAGCAGGGGAACGACAGTTCGTCCAATATTTACTTTCCTTAGTTATAACGGCAAAAAGTAAATTCAACCCCCAAGATCGAGCTCAATTGGCTCCGACCATCTATCTGTTGTCGGGTATCGCGCGGCGAGTTGGCGCCGACACCACGTCCGTTGCACTACGGGAGTTGTTTCACTTGTGGTTGTTATTATAGCGAGTCAGGCTTTCCGGCGCGTGTAGTCTCGGCCAGAGCGACGGACCTATTAGCACACCGTAGTGTCACAACCGCAACGTCAGAGGCTGACGGGTCTAGTTTCTAGATCGCGGCCGATTGCGGTTAATTGACGGAACGCCGACAAACTTGGCTCGCGGCGACGCACGACGCACGAATCTGTCTAAAACGTTCACAACTTCCTGACGTAGGTGTCAATTGTATGTCATCGTATACACCTATGCTCTCAGCTCCCCAACGGGTTTCATTTTTCTCAAGGGTTTATCCAGTCAATTTCCGTTCATCATTCCCTGCTGCTTACGACACGTAGAACTAGGCCCACTGAACTTATCACGAGGTGCACAGACCATCGCCCAGGAGCAGTCCGGCCGAAGAACGAGCGCGTTCTCGATGCCGTTATCGTTGCCAGGGCAGGCCAGCTATCGCGCCAGAAGGGCATCGCCGAGAAGCGCGCGGGCTTTCGTCATCGATGCGCTTGGCGTTGACGAACTCGGTCAGCTGGCCGGACAATAATGTCGGCGAGAAGCCTCAACCGGATCTGCCGGCGTGTCGATGCTAGTGGAGAAGGGCGAGGGCGTTACGTCCAGATCCGCGGCATCAATCCGTCACTGAAACAATGTCCACGGATCAAACGGCGCCAATATGGGCTCGCCGGGAGACCGAAGGTGCGGAACGCAACGCGCCGCTCGACATCATTTTCGCCGGCGGTGTCCTGGGCGCCGTGCAGGTGAATCAGGCGACTGACGCCGGGACCCTGGATGGCCAGGCATTGGCGGCACGTGAACGTTGGAGACGCAAACTCCGTTCGACCGTGATGAAACGCTGTGGGGCTATGCAACCGGGCGCTATGCTTTGAAGATATCAACGCCCGGAGACGCGCGCCTATGGCGGAATCGAACCCCCTATTGGCTGGATGGCACGATTGCGGGCAGAACAAGGCGGGAACCTTTGGCTGGCTGCTGGCCGGTTCATGGTGCTGACCGCGAATATATCGGCGCCGGGCTATTATGCAGATGACTGGGCGAGCTATGAGGCCGACACCGCCACGGGGCTCGGTCGGTGGCAAATGCGCCGGGTCACGTGGAAGAAACAATTATTACGTGATCGGCCGTTAACGCTTAACCTCAGCGGCAACTGTGGAATGCGCCCGACCGACAATTCGAAATATTTCGCGGCGCGCCTTCTATGCGGAACATGGGACGAATACCAAGCACCGCAACCGGCTCTATGAGCAGAATTTCGACACCGACGTGGTGTTCGACACGCCGACATCCGCCG
>Ga0163217_1104782_pt1 | contig 10870 bp, 6 predicted proteins | sample SynspAceP_FD_185933 | JGI IMG/M metagenome (GOLD analysis project Ga0163217, IMG submission 185933) | Saline lake microbial communities from Ace Lake in Antarctica - Synechococcus sp. Ace-P (PacBio error correction) | ecosystem: Environmental > Aquatic > Non-marine Saline and Alkaline > Saline ...
AAACCTTTCATCGCTGGATGCTCAGGTTTTACAATGTTTCGCAAGAGAAAACTCCGTCCATGTGTGACCTGAAATTGAACCTCCAACTGCCGAGATGTTACCTAATCTGAGTTTTGAAAAACAAAAAAGATGCACTGTGTAATTGAATCTAAGCTTTCCACTTTGGATATAGTCTTTAAAGTTCTGATTCCTGAGCAGAAAGAGATGAACATGATTGCATAAATCAAGTCAAACCATCATAATTATTGAGCGCTCCTCAAATTCAAAAATCATCCAAGGATTACTAAGTGTAATGAGGTGAATCCTTTTTGGAAAAGAGGAGTCTGGCAAATACCAATCATCACTTTCTGATTGGTGATGCTCGCTTTCGTGACCGAGAACCAACAATCTCAACTTCTTCTTGGATCAGTTTTCCGGACAAGAAAAGAATTGCTTTTGCTGCAAAACTTTGACCAAGGCGAAATAAAGCGATGCAGGATCAGCAATAACGAAGGGTATGAACTCTGGAGATTCATGTTTTTTTGGGTCTAAGGGGTAATTCCAACCTATATTCTAAAAAAATCTTCGAAAAACAACCTGCGTTTATCGGTAAATCCTGACTGTATTATGACATTTCAGTCAATTGTAAGATTAATTGCAAAAAAAGTATGAAAAAGCCTCTTCAAAAGTCACGAAATCCCTGGAGGAAGGGCTATTGTAATCAAGGAGTTGATCGCTCCATTTTTTGATGAGAATTGGCCAATTTTCATCGGAATTCGCAGCTTTTTTGTGGGTCCCTGAAAAGGGAGGGTAAACTCGGTTTATTCGGACCACAATCCAAAGCTTTCAGCTGGCTGACATGGTATTGACTGGCCCAAGATCTTCCACATCTTTGGCGAAAGTGACCAGCCCATTTTTCCAATCGGAAAAAAACACTTGGAAAACTCATGGAGTCGTGATCTATTTCCCGGATCATTTCTGAACAATTTCCCGTTTGACCTCGAATAATTTGCTTGGTTTCCGCATTACTCAATCGATCTGGCCTTCTGATTCTATCACTGAAAGACTCAAGAGAAAGGGTGAAAAATGAGATGAAAAGCTGGTGAAAAAGGAAGGCTTGGGAGTAATTATCAACTCAGAGATTCTTGAATAATTGCTCCAATCAACCCTCATTGCCATTAATCAACGATCCAGTATGTCAATTGCAACAAGGATCTGAAAAAAGATCGAATGGGATAAGTGTATGGTAAAACTCGTAATTAAATGGCTTTACCAATCGTATTACGTTGAAAGACCGCGCTGATCTTTGCAATCTATCCGAGAGTGCTTTCAGCCGGTATTTTAAAGTCGGTGCTAATCAGTCGTTTTCAGCTTTCTAAGTCAGGTTCGGATCCATCAAGGCCTGCAAATGTGCTCCAAGAAGAAAAAGCTGAACACAAAAGTGCAAGATTTGGGGTTTTTGAAATGTGGATTTTTTACCCTTTCCAACTCAAATCGCCAGTTTAAAAAGAAAAAGATTCAAAATCCTTTAGAAATACCGAGAAGTTTGGAGAAATATAAATATTGGAAGTCCCTGAGGTTTTTTTTTAACCTCGATGGTCCTATTGGGAATAAATCAGAAAATGTAATGATTCTGAGTATGATTTCGGATTGTTTTAAAAAGTGTAGATTGGAGAATGGAGAGAAAAGAGAATAGGAGTTGGGAGGATATCCTTAAAAAAAGCCCGCTATGAAATTTCAGGGCCTTCGATCCTCAATTAGATTCTCGTAAACTTCGTCATTCGTAAATCTTACTTTTAAAAAATATAGATCTCGAAAAAACTGACACTCAACAGGAACCACAAACTCCCTAAATGCACCTGGTCCGCTCGACCTTTATCTAGGATTTTGTTGACGATAAAGAACATGCGTTTGATAAAAGAGGAGGGAAGTAACTTTTTCTAAATTCCCGAAGGTCAGTCGAATCAGCTTTCACTTCCAGTTTGAAAAAGGTCACATAAAGTTCCCGCGGCTTCGCAAAAAAGAGTAAAATTCACTTAAATCACTCCGATTTGTCCTTCAGGTTTTGAATGAAATAATGATCCATTTTCTCCGCTGTTGCAATCCTTCCATTCCTTGACCTTTTTTGACATGCCTTGAGGAAAGCGACTGAGAGGAAAAGGCTTTAAATAAATAATCCAGTGCACGGAGTTCAACGCCTTTTCACCGCAAAATCAGAATAGGCGGTAAGTAAAGCACGATTAAGGTTTGTTTGGGACATCCGCCGCCAATCAATCCCGAGTAAATCGGCATATTGAGTCTAGGAAACCCGATCTACGGGCGAGTTTGCGCTGGTATCCAAAACCCTGAATAGCATCCCGAATATACAGCCTGGAGTTCTAGAAAGGATTCAAGCATAGCCTTGATCACTTCCAAGCCATATTCACATCTATTGGCGATTGCTGTGAGCATATAACTTCAATTGTAGCCGAAAAATGATACAAAATACTCCATATCATTTTCACCTACAATATAAGAGAATGGCGTTGAGGATAGCTCAATTCATCGTTTTTTTTACATATGCCCCCAATCAATCCTGATTCATCTTTGGGATCTTCAGTTAGTCTTTTTTGGATGCAGACTGTTACTACATCGAGATGAAGGAGCCTTCAAGCAGCGAAGATTGATCTTGATCCAAGACTTATTTTGGTAACTGATGAATGTTTAAAGCATTTCCGATAAAATGGAATTAATACATGGAGCAATTTCTTCCCTCGCAAAAATCCTCTTGAATCTGAATTGTAGTTTCCAGATTCGCTCTTTTCCGAAAACGAAGTAATTGAATATCGAGGTAATCCGAAGGTATGTCGATTTCCCGTATGATGAGATATCCTGTAGATTTTCATGACATAAAAGCGCATCATAATCGCCAAGTCTTTTTTGATCCCATCCGAGGTTTCTCTGCAATTTCGGTCAGCCGCACTGCCCGTAGAGGGTGTTAATGCATAAAGAGGAAGGTGGATTATCTGTGATTTTGAGGAAACTGAGATGGGGCTGAAGCCTGATTACTTCTTGTGTAAGCGTGTGATTACCCCAAATAATCCTCTACTTCTTGAAAATCAAGCGGGAAATAGGGAAGATAAAACAAGCATAAAGCAAAATCCCCAAACCGACTAATATGGTGCTTCTGAATTTCGCTCACTGAGATAAGAAAGCGGAAAAAAAAATCGTCCGAGATTATAAGTGCTAAATACCATCTTTGCAGACTTTTCTTCCAGTTGAAAAGTTCAAAAAATCAATTGGTATGAGTAAATAACCGCCACGAGCGTGAATTGAAGATAATGAGAAAATAATAGGAACAGTAACATTGATAATGTCATTCGTAACCCTGAATCAAAAGACGCTGACAAATATAAAAAATTCAGGACCAATCGGACCCCCATTATAAAAGTGGAAATCACTCAATTGGGCGCATAGATAATGCGTACCAACCAGTGAGCTATCAAATAGGCCGGCAATAAAAGTGCTAAGGTATTGAATAAAGACCGAAGAAATAAGTCCACAGAAATATCAGGATCTGCATTGGTCAAGACCGTGTTAAAAGTCCCGTCCGAAGGCAACCAACAAAGCCCAAAGCCCACTAAAAGCAAGCAACTTTTTTCCGCTTCAAAGATAATATGGATGGAGGTCATATGCGTGGTAAAAAACCTACATATAGAATAATGAATCAAACCTTGGTGAGATGCTCAACCTAGAATGATCATTGCGTGTGGAAAAACTAAAGTATTGACGCCGTGATTAGGAGAAAAATAAAGGATGATTGTCCACCCAATTGCGATTTTCGGAACGCTAATTGCTTTACTTTCATTGATCGTTTTTTGGATTACTGAAGTCATTTCTGCTCAAATTTGTTTGGTTTGGTCACTCGCTCACGCTTTTTGAATCTCAACATCATCAAGAAAGAAATTAATAAATCAATCCTAGTAAGATGAATGAAGTAAAAGCGGTTTCGGTTCCATTGGTGCGAAATTGATAGGCCAAAGATTAGCGCAACTAAGAAAAGTCCTACAAAAAAATTGTGACGAAAATCAGAAGAATAGGGAACGGAAAGCGATTAAGATATGAATAAAGAATTTATGATTACTCAAATCCGACTAACCGATAACCGACAACAATAATGAATCGAACGTCGGATGATGAATAAAGAGTTTAGTTAATTGCTAAAAAGGAAATTCTCAAGCAAATCAATCCCCCACATCAAGAAGTACGAAAAAGACACAATCAAAAGTCACCAGTAGAATGGAATGATATTCCACAAAACCGGCTTTGACCATGTCTTTCATTTGCAGATAACCAGATCCCAAAACTACCGCATAGGCGGAGTGGCCACGGAAGCATAAAAGCACAGCTCGCACTAGTGTAGCTCCAATCAAATCAGTCCAAAAGGATCCAAATCCAATTTTAGCAACCGAAGCCAAAATCGCAAAGCAATCGAAGCCAGTACCACATTGGATTAAACCCAGTTAGGGAAATTTAACCGAAGCCACAATGAATCATCAGAAGTAAAGAAAAGGCTGATTCCTCCAATAGCGTAAACTTCGACCAATCACTCGGCTTATCCTGTCACTTTGAAATCCTTCGCCAAAGCCATCACCGCCAAAAAGAATCAAAAATTCCCCAAGGAATTCGGCTCGGCCAGTTTTCAATCTAAAAATACGAATCTTCACCGTAGAAGAGGAAGATAGAAAGAGTGCAACCACTCTCCGACCAAGACAATAATTAGTGTCATTAATAGAAGGCAATAAATCCAAAAGCACAACTCTTGATAACCATCCACGCCAGACAAACAAAATACAACAATGAAATTCCATCTTCATAAAGCCGTTTTTCTAAGTCACTTTAGTTGCTTCCGATAATGCTTTTTCATCAGGTAACTAAATCGCTTCGGCATGTAATGCCGAAGAGACCAAATAATAACCAAACAAATCACAAGAGGAACCGCAGAAAGCGCAAACATAACATAAACCGACTCATTAAAAACCGATGTAATATGCCGTAAAGACCTGAATCTCCGCAACCATAATCGTGTGGTAGGTGTACCGATCAATGTGCCCACACCGCCAATCGAGGCGCGTAGGCGAACGCAGCATAATATTTTTGAGCCAAAATCGTCACGATGGAATGTTGATTCTCCTAATGGGTCCGTAAACTGACCAAACCACCGCTAAGCCCAATTCGGTAGCATCCATCAGCGAAAGTGGGCAGAATTTGAAAATCCCACATCGAAAGTATTCCTGTCGCAAGGAATAAATCCAAAAACGATACGGTCGAAGAATCGTTCCTAATTAAATATTAATGTAAGTGCAAATCCGGCGGTGCAGACCCCCATTTCCATTCCGGTGCGAGGAGGAAGCCGCCCATGTAGAGCAACAGTGGGAGCATGGTAATTGCAGATACTTTGAGAGGAAGACCCAGGCAGTGGCATAAAATCAGCGGAAGAAATGCCGTGGCTGCGAATAGGTATTGCTTCAGATCCCCAATCGCCATCGCAAGCGCTATGATCCAGCAGATGGCTGGCTCAAGGAGATAGCCCTGGAGAATCCACCAAAAATAAATCATACAAAAGCAATCGTCAAGTAAAGCCCAAAGCGGGGAATCATTTATTACGGCATTAAAAGATAAGCTCAGAACACACACCGAACCGAGAGAGAGAGAGGAAGGAGAGAGACAAAGCTAGGAAGAAATTGATGTCCCGCTTGGGCATTAACCATTGGACCGTTGCTTTGTACTGATTAATTTGCTAGATCTCCAGGCTAATCCACTGAGCCAAAGCCATGCTGGCATTAGCAACTGGATGGATCTGTGGATCCTCTGAACGAAACCTATCGCAGCCACGGCATTCTTCCTCCGCGATATTAGGCCACTCTTGGAATCCTCCAATCTCAAAAGTACTGGCCAATAACATGCATCCCACTGTGATGCTCTAATGGGCTCTTCCTCCTCGCCACCGAATTTGAAAGTAAATGGGTGGCACGAGAGAGGCCGCGGATTGCCACTTAACATAATAAATTTATTAGGACAGATCTTCGACGTATCGTTTTTGAGGGATATTCCTTGCGACAGGAATCTTCGATTGGATTTCAAATTCTGCCCACTTCGCTTGATGAATGCTGACCGAATGATTAGCGGTTGTTGGTCAGTTTCGGAACCCAATGAGGAGAACCAACATCCTGCTCCATCGCTGACCGAGTTTGGTAAAAATAAATCTAATGCTTGGTATCGCCTACAGCGCCTCGATTGGCGTGTGGCAACATTGAATCGGTACACTACGCAACACATATGGTTGCGGTGATTTCAGGATCATTTAACGGCCTATTCCATTCGGTTTATATGAGTGGTTATGTTGGTTTGGGCCGCTTCTGCGTCTCTGATGATTGTTGGTATTCATTGGGTCCTTCGGCTCATCCACTGCCGAAGCGATTAGCTACCTGATGAAAAAAAGCATTATCGGAAAGCAACTAGTGACTTAGGAAACGGCTTATGAAGAATGGAAATATCATTGTTGTAATGTATTGGTTGGTCCGCGTGAGGATGATTACAAGGATATGTGCTTGGATTATATGCCTTCTATTTAATACACTATTATTGTCTTGGTCGGAGTGGTTGCACTCTTTATACTTCCCTCTTCTACCGGTGAAGATCTATTATTGGAAAACTGCCGAGCGAAAATTCCTTGGGGAAATTTTGCATTCTTTTTGGCGGTGGACTGGCTTGGCCGAAGGATTTCAAAAGTACACGGATAGCCGGTGGAGGTCAGAAGTTTACGCTATTGGAAGGAATCAGCTTTTTTTCTTACTTCCTGATGACATTGGCTTTCGGTAAATTTCCTAACTGAGGTTACATCCAATGTGGCTACGGCTTCGATGCTTTTGCCGATTTTGGCCGTGCCCTTAAAAATGGATGTGCATCCTTTTGGACTGATCGATTGACTAACACTAGCTGCGAGCTGTCTTTTATCCTTGTGCCACTCCGCCTAAAATCGGTAGTTTGATCTGGTTATTGTCAAAAATGACCAGACATGTCAAACCGGTTTTTGTTGAAATCATATCCATTCTACTGGTGACTTTGAATGGTGTAATTCGTAACTCCTTGGAGTGGGATGATTTGCTTGAAGAATCCTTTTAGCAATTAACTAACTTCTTTATTCACATAGCCGACGTTCGATATCATTATTGTTGTCGTTAACGGTGTCCGGTTTGAGTAAATCAAATAAATCTCTATCAAAATATCTAAAATCGCTTTCCCGTCCCTAATTCTTCTTGATTCGTCACAATTTTTTGTAGGACTGTTCTTAGTTGCGCTAATCTTGCCCCTATCAATTTTCGCACAAATGGAAACTCGAAACCGCTTTTCTTCATCAATCTTCCTAAGGAATGATTTAAATAATCTATCTGATGATTTGAGATTCAAAAAGCGTGAGCGAAGTTGACCAAGCCAACAAAACTTGAGCGAAGAAAATGAACTTCAGTAAGTCAAAAAACGAATCAACGAAAAGTAAAAGCATTAGCGTTCCTACCAAATCGAATGGTCGGACATCACCTTATTTTTCTCTACTAATGCAACGTTGTCGTCAAGACTAAGTTTCCAACACGATGAATCAATTTCTAGTGAGCATCTCACCAAAGGTTTTGATTCCCATTATTCTATATGTAGGTTTTAAAACCTGACGCATATGAAACCTCATCTCCATATTAATCTGAACGGAAAAATATGCTGCTTTAGTGGGCTTGGGTTTTGATTGCCTTCGGACGGACTTTTACTAACGGTCTTGACCAATGCAGATCGAATATTTCTGTGAACATTTAATTTCCTTCGAGTTTTATTTCAATACCGCTAGCACTTTATGCCGCTCTATTTTGATAGCCTCACTGTTGTACGCAATATCCTAAGCCAGCCCAAATTGAAGTTATTTCCAACTTATAATGGGGTCCGATGGTCCTGATTTTAATATTTGTCAGCGTCTTGATTCAGTGGTAACGATATAGAATTATCAATGTTAACTGGGTTCCTATTATTTTTTCTCCATTACCTTCCAATCACGCTTCGTGGCGGTTATTTACTATTACCAATGATTTTCTGAACTTTCACTGGAAATGAAAAAGTCTGCAAAGATGTATTTAGCAACTATAACTCGAACGATTTTTTTTTCCGCTTTTCCATTATCTCAGATTGAGCGAAAATCAGAAGCACCAATAATAGTGGTTGGGGATTATTGCTTTAATGCGTTTAACCTTCCCTATTTCCCGAGCTTGATTTTCAAGAAGTATGAGGATAATTGGGTAAAATCACCACGCTTACACAAGGAAAAGTAAGCTCAAGGCTCAGGCCAATCTCAGTTTCCTCAAATCACAGATAAACCACACTTCCTCTGTAATGCATTAAAACCCCTCTAACGGCAGTGCGCTGAACCGAAAATAGCAGAGAAAACCTCGGATGGTATCCAAAAAGCTTGGCGATATGATGCGCTTTATGCTCATGAAAAATCTACAGGATAAAATCTCCATCAAACGGGAAAATCGAATACCCCTTCCGGAATTTAACCTCGAATATTCCAATTACTTCGTTTCGGAAAAGAGCCGATCTGAACTTACAATCAATTCAAGAAGGATTTTTTTGCGAGGGAGAAATTGCTCCAATGGTAATTAAATTCCCCTTTAATTCGAAAATGCCTTTAACACATGCATCAGTAACCAAAAATAAGTCTCGATCAAAGATCAATCGCTGCTGTGAAAGAAATCCATCCATCTCGATGTAGTAAACAGTCTGCAATCCAAAAAAGACTACTGAAGATCCAAAGATGAATCAGGCATTGATTGGATAATGTAAAAAAAACGATTGGAATTGAGCTAGTCCCAACGCCATTCTCTTACTATTCGTAAAAAATGATATGGAGTATTTGTTCATTTTCGGACAATTGAAGTAATAATGCCCACAGCAATTCGGCAATAGATTGAGAAAATCTGGCCTTGAAAGTGATCAAGGCTCATGCCTTGAAAATCCCCTTTCCGTAGAAACTTCAGGCTGTATTTCGGATGCTAATTCAGGGTTGGACTACCAGCGCAACTCGCCTGTAGACTGGTTTTCCTAGACATCAATATCCAGAATCTCGGAATGGAAATTTGGCGCAGCTTCCCAAAGAAACTTAAAATCGTGTTTACTAACCGCCTATTCTGATTTTGCGTGAAAGGCTTTGAACCTTCGATGCACTTGAATTATTTATTAAAGCCTTTTCCTCTCAGTCGCTTCCTCAAGGCGATGTCAAAATGAAAGCTCAGAAGGAAGATTGCAACCAGCGGAAGAAAATGGATCATATTCATACAAAACCTCTAAGGACAAATCCGAGTGAATTCAGTGAATACTCTTTGCGAAGCGCTGGAAATTATGGTTGACCTCTTCAACTGAAGTGAAAAAGCTGATTCCAGACTGAACCTCGGGAAATATAAAAGTACTTCCCTCCTTCTTAATAAACGCATCGTTCCTTTTATCGTCAACAAAAATCGCCTAGATAAAGTCGAGCGACATCGGTGCATTTAGGCGAAGTTGTGCCCGTGATCCTGTCAGTTTTTCGAGATCTAATTTTTAAAGTAAAATTTAGAAATGGACGAAGTAACGAGAATTATTGAAGGATTCGAGGCCTGAAATTCAAAGCGGCCTTTTTCTACAGGATATCCTCCATATCCTATTCTCTTTCTTCTCTCATTCTCCAACTCACTAAAACAAATCCGAATCAACATCAACATCATACCATTTCTGTTTATCCCAATCCTAAGACCATCGAGGGTTAAAAAAACTCAAAGGACTTCCAATATCTTTTATTCTCCAAACTTCCTCGGTATTCTAAAGGAGTTTTTTGCGATTCAATCTTTCTTTAAACTGCGATGAAGTTGAAAGGGTAAAAATCCACATCAAAACAAATTGACTGATTCAGCTTTTCTTCTTGGAGCAATTTGCAGGCTTGATGGATCCCGAACCTGACTAAGAAAAGCTGAACAACGACTGATTAGCACGAAAACTTTTAAATATACCACCGGCTGAAAGCACTCGCGGATAGATTGCAAAGATCACCTGCGTCTTCAACGTAATACGAATTGGTAAAGCCATTTAAAATACGATTCATACACTAATCCCATGTCGATCTTTTTCAGACTCCTTGTGCAATTGACATAAACTGGGATCGGTGATTAAGGCAATACAGGTGATTGACAATTAATTCACGAACCATAGAAAGTTGAAATAATACTCCCGCAAGCCCTTGCCTTTCACCAAGCTTTCATCTCATTTTTTCACTTTCTTAGTCTTCCAGTGATAAGAAATCCCAGCAGATCGAATTGGAGTAATGCCGGAAACCAAAGCAAATTCTTCGAGGTCAAAAACGATTGTTCAGAAAAATGATCTCTGTATAATAGATCACTGACTCCATGAGTTTCCAACTGTTTCCGATTGGAAAATAAGGCTTGGTCACTTCGCCAAAGATGTGAAGATTTGGGGCCAAGTCAATAACCATGTCGCCAGCTTGAAAAGCTTTGGATGTGGTCCCCGATAAACCCGAGTACCCTGCGCCCCTTTCAGGACCACAAAAAAGCCTGGAATTCCCGCATAAAATGCCTAATTTCACATCACAAAATGGAGCGATCAACTCCTTGAAATTACAAAAGCCCTTCGTTCCGGGATTCGTGATCTTTAAGAAGGCTTCATACTTTTTGCAATTAATCTTACAATTTAGACTGAATGCCATAATACATCAGATTACGATAACAGGATGTTCGAGATTTTTTTAAGAATATAGAGTGAATTACCCTTCAGACCAAAAACAGAAATCTCCCAGAAGTTCATTACCCAGTTATTGCTGATT
>Ga0163217_1017252_pt1 | contig 10869 bp, 13 predicted proteins | sample SynspAceP_FD_185933 | JGI IMG/M metagenome (GOLD analysis project Ga0163217, IMG submission 185933) | Saline lake microbial communities from Ace Lake in Antarctica - Synechococcus sp. Ace-P (PacBio error correction) | ecosystem: Environmental > Aquatic > Non-marine Saline and Alkaline > Saline ...
TAGCGCGTAGAACTGAAGAGGTCCATTCGCCTACTATTGGCGCGCGCTGTTCGCAGCAAATGGGTCATTGTCCTGACCATCTTTCAGATAGTTATCTCAACCGATCTGTTGCGTTTTTCAGGCCGGCAATCATCCCGCAAAAGTTGTGGTTTTGGCGCACCCGGATGGCCCCACAGGCACAGCAACCTTCCAATCATCGGCAACATCAAAACGTAACAGCATCCCACTGCCGTCAGATCACCAAACTGCCTTGGTTATGTTTCAAGCGAGAAAATCCCACTCATTTGGCGGATGGTCCCGAATGTAACGCCCGCGCAGCAATTGTTTTTGCAGACAAAGGTGAACGAATGAAAACAGGTAATCAAGAACAGGCTGACAATGGCAGACGAGCAGGCCCCAGCCAACGCCAAAATTTCACCCCCGATTGTGTTGGCCATGGGCCACGGGGAACGGTGCGGGAAAAATCAGAGCCGGTCAACAACAAAGGCAAAAACAGGAATTCATTCCAGGTCAGATATAAGCGCAAACAACCGGCCGTTGCTGGCCAGGGCCGGCCAGAACACTGGGGCAAACAAATTCCGGAAAAAGACTTTTTCCAGTTCGTTTGAATCCATCCAATCGTGGCGCTAATCCTCGATCTCCGGATTGAGATCATCAAAAGAAAGCTTTTCATCATCCAGATGGAGAACGGCAGAATTGAAAGCCGTAATAAGAGCGAGAAAATAATGCCCAAATGTTAAACTGCCTGAAAAGACCATAAACACGGAAACATCAGAAAAGATCGGGGATGATGACCACAAATCGGTGGCAACCAGTCCGATGTCCGTCAAGATATGATGAACATATAGGTTGGTCATTGCCCTTCAGCGGATAGCTGCGAAAAAGCATGGCAGCCAGTGGTTTCCGATGATAAGCGCCAGAATGACGCTGCTTCCGCCATAAAGGCCAGAATTGACAAAAATACTGGATAAAGCCCCGTGGCAACGGCGTCGCCCGCCTGCAGGTATCGCGAAAGAAACGGATCTGAAATTATCAAAGGTCCGGTGTGAAAAAAACAGCTTTGCGGAAATGGCACGCATCCTGAACGCCGTCACTTGAAACGCGGTCAGGATCATCCACAGAACCCGGAAGAAGTAGATCAAGGCCGCAATGACACCGCCACCCAGGCTATAGAGCCATCCAGCAGCTTGACCCGGTTTAACGGAAGGCAGCTTTACGATAAGCCATGGTCAGCCCTCCCTCATTTCGTCGATTGACGTGTAGAAAGATAAATGCTTGTCAGCACGAATCACGACAAACAGGACAAGTAGGCCAATGCGGATGCCTGACTGGTTCTGAAAGATGAAAGCCCAACCGGTAAGCGTAAATTGGGCAACCGTTTCGGTAGAATCGCGCCGGGACCACCACCCAAAGTGATCAAAAAAGAACGGTCAAAACAGCTTGAATGTTTCAATCGTCCGGAACAAAGGCGCCAATAATAAAAGGCTCTTGAGATGAAGGGAATGTAATTGTCCGAAAGCGCCGCAGGGCGAATGCCCGTTCCATTTCGGCCAGCTTCATAAAAGGTAGTTGGCACGACACCACCGGCCATACCAGCCAACAATGACAAAGGTGACGGCACATCCATGCATCCGCGATCACGATGGCCGCAATGGAACCTGCCGGTGTGGCCAACAAAAATAAACGGCTCACAAAGTGAAAAGCCATGGCCCAACTCAACATCCCAGCGTGGGATCATAAAACAAGTTTTTGAAAAAGATTCGCGACGGATACCAAAAGAAAGCTCATCGGCGCGAAGCACCAAGCATGGCGGCGTAAATGGAAATGTCTTGGCAAACAAGCAATTGCCAGCAAAAATCCGAAAGATCAAATTGCAGCGTTACAGAAGCGCCGACAATGATACCCGTCGTTTGAAAAAACGTTTTCCAGACCACGGGGGTCGGTCAGCAACCTTCATCCGTAAATTATCGAGCCCCTTGAAGGAGGGAGCGGTCCCAGCCGAATTGGCGCGGTTAAGTTGAAAAAGCTCTCCGAAAGAACCACAGAAGTGGAAAAAATAGTTCATCACAGAACAAATGTGATAAGAGCAGGTCGCGGACCAGTAAAGCCGCGCGCGCGCGCGCGTCGCGAGCGTGAGGCCAGGCATCAAAGCCAACCCAGACTTAAGCAACAGATCGGCACCAGAGACAACACCAAGCGGCCAAGATGTGGTTGAGATCAAGCCAATGGCAGACGCTCCTTCGTCATTTCAGATCAATCTTCCGATCCGACCGGGCGGCCACGCAGCAATTCAATCTTGAATGCAGCTACATTATCAGAGCTTTCCTGTGACGGATATCTGCCCGGGGATGGCTTTGGTCAAACTCTTCCTGCTGCTTCGCGTCAGCAACTTCAAAAAATTCAGGCAACGTGCCACAGATCTTTCCTGCCACTCCAGCCATCGCTTGTGCTGCGCATTTCAAGGTGCCCAGCTCTCATAGTCCGGGTTGTTCAGAACACTGGACCAGGCCGGATTGTCCGCCAGCTTTGAACCGCAGCATCTGGTCTCTTCCGAACAAACCACCATTTCACACATCAAAGCAGCTTCTTTGATGACTCATCATCATTCCACGTGGTCAAAACGAAAAATGGTTTTTGTCCGCCCGAGATACCGGTCGATCAAATCTTGCCATCGCGCATATTGCCCGGTGGCACCTCGCGGAAAAGCGGCCACGATCATGACCTTGATTGTGGCGCCGGATCGAATAACAGGCCTCCCAAACAACCCAGTCAACCAATGGCTTGCAAATTTTTGCCCTGCATGAACAAGTCCTGGATTTCAAAATACCCATACTGACCTGTTTTGGCGATTGGCCGGGTTCATATTCCAGCCAAATCAAGGGAAGCGTTTGGGAACCCTTCCAATTCTCTGCTGAATTTCACAAACGCCCAGTGCCGGGGAATTCGGGCTGCGTGGTCTCATCCCAGATGCCACCACCAAATTGGCCAAGAAAAAACGCATTGATTCTGCACATGGTTGAGAAATCAAGGGTTTGGCTGCCCTGAATACAGCGATCCCATAGAAATCGACCATTCGGCAGTACCCACTGCCAAGCTTCTCACCTGCTTTGCGGGCAAAATGCCTTTCCGAAATTCTCCCAATCATCCCAGTAATGCTTTCCAATCATTCGGGATTACACAGAGTGCAGATTAACTTCCATAAAGCAGCCTTGAACGTGGGCCAATTTTTTCGCCTTCATCACAGACAGATCAGTTCGGTAATAAGGTCCACATAGGTGTCAGGGGAAACTGCGGGGAAAAACATAGTTAATTCCGGCATCCGGATGCGATAACGGTTTTTCTATCATTTCAAGCGGCAGAGACATTTGGGATATGGTCGAAATAACCGGAAAACACCAAGCCGGAATGCAATTGTTCATGATTGCCTGCAAGCCAGGAACGGCCAGCCAATCAGATCATTGAGGCTTTAAAAAAATGTGGCCAACTTTCGATGAAGTTCGCAAGCCACTGACTGTCAAGAGACAAATCATCTGTACTTCTGCCTGCGCCGGAATTGAGCGATGCATTCACAACCGGTGCAAAAAGTTTGGCCTGGAATGAAATCAATTTTCGAGCTGAAACATTGTTGCCAGAACGGCGCCCCTTGTACAGGTCGCATTTTTTGCATGCTCTGCATAAAGCGCGTCGGGCCCCAGTCAGGGTGCAGCCATGCGGATTCTAATATCCCTTGGCCCAGGCCACTTTCGGCAACCGAAACGGGGCTGCAAGTCAGAGCCAGAACCGACAGGGTTCTTTTTCAGTGTCATTCGCTTTATGTTCCCATCCATAAAATCCCTCCTAAGTTTGGATGCAAGTCCAAGTTTGAACGGGCGGCATATCAAGGCGCAGCCGCGGTCGTAATGTCGAAGTACAGAAGGCGATCGGCGGTCGAAATTCAGCGGCAGAAGATCGCCAGGCTTTGCCTGCCCGACTTGTGACCCTCTAAGGCAACCTTCAGTTCATTTCCCCGAATTCGACATGCGAACAATTTCCAGGTCACCAAAAAAGGGGTTTTCCGGTCACAAATGACCCCTTCCCTGCAAAGTGCGGTCTCAGCATTATCTGCACCTGATATCAAAGGCCTCAACCCCAATGTGAGCGCACCCTGGGCGCGATGATCGGAACGGCGATTTTTTTTGCAAAATCCCAGATCGAGTTTCCGCACCGGTGCTGGTCGCCTCAAATGAGGTTGATCGGCGGAGAGCCGACCAAAAAACGCGCAACGCCAATGGAACCGGGCGTTTGCATAGAGCGCGGTCCGGCGGTTTCCAATTTCAGTAATCCTGACCATTTTTGCAAAACACCATCGTGCGGGCGAATGGTCTGGCCTTCCAGCCCTGATCCCCGGTGTTTGCGTAGAACCCCATGGGTGATGCCGAGATCCCGGTGGAGCCGCTTGAAAACTCAAGCAACGCATCTCGTCAACGCAGCTTGGCGTCCAGATTGGTCCAAAAGGCTCATCCAGCAACAACAGTTTGGGCCGTCGGAAATAAAAGGGCCCTGCATGGCAAACACGTTGTTGCTCCAACACCACCGGATAATTGTGTTGGTTTTTCGGCCCAGCGCAAATGGCTGATGCGCATCAGTTCCCTCCCATTTTCCCCACGCCGGAGAAAACTTGAATCTCGGCAAGATGGTAGCCCGGCTTCGCGCAGCGGATAAGGCAAAGATGTCTGTTTTTTCGTGGAACAAATGCGGATAAAGGGCCAAAGATTGAAAAACCCAATCGACAAGATCGCGCCCCTGACCGGTGCCTGTGTCACTGTCCTGCCCCATCGAACAAATTACGTGCACTAATCCGGTCTTCCAAAGCCAACAAGATCGTTTCGCAAACAGTTGTTCTTGCCAAGCCGCAACTTGGCCCAAAGAAGCGCCAAAGAACGCCCCTCCGGAACCATCAAAGCTCAAGGCCATCAAAGCGCTGTTTACGCGGCCGAGCTTTTCTCAAGTGATTTGGAAGACAGTTTCACATCATGCCTCCGCTGCCTGGCGCGCAATCAGGGCAAAGCAAGGCAGTGCCACAGCCCCTGATCAACAAAAACGGTATCTTCTGCGCCGGCATCCGAGTCTGCGGTCACCGTCTTGGGAAACAATGCTCGTGCAAAGCGGCAATCAGGCAGCAATCAGCTCTCTTTGGTCTTCCAAGGGACAACCTGGAACGGAATAAACTGACAGACCCCCTTGGTCGCGCCAGAAAACATGCGTGCGGCCCCAGTTGCACCCGCGCGCAAGCGGGTCGCCAAATCGTCCTTGGCCAATTGCTCCCCTCTCTCCAGATGTGGCGAGGCACCAAATGACCGGGTTGTGAAATGTCATCTTGCGGTCTGCATACTTCTCCGAATACTGTTACGGCTCATCCACCAATATGGCCGCAGATGGATCAGTGCCACCGTAACAGACACCTGCGGGCACGCCCAAGGCGCCCGCCACCGTCAAACGATCTTTGTCAGCCGGGGGGGCCCGCGGGGGGGGCCCCGGGGGATACCGCCGCCAATCTCATCCATCAAAATCCCCCGAGAGCGAATCAAGACAGCTTGAATAATGCGCCTCTGGCGCAATCAATTGGTTGCCATGCACGACCACCAAGAAGCCTACACGGCGTGAAACACCATGGGTTTCAATGTCGCCGCGCGGATCAGACAGGCCGCCTTCATGGCGTGGATGGTGCCCTGTGAATCTCATTGCCTGGTGCATCAATAAGAGGTGATTAACACTATGTGCGAGTTCTTACAGATTGTCATCACCGATGAACCGGTTTGACCGGCGTAAGAGCTGATTGGACTTGGGTTGCGTCAATGGGCCTCGCCCACAAATGGCACGCCGGCGGCATTTGATAAAAAATCGTCCGGAAGAAGGGTTCAAACCCAGAATATCACTGGACAGAGAAATCAATGGGTGATGTCTTTTGATCCGACGTAAATCGGATGTGTCACCGGTGACGCCATGGCGACAGCATCAGCTTTCGGAAAAATCCATGATGGCAAGAGCTTTGCATTGACTGTCGTGCATTGCCCTGTGCCTTGTGTGTTCCAGCCAAGTGCTGATCAACCAATCCACGTCGCCTGATCCGATAAGGCCAAGCATTTTGAAATTGCACCCTGAACCATCAACCTCAGAAGCAACTTCCCGTGGAAGGAGCAAACGCGCAAGACTGGGGTCCCCAAAGCGTGGCCGCCCGCATCAGATACCTCAGCGCGCTGATATCAAGCGGGTCAGTTCGCAAATCCCCACCACGCTTATGTCAATCAGAAAGGGCGTGGCCCCCAGGCGGATAATTTCATCCCTGCAAGATAGGCGCATTCATCGCCCTTGGTATCAGCGTCGCAAGATGGCAAATTGTTCCTTGGTCATTGGTCTTCTCACGAATTGAAATGTCAGGGAGGGTGAATTCAACAGCTGCGGCTGTCACGGCGGCGTTCGATCGGCAGACGTTCGTTGAGGAACCAGTCCAGAAACCATCGCCTGATGTGTGATCAAGCATGTATTGCGCGTCTTCCGGCCCGTTTCCATGGCAGCGCCATGGCCAACCAGATGATGTTGGATCGATTTTGCGAACGGCCTGAATAGACGTTCCTTCAGTCCCCGTGCCGTTTCAGCAATGGTGACACCATTGTCGTAGCACGGTGCGGCCGCCCTTTTGTCCGTTCCGGCGTGGTAAGGCAGAAATATGGTGGGCCGCGCGCCTTCGACATCCCGCTCCAGCGCGTCGTCCTTGGTGAAGTCAGGGCCAATTGTCAACAAAATGCCCATTTCTTCGCGGGCCAAAGTTTCAACATGTTCCTATTTCGTTCCTGAAGGGTGAAATGCCCCGCACTGGGTCAGGGACATTGAAGATTTCAAATGTCCTTGTCGCACATAAGCTGATGGAAGGACCGATGTTGGGAGACAGAATTCACGTCCCTCGCCATTGCAATCATTCAGCACCATGCGCATATCGCGCCAAAACCGGGTATTTGGGCATTCAGGCAAGGCGCAGAACAAAAGGACTGACCCTTCAAGGCGGGCATTATGTCCTCTCGCGTGTAAGTCAGGTCTGAATGATTTGCTGTCCAAGAAATCGCGCCACAATCATTGACATGGTGCCCATTTCCATTCGCCCGAAGGCGCGGCGCCGCCTGAGAATGTGTTGATGGCAATCAAAAACGCCGGATTCTTCAAGAATACTTGGCCACAAGGCCACTCCCCGCAACTGGCGATTCAATGAATGGGGTTTTTTTCGCAGCCCCGTTTCGCTTGCAGCTTTTCAAGAATGGCCTCGGTGGAAATACGTTTGGTAATCTGACGAAACGCTCTTCAGGAATGAAACTGGCCAGCGCAAGTGCTGTGCGTTGAAAAGAAAGGAATGGAAAATGGTGTCAGCAGCGCTGAACCGTGAGGCCTATGCTTCCCAGATAGCGCGGCGGCAAAATGGGCATAACGGCCCCTTTGGCAGAAGAGCCTGCGGTGAACGCGCAATTCGGGGTGGATGAAGCGGATCTGCCATTGTTGCCAAAGAACAAGCGCCGGACAGTTGATACCCGCCAAATCCTCAAGTCTGCCAAACGGTTTGATCCATCAACCAGTTTGACAAAACATTAGGGTTTTCGAGTGATCTGTCCGAATGCTTAGCAAGCATCCAGAAACTGAAAATTTGCAAGCAGAGGAATACCGGAAAAACAACTCTTGGAAGTCAGCACATCGGGCCAAAAGCTCCAGCGGCTTTTTCCCGGGTGTTGTCTTCGGCCAGAGGGCTACCCAGGTTGAGCAATGACATTTCAATTGCGGCCTGGCAAGGTTCGGCAAACCATGCAGGCCGGACCAGGAAACAAGGCCAAGAGCGCGTTTTGGTTGAAGCCAAAGCCATGTGCAGGGCAATTCCAGACCCCAAATGGAAATGGCCCGCCCAGAATGGCTCGGTCAATGTTTGAGGTGACTTCAGGAGGGACCGCGCGGATCCGGCTGTAGGTTTCAAAAGCCGGATCAGGTCACTGGAAGGACCACCAGCTTTGCATTGGGTGTCCCACCAATGTACGGGCAAATATCGAGCGTGATCAGTTGAATGTTCTCTTCGAGGCAAAGCGTTTGTTGCGCCTGGCCGGCGCTCAGCAGCCCAAACCGTGCATAAACAACACTGCAAGCCTTCTCCGGAACACATCATAATGCACGGATAGGCCTTCAAAACATGAAAACCGGCATATCGGTCCTCGCAATCCATCTTCCGCCGGATTATGGAATAGCCTAGCGGCAATATCGGCAGGAGAATGATTTTTGCTATTCGAGCCTTTTTTATAACTTATCCGATCATCGGCGCTTGATTGCCAACACTTTGCCGATAACCGTCTTGGAGGCATGCCGAAAAATGCCACGAATTGGCTTTGTGAAGTAGCTTTGATCGCAATAATCCCACTTCAAAGCGATGCGCACAAGCGGCAATATCAGTCGAAGACAACAAATTTGCAGCCCGTTGCAACCGGGGCACGCAAAGATAAATTCCTGTGGCGAAAGCCGGACAGCAGACGAAAACGCTTTTACCGAACTGGCTCTCGGAAAGGGCAGGAAATTCGAGCTAAATCAACTGATATTTATCCGTGCCTAAATTCAATACTATCCTGAATATGGTTTTGCATGAACAAAAGCCGCCTGAAAACGGTTTGATAGCTTGTGCCGGCAAGACGTCGTCCAGTCCTGCGCAAGAACCTGGTGGTTTTCCCACAAAGGCCTGCAAAACGCAGCTGTCTTTTCCCATAAGCGGCGTCTTGGTCTGGTCGATACCCAAGGTCAAATAGCCCCGGCTTCATCCACTATCAATTCCGTAACCGATTAATTGATTTTAACGATATTGGCGAATTCATCCATCATTCCGCGCGGATCGCATCTGCAATAATTTTTCCCGGGAAAAGTCAAATGTTCAAACTGCACCATAACCTCTGTACGCTGGCAAAGTTGAAGCAGTCGCAAAGCTGGCTTGGTTGGCAGGTTGATCCAGCGCGAGTTGGCGTCTTGATATAAAACAAGATGTCCGGCAAATTATCAGACATCCATGGACCCGCAGGGTTGCTCATGCACTGGGAAAAGAAATTTTGAAGACGGCCCTTTGGCATGAAGCCATCGGCATTTTTTACTCTCCAAAGCCACTCTGGGTCGAAAATGCAATCTGGATGAGTGTGGACAGATTTTCGACAGAAAACGCCAAAAGGGGGTCAGCTCAGGTCCTTGGCGAGTTCCGGCCAGATGACACGTGCATCCCATGGTTGATGATCTGAGCAGTATTTAGGAAAAGGGTCGCACGCTCTGTTGAATAGGGATCATGGCAACATGGCGCCGCGCCTGTTCCCTCGGGGACTTTATTCCGGGCTCCCTGCTTGATTTTCAGACCTTCAAATTCTGGCAGCGCCCGGTCAGTACGATGTAAGGTGCAAAAGGGCGAACAGAATTCCGCAGAGACTGTGACGCCGACGAACTTCTCGATCATTCGGCTCCCCGCTCTTTGAAAACGACAGCTCCAGACAGATTTTCCATTGTCGGTTCGCCCACCTTCCTGCAAGGGCCAGCAATGGGTTCCCCGGCCGGAATGCCGCTCCCTTCGGCCGTTGGAATTCCGCAAATGAAAGCGGGCGGTGTCCTCCCTTATCGCATCAGGGAATTGCCTTGATATGGAATGATTGGAGATATCTAGCGGCACAAGTCCGTGCCCAAGTCCCGCAATATGGATCGAAAATCATCCGGATTGGCGCTGGTGGACATCGCCATGATCGATATCTGCCAAACATCCCACGATCGGGATTGCCATTCTGCCTTTGGTCAGCTGAATCCTGCAATGCCCAGTGCCTGTTGAAAAGGTTTCACCGAATTTCCTCGCCCAACAGACATGCGGGCTTCCCAGAACAAGGAAACGAAAAAAGAACCGGGTCGCGGCGCAGTGTGGCCGTGTTCCGACCAGTTGCCCGCCCAGGCAACTTCAATAGGCAAATTCAACCAAATCTTCCGGCGCTTTAATCATGAGAAAATCCCTGAAGGTAAATCGCCGAACTGGCATGCCCTAGCGAATTGTTTACCGCCACCTCCCATGATATCTTGCGAGGGTATTTTGAACCAGTCGAATGTTAATAGCGAACGCCATCCACATCCGGATGGCCTCAAATGGGTTCAGCCGCCCATAGGGTCCGGTCATTCCCACTGGTCACGCCGCACCTGTGCGCTTGCAGGGCCAAGTTCATTTGCTTTTGGTCAGCCGGTTTAATTGACAAGGTGCAGACCAGCCAGGATTGATGAAATTCATGGTGAAGCTGGATATCCCGGCAATCTTAATTCAACGGGCAATCGTCCCTCGACAGAATTCATCGGTTCAGCATAACCGATTTACCAGCGGGTTCGTGCCTCCCAGTGGAAAGCGTTCAATCCCATAAGTCTTGTCCTGTCAAGTTATGCGAAGGCGGAAAGTAAGAAAGTCAGGCCGGGCTTTTAATGCCGAAGCGCAAATGGCTTCAAAAGGCCGGCAATCGTTTCGCCCTCGTGAATGCCCAGTGGCGAAACCTGCGAGGGCTGTGGCACAGCCCTGCGGTCTGACCCGCCCGATCTGTCCGGATTATCGTTTCAGGACTGTCCCCGATTGCACAACACTTTGGAGGGCATTGGAATTGCCAAGCTTTTTAAGGGCAATCTGATAAAATCGGCGGATGCCGGTTTGCAAACCACTTCAACCTACCACCCAACTCCTCATAGAGCTTGCTATGCGCCCCTGCCCATACATGGGGCCCGTTTTTTGTCAGCATGGTCTTGTCGGATTGGTAACACACAGCAAGGCACACAACGTTCCCGCAGCAATTTTTGAGCAAAGCTTCAATAATGCTG
>Ga0163217_1051677_pt1 | contig 10869 bp, 6 predicted proteins | sample SynspAceP_FD_185933 | JGI IMG/M metagenome (GOLD analysis project Ga0163217, IMG submission 185933) | Saline lake microbial communities from Ace Lake in Antarctica - Synechococcus sp. Ace-P (PacBio error correction) | ecosystem: Environmental > Aquatic > Non-marine Saline and Alkaline > Saline ...
GGGAGAAAAAAAGAAGAAAAAAAATTTTTTTAAAAAAAAAAATAAAGGAAAAAAAAGTTGGGAAAAAAAAAAGGGCCCTTTTGGGGGGGCCAACCACTCCTCAACCTTAAAATAAAGGGAAAAAAAATTCCAAACTGAATGGATGGGAATTTTCGGACAATAGATTTTTAACTTGCCCTTTTTTAAGAAAAAAATGAAAAAATGATCGAGGAAAGGGTTTCCAAATTCGGTTTTGTCCCTAATAAATCTGAAAAAAGAAATCAAAAAAAATATAAGCCCACGCAAAATTGAAAAAAAACCAAAATCATTTAAAATTGGTTGGTTTTTTTTTTTTTTGATTATTCAGAGGCCCGTATTAAAATAAACCTTACTTCAACCTCTTTGCCCTTATCCCCTTTTTTGGTATAATTTAAAAAAGAAAATCAAATTAGAATTAAGTGAGGTATTTTTTACTTTAAAATACAAAATAACAAAAAAGTAAATTGATAAAAAAGGTAGAAAAACCAAAGAAAATTGTTTAATTTAAATAAGTCTGATGAAAGGATGAAAAAAAAATGATTAAAAATAAGTAAGTGGGGCAAGAAATTTAAAGGGAAAGATGGGCTTCAACGCAACAAAAAATGGGTTTTAAGAAAATGAAATTTTCACTTTAGTAGGTGTCCTTGGATCCGATAGTAGAACAAAAAAAAGCTAATGAAAATTCCAGCGTTCTCTTTTTGCTGATGTGCCCGATTTTTAATGACAAAGAATCGATGGTCAAACAGTTTGATGCAGATGTTTTGGTATTTGACTTCACGTTCCTGAATGTAGCGTATGAAAATTACGCCGATTTGCATTGGAAAATGGCCAAATTCGGCCGGTAGTAAGGAAACGACTGGTTTTTTTTCTGGAGTGACGTTAAGAATTAACCAGCAATTATCGATTTTCTAACAAACTGGGCGGATTGTTGGCTCCTAATTTTTGCTGTTGGAGCGGTATTGAATTGATCACTTTTCAGCTAAGGCGGCACAATATTTCCCCGGATATAGAAATAATTGGAACTGCCCAATGATAATAAATTAGATGCACCAAGCGGAACAGCCATTAAAACAGCTGAAATGATTTTTAAAGAAGAGGCGAACACAGTCAAGGAACACCCCGGATGAAAAAGAAGTTTAGTGGGGGCTCGTGGGAAGCTGATTATAAAGGCCTGAAAATTCATAAGTGATTCCGTCTTCCTGATTTAGTGCAGCACCAAAAGTCAATTTGGTAGTGGTGGGGCGAGGGACTTTACCATACGACCATGATTCATACGAAAATCGTTCCTTCCTTATGAACAAGTAGTAGCTTTTAGCTGCAAATAAAGTGATTGAGTTGAAAAAAGTTTGTTTATGGATTGGAAAATATTTTATGAATAAATGAAAGTCCTTTGTTTAGTAAGGCGTTACCTATTATTGAAGCATAAAAAAGCCGTTATGGGCTATTTTTGTGGGTGGCTGTGTTCGTGATGCTTTATTAAATAAGAAATCAATGATGTTGAATATGCTCTAGCGGCGTTTCCCGCAGAAGTTAAAGCTATTTTCCCTAAAAACCTATCGTGTGGGAATTGAACCACGGAACAGTGATGGTTTTGAAAATGATGAGACCTATGAAGTAAACAACCTTTCGAACAGAATCTACTTATCAAGATTTTAGAAGACCTGATCAAGTTGTTTTTGTTCGCTCACGAAATGAAGATTTTCAAAGCGTCGCGATTTTACGGTCCAATTGCGCTTGCGATGGACTCAAGATGGTGAAGTTCATTGATTTTTTTGATGGGGTTCAACGATTTAAAAAAATGGTAATAAAAGCCGTTGGTTCTCCTGAAGAACGTTTTTTCGAAGATGCGCTTCGTATGATGAGAGGTGTGCGTTTTTGTTAGTCAATTAAATTTTTATAATGGAATTCTGAAACAAAAAGGCTATTCATATTCATCATGCTTTACTAGAGAAGATAGCGGTTGAAAGAATTCAAGTAGAATTTATAAAACATTACTTGGCGAAGGACGTCAAAGGGTTGAATTTATTTGTTGAATCAGAATTAATATCTTTATTGCCCTGGATTCGCAGGTTACCAAAAAGAATTAGTTTGTTTCTCACTTTAAGAAACAGCCAAATCACAAATTAATGTCTTCATTATCCTGCTTGGACGTTACTATTATTTGCTTTGGGGAAAAAGGAAGATGAAGTTAAATCTGTTTCTTGAGATCCGTGGAAATTGTTCGAAGAGAATGATACAGGCAGGTTAAGATAGCTTTTAAAAGGCCCTTGACTATAAGACAAAACAGCCATGTAGATCGATCTTTATTGTACCAATCTGGTTATGAAATTATCCGAGAAGTAAAGAACTGTTAACGTTTTTAAAAACAAAACTGCGGATTTAAGCAGACTTCAAAAAGCTAAACAACCAGTTGCCAATAAAAGATAAAAAAGAAATAGCGGGTTTACCGGAGTTTTGATTTATTAGCTTTTATTTTTGATGCCAAGCCGGGTAAGTGGCTAGGTGGAAGCTTTAGATAAATTAGAGTAGCAATTGTACTAGGCGAAATAAATAATAAAAAAGAAGCTATTTTAAGTTGGTTATCAACAACGGACAAAGTAAAGCATATAAGAAGCATAAAAAATAACCTGTATAATTTTTGGTGATTGCAATAATCTGCAAATTTAAGTAAAAAAAATATTAGACCTCTACTTAGAGTTGAAACCAATCACTCTAAAGTAGAGACCCTTTTTATTTCATTAGTCATTGCAATTAAGATTGAAAAATTTCTTTAATAGGGGAAAGTTTTTAGAAATTCGTGGATGTAAGATTAAGCTATACAAATAAAAAAAGCCATTGTGATACACTCTTAAAATTGTATTTCCAACCATAGAAAACAAGGAGTGATCACAAAAATGACCTATACCCATAATTACCATGGGATGGAACTAGTGATGATAGAAGCTTATTAACCATCAGGTAATTCCAGTTGCTAAAATAGCTGCTTACTTGAATCGTACTCGAACACCGATTAATAATGTTATCAGGTTCTTCAGAGCAGGACATACAGCTTTCGAGTATTACCTACGGTATAAGAAAAAACAAAGAAGCAAGTGTGGGACGCGAAAAGTTTGTTTTACCAGCAGAAACATCTTTATATCAAGGAAAAAGTAGCTGAAGGCTGGACGCCTGATGTCATTAATTGGCCGTAAAGAAATGACATAGACTGTTCCGTACGAACACTTTAATAACAATTTAAAGAAAAAACATTCGATGAAGCTACCCTTCCATGAAAGGGAAAAGAGCCTAACGGAAACATCAAGAACGTAGATGTAGACAAGCTTATAAACGAAAATATCTCTGAAAGAATAATAGATTATCCAACATTTTAAAGAAGCATTTGGTCTATCGAAGGAGATAAACCACTTGTAGGTGGTCCCGCCCACAAAGTGCGGTCATTACTCTAGTAGAGATTTTATCGAAAGTTATCAATTACCTTAAAGCCCAAAGGGCGTAAAGCCTGCGACATTGGAAAAGTGCTTATGAATCAATTGGTTTCCAATCCATAACCAAAAAAAATTATTCAAATCAATTAACTTTTGTATTGCGGTAAGGAGTTCTCCACTGGAAAATCTTTGTGCAACCAGCATGATGTCCGCTATCTACTTTCGCTGACCCTAGAAACGCCTCACAACGAGCTTTTTAAACAAATTCTAATGGGCTTCCTTTTCGAAAAGATGGATTGCCAAAAGAAATGGATTTCAACGAAGTTGATCAGGCCTTTCGTAATGCGTCTGTTTGCACAACAAACGGAATAATAATTCCAAGAAAGTCATTAAATTACCAACACGCTGGAAAGTTTTTATGAGTTTACATTGATGAAGATATTTTGTATGGCTTAATTTGACAAATCAGAATTTAAATAAACGTAAATAAAGAAGAAAGAAAGAAGAAGAAATTTAATTTTCGTCTAAATTAGTTGGTAAAACTATTCTGGTGTGAAATTCTATGAAATTGATTCAGATAAAAGAGAAGTAATAATCGGTTAATGCCCTAAATAAATAAATATGTAAACAAATTAACTAACCATATCTAATAGAAAACCATAGTCCATAGCTGATAAGTTATGACTATAGTTTAGGATTGTTCAATAAAATCAACGCTGTATTATGGAATAAGAGAAATAGCCTATTATTTCTGGAATGCTACTATTATCTACTTCAGACTATTTTCCCTTGTCTCCCTCTTCAAGCTTCATCCGAGACTCGCTCTTAACAGTTCCCTTTTTCCATCAGCGAGGTTGGTATCGCCGGCTAATCCTTATCAAATGTCATAGGACCTGCATACTTTCAGAAAAGTAACGGTTGTAAGCTTTTAAATTGTTCCAGGATATACTCCTAGGAATACTTTTAATACTTGCAAAAATAAAGGTACGCCTAAAATTAATCCGATAATCCTAAAAAGATTTCCCATCACTATAAAACAATAATGATGGTTATGTGGATACAATCTTTTAGGTTTTTACCCATATAGTCGGTTTCAATAAATAATTATCCTTGAATTAAACTGCACCACCGTCCCCATACAAGAGCCATTTTGAATAACATCCATGGTGAAGTGAAAAGCAAGCGACATCCAAAGCGGGATATGCCAATCGTTGCCCAATAAAAGGGATGATAGCTGTAACGGCAGCGATAATAGCCAACACAAAAGCATAATCCACCCGATAATCCAGATACCCAAGAATAATAAATTTCCTAAGCTGAGAGCAAACTTAAAATTTCCTTCCTTGGAATATACGATCTGACTATAATTTAGAAACACGAGTCGAGACCGTTTGAACATCATCACGAAAAATAGGAGGAATTATCTTCCATCTAAAAGGTTTTGAAATTTTCCTTTGTCTGCTAAGCAAATAAAGAAGAGACAACTGGGAAAGTAATAATAACCGATACGACAGTTTTGAGATAGTGGAAAAAGACGCAACGATTTTTGGGAAGAACTCCCCCATCCAGTCCATTACTTTCGTAGGGATATTTCCGACTGTGCTATCCAATATTCATAGCATTTTATAAATAACTTCAAACAAACACTTCCGGAAACAACCCCTTCCAACGCTGTTTTAAACGTATGACAATAATTAGGGAATTCTTAAAAACAATTACTGATTTGTTTCGGATAAAATAGGAATCAAAAGAACCAATCCGTATCCGACTAGAAATTTAAAGAAAATAACAAAGACAAAATAGCAGTGCAAATTTCCTTTTGAGAACCACGTTCCTTCTCCAATCCAGGAAATTAAAGGATTCCAGTAAGTGATAAAAGACTACCGCAAGAATTAAAGGACGTAAATAGTAGTTAAACGGCAACTTTGTAATGGTTGGAAATAAAGGATACTTGATTGAAAAATCATGATACAGGAGAACGCCCTAAAATTAACCACAACCAAAGTGAAAACCCTAATTTTTTTGCCGCCCCAGAAATTTTAATTGAAATGCATAATCTTTCAATATATTTTTGTTTTTTTATTATTATTTTTCTTTTGCATGATTCCACCTCTTTGAATACTATTTTTCTTAATTTTAGCATACAACCACCTGATTTTCTTCTTCTCAGGTATGAAAAGAAGACCTGAAAATAAGAAAGTGAATACAATAGGTCTCATTTCCTATCATTTTTTTTAAGCAAGAGTAGTATTCTCAAGGCTATCTTATTGAGTAACTTAAATATAAAAATTCTTGACTCAAAATGATCTTGAATTTTGTTCAACAACGCATCGGAATACCATAATCATTGGAATAGGTTACATCTATTTGATACCTATTATTTCCTTTCTGTTCCTTTCCCTTTCTTTCGCAAGGAAGGAATTCAATCCAGCATTCATTATTTTTTAGATCATAAAGAAAAAATCTGAATTTCATCTCATTATCTTAATAGAATTTTTCTTTTGTAAAATTCTATTAGTGATTCAGGTATAACACTAACTATTCAATAATTTAACAAGATTGTACATTTAATCACAATACATAATCGAACACCTTTCTTTTTTATTTAATTTATGAAAATGAAATTGTTCAATGAGTTAATTAAACTACAAGCGAAGGAGAGATAATATGAAAAAAGAGTAACTGCGTTAAAGTTCTACTTAAGAAAATGGTGCAAACATGGACAATTAAAAAAGAATACATTGGAGATTTTATGGATTAAACAAATTAGTAAAGTTTTGACGGCATGGAGGCGGCGAAAGGTTAGAAGAAATCTACCCTTGCGAATCTTTAAAAAATTGAAATCCTTCCAAATGCAGAAGCAAAAGTCAAATCCGCTGATATTAACCTAGGTGGTTTAGAATTAGGGATGTTTTGAACGAATAAACAAAACAACCAGATATTGAAAAGATGGATATTCCTTATGCGGTACCTGGAGATAAAACTGCAGAAGAAATAAATGAGAAGATGAGTCTCTTCCCATAATCAGCAGGAGATGTTGATTGGAAATGATAATGACTTATCAAACTGGATTTAATTTCTGAAGATGGCCATTTATTTATTGTTATTGATCCCGAAAATAAAACAGCTTTGAAGAGATTTTAACTCAAATAATAAAAAAAATAACTACTACGGCCGTAAAAATGTCGTAGTTTTTTTGTTGTTTTTTATTGGTTTCATAGTATGATGTCAAAGAGAATAATTAATTAAGAAATAAGAATTTAAGGTGACTAAAGTGAAAGAAAAAGTTACAATATGCAAGTTGTGGGATATTGAAAACAACTGGCGGCAACGTTCAGCAAAATGGAGATCGTATCAATTCCCAATTTGGCTGTTGTATTGATAGAAGAGGATAAAATTGTCAGCAGTTTGCTGTTGATATTAATCACATTAGCGAATATACCCAAAAAAATTGAACTATGGACCGGCATTTTACAAAATCAAACAGTTGCAAAATGCTCCTTATTTTGAAGATTGTTGCCCTCCAACCGATTTTCAACTTACATAATGGGGTGGTATTTTTGTTTGCGCATAATATCCAATTTGATTATGTTTTTTTAACCTCAGAGTTAAAAAGATGTGGGCTTTTGCCTTCATTGAGAAATTAAAGGGAATAGATACGGTTGAATTAGCACAGATTATTTTGCCGACAGAAACCGAGTTTTCCGTTAAATGATTGGCAACAGCATTTGATCTTCACACATCAAAACCCCCATCAAAGCTGATTAGTGGATGCTTTATGTAACAGCAGCAAATTATTTTACTATTGAAAAGAAAGTTAAAAAAACTACCCTTCGGTGGACTGTTGAAGCAATAGTGAATTAGCTGAACATTGTACAATTGAATACAAATTTATTCTTTATGGATGCGCTAAATGAAATGTATGATGAGCGTCTGTTACTGCCAAAACATTATTCGTTAAAGCAGGATTGGGCATTGAATGTAAAAAACAGGTATTAATGGGAACAAAACTCTCATCGTATCCAAGCATCTTACCCCTGTTTTGTTACTGGCAGATAAGGAAAATTTACTTTCAATAATCAGTTAACTGTTCGATTATTGCAAACGAATTGGATGGATGAAATATATGAAGTACTTTTTTGAAAATAACTTAGAACATTTGTGGATTTGAAGCTGCTTACTGGAATTGGGAAAACATTAGGCTAATTTATTGCCCTTATCTTATTTGCAACACGGCAGAGACCCAGTCATTATCCAGTACCCATAGCAACACTCTTTTACAAAAACAATTATTTGAAAAGATATGGTAAGTAAAATTTCAATTGTTCAATTTACAGTTCAGCGGTTATTGTAAAAAGCAAGCAACACTACCTACATTTATCTAAGTTTCGAGAAGTCTTAAAAGAACCGTTTGAAAATTTAACAGATACTATTTTAAAAATGCGGACCTTAAAATTGGTTAACTGAGACAGTTACAGGGGATATAGACGAATTAAATTTGACCCAAATTATTTGCCATATCTATTTTGGGAGAAGTTTTCGTCATAGAGGATGGACGGCGATACCGTTTAAAAGATCCCCTTCTTTTGGAGGCAAGATTTTTATCATCATGCCACAAGAAAAGAATAAAACATGCCCAGTATTATTATTACAAATCATGCTTTTCTTTCCATGAATTTAAAACGTGATGAGCCAGTTTTGCCGGCATCGAAGGGTTATCATTGCGAGGCTCATCACCTGCCAGATGTAAGCAACAGAGGCTTCGAGTGGCAGTTTTTCTTTATTACCATAATCAAAAAAATGATTAAAAAAATTGGGAAGCCTAACAGATGAGAAAAGTTTTGTAAGTCAATTGAAAATCATTTGAGCCATAGAGCACTACAATAATCAAACCCTCACACTTAAGTTGATGGAAATGAGTGTTTTAACTTTAGAAGAAGATCTATCTGATTTTTTTTGAAGCCGTGCTCGCTATACGCTCAAACAAGAACTGATTGGATTCAAATACACTATAATTCCCAGTAGATTTACAATTTTTAAAAACAGAAAAATGGACGGTAGACTTAAAAAAACTAACTAAAAAAAATTAGTACCGGTATTAAATTGATTTAGTGTTTTTTTGGAACAGGAAATTTCCGTCAAACGTCTCATCAAAAGAGAACAATATACTTTAACTTAGAGAGGTATTTATTAGATGATTTTTTTGAAAAGTGAATAACGATTGTTGAACAACAAAAAAAATATTTTTTTATTCGTATTTTCCAAAAAAATAACAAAATGAACTAAACGTTGGTTTTCATTCAACAAAAAAATCCAAAAACTAGTTTTGTAATTAAACAATCTATCATTGATAGCAGTTTATTCATAAAAAATATTTTAGTAGAAAAAAATAAATCTATTTTGTATATTGGAGCACATTGTCTATCAACTCAGATTTCAGCCTATTTTGAAAATCAATTGGGCAATTTAATTTAGGAGATTGTCTATATCACAGTCCCTTATAATATGAAAAACAAGCTCGACTTTGGATTCCGGAAGATTTAAAACAATTACAACCAATTTTTCAAAAGTCAGATTTGCTGAAATTGATAGTGGGATATTTAGAGTCAGTAGTTTAAGATTAACAAATGGAAAACATGATGGTTTTTATTTACAAGCGAATGAAACGTTTAACAGATGTTTATGATTTGCTCCAACAAACAGTCTTCCATTTCAGGTCGAGGTTTATTGGGCAGCAAGGAAGTCTCAGGAAAGTCGAGATTCGGATGTTAAACGATTTTTCAATTCAACTGGTGGAATCTTAATTAGGAGGCAGACAGTTCCTGGAAGGTGTCGATTTTACCCAGGAAAGTCATTAAAAATAATTGTAGTGACCTCGTTACCATTGAATCTCCTGAACGTCCTTTAAGTTAAAGCGAAATATAATTGGTTAGAAGAACAAGGCTTAAATCCTTTTGGTTAGTAAGATGCTCTTCTAGCCACTCTTGGATGAAAAAGGCTTAGGAACGCTTGATACGTTTGAAACGGAACATAAAGGTGTCAATGATTGTTTAGATGACCGTTTTTAGTTAAAATGGCTTATGCCAAAATAATGAAGTCTTTACCAAAAGTTTCACTTAGTAAAAGAGGTGCGTTTCAAAAAGAAGAGTTAAAAAGAAATGACTCTTTTTTAAATTGAGCGTTGGAACTGATTTTAAAATACACGACTAACCTAAAGTGGGGATAAATGAAAAAAGGTATCATCAGTTCCTCTAACATCACAATGGGAATAGTCATGCATTTTTTCTGTTTCAATTTTATACGAAAAGTAGGCAGCCCTTGATGGCAGGCCAGAGAAGAGACAACTAAATTGCTGCAAGAAAGTTCTTAATTTAATGGACTGTAAATCAAGTTTTAACTGGTATAACAATAAACAAACTTATTTAGTGGTCTCTGGAAGTAAATATAAAAAGAAAGAAAAGCATGATGGTGATGTTGAGCCAAAAAAAGGCGGGAAGTGTTTATTGTTTAAATCCATGGGGAATTCATTAAGTGGGGAACGAAGCAAAAAAAATAGCTTACCAGAAACATGAACCTAAAAAAATGTTAGAAAACTAGAATCGGTTTAGAAAACGGCATAGACCGTTTGGGAAGTAACTTACGAGCAAAAAAAAATGAAAATAGGGTATTATATTGTAACAGCTAAAGATGGTAAATGGTTAAAGACATTAAAAATATTTAAATCATTGAGTAAACCAAAGAATAAGAAATTTTATTAATTTTTTTAATGCTAACTTGCGTAAAGTTAGTTATACTTAGAAAGTTAATGAACATCATTTTTGAAGAATGAAAGTAATTTATATGGAAGTTTAAGGGGTTTTTAGGACTGTGAAAAAATTTCGATATAGAACTAAAGATAATGTAGGAAAAGAAGTTAGCCATTAGGCGCTTGGGTAGCAAATAAGCGTTCTAGCGGAAAGATTGCTTTTTTTACAATTGCGTGATGGTTTCAGCTTTTTTTTCAAGGAATTGTAGTGAAAAGTGAAGTTTTGGAGAAGATGTATTTTCAATAGCCCACAGGGTTTTAAGTCCAAGAAACGTCTATTTTGATTACTGGGGATTATACAAGAAGATAGTCGTTCAAGTTTGGCTATGAAGATTGTTGTAACCAAAATATTGAGGTTAATTGGTGAAGCCCTGATTATCCGCAATTACACCAAAAAGCATGGAACCAAGAATTTTTGATAGGTATAACCGCCATTTAATGGTTGCGTTCAAACAAGACAACATGCCATCATGCAAATACCGTAATGAAAATCATTCTAGCAACTATAAATTTTTTCAATAAAGAAAGGATTTAATTTAAAAATTGATCCGCCCATTTAACAAGCTAACGCAGCTGAAGATTCAACGAACTATTCCATACTGAATACTTTGATGAAGAAAA
>Ga0163217_1064688_pt1 | contig 10869 bp, 15 predicted proteins | sample SynspAceP_FD_185933 | JGI IMG/M metagenome (GOLD analysis project Ga0163217, IMG submission 185933) | Saline lake microbial communities from Ace Lake in Antarctica - Synechococcus sp. Ace-P (PacBio error correction) | ecosystem: Environmental > Aquatic > Non-marine Saline and Alkaline > Saline ...
GCCGGGATTTTCCACGGCGTCCCCAAGCAATGCGCGGGACACATTCCGCCACTGGCGTCACGCTTTTTGGACATGCTTGGTGCAGGGTCAGCAACCTCTGCCATCTTGGGTTCGCGATTTTCATGTAGGGGTTCAGGGACGTCATCGGGTCCTGAAGATCATCGCGATCCGCTTGGGCCCCGCAAGGCTGTTTCAGCACTTTGGCGATGCGCCAGTAATTTTCCTGACGCAGTCGAAATTAATCGACCCGATGTGGCGCCCGTTCCCGGCCAGCTCAAGGCCCATGAGTGGAAAGGCCAGTCCCCCTGGGGGATTTGCCGACCCGGATTCCCCCACGATAAGCCAAAGCGTCGCCCCTTGCGATGGACAGGGAAACAGGTTGTTGACCGCGTGGACCGGGCCCGTCTTGGCTGTCGGAATGTGACCGACAGGTCCTTTGATCTGCAAAGCGCATATCGCGATCCTTGGGGTCGAGGGCAAATCAACGCAGGCCATCGCCTAGCGAAGAAAAAGCCCGAACAAAGTCAGGCAGGAAGAACAAGCAGCGGAAAGCCCAGCTGCCATGTGGTGCCAATAGGCGATGGTACCCGCCCCTGGCAGATTTCAAGCGCGCCAAAGAAGGAGGTTCATCGGGCACCTGCAACGCCAAGGCCGACGGAAAAGAAATGGAAGCTTTCCCGTCAAGGATATCGAGCGGCACCAAGCAAGCGTGGCATAAAGACCGCGATCACACCGCAGCAGGTTCGCACGATAGGCGCAGGATGATAATCGGGGCAGATACGCCAGTGGCGCGGGCCGGCCCCTCGACGTAATTTCGCGCCCTTCAGCGATAGGGTCCCTGGCCGCGCACGATGCCGGGACAAATCCATCGCCACGAAATCAGGCCGACGCCGACGAAAAGGAATCGTGATGGGACCGGCCATACATACGACCAGCAATCAGGATCAGCACGAACATGATACGGCACGGCCCATCAAGGATACGACGGTGCGCATACATGATGCCGTCACGGGGCGTCCGCCCGAGGGCATAGCCAGCGGTCAGCACCATAAAGCGTGCAACGACCATCGCGATGATCGCGCCGACAACGCCCACCGGCGAGCGAATTTGCGTGCCCTGCACGGGTGCGGGCAAACAGGTCGCGGCCACAGATCGTCAGGCCAAAGTAGTGGCGCATTGGCAAAGGACGGGGCCGCCCAGACTGTTCGACAAATGCCCCATACGTTATAGTGCCAGCTCTTCGTTCGAGCCATTGCGAAGAAGAGCCCGCAAAATCGCGAAGGCGGCGAAACGAAACAGCAGGATGATCAGGCCGAACATCGCCGCTTTTTGTTTGGCGCAGGAACGCGGCGGGCGTCGCCCAAGGGGGACGCGGCCGCGGGCGCCATGCCTTTTCGTGGCGGGGTTGTTTTTCGGTTGTAAGCGCCATCATCAATACCGGATTTTCGGGTCGATCCATCCGTACAGGATGTCCACGACAAAGGTTGAACAGGATCGTCCAGCGCGCCCATGCAGGATCGTCACGCCCATCATCACCGGCATAGTCGCGGTTCAGCGGCCGCTATCGAAACAAAGGCTTTGCCGATGCCGCCCAGTGGAAAAGTAGATGTCCACGACAAACAGAAGCCGGTGATAATCGCAACGAAAGCTGCCCAAGGTAGGAAATCCCGGCAAGCATCGCGGGCTTGAGCGCAATGGCGAAGGATACACCCGGCGTTCTGGCAGGGCCTTTTGGACGCGGGCGGTGCGAATGTTGTTGGACGTGAGCACTTCGGGAGCATTGGACGAGCGCGTGATCCGCGCAATGACGCCATAAAGGACGTCGACAAAGCGATCAACGGGGAAGGATTCCAGTATTTCCGGCCCTTGCCCAAGCCACCGCCGGGCAACAAGCCAGCCACAGGGTAAAGATCAGCCACCAAAGATGGGTGCCATGACGAAGTTCGGCAGCACCTGCGCAACCGATTGACAGACCCACGGCAATGTAACCAGCAACGTGTGTGGCGGATCCGCAGCAAGCAACCCAAGCGACACACCGACGATCACGGCCAGCGCAAAGAGGACCAGCAAGGCGCATAGGTCAGCGTAATCGGAAAGCCCTGCGCGATGATCTGGTTCACACGTGCGGTCCTTGTAGACAAAGCTGGGACCGAAATCGAAATGCGCGAGCGATGCCCCAGCATAGCTGGTGATCTGGCGCCACAACGGCTGATCCAGCCCGTATTTCGCATTCAGGTTCGCAGCCACCTGCGGCGGGCAATTCACGGTTCTGCGTGCAAGGGGCCGCCGGGGGCGGAGTGGCATAAGCAAAAAAGAAGATCACGTCAGCAACACAAAGTTGGCACTCGCGATCGCAGGCGCTTGAGGATATAATGGAGAACACAGCTGGGGGCGTGCCGGTTTTAGGGAATGAAATCGTCTGGAATTAAATAAGACTGGGCCGCTTTTATAGGCGGCCCCAGTCAGTGTCACGGCGTCAAGGACGCACAGCGGCCGCGATTACTCTGGCGACGCGGTAGATGTCCCTTGCCGTACCATGTTGTTGTTGACGTTGTTCTGCGGCAGACCCCTTGATGTCTGGCTGCGACTCATGTCGACGTTTGCTAGTGATTAGAATTCGGGATGATCGGACAATTTCGTCGGTCAAGCGCAGGGTTTCGGCTGCCTGACTACAGCGGCTGCGGATCAGCGGCGTGTTTGGAATCTGCCATGATCTGATCGTACTGGTCGTTGAACCACTGACCGTTGTTTGCCCCGAATAGGCAACGTCAATCAGGTCAAGGTGGTGGACGCTTTCGTTATAGTACGCCGCACATGCATAACGCGCCATGTCATAAGTCTTGGCTCTAGCTATACGGTCCCGTGTGGATTTTCCACTCGTAGTTTTAATTCCAGCACGATGTTCACGGCCAATCGCCTTGAGCATCTGGGACGCTGCAAGTCCAGCGATCTTTTTGTGATCAGTCGGACGGTGGTTGTAACTGCAGGCGCGTTTCCCAGCGGGTTTGTCGGTGCTGTAACCAGCCTCGGCCATCAGTTCCTTGGCCTTTTTCCGATGCCTGCGCGTTGTCCCATGTCGTCGGCCCATTCAAGAGTGCGGACGCTTTTTCGAATCAGCGAGCGGCCCAATGGGTCCAGTGTAGCGCCCTTTTGGCCGCCTGCAGGATGCGATCAACGATGATGTCACGGTCGATGGCAAAAGGGCCATGGCCTGACGCAGCGCGCACGTCCTTCAGCCGCCCTCTGGACCCTTTCACCAACAGTTCAGCAAATGTAGATGTAGGAACAGTTTTATAAGGGGTTCGAAGTCCGCCTGATCTGGATACTCTTCTGTCAGACGTGGGTACTGACCCAGCGGGGATATCGAACGCGGTCAGCTCGCCTGCAAATAGCCGGGTCAGCGCTTGGTTCTGGTCGGTTGATGGTCAGCGCGGTCAGCGTCTTCATGGACGGTGTTTGCTGGCATCCCAATAGGTGTCGATTTGGGCTTCCCCAATGACGCGCGCTCGCGACCCAGCGTGTGTTCTGTCAGCGTGTAGCACCGTTGCCGACCAGCGTGCCGGGCTGGGTCCAGTTGTCGCCATTTTGCTTCGGAATCACAGCCTGCGGCAACCGGGAAGGTCGAGCGTGAACCGACATCTGCGGGGAAGTAAAGGCAGCGGCGTGGTGATCCTTAACCTCTAGCGTGTGGTCGTTGATCGCTGTGGACGCCCAAGCGCGTCAGTCGGACCATGTCCGCCGCGCCACAACGCAGAGGCGTTTCGACCTGCATCAGTTCCATGTACCATGCGTATCCGACGCGGTCCGCCGGATCAGCCAAGCGGCGCCATGCATGACGAAATCGTTGGCGGTGACGCCTCTCCGGTTTCGGAACACTTCGCGGGTGTCGCGCAGGTTTGAAGGTAATAGGTCAGGCCATCGTCAGACACAGTGGTGGTCGAATGGCGAACGCCCGCACCAATGCGCCGGTCGCTGTCTTCGTGTGTACAAAACCTTCAAACAGGTGTTGCCGCAGCAGCGTCAGAGCTTCGACGTCGGTGTTGTGTCTGTGGTCCATCGATTTGATCGCGTCCAGCAACCAGAAGGTATAGCTCCTGCTCGGCCGCAAGCGTGGACGCATCCGGCACAGAATGCAGCCTGCCGCTGGGAACGACAAGCTGAGTGCGATGGCCGATGTGGCAAGCAAGGTTTCATGTTCATGAAAGTAATAAGAAAGCTCCCTATAGGGTCGATCTGGTATTATTTTGGGGTCGACATTGATCCTTTTAGTCAAACGGCAGCAAAACCGCAAGATGGAAAGTCCTACCTGAACGGCATCAGCGGGTAACTGCCCGCCACATTGGCCGCAAGATTGCGACAGATCAATACAACCCGTGCGTGCGAAGGCCTGGGTTGGGTTGCCGCGCCGCCTTTAAGGGCGCAAGCCGCGGAAGCCCGGCCGCATTCATGTGCGGCGATCACGGCGTCCACCGCTTGCGGGGACATCGGGGGCCCGGCGGGGCGATTGCCGTCCCTCGTTCATCGGCCCCAATCCAGCGGGTTTTTCCTTTGGGTTGATCGTCGCGGCGTAAAATCACTTCGCCTATCGCGGCGTGCGATATACGACTATCGCCCAGATGCGCAGAATGCAGGCGCAGGCCATCCACCGGGGCGGGCTGGGTATAACCATCGTAGAGGGGCGATTGTCCAAAACGTTTGGAATGACCAGCGGATCAGGCAGCGCCTCCCAGCCAATCGTCGAAAAAACGGCGCGGCGACGTACGGGCACACTTGGGCGCGGGGCGGCCCTGCCAATGCGGGGCCCAGCGCCTGCCGTGGATCGCCGCGGATTAGGGGCGACAATGTCAGGTTTTCAACACGCTTGGCGCGCGGCGCGCAGGCAAAAGCTCTGTCATCTGTGGCAGATCGGTGGAGGGCCAATCCGGCCGGATCATCCATGACTTGCGTTGTGCGGTCCTCGATCTGGTCAAGTGGGCTTTCGACTGGGTGTTTTGCGGGCATAAACCGCGACAGAGCCGAGACCGCAAGCAAACGCCGCAGCCGCCCGTACGCAGGGGCCCGCGCTGGGCGGGGCAATCGCCTGCGCCATTCGCAAACGCGATCCCAAGGATCAGCCACAGCGGCGCCAACCAGATAGCCGTTCACACATCCGACCAGGTTAATGCTCGACCAGGTAAACCCGGCTGACCCCGATCGCAAAAGGCGTCAGTACGGCGGCCAAACCGCGATAATTCAAGGCAAGCAGACGCAGCCCGCCACGCCAGATAGAAAACAGCAAAATCGCCCAGACCAGCGACCGCCCCCGCCGCATGACCGCTCCGAAAACTGCCAGAGGTTTCGACGAAATAAGGCCAAAGATCGGACGCGGGGCCGATCAAAAAAGCTTTTGGAGCAAGGTCCACGGTCAACTGATTGCCCACCGCAGCGATCCCAAAGCCCGCCCAGCAGGTCATAGCGCGCAGCGCCACAAGCGCCAAGGTTCGCCCCGCCAACGAAAGGGTAGCAGCATGCCGCCCGCCCGATCGGTGATCCACCCAGCACAACAATCAAGCCGTCATCGCGCATCGCATCAGTAGATTAGCGATGCCGCCGTATCCGCCCGACAACGGTGCTTTGGTCGCCAGAAAATCAAAAACTGAATCGCGCATAAGCAAGCCGAATAAAACCAGCAGCACCCCCAGCACCGTCGCAGTCCGTTTCTATGGGAACTGATCAGTCCCAAACCGCGCCGCGATCAGCGCTTGGATTTGGGCAAAAGGTCTGCGGGTGGCGGGCCAGAAACCGCGCGGACACAGCGGCAGATTTTGCACAGCGCGCACTAATGCCACGGCGACAGATCGCAAGGCAGGAAAAGGCAAGGCGCAACGCGGCGCGAATGACCCCAGCACGATCAGCGCGCGCAGTCACGATTACCGCGAAACGGCGATGCGCGGCGCGGTGGCGGTCAGGGGTGCCGATCCAACGCGCCAACCCGTACCCCAGCGCTGGGACGGATCAGCGCATAGGGGAGCGCGCCCAAGCGCGTTTTCCACCCGTGAACCGCCGCGTGCGTAGGCCCCGCCGCGGCCGCCCGCGAAAAGGCAAAGCGAAAAACCCCGCCAACTGGCCCCATAAACCGCGCACGCAGGCATGGGCCGCCGGACCGTGGGCGGCGCAGCCACCCCGAATCGCTCTGCCCCCGTAGCGCGATGCTGAAAATCCATGCCGTTCCCCGCGCGCAAGTGGCTGCAAAGCGGCCCAAGGACATAGCTGATTGATGCCCGAGAGGCACAAAGACCCGAGCGCGACGCACGCAGACCAACGGTCGAAAATCAATCACCCGCGCTGCGCCAACAATACCGCCCGCGACGATAATGACCCGGTGCCGGGCACAAGGACACCGGTCAAGCACAAACCCCTCTAGCAGCGCGATCAGCACCAGCAGCCAGTAGGTTTCCAGCTGCCGACGCAAGACGCGGAACGGCAGAAATCAGGTCGAGGGCGTAAAGGCATGGCATGCTTTCTAGCAGGTCAGGCGCGGCGACACTGATCGGCGTGTGCCAACTGCGCACAGCGTTTCGCCAAAGGATGGGGCGACCGGCGCGTCCTGTAAAGAAAACATCAATGGCAAGACAGGGATTCCGATCCGCCGCCGGCGCTTTGCGCTTGAAACTTTGGTATATCCGAAATCAGCATGGTGCGGCCGGGATTGGGGCGCAGGATGGTCTGGGCTGATGCCGACCTCTTGCAGGTCAAGTCCAGAAATGTCCACCGTCGGTATCAATGGCTGAACACCCGAATCACGCCAATGTCGAACTTAAACTTTGCGTATGGTCGAGTGGTAATATCGCCTGTCAGCCCGCATCCCGCTGGCACAGCGATCCGCCCGTGCGATACCTCGCAATCGGGATTGCGGGTCAGGATGTTGGCGACGTTCAATGTGTTGGTCAGACCATCAGGTTTGCGATGTGCAGGCAGCTCTGTCGCGACGCGCCTCTGTGCTGGTGCCGATGTTCAGGAATCGCGGACAGTCTTGCGGGATGCATCGCAGCGCAGGCCATGGCCATCGGGGGCGTTTTGTTGTCGCGTTCAGGCGGCGGCGTTCCCTTCTAAAGGCGATATTGGACGGTGCCGGATGGCCCAGCACAAGCGCCGCCGTGCACACGCTCTAGTTTGCCCGCGTCCGGCCAGCCTCAGACAAATCGCGGCGGATGGTTTGCAAGGTGACGCCCAGATGCTCGCCAGATGTTCCAGACTGTCACTTTGCCATCGCGGCGCCGAATATCAAGAATCTCTGGAAAGCGTATTGTCTGCGACATCGTGTCAAACCCACCCTTTTGACCGGCACCGCGGCTGCGGAATTCGGCCTGCGTGCTGGCCCTACATTGTCCCAGTACATTTGTTTGACTGTCAGGTTGACGCCAGAGGTCATCACATCACAGCATTTTGCGTTTTTCAACGGGAAAACCAGCGCAAAAATACTAAAAACGAACATTTACGAAACTAGTTCTTTTCTTTAAGGAAAAGATTTGCAACATTAACCCTAGGGTTTGGGAGGATCCAACATGATCGCTGCAACAACAAAGTCTGTGACGCTTTTGGTCATTGGCGCGGCATTAAGCTGCGGCAATTGCGCGCGATGCTGGTTGGGCGGGGCTGAACCGTGACTCTCGCCCGAGATGAATGATTTGGCCTCGCCCATCTTCTGGCCTCGACAAGCTTGTTCCATGGCGGTTTACGCTATCTCTGGAATATTTCGAATTCCGCCTTGTCCCGCGAGCGCTGATCGGAGCAGTAAAAACCCTGCTGCGGGCTATCGCATATCAGTGCCGATGCGCTTTGTGCTGCCGCTAACCACCGATATGCGGTTTGAAGGCGACAACGCCGACGTCCAAGCTGCTGTCCTTGGTGATGCCGTGGATGAAGGGGGCGCCGCCCCGCTTTGCTTGATCCGTCTTGGCCTATTCATTGTACGACACCCTTGGGTGGCCGCCAGATTTGCCGTCGAACGCAGCACGTTGACCTGACCAAGCGACCAGAGGGCGGCGCCCGCTGAATGACAAGTTCCGCAAAGGCCATATGATACAGCGATTGCTGGATCGAGGATTTCGCGGCCTTGTCGCCCTGAAACGCCCGCGACGCCGCGCTGCGCGGGGCCACGGTTTGACCTCGCACAAAGGTCGTGTCTGCCGATGCCGGTCGGGACCGGCATTGGAACTGAGACCGCTGCAGGATAGTGATACAGGTGCCACGGCGCACTATTCGCGCCCCGTATGGTCGTGAACGCTGGCGCTCCTTGGGTTGGTGACATTCTGGCGCCAGCAGAATCCGGGTTCCCAACAGCCAAGACGGCGTGCGTCTTGTGCGCGGCCAGCCACAATCGTGACCGCGGCCGCCTGTTTGACCACGACAAATGCTATTTCTTTCAAGCCTGACGCGCATCATGTTGGCGATCCCGTATGAAATACCGACTTTACCCATGATTGGCACCCCGTCAGGACACACCCGACCGTCGTCAAACCGGGTCTGCACCCCAGAAGAGCAGCAGTACATGATCGAAATTTGGTTAAATGGTTTATCTGAAAGAGCCGATCAGCACGGACGACGTCGTCCTGGACGCTATTCCGCCGTGCGCCCGCTGTAATTGACGGACGACGGCAAAGCGCTGCCCGGCCGGCCACGCGGGATTATACGCTAAAGCTGGATGACCAGCGCCGGTGCCCCTTGCCCTGAACATCTTTGGCGGCAAAATCACGACCCTAGTCGCCGGCTGGCCGAAAGCGCGCTGGACAAAATCGTCAGGCGGCAGAGTCCAAGCGCGGCCCTTGGCCGCTGGCCGTGGCGGATGCCCGGCGGTGATTTCCCTGTTGGCAATGTGGCTAGCTGATCGCCGATCCTGATGCGAAGTATCGCATTCTGGATGAACTGGGGCGAAACCGTTTTTTGAATCCGCGCTTATGGTACGGATGCAAAAGGCAGATGCTGACGTGCCCGACCCTCGCACATCTGGGAAGAACTTCGCGGCACCTGACCGCGAACAGAGGTCGACTGGTCGCTGATGGAACATGAATTTCGCCCGCACAGCCGAGGAGTCCTGTGGCGCCGCAGCAAAGCTGGGCCTGCGCGCAGACCGACCGCCGACCCGCATTGGACGTCCCCCCTACATGGGCCGCGGCGCGCGCAAAGAAAAAGGACGAGCGCAATGACCCTGAGTTAGAGAGACGTCAGCTATGTCGTGGGGGCGCAGACGTTTTTATCCACCCCCAATCGCTGACCATTCAAAAAGGGGGCACGATGAACGTGCTTTTGGGGCCAAACATCGTCGGGCAGAAACGACATTTGATGCGGCCTGATGGCGGGTCTTGATGCGCCGACCAAGGGCCGCATTATTCTGGCAATGGCGACGAATGGTCACCGGCCAGCGCGTTGCAGGACCGCAAGTCGCGAATGGTTTTTAAAGCCAACAGTTCATCAACTACCCGGTCCATGACGGTCTACGACAAACATCGCGTCCGCCGAAATGAAGCTGATGGGTCTTGATAAGGCCGAAATGTACGACCGCCCGCGTGCGGCGAACGGCCTGAACTGATGCAGCTGACACCAATCGTTTGCAGCGCAAAGCCGCTGGAACTGTCGGGGCGGCCAACAGCAGCGTTGGCGCTGGCCGCGGGCGCTGGTCCAAGAACGCTTTTGGCCTTGTTTGTTGGAGAGCCGCTTGGCAAAACCTTGACTACAAACTGCGCGAAAGAACTGCGCGCCGAATATTCCGGCCGTATCTTTGCGGAATCGGGCTCGATTTCGTTTTACGCCACCCACAGAGCCGAAGAGGCCTGCCTGCTGGGCGGGCAAACTGCGCCACCGGCTTGTGGGAAGGCCTGGTTCCAAACGCATTCGGCCGCGACGGCAGAGGTGTAACCGCAAGCCCGGCGATTGCAGAACGGGACGGCCGCGCGTGTTCTCTGACCCGCCGATGAACTGTCTGAAGGTCGAAAGCGCGGCAATGCTGAGCATGCTTTGGCGCGGGGCGAAACATGCCCACCACCGCAGACGTGGTCGATGGCAACTAATACCGTCGCTTCCGTCCGCGAACCACCATGACGCTAGAAGCCAGTGCTGGCGCGATGGCCTGTTGGATAGACGCTGAGCGTGGTCGAGATTAACGGGATCAGAGACCTTTTGTGCACCTGACCCACGGCGATGCCCGCTGGGATTGGCCTGAATCCACGGGCAGTGCCGCGACCTGAAACCGGTAGGGCGTTTGCAGGTCTATCTGGACCCGTCGCGGATTTATCTGTTTTGCGCAGGACGGCACAACTTGCCGCGAACCTGCCCCTATGCGAGGCCGCGTAGCATGGCCCAAGATCACCCTAAGATAATCTGGCGCATTCCTATCTGCCTAACCGCACAGGAATCTGATTTGCGCGCTGAAAGGAATGAACCACGCTGGGTCGACGGCGAAGCCTTGCCACTGCTGGATCGTCCGGTTGCGGCAAGTACCCAACGCTAGCCTGAATATCATTTTCCGGCCTGCTGATGTCCGTCTACAGGGCCGCGTTTCCTGTTCGACGGCAAAAGACGTCACCACCGCACCTCCCGCCGATCGCAAATATCGGCGCAGGTGTTCCAGTTTCCCGTCGTCTACGACCACGATGTCCCGTGCGCGAAAACCTGGCCTTCCGCTGGAAGAAACCGCAAAAAATGGAGCACGGCAGAAGTTAAGCGACGCGTCAAAAGGTTGCCGGCCATGATCGACATGGAAGCAGCTGGATCCAAGGGCCGCGGGCTGACCGCTGACGCCAAGCAAAAGATTTCCTTGGGCGCGCGGCAATGGTGGCGCGAGGGACCGGAACGCGCTGCTGTTTGACGAGCCCGCTGGACGTTCAATCGACC
>Ga0163217_1094740_pt1 | contig 10868 bp, 13 predicted proteins | sample SynspAceP_FD_185933 | JGI IMG/M metagenome (GOLD analysis project Ga0163217, IMG submission 185933) | Saline lake microbial communities from Ace Lake in Antarctica - Synechococcus sp. Ace-P (PacBio error correction) | ecosystem: Environmental > Aquatic > Non-marine Saline and Alkaline > Saline ...
GGCTGGCGAGGCGTCAATTTAAGCTGAATTCAATTCTTCCGCTTTGAGCAACCAGTCCTCCCGCATAAGATTCGTAAAACCTCGGTGTGATCGAGAAGGAACAGGGCAATGGGTTCTACCCGTGTGTCACCCTCGAATCAGCCTTCCGGTCACCAGTCCTCTGCCTGTGGCCAGACCGGAAAGCTCACAAGTTCCGACTATCAAGGAAGCTGCCCTGGCTTGGCGACAAGGTGCGTGGTCGAGATCACCCCTATACCTCACGCCCGCGGCCAAAGGATTCAACCTACGCGCGAACTGCAAAGCGCGCGGCACCAACCGGCCCCCGCCCGGGCCGCGACTAACCCGACCCGGTGGCCACCAGGCGGACCGCTGAGTCAGCCGCCTTGCTGCGCTTGCGTTTTCAAGCTGTAGCGCTTGACAATCCGCGGCTCCTGCCCTGCTCGCGTTAATCTCGATGGAAAAGTGCAAGCTACGCGTCCCGAAGCACTTTTTCAGGCGGCTGCTTGGGGTCTAAACGGGCGTTCATGACAGGGCGGTGATCAGAACGTCCGAGGCGTTCGGCATGGTCGTCCCAGAGGCAGAACGATTCCCAGTCCACGAATTCCTTATACGGAACAAGGCAAAAAACTCCTCCTTGCGTAGCGCTGCTCTAGCGAATGCAGAGGGCCTTTTGGGGGCCCCCCCCTCCCCTATCCCCTGAGAGATCGCAATGCACCAAGGGAGAAAGACAAAGTGGCGTGAGAAAGACGCAATGGGTCCATGGCCTTAACACTCCGAATCGGTTTACCAACCTGCCGGCCAAGACAGAACCCTTCAGATGGTGTTATCGTGACAGCGAAACGTCGGCATTTGTTTTTGAAGAAGCGGCAATGGTAGATCAAGAGCCTGCAGCTGCAGAGCCTGCGGCCACAGAACGGGGGTAGCTGAGGAGCCTTTGAAGGCGGATCAGCTCACCAATCCTCGCCCTCGACGCCCAGACTGCCTAAGCAGGGGGCAGCGCCAGCGCTGACAGCACCGCTCCGCCTAATGCTGTAGATGGCCAGCCAGCAGCGGGCATTTGGGCCCGGATCAGGTTAGGGCTCGGCACCGACCCAAGCTGCGGGCAAAAGCGATCAGCCGGGATCGGCGGGAGGCGAACACGAAGGAAGCGTGGCGAGAATCGCCTCAACGTGCGCAGCGCTCCGACCTCCATGCGCAACGGCCCGGGGTGAATCGCCTGTACGAAATCGGCTGCGGTCACCAACCGTGGTCAAGGTTAGGCCACCACCCGCAGGCGCGGTGCGTCGAACCCCTCGCGGCACATATCCAAACACTCACGTCAGCCAAGTCAAGCTCGGCCACGGCTGGAAGGCCTTCCCCAAGGCGACGGCGCGCTTTCGGAATGCCTGGGATGGACCAGGAACACCCGATCCCCCTCCTCTTTCGAGCAGGGCCCGTGCGATCCTCACTGGCATGGTCAAATATCCCGGGCGATCATCGCAGGCCACACCGCTTCCCGCGACTGCGCCAGAAGCGCAACTTGGCCAGTCTTGCAAACGGGCCAACACCAGAACCCGCAAGGCTCATTGCTGAATGGGGTCGCCCAGCTGGATCGCCCGGCGCAGGTTCCGGTCGCCAGCTTTATCGCGCCCTTCCAGCGACAACCGCCCGAGCGCGTGGCCGATTCAACCCGGTTGGCGGCTGGTCGCGACCACAGACGTCCTGAAGCGGAATTCCAGGGGGCGCACATCCCGGCCGCGATCAGCTGCCGGGAGTCTCGACGGCTCAGATCCGCCGCGATCCGCTTCGACGCGCTCACGCGTCTCCCACATCAAAGAACGCGACGGCAGCGCAGAAGGCCCAGGTTGTCGGCCCGAACGGCGTGCCGCTTCAGGCCCCAGGCGCAACAAGCAAGGCCTGCTGAAGGCGCTCAAAGCATGCCCCAGGCGGTGGGACTCCGGTTTCGTCCGGATCCACCCCCAGGTGGTGCATCCTCAATCGCGCGATCGCGCAAAGCACTTTGGCAGACCCTCACGACCAGGCGCATATGCCTTTCTCGACCCTCCTCCAGCTGCCGGGCCGCTCCTGGTTAAGGTGAGTAACAGAACACCGCCCTTGGGGCAGCTTCGGCAGGCCTCCGCTATGCCAAGAGCGCCAGATCGATGCGAGCCAGCGGGCCGCCCGTATCGCCGACACTGATCGGCGATCGAACTGCGATGACAGACACTAGCAGATGGCTGAGCTTCCCTCTTAGCCTGCCAGTCGCTGAAAGCCTGAGCAGGGCCCGAGCGTTTTGCCCGCACGCCGGGGCCGCATGGATGGAGCACTAACGTGGCTGCCACGCCTTCCAGGCGCGGCCGCAGCAAGGGCAATCATCTGGCTCTGCCAACCTGGGCGCGGCTGGGCAGAGCCCGGTGCTACCGCTGGCGATGGCCCGGCGCCAGTCAAAGGAAGGGAAAGCGCAAGCCACGGACCCGGGACCGTCATTGTGCGGCCGAATCAATGGCGCTGCTCAACAGATTGGGGTGGGGGGAAGGGATGAATGAGTGTTTCTCGTCAAGGCGGCGGTTGCCGGGGGTTTTCCTTTAACTTCCGGCATGCGCCCAGGGTTCAGCCTTTCCACACGCCGGGGATGCGCGTCCACATCTCTGCCAGCCGTTGTCTGCGCCTGGAATGTGACCTCGATCCGCTCATCCTGCGGGCACGGCTGTTGCGCAGCGTCGGTCAGCTGGCCCGGCCCGATGCCTTAACGAAACAGGAGCTGCTTCCCCGCTGCTTTGAATTTCCAGCCCATGACTGATTCCCTAGCGAAAGGCGTTGTGCGCCGCAGCGTGCTTCCGGCAAGACTGGCATGGACGGGTGGTTGGCAGGAGGCCCTGCGGCGGGCTATCGGGTGAAGGCGCTGCTGCGGGCCCCCAGCTCCGCCGTGCCCGAAGCCTGCAAGGGCGGCGGAAACTGATTCGCTCGAACTACAGCGATGGCCCCGCCCTTGAGAAGGCCCTGCAGGGCGTGGAGGCCCCCTGTGATCGCCACCGGGCACGCGCCAGATCGATCGATACCTGACCGGCCCCACTGAAGGGTGGATGCCCTGCCCTATCGCGTTTTCCAGAATCGCCGCCCGCCACGCCAAGTGGGGTGTAAGCGGGGCGGTGCTGGTGAGCTCCTCTGCAGCGGCCGCCTCTCCCAACCCCTCAACCTGTTTCGGATTTTTTGATCCTGATCTGGGAAGCGGCTGGGCGAACGCTGGCTGCAGGAAAGCGGCTGGACTGGACCGTGGTGCGCCCCCGGCGGACTCAAGGATCTGAGGAGCAAGCTCGAGAAAAGCGAAGGCCTGGCGTTTTCAGCGCCCCGACCAGCAGGAGAGCAACAGCATTCCGCGCCGCCTGGTGGCCCGGGTCCTGCCTGGATGCCCATGGAGCAACCCGCCGCCAAATCGGCGGATCATCGAGTGGACCGCAGCCCGGAAGGCTCGAGCCAAAATACAACTGTCTGAAGTGGTTGCAGCTACGAGCAACGCCCGCCCGTGCCTGAGCGTCTGCTGGTCCACCCTTCGATCCCGCGGCGCCCTGGTGGGGCGATCTCACAGCCTGCGCGATACGTCCGAGTCCCGCCACCATTCCCGATCGATCGAGGGATGCCCCTACCCGAATCGCGATCGCACGGGAGCAGCTGCTGGCCCTGCATAACCGCACGGCCGCCGCTGAGCCCCTGGGCTGGTGGTGCTGCCCTTGCATGGGCTGGGAAGGATCGAGCAGGCCACCGGGGTGCGCCGCTGGCCTGGCCGCTGCAACAGCTGGCTTGCGGTGCCTGCGGCTGAAATCTGCGCGGGGGCTGGCGCCGGCCGGGCCCTGCCCGAGCCCATACGCCGCCCACTGCAACAGCGACCTGCAGCCTGCCCCTGGCGCTCGCCCCGGCAGCTGGCGGGCGAGCGGCCCCTGTTCGGGTGGGTTTTTTCCTGGGGGCCGGCACGTCTTGCTCACGCTGTTTCTGGGTGCCTCCAACGCCAGCAGAGCGGCCTGGATGGGTTTGGTTGGTGATTCAGCAGCGCCGCTCGATCTTGGCGGCTGCTCTCGCATCGATCGGCCCGCCGCGCAAGATCGCGGCTCTACGAAAACGCTGGCTGGTGCGGGCCTGCGCCGCCAGACCCTGGCGGATCCCCATGGCACGAGCCCCCGCGAGCCGGCGGGGTTTGGCCCGACGTGGGCAGCATCCGAGACTTCGATCGGCCCTGATACCGCAAGGGGTAATACGATGTACAAGCGAGAATAAGCGGGCCGCAGCTGGGGCTTATCCGCACTCAAGCCCTGTAGGGCCTACTACGCACCGCCAGTCACCGACTGCTTGAGCTGCTGGAGTTGGGCACAGCCGGTGGCCCGCCCTCCGACGGAAGCACAAAGAACAGGCACAGGCTCCCCTGCCGCCAACTTTTTCACCTTGTTTTTTGGGTCGTTTTCAAGGCCCCCCATTTTTTGGGAAAAAAAAAAGGGGGGGACGATCCCTGGGTGCCGCCGCCCTCGGCGGTGGCGATTGGCCCAGGCACAGCCCCCTCCTGGGGGCCTGCAAGGTCGTGCTCCACGGCGGCGGGGCGGCCACAAGCGGTTCCATGCTGGCAGGCGGCAGCCTGGTCCGGAAATCAGCTCCACAGCTGCGGGTGAGTTCGAAGCAGGCAGGTAGCTGGCAGTAGCAGCGGTTGAAAGGCAGCAGGCCACAAACAGTGCGCCTGAGGATCCACTCCTCGATCGGGTTGCGCCCACCGTGCTGCTCTCTGCATACGATCCGCTCGATTCTGCCTTCGGACGTCACGCCCCCGAGTACCAGATTCCCCCTCGGCCAGATTATATGTGTATCGGCCCCGCGGCACAGATGTCTCTGTCTAGGGCCAGTCGCCTTGCTGCGTCAGCACACCCCGCCGGCCGGGCTGGGTCCTCCATAGGAGAATCGGCGCAGCTTCGCCGCACCAGCTGCATTCAGCCGCGAGCGAGCTCGCTGCCAGCTCCGAGCACGGGATCCACGCAGAGCGGATTCGATGGCCATGCGCAGAGCAACAGGTGATGGCCAACGCTTCAGGCAGTTCAAGGTTGCAATGTCAGTAAGTGGATGTTGAGCTGGTAGCGATCAGGCTCTCTCTCTTATCTATCTGTGTGTCTATGTGTCTCTGTCTTGAGGCTTCATAGACAGCTATGTCTGTCTGTCTCTCTATGTCTAGTGGGACGACGGCCAGCACGTCGCTGAGGCTGGGATCGGCCTTGATCCTCGGCCCGGTGCGGTCGCAGACCGACGCTCCGATCAGGCGCGGGATATCGAGGAGGAACGCGCTCGTCGAGGAACAGGGCGACAGCCCTGCTCGTTGGCGCGCATTCATCCACCGGCCGGCAATGGTGCGCCCGCTGCGGGCCTGAGGCCCGTAGGCCAGGCCCATGCAAGGGTATTTGCCTCTGGTCGGGTGCCTTGAAGCTGAAGCTGCCCACGGCGGTGAGGAATCGAGGCGGCGCCAGGGGGTGGGCAAGGCGCTCCGGGCCAGCTGAGGCCAAATAGAGCAACGGCAAATTTCAATATCCGGGCGCCGAGCTGGCGAGCCACCGAGGCATCGGTCGAGCTATCCACCATCGAGCGTGGCATGATGCTCTGGGATCGGATGACGAGTCTTGATGGCGTCGTAATGCGAGGCAAACAGATAGTGGGCCTCGATCAAACCTCCAGGCCCTGTGTCACATCAAACGTGGCCGAATCGGGACGGTGATCTTTGCCCGGCCCATGCCTCCAGTTGGATGGCTGGTGAGCCATCGGCGACCGTCGCCTTGGCCAGATGCGGCGCGGGCCAATCACGAAAGCGCCTCCGGAGGCCGGTGACGCTGGAAATGGCCGCCAGGCCCGGGGTGGGAATGCCCGTGGAGAGGGCGGCGCTATCGCGCCAGCGGGTGCCCTGCAGCCACTGGAAGAAAGTGCCGGAATGCTCGGAATCGGCGGGCAACAGGCCGGCTGGCCGCTGCGATCCTCTTCAAACTATCGAGGCAAGCACGCGCGCTCCCAGCGGGCGATCAGGGTTTTTCCTTGTTTGGCCAGGGCCAGGTCTTGCGCGGCTGCGCGACGCCGGCCAGGGTGGTGCAGCAGGCCAGCGCAACCGCACATCCCGGTCCCACAGCTCGGCGCTGCTCCAGGCGGATGCAGCCGACAGAGGCCCTTCGCTGCCGCGTAGCAGAAGGAACGGCGGGCGGGCCGAGCGGAGGGCCTCCAGGGGCATCAAGCCTGCTTTGGAGCTCGAGCAGCCAGTCGGGATCGGCCAGGGCCACCACCCTCGGGGGAGTGGCTGGCCGATCTGCTCGCTGAGCCAGGGCCAGGTTTGCCCGGCCGCCGTCAGGGCAACAACGCCGACACGCGATCCGGGAACTCCTCGGCAATTGCAGGGTCTGGGTGCCGATCGAGCCGGTGGAGGCCACAGCACACTGAGTACGCTTTCATCAGGCCTGGCCCGCATCGCTGCTGGCTGCCAGTTCCCTCCCAATCGATCCCATCGATCTGCCAGCGGGAACCGCGTGGCAGGCAGGGGCGTACGTGCACACTGGAGCGCCAGCGAAATGGTTTTCAACCTCTGGCGCGCCGCGATGCCTGGCTCAAGCAGTTGGAATTTCATCGAGCGGGCACGGCTGGAAGCGCGAGCTCTTGGTGAATGCCTTTGAGGGGGGTGAGTGACAATCGAGCCTGAAGTGGAAGCCTTGCGGCCGTACTGGGCCTGACCAGGCCGCCAGCACGTGGCCCAGACCGCCGGCTGGAAGAGGCCTTCAGGCTCGAGGTGTGGGAGACGCAACAGAGGAATCCGCATCCGCCGATCGAAGCTTGATTGCGCGATCCAAGGCCCCACGCTGGATCCCACTCGGTTTGTTGCCATCGGGCGATCCGATCAGTTCGATCCCGCTGGCCCGCAGATCGATCGCGAATGGCAGTCGGCTCGGCCGTAGCGCTCCGCTTGGCGCGCAAGTGAGGCGTTCGCATGGATCAGGGTCTGGATCATCCGCCTGATCCGGGCCGGCCTTCAGCGCCCGATCAGGCTCAGGGGGCTGGCCTCCTGCCTTCCAAGGCCAAGCACACCGCTGAGTTCCTGCAAGCAACTGCCCAGCGCCCGTGGCAGATCCTCGGTCTTCGTCAATGGCGTTGGTCTCCCCGCTCCAGCCTGCGCGCGAGGGGCTTCGCCGAGCGGGCGGCCAGAATCGAACGCACGCGGGCCAGGGCCGCTGAGAGTGTGTTGAGGTGTTTCGTCCAATATTGCAGGCCGCAACGAAGGCAGCGCAGAACCAAGCGACTGATCGCTGTCCTAGGATAGCAGACTTGCTATCTTGCCCTGCTATGTGCGCGCGCCTTGCTGCAGGTCATGAGCAGGCATGAACATCCATCGAGTGTCTATGAGAGCGATGCAATCTGGGTTTCAGGCAAAGAGCTTAAGTGGTTGAGGCCCTCGCCGGGGCGGCGGCGGCGAGCGCTTCAAGTGGTGGAAGTCAAGGGCTTGCCGTAGTGGCTGGAGCAACGAAAGAAGCGCAGGGGTCATGCTGATACCCCACTGCGAGCAGTGATCGATTGTGGTGAAGTTACCGAGTGATTTAGACCATCTTTTCGCCGTCCAACCATTCACCATGCCGTTTGTGCAGACCAGTAATGGGCCCAGCGGCTTCACCGTTAGCTTTGCTTCTGACTGCGCTTATTTTCATTCTCATGGTGGGGAAAAGATCAGGTTTGAACCTCCCAGGTGAATGTCGATGGGGTGGCCCAGTTTCCTGACGCACCATCGCCGGGCATTCGATGTGCGCAACCCGCGCGACCGGGCCCCCAGGGGGGGAAAACTGGCTGCTCCAGGTTTTGACAATGAACCTTTCCAAAGGGCGAAATCGAAAAGGATGCCGCTTCCGCGATCGATCTTCTTTCTGTTGTTGAGGCCGACCTCGCTGGACACCCTGTGCTGCTCGCTGAGGCCTGCCGGCCACTCACTTGCCCGTATAGGCTGGCCGAGCACAGCAAAATAAACATCGCCAGCGCGAAATAGGCGCGCCAGAGGCTTCCGAGTTTCGCCGATCATGGCGGGGGGCGGAATGCCCTAAGGCATTGGGTGGCGCGGGGAATCTTGTCAGGCGGAGGATGTTCAGGCAAGCCATGTCCAATCCACGGAAGTGCCAGGATGTTGCGCTCACTCGCTACCGCTTGCATCGACGAACCCTATTGGGCAGCACCGCTTCAGGATTTTGTCCGTCATATACGGTGATGTTCCTTGAACAAGGTGACCCGGTAACCGCAGATCAAGATAACGGCGCAGGCACAATGTTAACTGCGGGCATGGCCCAGGTGAACCAGAGGTCGTAGACCGTGACACCACAAACAATAAAATGGAAACCTCACCCGACACTCGCGAGCTGAAAACGCTCGTGCGACCCGTGAGGGTGTTGGTGAACTGCAGGGATCAAGGCTGGCCCGCGCTCAGGTTGAAAAACGAACCGGTAAGGGTTCAGCGGCGCGGGGCGGCTGCATTGAGCGATGCACCAGAGACCTTTCACCGAATGGGGCACAATCGACACGTTCTGAGCCGGGCGTGCCACCTGATAACGTGCAGAGGCCTGGATTCCGAAATCCTGAATCCTTGCGCGAGAGAGCAGAAGGATCCTTGACCACGCTGCCTGGGTGATGGTGAGACGTGACCCGAAGCGAGCGTGGCGGGGCCCCCAAAGGCATACTAGGGCCTGTCAGCGAGATCGCAGACGAAAGCTGTGCTTGCACAGAACCGAGCGCGAGTGCGACACCGTGTGGTAAAGAGTTTGAGCATGTTTGAAAGTACGTTGAGTTGATGAATGGTAAGCTGAAGGAATTGGCCTTAACGCGCACGTTGTTTGCTGGCCGCCAACCGAGCCAACCCGGCCGCCCGCGTCGAAAGCAGCCAGCTGCGGCGCAGATTCCAGGCCAACTGCATAGACCCACGGAAGATAATCGCACAGGTGGAAAGGAGGTGAACTGGAGGCGCAACGGCTTGCGGGAGGAGCAAGGAACGGCAAGCGGCTCGGTGGCCAAAACAGGGTGCGCTGCGTGCCGGCAGATTGCTGGCAATTCGGCAGCAAGTCGCACAGCAACCTCATCCGGGTGAGGGTGGTTTCGGGATGGAAATCGTGATGCTGCGGCGAATCGCGAGAGAAAAGACACGGTCAGAGTTGAGGCAAGATAACGCTCCACTCTTCGCCGGTGAACCTTGTTACGAAGAGAATGTACTCGCGTGTATTCGAAGTATACGAGGGTAGAGTGCGCCCTCATAGGTATGATCTCCATACATTGCTTTGCCGACCGCTATAAACGTGACTCCGCTTGCCGACTGGACGTGCACAGACGCCTGGCTGGATCGAGCTCGAAGACCGCCCTGGAACTGAAGAGGGTGTTTGAGCGGCAGGAGGGTTGAAAAGCGCAGAGCGGTGACACCCATCACCATTCACACGCACCAAATTTGACGCTGCCCCCTGGAAACGCTCTCACCGGCAAGGAGTTTGAACAGAAAATGCCGTGGCCGTGGCAGCGCCCAGAGAAACATGAAACGCATGAAACCTTTGTCTAATTCTAGAAATGCCTGCCAACTTAACTTCCAGATGTGAAGAGGAAGGGAACAGGTCGCAACCAGATTGGAAACTGTCTACCAAGAACCTGGAAGGCAGGGCCAGAAAGGGCGTGGTTCAAGAACGACAATCGTCAGCCTCCCTAGTAGCGCGTTCGCAGGATTGGTCGTGCAGAGCCCCTCGATGTAGCTGGTGTGTTGCCGAGAAAGTACCGGTGGCGTAAGAGGGAAAAACCGTGGAGCGAGCAGGGTGCTTTGATCGAACGTACGGGAAATGCCCTGCTCCGATGCGAAGCCAAAACCCACTCGTAGCCGATCGAGAACGCGTGGCTACCCAGGTGAAGCTGAGGCCGCCGATGGTCCCCAGAAGACAATCGTGCCCTTCTGAAAGTTGAGGGCTGTGGACGTTGTTGCCACTCCAGGGAGCTTGGTGGATCCAAGGTGCGCATGCGGCCAAAGCCGTAAAAATCGGAAGCCGATGCGCTGCGGTGGCACCAAACAGGATCGGGTTTCTGGCAGCGGCTGATCGGACACGGCCCTGGGAAAGCACCAGGTAAAAGTTGCGGCCCAGATCCGTGGTGATCTATCAAGGCTGAATGATGTGTTTTCACACCCGCTGCCTGAGAGCAATCCCCCTGTGTGTATGTGTGTGTAGGTATGAAGGCGTGCGGAAGCCGAGGCTGCTGCCGCGAAGCGTGGCCTGATTTCCCCGAATTCGCGCTGGTGAGTGCTGCTGAATCCGTGTATGGAAGCCCAGGCTTGGCGTAACTCACCTTTGAAGGGCGTGAGTCGAGGTAGGCTTCGCTGTCGGCGCAGTCGATCCAATCTCCTAAGGAACGCCGGCAGGCGCGGGTCCGCTCTGGAAGTGAGTGTGGTGATAATGTTGAATTCCCTGGTCTCTGGGCCCCCCCCCCCCCAAAAAAAACCCCCGGTTTTTGGGACAACGTTCAAGCCCGTCGGGGAGGGGTCCGCCGTTGACGGTGATGCCCCGGAGCCAGGCTCTCTGTATCTCTTGATGGCCAGAGCGGGAGCTGGCTGCTCGGGAAAGGTAAGGCGGTCCGGCCTGACCTCGCCTCTGGCCAGTGCAGCAGAAGGCGAAACACCTTCCATCCTCAGGAAGCCAGAAACCAGCGCAGGCTGTTGTCCCTGGCCAGCATCTGGCCACATTCATTTGAAACGTCCTGGCTGGCGGGTTGCGGCCGGAGACAATCACGGCCAGGCGGTTTTGTCTTGCGAGGGAACCAGCTCCAGGCCCAGGGAGCCGCTCCGGCGTGGGCACGATTGGGCGGGGGCGGCGTGGGCTGAAAGGTTTGTC
>Ga0163217_1073823_pt1 | contig 10867 bp, 12 predicted proteins | sample SynspAceP_FD_185933 | JGI IMG/M metagenome (GOLD analysis project Ga0163217, IMG submission 185933) | Saline lake microbial communities from Ace Lake in Antarctica - Synechococcus sp. Ace-P (PacBio error correction) | ecosystem: Environmental > Aquatic > Non-marine Saline and Alkaline > Saline ...
AGCCTTTTTATTTTCCTGCACGTTTGGCCCCTGACCTTTCACCACTTGTCTCCCTGCAGTGTCCCCCTTTCCTCTTTCCCTTTTTTCCCCTCGCACTCGCCCCGCCGTGGCTCCCGTTCTTTCTGGCGTCTTCGTCAAGGCCCACTCCCGTCCCCCCGTTTTTTCCTTGTAATCGCTGGCTCCCCCCGTCGCTTACCCTTTTCCTCTTACCTTCCGTCCCTTCTCTTTCCATTTCCATTTCGCCCCCTTCCTTTTCTGGCCGTGGCCCGTTTTTATTGCTCCCTTTTCCTGGCTTTATAGTCCCACTCTTTTACGCTCCGGTTAATCCCGCCACTTTCTCCTTTGTTCGCTCCCCCTCACTCGTGCCGAGTTCCGGTTCCCTCCTCTTTCTCTTTTGCTTCTTTCCTTTCACATTCGGCTTTTCCTTTTGCCGCTTCTCTCAACCCGTTCTTACTTGGATGCGAAAGGATCTATTGCGTTCAAGCCCGTGATGTTTCTCATCAGTTTAGCGTTCCCGTTGCTTCTCCGATCCACTTTGCTGGCTGCCTCCCCATCCGTCTCCGCTTTCCTGCGCCCTTCCCCTGGCAAGCTCCACTTTTGCCGTTGGTCCGCGGCTAAGCCTCTGGTAGTCCGGTTTTTTGCCTTCCTGAGCCTCGCCTCGCTATTTCCTCACTGTCGCCAGCACCTTTTTCGGTTCGCATCTTTTCTTCTTCTGCTTTCTCGCCGCCCGCTCTTTTCCTTCCTCCTGCACTGTATTCTGCCTGCTTCCGCTGTGCCCCTCTTTGCACCTGACTTTCCACGCTTTCTGATTGTTTGCCTCCACTCACAATGCTTCGCCTTTCTTTTTCCGTTTTCCTCAGGCGTTGTTTGCGCAGCCTTTACCCTTCGCTCACGTGGCGCCTTTGGGACAGTTTTCTTTGGGAGGCTTCCTCTTCACTTCATTGGCGCTTGCGCTCGGGTTCCTCTCTACCTCTGCCTTCCCCTCAATCACTCCCACTGCTCTGTGCTCGTTTCCCACATCGCTCTGACTTCTCTCTGTGCGGTCAGCTTTTTCTTCCTCTGCTCTTCTCTCTCTAGCTCTCTGAGCAGTCCGGCTCCTTGATCAGCTCCCTCCCCTTCACCACCGTACTCGCGGCCCCTTGTTCGCGCTTCCTGTCACTCCCCGCCCATGCTGTTCATCCGCTTACTGCTGCGTGGCTGTGGCTTTAAATCTCTTTCTTCGCTCCCTCCAATTGACTCGCGTCATCCCTCCGTAGCCTCCCCCATGTGCTTCATTTCTCGCGCCTCCTCATCTGTACCGGCCGGCTCGCTCTACTCCTCGGCCCTCTTCGATTTAACTCCCTCGGTCTCCCCCCACTCCCACTCCTCTGGACTCACTCTCTCCCTAACCTCCGCATTTGCTCTTTTCTCTCCTTTAATTCGTTGAGGCCCCTCATTTTATAGTACTTTCCTTTCTTTTTTTGTTATTCCTTCTCCTTCTTTTCTCAGTGTTTCTGCCTCTGTTTTTTGCTTTAACTTCCAACGTCTTCTCCGAATGCTCTCCGATTGGCCCTCGCTTTTTCCGCAGAGACCCACGTGTTCCGGTTATTGCATTACATTTCGCTCCACTCTTCACCCGTCCTCTTTTCGTTCTCCTAGGGATTCTTGTTCGTAACATTTGTTATTGGCCGGTTTTTTCTACTCCTCCGTTTATTCATTTTCCAACACTCACGTCCTCTCCATTTTTCCGTCAGCGCTTTTTTTCTTGCTCACCCGCTCTTTCCCTTTTCTCGTGCCCGCCCGGATTCCAGGTTCTTCCTATCTAGGCTCTTGGGCCGCGGTTTCCTACCCCTTTTTTTCGCCCGGCTTTCCTTCTTCTTATTCTTCGCTTCTCCTTCTACCACGCGTTTTCTTTCGTTGCCCCGTCGCTCCCTGTTTGCTTTTGTATCCCTGCGGTGGCGTCTCCTTCCGAATTCTCTCCCCCCCCCGGCGCGGCGGACGCGCGGCTTTAATTGCGACTCCCTCTTTACTCACATCCACCTTGAGCCATCCTTTTTCCCCTCCCTCACCCGCTTTGCAGACACTTCTGCCCGCTCACAATTCACTCTCATGCATCTTCTACCCCAGTTTTCCGCCCGCTCCATTCCTCGCTTATCTCTTCCGCCCTGCCGCCTTCTTTCCACGCGACAGTGCCTCTCTTTGCGCCTTCCCACTGGGCTCTTACGGCCACATTTCTTGCGTGCCGTTCGTTTTTGCACTGTCCTCCCCTGGTTCGTTCGTCCTACCACTCTCCGGCCCACCCCTACCTCACCAGCACCCTCTTGGCCGACACTCGGAATTGGTGAAAGATAGGCGCGACTCTCCTTCCCTCCTTCCCTTGGTCATCTTTTCTGAACCTTCTCTTTTGCCCCCTCGGTCTATCCTCTCTCTCGACTTGAGTCCTCCCCACCACCGCGCCTCCCCCTTGCGCCACGAACTCTCGCACTTCTCCCACATCCGTCACCTTTTTCTCTCATAAACTCGGGCCCTCCCTTACATCCTGCGCCGCAAAGCGCCCTTCGCTTTTGTCTGTCGCCTGCTGCTCGCGCACTGCTGTTTGCTCTTGTTGCGCCTCATTTGCGTAAGCCTCGCCGAGCCCGAGTCTAGCGCCGCGCGTGCCTTCCCTTGCGGCAGTCTCCCTCGCAGCCTCCGCCAGTTTCTGTCTACTTCTGGATTACCGGCTTCGGCAACTCACGGCTTCGCGCTACACTTCACCGCTTCCATCCCCACCCGCCCCCGCACGCCGTCATCTTTATTCACCGGCATGGCTGCTGGGCCTCTTGCCCCCCCCCCCCCCACCGGGCCGCCTCCTTGGTGCCTCTGCTTCCTTGGGTGCACGTGCTTTGCTAAGCTTATCCCTTGGACCGGCCTTTCCGCTCTCTTCAACGAGCTCGTCAGACTTCACGCCTCTTGCCTCCGCGCGCCTTCGCTCTCTTTTTTGCCGGTCCAGATCCCTTTTTCTTCTTGGATTAGGTGGAACGTCTCTTTTCGCGTCCCCCCTCGCTCATTCCCCATTTGCTTTGACCGCGGGCATTTCTACCCCTCCACTACCCCTTTCGCCGCTTGACCTCGCGCGACGGTCTTCGCCCACAACTCTCCCCCTTCCCCTCCCTTCGCCCTGCTTGACTTTTGCGGCACCCCTAATCTAACGCTGGCATCATTCCACGGCTTGGGTCCCACTCGTACCGCCGAAGCTGCCGCCCTATTTCCTGTCTTCTTCCCGCTCTGTCTGCTCTTGCCACCGCCGCAGCCGCCTTACCCTTCCCCCGTTTTCTGCGCAGTCCGCCGCTCGGCTTCTTGGCTATCCTGCCGTCCCCCCCTTGACTCCCTAGTGCTCTCGCTGCCCCCTCCCCTGGAGCACTTCGAGGACGTTCTCCCGGCCCGCGGCGCCTTCCCTTGCAACTCCTCCCCGCCCTTGTGCTCGTCTCACTCCCCTGGTAACTACCCTCTAGCCAGCCCCGCGTTTTTTCTGCACTCCCTTCTCCTCATCTCCCCTTCCTCCCTTGTTAGATGCAGCCTTTGGCCCCGTAACCGCTCGCTTGCACTGCACGGGACTCCCATTATTCCGATTACTGCCCTGAAACTCTGCCACGCTTTTGCACGGTTGGCTCGACCAGTCACACATTGCTTTTGCTTCCCTTCGTCCATCGTGTTGACGCTCTCCCCCTGCCAACTGGCTCAAACCTTCCCTGCTCCAAGGCGGCGTTTTGCGCCTGCCCTTGAACGCTCCTGGGCCGGGCCACTCTCACCTGCCATTTGGCGCGCCTGTTTGCGCCTTCTCTACTACCGTCCACCCTTGGGTCTGGGATTTGCTTCCTCTACTGCCGCCACTAACTTGCGGCAGGCGGGTCTCTTCGCGTCACCGTGCCATCCGGAACAGGGCACACTTCCTATAACATTTTAACGTCCAGCCCCTGCCCGCCACTCCCTCTTCCTTCCATTTGGTGTAACGTGCCATCTTTTCCCTTTTGGCTTTTCCGGTTTGTAAGCCGCCTCCCTGCCACTCCTCCGACTCCATTCTGCCCGTCTTTCCCTGCCGCTTATTTTGGGTCCTTTGACGCCGTTAACGTCCCTCTTTCTGCCCATTTCCATCTTCATTCTTCTATTCTTTTTTTTCCCCGGCCGTTTTAAGCATCCCCATCAGCTTCTACCCGCCCTCCGCTCTTTCGCCTCATCACGGGTCCCCATCTTCGCTCTACCTCACTCGCTGCGCTCTGGCGCGTGACTCACACTCCGCTTTTAGCTTCTCACTCCCGTCGGACCCTCCAATCGGGAAAAGACTGCCTTCCCAGCGTTTTTGCACGGCCAGCTATTTGCACTCCCCACGATTTTGGGCTTCCTTCCCCCTCCCCCCCACTCCCACCTCATTCCCCACAGACCGGGGCCACCACCCATCGCCTCGGTTTCAGTTTACCCCGCTTGCCTCCTGCTGCAGGAACAAGCGCATTTTGACTTGGACTCGGGCTCTAACGGCCTAACCTGTAATGCTTTGGCGTCATTCTCAAAAATTTGGCGTAATTTCCCGCGCAACCTCGACTGACTTCATGAAAAAGCCGCTGCAAGCTTGGATCTCTTGTCTAGACACGCTCCTCTTTTCTCCTCCAAATCTAATCCGGCTGAAACATTGGGAAAATGAATCCAACCCAAAGAATCGTATGGGCCGCTGACATCGCAGCTTAGATCGCACATTGGTAACATACCAAAGATGGCCAGCTCTTGACTCAAAAAGAGTATGTTTAGGAATATTAGTCAATGAGCTGAATGCTTTGATAATTTTTCTTTGAAGTCAAAACGACCGTGGTCTGAATCGAGGAAGCTCGGTTTTAAACATCGCAACAATATAAATGATGGTCCCATTGGATGGAAAGTGGATTATGACAGATCAGCTTTCATTAGACTGGCAAGAGGAAATAGCTGTCCACCTATCGCATGAGGAGAAAAATCTCGCTAAAAACATTCACGCAACAGAATTACAATATCATCAAAGCTCCACTTTATGGGCGTATCAAAGAACATGTTTCGATTGTAAATTTTCAATACACTGGCCCAAATCTGCCGAATGGAACCTCACTCATAGTGTCATTGGTTGCGATCGGGAATTTGAGGGCCATACTCTGATGAGAGTTTATCGGAAGCCCAAAGTTGGGCATTTATGCTTTCCGGGCGAGGACTTTACAACGGCTTGGATTATTTTTTTTTGCAGGTAAGGAAGATGGGCTCTGGCATAATGAGGCTCTCCTGGAGCGGAAGTACTGCCTTTCGAAGCCAATTAAAAATTATGAGCTTGAATCCATTCGCTGATTTGGAGAAAACTTCTCCTGAAAATGATCATTTATGCTTCCCGGGAATGCTTAAGTCATTCTCTTCAATGAAGTGGTGCAGGAGGATTATTTTATCATATTTGGTAGAAGCAGGCACAAGCTAAATTATAATATTGAAAAAAAAGCGAATCGAAAAGATATATACATCACATGATTAGCCATTCACAGGAGATACTGGGGAATTGCCAACTCGAGAAATTAGCTCTATATCTTATTGCCGTCGTCTGACTGAGGAGAGCAACCATTCCCGGATTAATAAAACAAATCAGTCCATAGAGCAGATTTATACAGAGGGATTTTGAGCAAGTTTGATTTCAACATTGGCAGTATCATATTCCTGTACGGCTATTATTTAACTTCCTGATTAATGGATGAAAACCAATCGAGGTTTTCGGTTCTGGTGACCAAACAGGTCCTATCACATGGCCTTGTTCAAAGCGAAAACCTGTTGGTACATTTTTGATCATCAAGCAATCCGGTTCTAGATTGGAAATCGAGGAAGGAATCAAGTCCTATTTAAATGCGAACGCGATCACAGGAATTTGGACATGAGGTTCCGAGGAGTTTACTGTGATGCTGATAGGATGAAAGAAGCAAATAAATTTTTCTCAACCTACTCAAGGAAGCAAAGAAGCCTACATCTACCTATCAACGAAAGTTAAAAACCCAGAAAGTCGATGAAAAATCTCTGGCAATCAAAATGCTCATTTTGCGCTGAGCAAGGTAAATCGACGGAAAGCAGTGAATGAATTGATCAAATATTCATAATCTTTAAAGATATAGACAGGTAAAACAACAGGGTTAACTATTTCTAGTGCATGTGCGAGGATAACTTGAAAGAAAAAAACACTTTTTTTGAAAGCGAACCTCAGACTTTCCCTATAAGTATAAGCTTTACTGATAATCCGTATTTTTCCTATTACAATAGATCAGCAATCCTAAAATAAATTGTGACCTCGGAGAAGGAATTCTAATGAGACAAGGAATTTCGCTTGGATTGACTGCGCCAGCATCGCTTGCGGAGGGCATTTGGAGATGAGGCAAGCATCGCTTATCTCTCTCCAACACAGAGAGAGATAAGCGATGCTTGCTCATCTCCAAATGCCTACGCAAGCGATAGCTGGCGAAGTCAATCCAAGGAAATTCTTGCTCATTAGGAATTCTTCTCCGAGGTCATTATATTTTAGGGAGTTGGTGAATCTCATTTGAATGAAAATACGGATTTAATAGTAAGATACTAACTTATAGGGAAATCTTGGGTTCGCTTTCATATATAGGTTTTGTTTTTTATCAAGTATCCTCTCACTGCAGCTAGAAATAGTTAACCCTGTTGTTTTACCTGTCTATATCTTTTAAAGATTATTGTAATATTTGATCAATTCATTCAGCGCTTTCGCGTCGATATACCCTTGCTCACCAGCAAATGATACATGATTGCAGAGATGTTTTATTCGACTTCTGGCGTTATTTAACTTTACGTGACTAGAGTAGAACTTAGCGATCTATTCTGCTTCCTGGAGTGAGGTTGGAGAAATTTTAATTTACTTGCTCATCTGAAATCCGATCACGTAAACTAATCGGGAAACCTCATTCCAAATTCGCTGTGAAATGGCGTTCGATTTAAATTATGGACTTGATTTCCTTCCTGTTTCCAAATTAGACCGGATTTTTGTTGATTGATCAAAAGATGTACCAACAGGTTTTTCGCTATTGGAACAAGGCCATGGTGATAAGGGACCATGTTTGTTCCAGACCAAAACCGTCGATTGGTTTATCCATTAATTCAGGAAGTAAATTCAGACCGGTACAGGAATATGATACTTGCAATGGTTTGAAATCAACTTGCTCAAATCCTTTAAAATCTGACCATGATAGTTTTTTTTATAATCCGAATGGCTTGCTCTCTTCAGTTCAGACTGAACGGGCATAGGAATCTGAAACGGCTAATTTCTTGCAGCTGGCAATTCCGATTTTCTCCTGTGATTGAGGCTATCATGTGGATTGATAGTGGTCCGGGTTCGATTCGCATTTTAATATCATATAAATTACGTCTTTGCTGCTTCTAAACATTAGATAATATCCTCCTGCACCATCATGAGAGAATGACTAAGCATTCGGTGAAGCATAAATGGACTCATTTCAAAGGAGAAGTTTTCTCCACAATTCAAGCGAATGGATACGCTCGGATAATATTATTTAATCTGGCTTCGAAAGCAAGTATTCGCTCAGGAGCCTCATTTATGCCAGAGCCATCTTCCTTACTGCAAAAAGATAATGCCAAGCCGTTGTAAAGTCCTCCGCCGAAAGCGATAAATGCCCAAGCTGGGTCGATTTAACCATTCAATCAGAGGAGCTGCAAATCCCGATTCGTCAAAGCATGACACGCATTTGAGGTGTAGGTTCATTTTCGCAGATTCGGCAGTTGTAATGAAAATTTTACAATCGAACATGTTCTTGATACCCATAAAGTGGAGCTTTGAAATTGGTGTAATTCCTGTGCGATGAAAGTTTTAGCGAGATTTTTCTCCTCATGACGATGGTTGACAGCTATTATCCTCTTGCAGTTAATGGAAAGTGATCTGCATAATCCATTTTCAGATCCATTGAATCGATTCATGATATTTGGTTGGCCGATGTTTACAAACCGACCTTCCTCGACTCAAAAACCACGGTTCGTTTTGAGGACATCAAAGAAAAAATTATCAAGCCATTCAGCTATTGACTAATTCGAACATACGCTTTTTTGGAGTCAAGAAGCTAGATACTATCTCATATATAGCTATATAGTAACAAAATTTGCGATCAAGCTGGGATTAGCGCATAAGATTCTTGGGTTTTTGTGGATTCATTTCCCAATGATTCATCCGTATAGATGGAGGAGAAAGAGTCACTTCAACATGATATCCAGGCTTGCAGCGAGTTCATTGAGTAGGAGTCCCGCTTTGAAATACTCAAATTAAATAATTATCCCAATCCATACTGGTAATTCCCGTTTTTGACCAGAAGTATTCAACGGCAAATTGGCTTTTTCCTGGAGAAGCAAAGCGTAAATTGAATTTGATCCAAACTCGTGGGATTTCAAGAATAGCTTCCTGCAAAAATTCTCGTGTAATTCATAATATAGATAGTATAGTCTCGAGGTGGTTATATAATCAAAATCTGTATTGATCCGCTCATAGTGCTTCAGGAGTTAGTAAAAGAGCTAGGAGTTTACCCTTATTATCGGATAGTGCGGGATTTTTCTTTAGAAGCTTTAATGGTTGATTTTGTCTAAATTTGCGTTTTGACAAAAAAATGAATAGAAGAAATTAATGAGGAAGATTTTTCATAAAGATTAGAAACTTTAAGTTCTTCAAATTACCCAAAAATAATCGTCAGGAATCTGGCAGAATTTGGATTCTGATTGATTGGCAGGTATTGCTTTACTACAACTGAAAGCAAAGGGGAAAAGATTCACTTACTACGACATTTAAGGATTTTAATTTTCTTGGCGCAGTTTGGCTAGACTTTAAATTTATACTGAAACGTTGTCCCTTTCATAATTCACTTTTTACTCGAATAGCTCGCGTGCTCAAGATTTTTTCTGAGGTAATTAGTAAGGCCAATCACAAGTACACAAGTTTTTACTTGTATAGCATGGCTCAACAGTCGCTCAAATTTCATTTGAGATCCGTCCCATATCTTTTCAATTTCAATTTCGCAAAACTCTTCCTTTTATGGAGTGGAATTTTCATTGATCATTTTCTGGCTTATAGCTTAAAATATATATATACGATAAGGTTAATCAGAATTTCTCTTGTTCGGATCCACTCACATCGTGCGAGTTTCAGGTTCATAATCTTTAATAATTTTGATTCCTTTCATTTCAATTCGAGCTTATACTTTTGCCAAAAGCTCTTCAATCTAACATGTTATTAATTGGATGAGAGGAGATATTGAGTTCAGAAACGTGTGCTTTCCTAATAGTTGAGTTACAGTTGATTTATACGATCACATTTCGCTGGATGACTTCAATCAAGTCCTCCGTTCTTGAGAACTTTTCCTTGGAAGCTCATTTTTGAAGTTGGTCAGCGGATAGCCCAAAATATGGTAGTCAAAGGGTTTTTTGCTTCATGAGCATAGCTTGCTATTCTATGTCGCAGAAAATTTTTAAGGTTAAGATCTTCTTCTTCTTTGGATTTAAATACGACAGATCTTTATTAATAATGAAATATGTCCTTCATCATGCTTTACATGTTTGACTCAATCCTTTGAATGATTTCCACTTTATTGATTAGTGTTTGCATCAAGATCAAATGATTTGAATTTATTTTTTAAGTTTTTCTAGAAAGATTTAGTATATAGCAACTCTTTCTCTTCGTTAAGCTGGCGAAATTTGGGGTTTATTTTGGGAGAATATATATATCAATTCAAATTTGGAGATGAGCTAGGGTTGACTTCTAAATTAATGACTTTCCCATCAATCAATAAAAATCGGATTGTGGCTCGTTCAAAATAGATGAACTTCTCTCCTGTGAGGTTCACGATTTTCTTTTAATTCGCTCATCCTCTACTCCCAGGCATATCTGAAGAGTCCCCGGTCTAATCTGAGTAAGCATCAAACTCCCTTTCACAAGTAAATAAGAGGCACCATTGTTTTGAGCGTCCTGTCAAGATGTTCCCAGCAGCCATGGCTGTTAATAAGATATAGATATACAGCGTGGGGATGTTTGGGATTTAATCTCTTTATAAATTAGCTCTAATCCGTTGATTTGCCTAACGGTAAGTTCCAACTAAGTAGACATCAAACTGTTTGCTTGATTTTCTCGGAGCGCTCCTCTTATGTTAGAGGCACTGCTCTGCTTCTATACTGGGTTCTTCGATATCTACTACAATAGGTCCTCAGAAAAAGATCAAAATCATTGGATCTCATCTACATACAAAATCCGAATTTTGCTATTCTTCATCAATTTTTAAGCTTGAGGCCCTATTTTATTAGATAAAATTTACTTTATTTTTTAGTTATTATTCTAATCTTTTTTCTCAAGTTTTAATGCGCTACTTGTTTTTGATTTAACTTCAAGTCTTTATAGAGATGATATACCGATATTTGCAAAATAGAAATTTTCAGAAGAGACTCAATGTTTAGGTATTGAATTAATTTCGCTCCATCTTAAACAGTCCTATTTCGTTCTAATAAGTTTTTCTTGTGTTATGAAGTATTCTTGTTTGGCCGGATATTTTTATTACTAACTTTACAGTTTCTATTAATTTTCAAAAATGACGTTCATAATAAACTTTTTCCGTAAGAGCCTTTATTGAACTTGGCTCATAGATTATTTCAAACTTTTCTCGTGGAAAAGAAAGGGCTTCAAGGCTTCTAAGATATAAGTAGGATATTGGAAGCGTTTCTAAACTTTTTTATTTAGAAGCGATTTCATTATTATTGATTTTGAGCTTTCATAAATTCATACAAGGTTTTTATTTAGTTAGAAAAAGTAGGCCAATATGTTGAATTTTGTATTAATGAGGTGGAGTCTTCAATTAAG
>Ga0163217_1052824_pt1 | contig 10866 bp, 7 predicted proteins | sample SynspAceP_FD_185933 | JGI IMG/M metagenome (GOLD analysis project Ga0163217, IMG submission 185933) | Saline lake microbial communities from Ace Lake in Antarctica - Synechococcus sp. Ace-P (PacBio error correction) | ecosystem: Environmental > Aquatic > Non-marine Saline and Alkaline > Saline ...
CTCTATTAAGTGCATTATAAATTGCAGCAACGGCAGCGTCACCGATCAGCCGCAATTATTATAGAAATTAAGATGGGCTTATATTTGAAAACACTTGCTCTTCAATCTAAGTCTGCACAACCAAATACGACTGCGGATTTAGTAAATATTTTATTTTTTTCATTTTAAATTTTTATTTAAAAATTATCATTTAAAAGCCTATGTTTAGACCCTAATAGGCATTTGCTTGCTTTTAGGGTAAAGCAGAAAAAATCAACTCTTGTGTTTAATATTGTTACCTCCAAATACATTCACTTCAAGGGTCCAACACCGGTTGTAATTAGTAAAGGTAAGAAGTTAGTTCCTGTCACATATAATTCAGCAGAACTGATTAAACCCGTTGAAAATTTTCTGGAGCAAAATTATATGAAAGGTAATATCTTTTAGTCTTACATACGAACCGTTTCATATTAAACTAGAGTCAAGGTTCACCGCTCCTTCCCGCTAGGATATCTAACGTCATTGTGGGGATTCTCGGAGTCATCTTCTTTCGAAATATTTCTTGAGGTATGGTTACCCGCAATTTCCTGTAATCCCACAGAAATAATATAACGCACAACATTCATGAATATCGTTACTTCTAATAGTACCTTGAAGAAGGCATCTCAATGTTTAGTCTTTTGATTAGGTGAAAACTATTTATTTCCTAACCAAATATAGTTTATGTCGAGGATTAGTGATTCTCCCAATACTCGTTTGATCTATTTCATTAAGTGACCGTCTTCATTAATATCTGCTTATCTTGAAGCTGTCCTTCGTTATCATCACCTAACGGATAATAATCCAACGGCTTCTGTACCCCAAAAAAGTCAAAAAGGTTCCCCTTCTCTCTAAATATGTTGGCGGAAAATGAAATACAATTATTTTGTCATGAAAATTATTTGGGTCTCTAAATTATTATCGCTTATCCTTCTCCTTCTTCCTGAAACTCTTTACTATAGTGATTTATTAGCAAACTCCAGTTTATATTCGAATTCCAACTAAAAGTAGAATTACTTTATAATATTCTGTCTCCTAAACCTAACTTTTAACCCTTTGTTTTCTTATATGAACCAGCATTGGACAGACTAATGGATGGAGAGTCCCTGAATGCGATTAAGGAATTGGAAAGTTTCTGAGTTAGATGTCCTGTTTTATATGTAATTAATCTATATTACCATGACATCACGGTTCAGTTAAATAAGTCCCGAAAATCAAGACCGAGCATTACTTTGAGTTGTCTCCTCCCACTTTAATATTTGGATTGCCCAATTGCATCTGGAGATAAGACTCTAGCGTACTTAATGGCATTCATTAAAGTTGGCTATTTGACTCCCTTCATGTATAGTTGATTGAAGCGGTGCATAATAGATTGTTGATCCAGTTATAACCATATTAACTAGTTCTTAAGCTTTATAGATTTGAAATGGCCTTTTACTATTTTCTATAAAGCTCTTTCCGAATAGTCAACCTATTACCGGCTGAAGGTGAGTTCCCCGAACTTTTCGTTTCTGCAAAGACCACTTGATCCCTCCGATTCTCAATAGTAAGAGAATAATCAACGATATTTCTTATTAATATTCATTAATTAGCTCTAATTACATATATAAGACCCGAGGCTAACGATTTCTTTCAATTCATACTTGTGAATTCCGGGGTAAGTCTCTAAACCATACTGTTTGACCCTAGATGCTCTGAAGGGAAGTTTAATAACTTTATTGTTACCTGTGTTAGCATTAAGATTGAGATGAATATCCATGCTCAACCAATTTAAGAATTATGTGTTCATTCTTCCTATACGTGTTTATATAGGCTAAGTAAGCTCAAGAAGTTTGATCATCATTACTGCGTATGTGTTATTATAATCAGCTGCTCCATTTTATTCCTTTGGCAATATAGGTAGTTTTCTTATATATAACGCTCTCTTCCTGCTATTTTTGATATTGACACCTGCCCTTAAATTTTAAGGTTATAATCATTCAAGTAATATTATACTTTGGGCAAAATATTTGCAAATATATTTTTGGTCGTGCATCTCATCCTTGTATTCGCGATATCTACCAAATGATCAATAAAAGAGAAACTCAGTAGGATTATTTAAGTACATAGTCTGTAAATCCTTCCAGGTGTCCGAGCTAGGATCGTTTTTAAAAGCTTTCCAAACACCGACGCACCATTTATTTGGCTCCTGATTCTCTTGATTGTTTCCTATCGTTTCAAGGATTGTGACTAGGTAATAGTTTGTTGGATAACTTGTCTATATCGAGTCAGAATACTCAGTGTCCAATTTTAGACTAAACAATATCCTCTTTCGAATTAAGTAAATTTACTTACTCCTTCAATTTGTCTGATAATTAACCTGAAATTGAATAACGAGTTTTCGTTCGCCATTTGATATCTCCTAGTTGAATACCTGATTCGTAATAGCAGTACGTAGAATATTATCTAACAATTGGTGGTTGGATAGACTTTGCAGGAATTGGCAAAGCGTGCAGTTGGGACTTATCATTTCAATTACGCAAGTACCAAATGTAGGCCGTCCATCATCCTGGAAAAATCAAAGGAAGATGCAGATGCCTGTCTCAAGAGTTTAAATTTATTTTAGCTTTTTGATTTGGTATGAACCTTTTTTAGTTGTGATAACAATTTACCCATTAACTATTCCTCTTGATTCATATATCGCAGTTGAAGCAGCATCTTTTATTGCAGATCGATTGATGCTATACTCATGTAGGTATTTCATAAAACTTAAGGGTTTGATGGCACTAATCACGAACATGACCCATACCTAGAAGTTACTAGCTTTCCACTCTGAAAGTAAACCGGATTTATCCATCCAATATTAAAAAAAAAACAATGCAAATGCTCTTATTTCCACTATAGATTGAACCCTCGTATCTAATGGTAGAACCCCTCCAGGTTTCACTTGACGTATTAACCACACTTACTCCGCAGCTCTTCCTGTGAAGTGCCACATACACGTTGGAATACGAGAGGTTGAAAATATGATTCACATACGCGGAGGCCACAGATCCGTCAATCGGAAGTCCGTTGGCTACCGTAACCAGTTACTACAACCTCATCAGAAGATTGGGCTCTTCGGCAAGTCACATTAACAACTGATTGGCCTGCTATCGCACTTCCTTTGAACTAAAGCCTATAATGAGTAGAGCAAGCCGTTTGAATCCGTTGTCATATTAATTTCATATTTGCGTCAAATCAGCCAGCAACTCCATTACTTGTGCCCTCTGAAACAATATAACCCTGCAACGGAGCACGTCTTCAGAGGTTACCGTTCCGGGCAACTTTATTTCTTGGGAACCACTCCCAAAGAGAATAACATAAAGCACATACCAGTGTTTTATTAAGCTTTTTCTTCTATAATGTTCTTTCATAAATTTTCATTTTTTTGGTTAATTTGAATTTTATCTTTAGTATTGTTATTGTTAAACAATATTACTAAGGTTATTAGCAATGCATCCTGTACATGCTGCACATAATATATAAATTTTTTTATTATTTTATAATTTGGACTCAAATTAACATGAATTTAAAACTATTGTTTAATTTTCTTATAAGACACAGCATAAAGCAATAATCAATCTTTGCAATTGTGAATTCACACGTGACACAAAAAGGAGATTTTGAATGATACTTTACTTAACCCTCTATATCCTACGACACACCATACACAATCTCCCTTGAAGGCATAATTTATATACCAAACGTAGACTAAAATCGATTTGAGTCTGATTTTGGATATATCAGCTCTCATGCTTTAAGCGATGCATCAAATTCAACTCAGCTCACCGACCAGAGGCGACATTACCATAAAGCATTGAACGCTAAAATACATAACTTCAAGTATTGCAACACCCCGGCTTTTGTATTTAGATAACAGCAACCTATAATTTTGAACTTACTTATCACAAAACAAACACTTGTTTAATCTATTTTAAACCCGATTGTATAACAACACACGTCGTACAAATTCCCTTAAAACCGGTACACACAAAATAAATCCACAATAGGCCTAACAGGTCTAATATGTCAAAACATTTATCAATTAGTGGATTAGTTTAGCTATCAGCATTGTTAATTAACTTACATCAATTTTAAATATGCTGGCGTACAGATTTTAACCATTCGTTTAACAAACATTCTCAAATGTAATTTAACGTGGGTTGAAATATACCTTGCACAAACTCACCGTACCACCTTTCGCATGACTACTATGATTTACACGCATCGCAACGTCTTTCGCACGCACACCGGACAAGATAGGCTACTGGTTTCACTTTAATTTTTTCAGCACCAAAAGCCACCATCCCTATGAAAAAAATGTCTTCTATCATTGCAAGTGTATAGCCATATCTCCTAATTACTACTTTGATTCTTGTTCAGTGTGGCTTTCGCCCATAAAAGAAAAATCAGATGGACATCGCCAAGAATCCAAGCCGTGTTTTGGTAAATCCCTTCTGAGGATAATACGCTATGGTGTTATTGGTATTGGTCGGGATGACATTTCAAAAGAAGGGATTACCAAAGACCTTGAAGCCATGAAAGATGCGGAATAGGTGGGCGCATTAATTGGAAATATAAACCCGGAAGAAAAAGAACGGGAAAGTGCCTATGCTGAAGTCAAGAATGGTGCGAACAATTGGTGCACGCGTAAATGGAAGGAAACGGATCGGGGTACGTATATCGAGCTTTCAACTGCCTGGATGGAAGGCCAATCTGAGGACCCTGGGTGAAACCTGAAATGGCCATGAGGTACATGAAGCTAATTCGAATTAAGGTTAAGGGAGACAAAAATTACAACAGACACTTATCTAACCTGCCAAGAGTTTTCAAAGATGTTTACGTTATGGCCTTTCTACTCCACCTTTCGAACAGAAACTTTGTCATAAAGAATGCTGAGATTGAAATTGTCACCAACGTGATGGTCCGGCGAATCTAATTTGGACGAGACACCACACTGGTGCTGAATTTTCAAAAGCGGTAGAAAAAGTTTCAAAATAGACATTGTATCAGATAATTATTTTTTACAGCAGAAGTTTACCAAATTGTCCCCCTCCAAAGATATTTATAAAGGCTGAATGCGAGGTCCTCGCTATATTGACCGGGATCTACATGCCCGTAAAATCATTACATGATCGAAGCAAATTAAACGCCAAATGTGGGCCCTAACAAATATGCCACGATTTAGGTGACTTACCTGAAACCAGTGCAACTAGTTTTCGTATGGTTGATCAAGCTTTCCTGACGGTTTTTCAAAGCCAATTTATCTCCCGGTCAAAAGGCGGAAACCTTGGATTATCCGAATTAAGCATTTTCCGAGGGGGCAGTGATTGGATAGCTATCCGAATAAAACCTTGGGTAAAAATGCACCTACCCTTTTCCTTGCTTGGGATAGTTTATTTATGGATCAACAAACCGAAATAACCGATGAGACACTTGGTGGTTTCCTCATCCGATGTTTTAGATATAGTGACAAAATGGATGCCTAATGGCCTTCTTTCAAGGGATGTTCCCGCAGGGTGAATGGACGATCCAACGCTTTGGGATGTACCCAACAGGTACTAAAAATTGCACCACGGCCCACAGGGAAAAGGTTATGAGGTGGATAAGGCCAATAAGGGAATTGGTGAAATTCCACTATGCTAATAATAGGGAATTCTAAAACGCATTCCTGAAGAAAGTAAGTGCCTTTAAATAATGCATTGCGGATATTATGAAATGGGGTTCTCAAATTGGTGAACAGTGGTTATGAAGATAAATTTGAAGCTAAGTTCGGGTATAACACCCTAAAAAATATTCTCCTGTTCTCGGCAGAGTAGTTGGCAGTGTAGAGGAACCGAACGTTTTCCGTTTGTGTCTCTGTTCCGTGGCCGATGCGGTAAGCCTATGAATATACATGGGGGACTTCGTGAAGCTAAGTAAGAGGATAATTTAGCAAGTTAATTCGGCTAGAGAACTACGGCCACTGGGTTTCCCATCCTGAATTCTTATGTAATGGAGGGCAATCGACTGGTCAGTGGGGAGTTTTGGACGGAGGGTACCTTGGAACATTTGAATGTAAATCGGCCTCTTCCGCAAGCTCACATTTATGGTAAGAACAGGGTTCAGCCGAAGTTTTACTGCGGCGAATAGAAGTTTATGTCCGCACCCTGCAATGTTGAAGAAAGACGCGATGATTGTCCTTTACCGAGGGTATTAAAATCTTTTGTCTTCATTTATATATGTCATCAACTGATTAAACAGGCGTTCCTGGTGTTAATGCATGGGTTCAGTACAGAATTCAACAGGCATAATACTGTTCAAAAAGTCCAAAGCTTACTTCGACTATCTGAAAGAAGGTGCCACATTTGCTACAACAAGGTAAATATGGCTGCCGATGTTTGTTATTTTATTGGTGAGAACACTCCTATTATTGACGGGGTTCGCATCTCCGAATTACCTGATGGAATATTCGTATGATTACATAATGCAGAGGTGATAAATGGATAGACTTACCGTAAAGGACGTAAATTTGGTCTTGCCGGATGGGATGTCTTATAGCTTAATGGTGCCTACCTCCATTGACACCAGCGCCCTGAACTTTTAAAGAAAATTAAATCGCTTGGTAAGTCAAGGAGGTAAAATATATGGACAGGCGCCAATGAATCCCCTAGCTTGCAAACTATCCCGAAAGTGATCCATAGTAAAAGATATAGCTTTAAAAATGTGGGGCAGTAAGTCGAAGAAATTAAAAAAATACGGGGAAAGGATTTATAGTCGATGGTCTGGAACTGAAAGATGCCTTTGAAGAATTGAACATAGTTGAGTGTAAATCTGAATAGCAATGTTCCCGTTTTTAATGGACTCATCGGACCCATGCCTGGCATGGATGTCTAATTTCCTACCAGATCAAGGCGATGAAGAAATAAATTTCCTCCCCATTCGTTCAGGGCGAGTGCATGGAAACCACAATGTGGGGATGCCGTTAACAGGGAAATTCGAAAGTTGAAGATTTAGCGATAATGACGGCAGAACAATAGTTCCAATAAAAAATGAAGGCACAACCAAAGTTGCGTTGTGTGTTTACAACAAAGACAATACCGGATAAAGAGAGGGATACACAACAAACTCCCTCAACCTACAGCGGTACAAACAATTGAAAATCCTGGCAAGTCGATTTTTTAAGAAACAAGAATTATTGGCCCTGCCGAAGCAGTGAATTCCATCCTTCACCGAATTGGATATAGCATGACAACGATAAGATTAAGTACTATTCCGGAACGGCGGTTTTACACTTCACCCTTTTAATTATAAAAACAAGGAACAGACCCAAAGATTATTGATCGATCTTTGGGAAATGTAGGTGTAATTGCATCTGTAAAATTAAACGGAAAAGCTATTGCACAACCTGGAATGCCCCCTTCAGCTAAATGCCGCAGACTGCTATAAAAGGAAGGGGTGAATACCATAGAGGTGGAATGTACACGTTTGGCGAAACGCAATTACTGGCGACAATTTACTTCCCTGAGTCCGATCGTAACAACCTTGGTTACTCGTAGATAGTGTTGACCTGAAGAAGAATTGATACCTTCTGGATTATTAGGGCCGCTAACTAATTCAAACAAATTCACTAAGAAAAAAACATACAATGATAAAAAAATACATTTATGGCGCTATTTTTATATCCTTTCTAGGATGTAACACAATAATCCACAAAACCAAAGGAACGGAAACCATAATGCAACTGCATTTCCGATAAAAGCAATGGAAACGGATAACGGTGTCTTAAGGTAAAAATTGGATTGACCGGGGGGGTGCCATAACACATATCTAAAGTCAGGGAACTACTAGGAATATGGTTAATATCCAAGGATAGGTCCGCTATATACAACAATCGTATTGTGAGGAAAAACACTTGATAGAGTAAGCCGAAAAATCACTGGTCCCTGGCATGGAATCTAATTCCAGGTAGGCGATTCATATGAAAATGAGCAGAAATACTAGAATGTGCAAAAAGAAGAATTACCCCCCCCTTTATGTAAAATGATACCATGCTATGGGATATGAACAACAGCCCCAGCTGAGGCTATTATGGAGCAAGGACCAACTGTAACAGTTAATATTATTAAAGTGCCGTAACAAATTGACCTGTAACCGTACGGACAATATATACGGGAAATATTTCCATCGGATCAAGAATCTGCAGTGGTAATCCATATCTGCGAACTTAAAAATATTATACACTTATTTTGGCGAAGCACGCATACCAATGCCCAAATGTCAAATCCTGAATCAAACATTTAGAAAGATGGTTTTTGGGGTAGGTATAAGGAAGATAAGTCTCGGAACATTGGATTGGCTTTCGTTGATGATACAATTGGGGCCATTGGGGTTTAATACACCTAAGTTACATCAAAATTTTTTGCTGAATGGGGGGATCCAGGTTAAAAGTATGGATAGTCCAATACGTCTTACATTGCACCTATAAAAACTGAGCTTTAAGTAAATACAGCTGTTTTTTGAATATGACCTACTATTTTGGTTGTTGGAAACCTAGATGAAATAACGTTCGGAGATTTACAGGCTTAATAAAACGCTAAATAAAAGCATAAAATATTTGTTAATGAAAAAAATTTACCCGCAGGGGTTTTTACATAATTTTTGCAATTTCTTTCGTAACGGCATAGGTCAAAGAAATTAAAAAAGCCAACTACTTGTTCCAATTAATTAATTAATCATGAAAAAATTACTTCCTCTTAGTATTATTATTTCGCTACTTCTAGTATTCGGGTCGGCTTGCAATAGACAAATTCAAACAAAGGAAAGGAAATCCAAAAGAAAAGGGGGGGGGGGGGGGCAGCTTACCGCGATAGTCTACTCCGATACCTGGTTGCCCTCCGATGCTTTGGACGAACCATGCCCTCTTTCGAAAGAAGTTGGCCATTAAAGATACCAACGACGATTACCGGAATCTTTTTATATAACGGTCACACCACAGGACACAAGCGACAAATTACACAACCCTTACGGCCGATTAACAAGATTCTTCAAAAGCCCAGAAGCCCGCTTTTGAATGCTCATAATCCTTTGTGGACAGAAAATTCCTATCATTGGGAGAACCAGAATGGGTTACTTTCTTAGCAGATAATAGTCATAAGGAAAGACACATGTCCCCATGCGGCGAATGCGGAGTGATGTATTAATAAAGGATGTTCATTGCAGAGCTCTATTGGGATGAATGGAAGTTACTTTTTAAGGTGATGCAACAAATGAAGCTGAGGCAACAAGGTGCCAAATAATTTCCTGTTGTCTGGGGCATTAACGGGCCTGTAATTACCGTGGTTCAAGATTTGTATAGAAAATTGTACAAAAGAAAAAAAGTATACCGAACTCTGGTTTTACTGGGATGATAAACCACTTTTACTTGATAGGGAGACCTGAACTTGATGCCAATCAGCAAGTGTTTAAGCAACATACTAATCCCAATTACGATTCCATAGCTAAAAGCAGACTCTAATCATCCTCATTAACAAATCCAGACTATACTGAAGAATTTTAGTTTGGATTACACAAAGAGGTAAAAGGATTTCACTCTCGACTATGTGGTGGGGCTTATTATGAAATGGGGTGGTGAACGCTTTGTGGGCACTAGAGGATAATTGGAGTTTTGGGTTAACAGTGCTGGCCGATGAAAAAGTTGAGGCCCTCAAGTTCTGAAAGAATTGCTTGTCCTACGCACATTGGCAAGAGGGAGCAGCAGCTGTCACAGCGGTCAACACCCCGTAACCATGACCGAAGAGAACATGGGCGTAAGGTAAAATCAGGTCTCGTAAATACGACAACCGTCGCTGATGAATATGACTGGCCCAAACCTGCCTATGTCCCTTGGTTGGAGACAACGGTCGAGCATCCCGAAGAATATTGGAATCTATTTCAAGAGAGATGGGATGAAGGCCATTGAAGCAAACCCTGAATTTTACTAACCCATTCACGATTGAATGAATGGACGGCTGGGAAAATATTTTCTCGATGAAAATGGCGTATCAACATTTACCCTGGAAAAGAAACAAAGCCAATCGGCTCGGACGAAAACAATCCGTTTATTTTTGCTGGATCAGTACAATGCTGAATTCAATCGCGAACTCTCATCCTATGAAAGGAAGCGTATAAGACAATTATTACATGCAGTGGCACAGAATATTAGGAAATACAAAGGCGTAAGATCAATTCCCTGTTGAACTATGGATATCAAGAAAGTCGATATTGAACGGTCGTTTGTGATGGAAAAAAATAAACGTGGGTTCCTGTGAACCTCAAGGGATTGTTTTTCATCGCGATCATCCAGGTTACGGGGGCTGTTTAACCGAATAGTTCAGGAAAGAAATGACATCAATTACGGCTAAGGTAGCCGTGGTTCAAGAATATTGCTTTCTATACCAAAACCATCAGAATTTACCATCACATCAGGGGGGATAACTGATCTCTGCTGATTGATGCGAATAAAGATCCATCCACAGGTGGTATGGATAGATTATCTGGTCACAAAGAAATAAAGACAAACAAAAACACAGTCTGATCGCTATGATTGAGAAAGAGAGCAAAATTGATTGATCAGGTACGATTGAATACGCTTATGTTGGGAAAATTCAGATGGAACCTAAGGCATACCTAGAGAGATGTTATAAATTGGATGGAATATCAGATAGCATTTGACTTAATGGAGCGATAATTCAACTGGGCTTGAAGATCCTATATCGTGCATTAAAGGGGCATACTGCCCCAATCGAAGATTCAATTTTAAAGATGTTTGGAAAAAATAATTATATTTAAAAATGAAAAGCAAAATTT
>Ga0163217_1075985_pt1 | contig 10866 bp, 11 predicted proteins | sample SynspAceP_FD_185933 | JGI IMG/M metagenome (GOLD analysis project Ga0163217, IMG submission 185933) | Saline lake microbial communities from Ace Lake in Antarctica - Synechococcus sp. Ace-P (PacBio error correction) | ecosystem: Environmental > Aquatic > Non-marine Saline and Alkaline > Saline ...
ACACAACCCAAGGAAAAAAAACAGAGAGGAAAAATCAAAAAAAATAATTTTCCCCCTTTGTCAAAAAACCGAATTTCCGGCAGAAAGGTTTTTCCCCCAGCCAAAAAATGCCTTTTTTTTCGGGCAGTTGGGGAAAAACCCCCGTGGGTTTTTTTCAAAGCCTCACGATCTGGGGTTTTTGGGGACAACGTTGGGCCGCATCCCAGCGACAACGGCTTGGGCCGGGCGGTCCACGCGGGTCCAGATGGCTTGACGAATCCAAACGAAAACGAAGCCGCGGCTCGGGCGCTGTGAAACTGCCAATGATGTTTTGGCCGGCCGGATCGACGCGGGCGAAGGACCTGCAGTTTCTCGGGCAAGCAAGATCCGCGCGCCTGCTCTGCCGCGGATGTTTTGGCAGGCGGTCACAAAGATCCGTATCCCATTGCCCTGTATCGATTTGCTCGAGAATCAGCAAGATACGCCGACAGGAATGTTGCGGGGGGCGGTGACCGGCAAGGCGCGTGCCTCGACCCCCGTCTCGAAGCGCAACATATTGCTGCAAAGGTCCCGGGCAAGAAAGCGGAGCGCGCCCGCCTCGGGCGAGACATGCAAGCAGCATTGACCCGCGGGTTCTCGGACACTTTCGGTCAGAAGGTCCCCGACGGAAGGCCGTCCGCGCTGTAAGACAAGGTAAGTAGTCAGGGGTGCGCTGGACCTGAAACCGGTGCCCCGCCAATTACAGGTCAGACGCCCGCCTCGATGTCGAGTTTTTCAATCGTTACCGACCACTCAAACACTTGGGACGGTGGGATCGGCGATGATGTTCACCCCAGCCTGGCCCCCGCGACATCCTCTATGGCTGTCGCAAGTACGGACTGGAAGAAAACGTTTTGTCCACCATAACTGGCGTGTCTGCGCAGCCGACAATCGGCGCACACAGTAAGCGCTCAGCAACACAATTAGTGGCGCGCACTCCGCTCATTTTCAATGAGGCAACTGCTCTCTGCCTTATTATTTTTGAATTTAGTGTAACTTTCAAACGTTTCGAAAAAATTGAAAGGTCCCTGGATCGACGACACGTAAGCTGCCGGTGCGGCAAAAATGTCGGTCCGAGGTCTTTCGAACAGGGCTGGATGTAGATCCGCCCAATTTCGCGCCGCGGCCGCAAGGTTGGTTTGTGGTGCGCCCAATCAAATGTCGCTTTGGGTATATTCCCACATCGAAGCGTGCCCGGTGCCCCACGACATGGGTGGCTTAAAGCCCTTCCGGCCCCAAGACGCGTCGATGATTTCGACCCGCACATCGTAGTAAAATTTCAGGAATAATCAGCGCGGGATCAGACAGGTAGCGAAACAGGGCCAAGACGGCCGTCTATTGATCTGGACCCGTCGTCGGACGCACCCGCACTTCAACCCGGCATCGCCCACATGCTGAAATCGATGTAGCCTTGGCCTGAGACGCACAAGGCCAATGGCCCGACCGCAGCCGCCGCTCAGCTTCCATACGCACATCCGCGCGCTGAATTGCGGGAAATCGATCCAGACGCTGCGCCCGGGGTTGGGCCAGCAATCCGCGTGTTGGTGATGATTTTGGGGTCTCGACGACAACCGGGAGGGGTCCCCCCCCCACAGCCACATCCGTCCGCTTTGCGATTGCGCGGGTATTGCACACCAGCCCAATAAGACCAAGCAGTCGGATAAGTCCTCAGCATCGCGCTCAGCCAACATCCTCAGGCCCAGCCAAGGGCCTTTAAATGTGGTAGCCTAGCACGACCTCCGCGGGTCGTCACGAGAGCTCAAGCGAGCGGTGTAAGGCCGGGACAGCGATATTCAACTCTTCAGCGAGGTGCCGCCATCAAAAGGCGCTGATAATAATCCGCCCGATCTTGTTGCCATTGCGCAAAAGTTTCGCCGCCGTTCGTCCCGTCCTTTGGCGGGTCTGGGGAATATCGCCGAGCATAACCAGATCCGGGGTTTCCACCGCGCCATGCCAAAGCCTCTTCGCCGAGCGGCGGCATCAATAATCTCGAAAGCGCACATGCGTAAGTAAAAGCGGCGGAGACATCGGCACCCGGACTCAAGTGGCAATAGGTTGAACACGCCCAAGCGACGCTCGTTGATTGCGCACTGCGTGAGCCGCGGCTCGGCCGCGCCCTTCATTTGGACGCGCGAAATGCGATCAAGGCGAAATCTATGGTGGCACACCCAGCATACAAATGCCGGAATCCGGGCGGCAATCGCCGGAAATTCAAGTTCAATATAGTCGCGCGCCATCGGAAATCCGATAAGGACGACCTCAAGGGACGCTAAATCGGAACAGACAACTGGTTCGCCACAGATCGACCGCAGAGGCCGATGGTGCTGACAGGCCCAGTAGCGACGCTGAATCAGGATAACGTTTTAAACCAATACTCCATTTGTCCGCCGTCCTGCGAGGTGCAACGACCTTATAACCAAAACTACGTCACTCCTCCGCTAGCTGTTATGTTTTTAGCCCCATCAATCAACCTCGTAGAAATCGCAACATCAAATCCTGGGTCGCACAGATTGTTGCCCGAAATAGTCGAAACTGGCGAGCAACAATGTATCGCCATCGTCCAACCCCCGATGTCGAACCGAACCCGCATAATCGCCACACGAGAAGGGCAGAATTAAGAATCGCCGCCGCCAATTCATCGTGATGGTCAGTGAATCCTGTTTTTACCTTCTACGGAAATCATACTGAGCGCCTTTGCGCAAGCACCGTATGCGTTTGCCCGCATTGACCACACGCGCGGCCAAAAACATGCTCGCCTGCCGTGTCGACCGCCGCGTGCTCAGCCCGCTCCAGAACCACATTCGCATGCAGCCGCAGCACTGTCACGGTCCAGCAACGACGATGCGCGCGATCGTGCCAGCGGTCTGGCCATCGGGATAGTACGAATTCCCGCAACGATATTGGCGTAAATAATACGGACTGATTCGGCGCGCCATCGGCAGCCGAAGCGCTGAGGCGCACGTTGCGCGACGAGTTTTTCGGGCGCAAGGTCACACTTGCCGGCGAAACTCGACCAATGGCCGCAGACAGGTCCGTGCCTAGCAAGATCAGCCAATGGCGACATTTCTCCAACTCGTCGGGACTCAGGCGTCAAGTGGCACCTCACGCGTGATCATCGCTGGGGTTTCGTTAGTTTGATCGCTTGCGAAACGCGACGCGCCGGGGCGCAACTTCCACGTCGGATAACCTCAGGTCGATCAAGGATCGAGGTGGTCATAGGCTAATCACGTCTAAACTCACAGGTTCGCCCTCAAACGCCGATCTCGGTCGAGATGGCGCGCAATTGGCGTCCCGTCCACCTGCAAGTTGCCGGTCAAATGCGTAGTGCCTGAAGGCAAACTGCGGCCCAACTCGCCTCAAGAAACAGATCGCTCCCGGAATGATGCCGCGATCCTGGATCTCGGCGTTTGTGAACCAACGCCAGTTTGCGCCCTCGTCGCGCTCCCACCCGGACATTGCGGAAACGCGCGAATAGGTCCTCGCCATAGTTCCGTGACGTTCATCAAGGCTTGCCGCGCGGGCCGAGCCACGGGGCCAAAGGCCAGGTTCGGCTGCAAAAGCTGCATAATCCAGACCAAGAAGGTCGATATTCTGGCGCGCAGGACGCCCTGAGATTTGGTCAGGATAATCTGGCACGAGAAACTGAAAGCGCAGGCGCACGTTAACCGGGTCGCCCGTGTCGCTTGCGCGTCCAGAGGGTGACCAGCAACCGGCGGAAAAGTGTGCCACGAGCGTTATGCGCGGATCACTGGCCGAACAGATTACACAACCGACTGCTGCGGGCAACGTGAGGTCTGGGGTGAAATTGGGAGAACCACATCGCGGTTGGATTGGTTGGCGGTCTGGGTCGAACAGCTCTTCGGTGTCCTTCAACTGCCGTGCCATCTTCGCTTTGCAGCAAATCCACATGACGGATGGTCATCTCGAAAGGCTTTGGAGATCGTGCTGTTGGACAACTCAAACGGAATGTCGATGCTGCGTCGCTTGGGCACGTCGCCTCAACGCGGATCGAGAGACTGAAAACCCTTGCGCCTGGGCTTGGACGGCTTGGGCGCGAAAGGACGCTTGCCAACGTGATGGGCTGCGAAAGCACACGACTAGAGACGGCCCGATATGGTTGGGCGGTGGGGACCATGCTCTGCTCGATTATTATTAGATTGATGTGCGCTTTTATTTACCAAAAAAGGGGGAACTGGTCCAGTTTCCCCATTTCAACTTCAGCGCTTTCATCAAGCGATTAGAATTTGCTGACAGTCACAGTGAAGTCGTTTGCATAGATCCTGGTGGGCGATCGACAGCGGCGCCTTCTGGGCATACCGAACCAGATCGTCGTCGCCATTGCCGCTCCAGTCTGGTGGATCGAAGATCGCGCCCAAAACGTCCGTAACCGGACGCACATGCCGCGGGTCTCATTGGAAGTGCGATACGTCAACCATCGGTCGCGTCCAACCGACGATGTCCGCCGTCGCCATCGGTGCGGTCGTCAGAACGAATGTCGGTGTCGAGGACAGCGTGCCAGCGATATAGTTGTCCGCTGTCATCGGTGCGACGAACATAACCTTCCTTGGCCTCAGCGTCCGCCCCAAGTTGCGTCCGGGTGCCAGGTTGATGCTGTACCGGTGTTTGCTGCAACCGAAGAACTGAGCGCGTGCCTTGCGGCCGGGTCTTGCCCCGTCGCGTCCGAGGTTATCGAATTGATGTCGTTTGGCGGTCATTTCCAATGGTGTTTGTCGGTACAAACAGCAGGATGATTGGGCTGAACCGTCAGCGCACCGCAGGGTGTCGGACTTGCTTGCCGGCATTGAAGCGGCACCTGGAACCATCATGGCGGCGGTCAGGGGCCGGCGGCGGTAACAATTTCCTTGTTCAAACATGGTAGCCATCGTTTTTTTAAACTTGGAACGACATTGGCAAGCGCGTGTTTGGGTTAATCCATCAACTGGGATGAGACATGAATCCCCCCCAATCAGGGCAAATTCTGAAAGAAACTGAGGCAAGTTGTTCGTGTTAAAATTGAGAATGATTGCGGCATGAATGGGCGCGGGCGCCGCCACGCTGCTTAAAACCAATTCTCAATGAAAAAGGGGATCGCCTGCAAAAGCGGCGGTCAGGCGCGGATCAAGTCCTCGCCGTCATCCCGCGTCGGGTCGGGTAAAACCCATCGGGATCATCTTTCTGCCGACACACCTGCGGGAATCGCATAGCCCCGGTCATCCAACGCCCAGATCAAACATCCGCGCAGCGGCTGAGCAAAACGGCTTCGGCAGGACGCCACCAACCGCATACGTTTGCAAATCGGACAAGGCGGGGATTTCGCAGAAGCTGCCATCACATCACTCTATCAACGGCTACGCGTGCGCTTGCGCTGGCCAACTCGAAAATTGCCAGCGGGGTCCCAAGCCGCCAAGGCCGTCCTCGCCCGTCTTTGCGAACGCAAGCTTTTCAAGCGCATCTCAGTCGCCGATCGATCATTCTCGGCATCGGTGCAAAAATCCACGACGACCTGCCGCCCAAACCAGACAGGCGCAAAAGCGGCGTGGCAGGGCGCGGGCCGCCGCCAAGTTCGCTTTCAGCCCAGCCGCAAGGCGAGGTATCGCCCCGTATTAACGTCCTACGCAATCAAGGCGCGCCGTCGGCTCGAATCACCATCGAGGCCCCTGCCCCCAAGTTCCACTCGCGCTCAAGCGCAGGCCTCTAGCGGCAATCGAGAACCCCGTGCGGCAAAGCCCTCTGCGCCTCTTCATATCCGCATCGGGGCGCAGGCCGAGGTCCAATCGCGCCACGCCTGCTCATGGGCATCGCCGCATCAACAAGCACCTCTGGATGCACGTGATAGTGCTCACACACCGAGGCATCCCTGCAACACCGCTTCGCAAAGCTGGCGCATCGCCCGCGAATGTCTTCGATTCAGCGCGTCCTCATCCACCATGCCGAGGCCGAGCGAGGATCAGGCCAAACCGCCCTCTGCCCGCCCCCGCCATCGCCTCCTTCGGGCAATGATGCGCAGGTGGCCGCGCAATTCCTCGTCGCGGATCGATCGTGCGATGTTTCAGCCCCGGCGGCGCCCGGCGTAAACAATCGCATAGCGGCTCTTGAAAAAGCAGGCGCCGTGTTGACGGGGACCGCCTTGCCGGCTCGGCCACGCGATGACTTTGCACAAGCACCGCCGCGCCAATCGGCAATCCCTTTCGATCCACGCAGGAACCGGTTTGAAACCATCGGGCAAAGCGCAGCATCGCGCCGTCTTGGCCCTTTCATCCGGACGGTCCTAGCCGCCCACGTAGTTATATGTGCCCGGGGCTGACAACCCAAAACTGCTCGGCCGGGTCAATCAACACAATCTTCAAGACGACCATCGACGATCAGGGCCGCAGCCGCGCGATTCCTCATCCGGTCCAGAACAACCAAGCGCCGCCTTCATCGGATCACGCCCCACATGGCGGCAAAAGCTGCGCGGTTTCGGAAAGCCGGCCAAGCAACCACAGACCGAATACGAAACCTTGCAGCCACGGAATTAAACGCCGCCGCTGGTCCTGTGGATGCCGTAGCCTGCCCGCTTTGCCTGCCAGTCCGCCGGTGTCCAGATAGGCCTCTATCTCGGCCATCACTCAGACAAACCTTCATCTTCAGGCCGTCTCCCACGTCGGCGCTGACACAGCTTATCTGCGGTTGCGCAACGCAACTGCCGTGACCCCGTGTGTCTGCGTCCGCCTCATCAACCGTAAGAACGCTGGCCTCGGCGCGATTCCTCAGGCTTGCCCAAGATACCCGCCGACGGCAACGGTTGTAATCGGCGCTGAAGCACCGCCTTTCGCCCGCACCAACCTGCAACGCCTCCAAACCTTCTCGCGCGCCATGCGGCGGCAATGGGCGGGGCAGCTCTGGCTTTCCAGGGGGTCTTCGTCAATATCCGGCGGCCGGTCTCGTCCGGGAACCACGCCAATTTGTGCCAGAAGCTCCGCCTGCGCGGGCTGGCTGAACTGAGGATCAAGCGCAATCGGTTATTCCCCTATAGGGTGTGCCGACCGCGCTTTTGCCTGGCGCAAAGACGCTTGTCCCGCACCGCTCGCGAAGCCAGGCTTCGCGCTATTTGAATCTATAGTTAATCCGACCCTTGTCAGATCGTAAGGGCGTCAATTTCCATTGGACTTTGCGCCTGCGAGGACACGGATGCGGTTCTTGCGGCAATCTTGCCCTTGCCGTATGTGCGAATGATCCTCATGGCCGTTTTCCAGCTCGGACCCGAAAATGTCGCCATTGGGCAGGGTTCCCTTCCACGACGCCGGGGAATTCGAGCAGTTCTTCCTTGGCCATGGTATCCTCCATTGTAAAAAATCACCCCTTGGTGGGGGCGCGCCACTAGATGCGCCTGTTGCGCGGTTTTCAAGGCTACAGATTACACCATCATTGATCACAGCGACTTAATCCAAAAATTGCAGCGGCTTTTGGGCCTCACTCGAGGCGCGCCGAGCCTACCGACACGAACTGCCGTCCCATAGCCGCTCCCACAAGGCGTGCGCCGTTAAAATGCGGCCCTCACCTCAAGGCTCAATTTATCGTGGGCGGCCCAAACCGTGCATCCATACCGCCCCGTGATTCTGATCACGCGCTTGCGGGTAGGCTTGCAGCCTTTGCCTCGCGCCCCTCGCCCAGATCCCGAAGGGGTCCATGATTGGCCAGTATTACCCCTTCCAGTTGGTGATACGGTCAATTCAGCGCATGGCCGTTGGCTTGGCAGGCGACAAGCACGATCAGAATCAAAGCCCGACAGGGTTTCATCGCTCCCCAGGCCTCCATCTCCTCAGAAGCTGCGCACGCGGTGGCGCGACAGCTCGATCGACCTCGGCGCAAACCGTGATTTGCACAGCCATCTATATCGCGTCCACTTTTTTAACGCCAGTCTTGCCGACTGCACATAGGTCCAGCAAGCCCGTAGCGCTGCTTCAATACAAGGGCCTCGGCCAATTGGTCGAGCGGATGGGAGTTATGATCGCAGGCAAAACAGCAGCCGATCCGGGGATGACAGAAGACACCCCTCAACGCCCGAAATGCAGGACGCAGATCAGGGTAAATAGGCGCCGGGCGGTGTCGATATCAACCTCCGCCTTGCCCTCAAGACCTCCTGCAAGACCCGCCCGCACCCTCGTTGTGGATGCCGCGCCGGCCATATCAATTCGCCTCGATCTTCGAGGGCGGCATGGTTTTGACCGCATCTAGTAAGCTGGGCGCAGATCTGCCAGTAGTCCTTAACTCCACTTGGCGAAACGGCCGCAAGCGACATCAAGAAACTGCCCGCCGGTCAACCGGCCTCCGTGGGCAAGATCAAACACACAGCGCTGTCGCGAATGGCCAGCGCAGTCGCATAGGGAACCAATTTGTTCGGTGCACCATCTCGCCCCTCGCGCGCCGGCCAGCACAAAAGGTATTGTCCTTTCGAGCAGATCAAAAATGGCGACCTTACGCTCCTGCTCATCTCCGGGGTGGGCCGAGCCAGCGCGCTGTCGTCGATATTGATAGTGGCTGTCTACCATTCATGCCTGTCCTTCATTCAATCGGGGTCCAGCCGCACCCGCCACCCGCTTAGCCCTGGGCCTCCGAAGGCTCTCGGATTTCGCCAATGTCTCTGCGGCGGGCCGATGGTAGCAAGTGCGCCGGGGCTTCATCCGCCGCCATTGTCGTGCGCTTCATGAAGTCGAGCACCGACAATTCCCGACGAGAACCGCGCCGAAGCGTGCCGTGGCAGCACATGGTTCGCCCGCTACATAATCGCCCAATCGCCTCAGGCGTCCATTGTCCCCCAGAAAGAATCGCGCCCCGCATGGGATTTTCGCGGCCAGCGCTTCGGGATCGCCACACATAACTCTAGGTGTTCGGGGGCGACGCGGTTGGTCAAGGCCTTGCCGCCTCGTCCAGATCGCGCACGGGGATATCGCGCGAATGCACCGCCAGCATTCGCGGCCAGCGATGGCGCGGCCGCTCGAGCGTCTCAAGGCGCTGTTCCGACAGCGTTTGGCGACCGCTTGGCCAAAGCCGTCATCGGTTCGTATCAGATCTGATTGCGCGCTCCTCGTCATGCTCGGCCTGGTGAGCAGATCGAGCGCGATCCAGTCGGGGTCGTTATCCTTGTCGCAATAACTAGAATTTCAGACGGCCCGGCAATCATGTCGATGCCTACCTGTCCGAAGAACCCGGCGCTTGGCCGAGCAGCCCCGAACGCATTGCGCGGGCCCTGTGATCTATCGACGGGCGCAATCAGTGTCATTTGTCCCGTAGGCCAGCGGCCGCAATCGCCTTGCGGCGCCGCGCGTTATGCGGTAAAATCTTCGGTCACAGCCTGATATCTGCCGCGGGCCAAGCAGCAAAACCAATGGATTTGAGCACGCCGTCAGGCGTTTGGCTACGGTGATAACAAGCCGGCTCAACCCCCGCCACGGACGCGGGATCGCGTTCATCAAGACCGAGGATGGATAGGACGCAGAAGGCCACCGGCACGTAAGCCTGCCCGCAGACAACGGGCGTCCAGCGGCCAGCCCAAGCTGGCGCGCCGGTCTCGTCGGTCCAGGCTGCATCTTCGGGGCGTTGCGCGCGTGGTGATGGCGCGGATGCGGCGGCGGCATGTTGGAGGCCTTCGCGCTCGGCCTCGGGAACTTGGCGACTTTCCTCGGCGACCTCCTTCTGGCGAGATGGCGAGGGTTTGAGGCGTTTAGCGTCATGCGGGTCAAAAGCGCTCGGTCAGCTCGATCACGGCTGCACCCCGCGGCGCCGCGACGTCGGCGGAATGATGCTACGACCAACGCTGTCCACATCCCGGGCTGTCCTCACGCTTGGCGGCTCAGCAAGCGCGCAAAAGGCCGCCTCGAAATTCCGGGATCGGTCGTTGAGAAAATTGCGGCATGTCCGGGCGCTCCGGTCAGGTGAGAGGTGAATAGCGGTGCGGCGCTCGGAGCCTCAAAGGGCGGGCGGAAATCGTACCGAAAGGGCTAACCGTCCTAACATTATTGGGAGGTCGTTGGTTTGAAGCTGCGGGACTATGGTGGAAGCTCACAATGCTTGCAGCCGCAGTGCCGCTAGAGAATTCCTGAGACAACTTCACCTCGCCGATAAAAGTTAACAAAATCATAATATTAAGGCAGAATCCCTGTCCTATTGAACCCGTTCTCAAAGCCTCGTGAAAATGCGGCGTATGCCTAAGAGGGCGCGACATAGGGTTTGGTCACTCCGTCAGCGCCAACTCCAAACGCCCTCAACCCCCAAACGCGCGCGCCGTCCACCCGCCAGCCGTTACCAAAAACGGTGCCCGCGCCGTCCTCTCCGGGCTCAACGCAGTGACTAACACGCTCAAGCACCGTAATCGGAATCCCCAGCGTGGGACCCTTGGCTGGCCACGCTTAGCACGTCTTTCCCACTGCCGCACTGGACTGCACACGCTCTAAACGGCGGCCGCTGCTGCTTTGGCGGCATCCACATCTTCCCAGCGAAACCCGATTGAAGCAAGATCGCAAAGCGCCCGTTTGCCGCGCAGAAACGTCATCTCGTTGGACGGCAACAACCGCGTCTTGCACAGGCTTGCCATCACCGACAAGTCATCGCCTCCAGCGCCCGCAACCGTAAGGGCTTCTCCGCCTCCCTCAAACCGTGGCGTCCCTCGTCCATGTTGCGCTCACCCGCTCAATCAAAGCACCACACGCTACGCTTAACTTTTAACTCAACGCCGTTTTTCATTAGCCCGCGATCAAGATGGTAGACGCGGCTGGACCAACGGTTTCGCCTCGGCCGCCAAACCAGCCCAAAATCAGCGACAACGCTTGCGCCGCAAATCTGTCGGCCATCAACGGGCGCACCCTTCAG
>Ga0163217_1064690_pt1 | contig 10865 bp, 10 predicted proteins | sample SynspAceP_FD_185933 | JGI IMG/M metagenome (GOLD analysis project Ga0163217, IMG submission 185933) | Saline lake microbial communities from Ace Lake in Antarctica - Synechococcus sp. Ace-P (PacBio error correction) | ecosystem: Environmental > Aquatic > Non-marine Saline and Alkaline > Saline ...
AAAAGATTACAAATATGAAAACTAAACAAAAATAAAATCTCCCCAAATTTAATTTCCCCCCCAAAGCCGACCAATCACAAACCGCCCCCCCAAAAGGGGCCCCCGGGGGTGATAACCTCCTTAAACCCCGAAGCCTGGGTCCCCGCGCTCCTTGGGCCCGAACTGGCGGCCCAACAAATCCCGAAAATTACTTTTCGTTCAAAACAGATTATCGTTTGATACTCTTTTCTTTATCCTTCCCTTTCCAACTCAACCAGCCCGTTGTCTAAATCGGTAAACAGGTATAGACCCTCCTTTTCAAAAAATCCAAGGTCTGCCGCTTGGAAGGTAAATAACTTTTTACCACCATTCATTTTGTGGAGGTAACAAGCCCGTTTTCAAATATTGTTCCGTCTGACCCACATAAACCTGTTGGCCGTTTCCAACGAAACAAATATGTAAACTACATAACCATTATTTCAACGACCATCACGCCCCAGGGCGTGATACCTACCGGTCTTGTCCCCGCTCCTGCGGGAACTAATCCACATCCCGAAAATTACTTTTCGCGAGATATCGTTTGATACCTCTTTCTTATCCCTTCTTTTCCAAAACTGACCTGCCTCGTTCGATAGGTAACAGGAATAAACTCTTTTCAAAATCCAAGGGTCGCCCTGAAGTAATCTTTTTTACGAACCAATTATGTGAGAACAAGCCCGTTTTTCATATTGTAGTCTGCCCACATAATACCTGTCGGACTCGCTCACTTTTGACAATAGTAAACACAATAACCATTAATTTCAAGCGACCATCACGCCCCGGGCGTGAATAACGCATACGCGCGTAAATGTCCCGCTCCTGCGGAACTGCGCCAACACCCCAAAAAGAATTGCAAAAATAAGGATAAGATCAAACAATTAACCCTAGACCTTTGTCAAAAAAGAACTTTTTTATACCGAACGCCCTCATAAATACAAATTGTGTAAGTGAGAGATATTCCCTATCTCATCAATGCATAAAGGCGGTAAACAATCAAAAATACTTAGAAAAAATTGCTAAGTATAACGTTTGGTCAATGAAAAATAAAATCCGGAAATTTGAAAACTGAATTCTAATTTCTAATCATCCAAATAAAATTAGTAAAACTACCTATATGCTTAAAACGATTAAATTCACATTCTTTTCTTGACAAGCACTACCGGTTTCGCATTGGTCGAATATCACTGATGACAACCTTATACGAATTAAACAAGTAACAAGGATAAGCCACCTCCACCAAGGACTGCTGGGGGGACTCTGGGGCCCCCCCCCCCCCGCCCCCAAATTCCCTTACCCATGGATTTGATCAGATGGAGATCTAGAAGAATTTGGTTATTTCGTGACAGACGTCCATTAATGGCACATTTGTTAAAAACTCCATCCAAAGACAACAAAGGCAACCCAAATTGATACCCCATTAAAATTGGACGGCAATCCGGAATGTTTCCCCCAATCTCCTATGTGGAGGGGAGCTAGGTTTAGGATTGGTTTGAATACGACAACTTTAGAAGATATGGAGTAACAAGGCCAAAAGGACTGTAACCTACAATCCGAGCTAATGATCTTTAAAAGAACGTTTAAGCGGATGGAAAACCGTTGATATGACAATGACGGGGATAGGACCTCATCGAGAATAGAATAATTGGAGTGATATGGTTGGGGACAATGCCTTTAAACGACAAAGGGAATGACCAAACGGAAGACCTTCGGATACCTTTATTATTGACCAACGACAACGGAAAAATATAGAAATGATGAAAATCAGCGGCAAACCAACCTATAGACGTTTATGGCAATACTACGCCAAAATAGTGGCCGATTTGATGGATGGATCCTGGATAATCTCGGGAATTCAATTGATCCTTTAGCACTTCGAGAAATACAGGAACTCGCAAAACCCCATTTATGCCATTTAAAGAAGTTTCTTGAAAAATAAAATGGAATCCTAAAAAATGGATCTGGAAAGATGAAGGCCGGGGCCACTTGATTGAACAGATCAAGATCGACCTTGTAGTTGCGAGAAGACGAAAGGGTAGTATTAATTGAAAATAACACGGGACAGGTCACTAACAAATGCCTGTAATTAAATCGCTCGAAATATATCCAAACAGAGAAGTCAAATTAAAATCGGTGCTTTAGTTACTCCCTTGAGTAATTGATTGGGACATGATGGTGAACGAAGATCTATCTGGGAAATTCAGCCGCTATATTAGGTTCATAGAAATATCTTCATGGAGCGAACCTCCGGAATGGAAAGAACCATCTAATCTGGAAGCCGATGTGAAGTAATGCAGGTATTAGGCAAGGCAACAGCGCTCCATCAGAGCCCGGCGAAATAAGTGGGCTAACGACCCTGACTTCGCGATTGGAATGGGGATGGATTAAAGGAATTCTGTGAATACATATTGCAAGTGCAATGGTAAATAAACACATGGCGGCAAAAAGTGATCCCAAACTAACAAAAATGGGATGTTAAAGTAGCTTGGAGAAAAACAAAGTTCCAAACCAAAAGGAACGGTGGAATCCAGAAAAAGACCGAATTTGCCACACATGGAGAACTAGCACCTTAATGCAATAAACCTGGAACAAAGAGGCCTGAGGATTTGTAAGTTAGATCACGAAGGATATTGGCGTTTTTGAGCGATTTAAAAAAGCGGGGCAAGCTTATCTAAAACAGACAACGTATCTTCAAAAAAGCCGATGGGGAAATCGGCAACGACATAACGTTTAAAACGAGCGTGAAGAGTGGCAGTGGTCGAGGAAAAAGAGAGTTACCCGAATTGGGACAGCGATGGGGACCTGGATCCTTGCCAACAGCGAAAATATTGAATGTAACGAGAATTTAGGGAAACTAACGAATCAACTGTTTCAAGAAAAAAGGAATCTGCTCAAAACCGCAAACTGCAAGGCACACACACAAGCCCAACCATGGTTGACTGGATAATGGGATGGAGGCAAGCAATTTAGTGAGCGAGCCGAATACTGGACATTTCAATTAATAAAGGATTAAGGACTTTTCAAATCTCAAAGGAAAGTGGGGTCTGTAGATTCTATTCTTAACTTAATTGTAAGACACACTAATAAATATAGGGGTAACCAAAAGCAGAATAAAACGTATACCATCCTTTTTTTTATGCTGCTGTTTATATGATTGCAATTAAAGAATAATCGACATCAAAGGAATCCTCCCTTTTAACGGAAAACATTCTTGGTGGGAGGGAGAACTATTCACTTGAAATTAAAAGAATGGAAACATCAATAGTGCTTTGGAATAATACCGTCCCTCATAAGATTTCCTATGCACAAAAGCGCCGATGCCAATTTCAAACTAAACAAAGACATAAAATTAATGGAAGGAAGATTTATCCAATTCCGGAATTCAATTTAGAATAAAGGTTAATGATCCATCCAACGAAAATGAACAGCTATAAACAGATGGGGAAGAAGATTATTGGGTCCATCTATAGTGTACCCGGAAACAAAACCTGAATGGCCCAGACTCAACTAAAAATACAAACGCTGGATAAAAATGACGAATTAACGATATGAATTAGGGCCGAAAATCGGAAACATACGTCTTTACACAAAGCAACTTAACAGTTGACTATACCGAAGAAAGACATCAACTATACCGCAATCGCTTGATAGGCTTCAGATCCATGGTAAACGGAAAGGCCCAGGTTGCCTTAAAGATATATTATAAAGAATTAAAAATAGATGTTAGTACGAATTGCAAAAAAAAAAAACTCTGTTTCAACATAAACCAGCGGCCCTAACCAATCACCTCGTTACTTTCCCAATACTTTTTTACTACGCATTTTTGTTTTCGAGCTGGCCGACAAGTAACAAAAAAAGAGCCTCGGAAACGTGCGAAAAAGACACCAACGATCATTTGATCAAGACTATGCACTTGAAAGCACCATTTGTGTATTTCGCCAAAGGAACCCTAATCCAACCCTTCGGGCGCAACCCTGGAGATCGGTACTATTACAATTACCAAGTGAAGACCTGACACAATAATGCCATGAGAAAAATTGGGAAAAAAGAAGTGGCACCCTATGGAAAAGGAATCCGTACGAGTAACACCTTCCACAATGGAAAATGGACACCTATTCTGCCGGCCAGGACATCGTGCGGCGGGCATGTTGGGGAATTGAGATCCGTGGAGGGAACCTATCGGGAAACCAATCCATACAGATTCTACCCACAAAAATGGAAAACCGCGAACCTCGCTTGAAACCGTTCACTTCCAAGATTGACGCCACCTGAAATGCTTAAAAATCCATCTATAACAAGACCCTCCCCAGTACATTGAGACTGAAATGCCCAATTCCTTTGATGCAACTACGCCTAAACCAGTGAGCACCCCACTAATTAAAAACTCACGGTACGTTAATTTCCTGTACTTCAAGTAACCCCATCCCTAAATCTTCCTTTAAGATACGTGTGTGCAATTGCCGACCACGCGTGGTGGAAATAAACGCACCTCGAAACCCGATCAAAGTCAATCTATAGCCACTGGAACAAGCAAGGCAACGCGCAACCCCGTAGTATAGATCTTAAACCTTATATTACAAAAGGATATATTATGTCGTATTATGAATGACGAAACCGTACTCACAAATCCATAATAAGGAGATAAAGGGCACTATAAAATTTGATGACTTACGTCAACCCCACTCGACCCTTTTTCCCAATGAATAAATAAGGAGACATATTAACGCCCTCCAATTGGACCCCTAAATCAATTCACTTCAGGAAAGAAGCACAAAGCAGACCTTTGCCCGACCCGACTTAAAAGAACCCTTGCCGCGGCTCGAAACCAGATGTAAAGTCGCCCAATAAGCTTTTACCATGGAATCTCGCGGTCCGACTTTGGGGTCTTGAAAGCACACACCACCCTACTCCCGCCCCTGAAGCAAGGGGAAAAGATCGGTAATTCTCATTTTGAAGAACAAATGTGACGCAACTTAGAATAAGAGAAAGGTTTACGAGCCCTAAACTGTTAGCGAATAGAAAACATGGAGGTGAAGTCGGGGCTGCCCGTATTGTTAAATCCAATCATAACTACGAAAAAGACCAAGCATCGGAACCACCTCAAAAATTAAGGATGGTTTGGGGATTGAGAATACCCCATAGGTATAAACAATCTGCGCGGAACCCGAGGATGCTTTGGCGTACAAGAGTTTTCACCCATTCCAATGTAGCAAGCCCGGAGTTCCTGACAAACAAAGAACTAAAATCACGCAGGCCGGCCGCTATCACCCAACGAAACATGAGTGAAGTATGCCGAGAGGAAGCAGCAATCCTTGGAATTGAAATTTAAGACTACGGTCATCGTTATCACGGTTGCGAATTCCGCCACTAACACACGTTAATCCAAGGCCAGATACCAACGTCAGCAGGGAATCATTAATCCTAACCTATGATGATATTAAAACCATGGGAACCATGTTACATGTTGGGGCGAACCGTGGGCCTCAGCCGGAATTAGTCACGCAGCTGGGGGGGTCATGCCCCAGCAGGCGCAATGATTTATTGGGCGAAATCAATGGCCCAAAGAAAAATCGGAATACCACTTTATGAACACATCAATTGATCTTAAACTTAACAATGAATCAACTTACAAGATCCTGGTCTGGAATCGCCTCCCACAATAAGGATTTCTAAGCCAATGAACGATCCTGGCCCAATGGCTCCAACTCAAATATGAACCCCATGGAATCTGTATGCAATAGATTGGTACGAAACCCAAAATCAATGTCACAGTCCAACCCAGAATGTGCCAATGATAAGAACTTTGGACGGATATTAAGACAGCCATAAAAAATCAATGGGTTAAGTGATGCAAAAAAGCATCCGAACCTGAACCGTTCCAACTACCAATTGCATTTTCCAACGAAGTTATTAGACCAGGCAGACAAATCTACAAGAGCGAGAGTAAACCTGAAGTAACATAACTGCCGGCTAAAGCATTCTAAGCCAAGTAATGAAGACTAACCCAGAAAAAACACGACGCTTGGACTCACAACGTTACCCAAAGGGCTAAACGAAAAGAACTATATATTACTGAGCAACAACAAATGAATAATAGAGTTGGGCTAACAATTGGTGACCGAATAAAAGTATCACCACCACCTAGAAAATTAGTAGAAATGCCCAAAAAAGATCCATCACCTTTGTAAGCTCCTACCTAACCTCTGAATGCTCGTGGGCACCCGCAAAGGGGCCTGGGACTATGAGCACAGTTTCAAAAAACGAAGATTAACAGACCACAATACCCATTAATATGGTACGTCTACCGAACCCTAATCCCCTGACCCTGACCTGCGCTCCAATGGCCGGAAAAAACCAAAATCCCTAAATTCTAAACGTAATAGCGCTCAAAGATGCGCATTGAAAACCGCAGCACCAAAAATTATTAAAAAATACCATGTCAACTAGAACCCAAGCAAATCAGAGAAACTAGGTACAATAAGTCTCGTCGAAAAACTATGAGGAAAATAATAACTAACATTGGCATTTATAAAAAGGAATTAATACAAACAAAACCAAAAAATGACGGAATTAAAAATACTAATTGGACAAGTTTTGTGGTCTTGAATATTCGTAGCCTCCAAACTCTCCATTGGCAGAGTAAAACCCAACGAGAATTTAAAAAAAACAGTGCTCCAGGATTATTTCAGAAGGAGTGGCGTTGGGGTGACTAAACAAGGAACGTATGAATGTAGCAGCTATTAGGTTCGATAGCACCTCAGGAAAGACACGAAAGGACCACCCGAACCTTAACCGCATGAATGAATACGGGAATCTTCTGAACCGATAGGGATCAAAGTGAACGATGCAATGAATTAAATCAAATAGACTATCCTGAAAACCAGTGGGGTGAAAACCCTAAAACAAAATCTGAGATGAAGAAGCATATCAATGCGACGGAATGGGGTATTCCAATAATCGCCAGTTGTAGATATTGATGGGAGGTAGGTGTAACCTCGGAGATGTGGGAAAAAAATCAAATTGTTGCACAGCTCCCTTGAACCCGGGGGAAACCCCAATGAAGCGTTTCCGATCAAGCAACGAAAAATGGCCGGGAAGGAACGGTTTTTCCCCATGGTAAATTGGCTTGGGAAATGTTAAATGAAGTGTAGATGATGTTTAAATATGCGAAGGTGGTTGAAGAAAAGCAGACAAAACCATTGGAAAATTGGCAATCTCACAGTCACAACAAGCGATCCCTGCTCCCATATCAGGTCTGGATAATAAAGAAGATGTAAAAACGCAGTGTCACTGCCTCGCCCCACGCATTGTAAATATGTGGCACGAAACAGCTAGAATGGGCTAACTTAATACGAACCTATTAAGCAATACCATCCCAAAACGCATTCAACTATAGACGAAACATCAAAATGAAATGGTAACAGGAATAAATACAGCAAACGCTACTTGGCCATAAGGCAACGATCGGGGGACACGTATGCGCCAATCCCTTTCTAAATGAATTTACCCCGGCAAAAAACCTTATTTCAAAGAAATATATCGACCACGTTCGTGCAGCCTAAATTGTGGTGGAAGAAAAACAAAACCCAAGAACTGAAATCGGGATGCTAACAAAAAAAGGAGTCTTCTTTTAGAATAAAATGAGAAACCAAACTGCAATCAATCAGAAATAACAGTACTGATCAATAGCAAAATAAATCAACTAACAATTACAACATAAGCAAGCAGTTGGGACTGGATACCAATGAATTATAGGTTCTTAAAAAATCCAAAAATAAATACAATCCAATTATTTTATTTATTAGCGGGGTCGACCTTATAGCCATCCCGAACAAGCCTCGCCCTAAAAGCCAGATCAAGGGGATATGGATCTATGGCGCGCCGTCTAATAAAACTCTAAATCGAATTGTCCGCAAGACTCTGCTACCCATAATAAAAGCCCGATTATAACGTTACGCTATAATTCTTAAAACAAAATTAAAACAACTCCAATTCCTATTACGTCCAAAACAATGTAGTCCAACCTCTCAGAACTAACCGTATATAATATCATTGGTAAAACACCCGCTAATTGAATCCAACGTAATGTGGCATGCTGTTCGATACGTATCGGTGAAAGAGAATTGAGCAAATTCCAATCTCTTTCTCAGTCCAGCATCAGCACAATTGAAGAAAACGCTAAAATGTACATTTCAGGTTTAGCAATCAAGGACAATTTTCCCGCATCCCGTTGTACGATTACCCAATTACATCGCCACGACCAATATAAGCCCTACTCTCATCAATTGGTAGAACTAGATCAAAGAGGCCACTCACTTAATCCCACGAGTCAAAATAACCGTAATTTCAATGGCTCCCTCCATAAACTAGCCTTTAGCCATCGCGTCATTACGGCCTTAGATAATACTCCGCCTATAACCACTTCAGCCAGTAAACAAAAGTCCGGAAATATTCATTCACTTAAGGTGAACGTTATATCGATAGGTTCCCCACTCCAAATGTAGTTGACATTCGCGGCTAGTAAAGGGATAAACCTAAAAAGGTACCACCACTTCCTCCCTGTTCGACATACCTCAATCTAGGACCCATTTCCAACATATGACGATCATGTCCTTCCGGCCAATTGCCAAACCCAAACTCAAACCACCCCGAACCTTGGAGAAAGGGGTACCAAACAACAACACTATTGAACGGTTCAAGATGGCCTCCACCAAAAAATTGTTCCCGGATTTGCCAAAAAGCACAATCTCGGACGGCGCCCTAGATTGAAACTCCGAAAACTCCAGAAACTCTGGTCAACAGTCAATCTAAGTTAATTACAATATTCTGCCAAAGTAGCTATACACCACCGGTTACAAAACCTGATCTTAAAACCAATCATATCCACGAACACGAACGTTAATGCCTGTTCATTCACAAAACCCTTTAAGCCATCCAACATGGGGTAGTAAATATATAACTTAAGGCAGTACATAAGCGAAAGAACCAAATAAGCACCTCCATTGACTAATCTACCCGCACAAGAAAAGGAATACACCAATGCAGGTCAAACTACCCTTGGATGATCATAAAGGTAAATATAGCTGAACATATACCACCCCATTAATTCAACTGATCCTCTGAAAAAAGAATGGTATAATTCCTCCAACTCCCGTATGGACAAAAGAAACAATTAATTCCCCATCGCCCACCAATACCGCTCAACCGGGAACAATTGGTGAAGCGTCACCCAACCCACGCGGGTAATATCGGTTAATCAGTTCTCAAAACAACAAAAAGTTCCAATAGGACGAAAACATATTCCCTATTCGCACGAACATCCCAGCAAATTGCTTTTCACTGAAGCTGTCAATACTGGAAGGGGGTCGTAATCCTCACTAAAATCCTCAGTACACAACCCTGAGACCGTACCATAACAATAAACTGGAGCAATCGATAATTTTCAAATAATACTTTTAAATACTATTTATATATAAAACAGCCTTCCATTAACGAAAGAACGAGTAAAAAGGGTTGTACAAAACGTATAACTTTGGAACCACTAGACCAGCGGTGCGTCCGCATCCATAATCCTAATTGTCTGTACAGAAAAACATTCTACCAAAAACAGAAAACTGTAATTAACTAATCCGATCTTCCGCCAATACTTTGGTCGCATTATACCCAATGAATAATCCCATCATTAAATACGTAATCCCTTTATAGAATATTCATAATCGGAGTTATAGACATACTGAGTCCACCCCAGTTATAAACCGTCCAAATAATCACCAGAAAGAGCTATGATGTTTAGGCATTACCATCATTGGAACCCCTTCCAAAAAACCTCATGGATACTACCTCTCCCGCCCGGACCGCACACTGCACAGGATAATTCTGAATCCTGAAACACTAACGCCCCCAATAAAAGCTAAGACCGCCATGTTCATACCCATTAATTTAAGCCTTCCTCAGAAGTCAACGAACGATCCATCCAATCAACCCCGGTGCATTACGTGACCACAAATACGGCCATCAACAAGGGCATCCCAAGTAATGTTCTTATAACAAGATTCAATTAACACCCCACCTGTCCATGGCATGGCATACCGAATTTCCATAATCAGCACAACCATATAACATAGGACAACAATTCTTCTAACCTTGGAATCCGTAGCAAACGATGGCCGTAAAGATCTCCCCATGGTGTCCTACCAACACTCAACTTGCACATCCCCGTCATAACGGCAGCAATAACATCCAACCTGGTCGCCAATTCTCAACTTTGTTTCGTTCTTGCCAACGTTTACGATGATATCACCATCCTAAAAGATCCAATTCTACAGGATACCTGACAAAACCTAACTCATAACCTTGTTCCTAAGTGTACCGATATTGGGAAGCACTGAATTGCCCCGAGCTACTTGAAGCGTCAAAGGAAAACTGATCAACTACTTGGCATATAGAAGGAGCACAAACCTAGCCACCCCTGAAAAAATTAAGCTCCAATACCAAATTCAACATCATTTCTCTTCAGGCTACATCCCCCATTCCAAAACTGAAGTATACGTGTATACAATAACAGTTACCACCTTGAGAACCAACGTATTCTGGTTAAAAAGCAATGTTGCTCCATAAATATCAGGGTAGTTTACCCACAAACCCCAAGATGCCGCAGGGGGAATTTAAAAATTCATAAATAGTGAAATCAAAACACTATAGCACAAAAACTCGAGTTTACCGAGGAAACACAAACTATGGTTGGTCATCGGAGTCTTATCCTTACGAATGTACCCCCGTACGTAGAAATATCCTTTGTAAACCAAAATTCCCATAGTACCACAATATGGCAATCTTTTACCAATAGAGCT
>Ga0163217_1095468_pt1 | contig 10865 bp, 12 predicted proteins | sample SynspAceP_FD_185933 | JGI IMG/M metagenome (GOLD analysis project Ga0163217, IMG submission 185933) | Saline lake microbial communities from Ace Lake in Antarctica - Synechococcus sp. Ace-P (PacBio error correction) | ecosystem: Environmental > Aquatic > Non-marine Saline and Alkaline > Saline ...
CGTGCGCGGGGAGGAAAAACACACGGAAGGAAATTAAAAAAAATCCTTCAAAACGGCCCCCCGAATTCTATTTGTCCCCCGGCGGAGCCCCTGCGCAAAGGGGAAAAATCGGGCGAGCAAGGTTGGCCCGGTTGGCGCCCGCAAATTGGAGCCGATTGGAGGGGGTGTGGACTCTGCAAAAAGCCTTGAGCCGCAAACCCTGCCCTAATCGAAGCCCCAAAGGTGCAGATCCGCCTTTTTTTTTTCGACGCCAAGCGGGGCAGCGGTGGCTTTAGGTCTGAATGTTCCAACAGCTTTCCTGAGGCTTGGGGAGATTTGGCCTCAACGGCAAGAGTTGTAGGGCCCAGGTGATTTGGACAGATTCCCTGCCCCACTGATCGTGCTCGTGACGGGTTGGGGGAAAAGCCAGGAGCACGCGGAACAGACCCTCGGACGCCCATCCGTTTTCCCCCCTTCCCAACGCATAACTCCTTCCCCGGAGTCACAGTTCCCCCGATCGGCGCAAGCATTGGCCGGGGTCAGCACAACGAGCCCACTGGGGCAACAGCAGATAGAAGACGCTGTGAGGCATTGTATAGCGAGGGTATGGAATGTCTCTCGGGTGGTAGGTGATGGTCTCAAGGAGCCCGCTCGTCCAGTGGACCGGCCTCGCTTTGGGCCCAGTTCGTCAAAGAACATTCAGGCAAAAGGTGAATCGAATTCCACACCATCACTCTGCCACAGCGCTTACCCTGATCCGTTAATGGACGGACAGTTCGAATCGAGGAGCGGGCCACCACGCCACTTCTGGTGCTCTACAGCCTGCCTGGCAGTTTTGTGGGTGATCGGTGTGCCTGAATGTTGGCATGAGTCCGGTTCATCACTCCCGGCAAAGATCGCCATGTCCTTCATCAACCTGCGCTGGCCTCGTCGAGTGGCCTTCGCCGCATCCTGCCTGACGTGGCGGTGGTGCTTTCCGGTGGCCTCGCTGATCGGCTTCAATCAACCCTGTCGGTAGACGGTTTCGCATGCCTGCTTCTGGTCCGACAACTTACAACCGCCGTCATGCCGCAAAGGAATAGAGCAATCAGAGAGGTGATCCGCGCGGGGCAAGTCTTGAGCGTCTCACGATGCAATTTTCTGATGACTTGCCTGAGCTCGGCCTCTGGGCATGTTTGCCAGCCTGGCCCTGGCTTCGGGGCAGGCAACGGAGATCTCCAACCCCTGGCGGATTGTGGTGCTCGGGGGGTTGTCACCTCTAGCGCTCACTCTGCTAAGATGCTCCCGCCTCTTTTAAAATGCCGTTCGGTAGCTGGTTGCTGCGGCCCACCGGAGTGCACCGGCGTGATGACGCTACAAAGAGACATTCTTTAAGACCCGTTTCACCGCCGATCTTGTCGCTAAGCACGATGAATCGAACACCCCGATTCTTCCCTCCGGGGACAGAAGACGGCAGACAGGGCAGCGCGAACCGGAGTTTCTCCAGTTCCCTCGGTTCTGCAACGGTTCAATCCAGTCGGCACCATGGCTGCTGGCCGTGGGGGCTTGGCTTGCCCGCTGGCGGCTGGCTTTCGGCCTTGCCGCTGTTCTGGCTTAGCCCACAGATCACTACCACCCCTCAGCCAGAAGCCAATACGATACCAAGCCAGGATCACAGGGATGGGCAAGGCACCGATGGAGGGGCGTGAAAGATGAGCGAGGCCAGTTTGCGCGAGCTTCAGGCTCGGAAGACTGATGCGAAGCGGAAGCAGGAAGCAGTTGCGGACGAACGTCCAGATCTCAAGGATTTCGTTGAAGCTCGAGTAGGTGGCAGTTCGCGGTAGGGCGTGCCGGTAGAGCTGGGTCGATATCCGCAAGCTGCTTGTCGCGCCCGGTGATGGCTTGTTTCGATAACGCGGGCAGCCGAAATCTGGCAGGCCGGTCGTCAAAAGCCCTGAAGCGGAGATGATCTACGCCGACCACTGGAAGTATCCGCGGCACAAGGCAAGCTGGTTGACGCCAGTATCGCCGCATGCCTGGTGCCACTGGCGAGAAAGGCTATCTCCCTGGCAGGAGTTTAGAAACAAACGTATCGAGATCGTGCGCGCCAATGCCGAGTTTCGAGCCTCGGCCGCCGCCAAGGCCAGCACTGCGGACGTCACAACGCAGAGCTGCATCGGGAAATGTTCTTCTTCCAAAGAGACCGATCAGCGACCAAGGTGACGCGCCGTGAAGCTGATTGCCGTGGTAGTATTCGTGCAGGCACGGCGAAGTGGTCAGCCGAAATCCAGTAATCCTGGGCAAGGCGGAACTCCCCACTTGTTGTTGTGACAACCGATTTCTTGGTGAAAGGCATCAAAGTCGGGGAACTGCTGCCGCTGTGACAGCAGGTCGCGTTGAGAAATTCCAGGCACCAGGGTTCCCAGCTCGTGGGGACCACAGGGGCGGCAGCGGAAGCTAATCGTGGGCACTCTGTTGCGGGCGCAGCCGACAACGCCAACGACCACCGCACGCGGGAACGGGCGGTGACGGCTTTTTCTGTGGTCAATGCCGCCGACTTCGCCTCACGGGTGCCTTCACGAGCTGTTCAGCACTGAACGGCAGCCCAGTGGTCATTCTCTACGGAAAAGGGTGTGGCCGGCCTCTACTTGTGCGATTGGAAGCAGACAGAGGCCGCACGCGCAGATCCTCTCGGGCCTCAACGGGAGCGAACTCTTCCGCTCAAACACACTATGTGCCTGAAGACTCGAGCTGGAACGCAGTTCGCCCGCCCTAGGCCTCAGGACACGTCGCTCATACCTACCCAGGAGAGCCAGGGATAGGCTGGTAAACCATCCGATCCAGTTTCCGGATGGCCAACACGACAACCACGTTTTTTGATGCTGCTGGCTGCCGGTAGCATTGCTGGCCATGTCGCCGGCCTGAGCTGGCCGGCTTGCACGACGCCTCCATCGGCCCCTTTGGTTTAAGCCTCTCACCGTCGAGCCCCAGCCCGACTTGGCCCGGCAAGGTTTAAGGAAGCGACTTTGGAGTGCTTGAGGGGCAACTCAGCAAGTGAGGCGAACGTTGGAATGAACCGCCCCTGCGTTCCCGGGCTGGAGAACCAACCCGAGCTGGCCATGGCCCTATGCCGAGATCCAGGGAAGGGAATGGCCGGCTTCGTGAGCAGCTTCCGAAGGAGTCTGGTCCTCCCACGATCCGCTTTCCGCAGTCCTTGGTCGGCCTGAAAGCGTCCACGGAGTATTCCCAGCCTCTGATTCCCATCGGCCCCCAGGCGGGCCGGTGCCCGCACGGGCCCCAATGAGATCGTCCAGTTGGCAGGGGGTCCGAGTGGCGACCCTTCTTTTTGACGCCGCTCGGCGGGCCGACAATCGCTCGCGCGGCGCCGAGTCGAAGCTACAAAAATTCCCTGTTCGACATCGTGCCAGAAAGACCTGCTGCTGAGGCTCCCAGACAGCGCTACGTCCGATCTCCAGGCGATGCTCGAAAGATTAGCAGCACACATCAAAGAGATCTATATCCTTCACCCTGAGCAGAGTTATGCGCAGCGACGGCGCCTCTTCAATGCCGGCTTGCGCCAGCATTGGCTGATGTTGAACAGATACCGCACCTGCCACTCGAGCAACTCAGCAACTTTTTTACGAGCCTATGAAAGAACTCTTCACTGACTCTGCGAACTGGCTGCGAGCCATGGCGCTGGCCTAGATGTGAAGTTTCGGTGGCTGCCGTCCGAAACCGCTGCAGCCCGGCAGCGAGGCTTGGACCCGCATGACACGCGAAAGCAGACACTTAGCAGGCCTTGGGCCCTGCCGCGCAGGAATCCAGGCAAGCCTGGCCCAGGCCAGTGGGGGCATCCTGGAGGCGAGCGCCTTACACAAATCATATCTGCCAAACTCTCCCTCTCGCAAGTCTGCGGCATCAACCGGCCTTTCAGAGGAAATTCGGAAACTAGCTCAGCCCTGGAGCGGTTGCCCAGTTGGACTCGGATTCAGCTGGACCCCCTCTTTCGAGGTGGGCTCCACGTGCTGCTGCAACATGTAATTCGCCGATCGGAATCGTCCAATGGCAAGCGGAGCAGCTCACAGCGGCCTGCAGATCGCAAGCAGGCGGTCGCCCCCTCGCACGCTAGGCAATTTCCGCAGCTGGCGATCGAAAAACGTGCGGAAGCAGAATCAGAAGCTCACCGGGCCGCATTTATCAGGCCCGTTCGCATCCCCGGACGAGCTTGGGGGTGACAGACATTGACCACCGTGCTTGGCAATCTGGACGCAGTGCAGAGCGGGCCGCCGTGGATCGATCGATGCGATCACAGCCACAACCTGCAGATCGCCAGCCTCTGAGCTATTCGGCCGCAATGGCCTGCAGCCCTTGCCGCTGGTTTGAAACCACGCAAAGGGCTTCAGCCATCTATCCGGCTCAGAGCCATACAGTTCAGCCTTAGGGGGCAACAAACAGCTGCATAACGAAAACATTCACACTTGGCCGCACGGGCCTACGTTTTGGCCAGAGCTACAGACGAGACCCTGGAAGAATCGCGCACGGCTGATCTGTCATTGGGATCACGGGTCGTCTGATGAATGGTGGTTGAGCTCCGTCGCCCACGGAACGAATGTTGCTCGATGGCATTGCTGGCCGATGGCCTACATATGGCAATCACACGCCCGTTCGCGCCTCGAAGGCCGTTTCAAGCCTTCGCTTAATGTCTACTGCCAGGCGAAAAACGCGGCAATCCTCGATTTCCAGCTATTAGGACACCGGCAAGCGTCAGACGCAACTTGGGGGCTTCAACCCGCGAGCACTACTCGCTAGCTGTCTTGCCACTCTTTATGGCAGTGGAAAGATGTTGGCACGAACCTACTTAATCCGACTTGAAAATTATTTTTGATCAGGAATTCTTCATTTGCTGTGCTGGGCTTGCTGGTTTAATGGCGTCTGTTAAGTTGCGTTCATCCTCTGGCGTCCGAACCACGAACCCATACGCATGTCGAGCAATAGATCACAATAACGGCCCACAGGCCATCACCAAAGGCCGATCATCTATGACAACAGACGACCAACCTACAAAGCGATACACCTACATGTCCTTGCTGATGCGCTTCCCTCTATCCTGAGCAATAGTCCGCCTTGCTACACGGTGCAAAGTTTTTCGGGTTGCATGCTGGAATGGATTCGGCAATGGGAATCGTTGGAGCTGTGCTTGTCGCGCAGTGGTCACGGACTCGTCATTATACGGTCTAACAGAGCAGGGCTATTGCTTGGACCCAAGGAAGGTCCGCAATTCTCAAGAGCGCCAATCAGGCAAAGCAATCGAAGGCGCACGATGACACAGTGGCTCCACCGGATCTGCATGTGTGAGGGCGATTGCGGCCAAAGATCTATTCGCCATCATCTCGTCGTGCAACATGAACACTGACGCCAGTCAATCAAAGCATGTATCCTCCGCAAGGAAATAGGCTTGCTCCATGTACAGTTGAAAGTGCATGCATGCCCAGAATCCTTCCGAAAGGTTGCAACTCGGCTGGCATAGAAACAATCTGAGCCCTCGAGGGCTTCATTGCACGCAGATATTCTCAGGCTGATGAAGATCAAAACGTGTATCAGAGGCTTTGTGATATGGTTCCACGACCATGCCCACGAAAGTGACGGGAGTCCACCAGGAGTCAGGGTTTGATCGCCGCTGCTGGCTGCTTGTTCTTCGGTCTTGCCGCTCCGCCTGATCAGTCGGTCTTCAGTCCAGTGATGGCTTCGCCGCTTGATGAATACGGGCCAGCTGTGCGCTGTACCGGAGGAAGCCAATTCGGGCTTTTGTCGTGCGGGGTTTGAGTTGTCCAGTCAAACTAGGATGGAATCCCGATTCAGCGCCAACGACCTTCCCACTCACCTCCTCTCTGGGGATCAGCATTCTCGGTGGGATGGTTCAGGAACCCATCTTCCTGGTGCGCGGGCATCACCTGCTGCTGCGGGATCCAGCCATCGCTTTTGCTGCCTGAACCTAGAAGCAGTGTTCACCTTGTGATCCGCGGTGTTTGGAATTGGCGTGAACACCATCAGCGGCAAGGGACTGGATCGCTGCCGTTTTGATCCTCAGCGGTGCCGATGTCTTGCCTTCACGGCGACCGCTCTTTAGAGCGGGATGCCTGAGCCCTTGGCTGGGCACGGGCAGCCTGTATGAAATACGGCAGCGGCGCCTGCCTGGCCCTGGAGGGGAAATGACAACAAACCTCAGCAACGAAATGAGCCTACAGGCGCGACCCGCTTCCCAGATCCGCCGCCCTTGCTGAAAGCGATCGGGGCCGTCAGGCTTCCGATGCTGATGCCTGGGCTCTCGCATCTGGCCAATCGCCTGCCCAGGCCGCTCCGCCTGTGCTGGGGCTGCTGCTGGCAATGCGGCACCCGGTGGATACGGGGGCCTTTTCGATCTGCTGGATCTGCCGGCTTCTACGCCACCTGGGCGCAGCTCGCGAGGCTCGCTGGTGTTTGCCAACGGCTCCGTTCGTGGGCGGTGTTGTTTCTCGGGTGGGCTGGCGCTGCGCCGAAGCCTTCACCGCGCCATGGCCATGGGCCCCTCCCGCCTTTGATGCTGCTCGCGTTGCGGTGCTGCTGAAGCAACACATGCCCACTGGCATCGCCATCAGGCGTTTCCGGCATGCCCACCCGACACAGCACGAGCCAGTCGTCGAGACCTTTCACGCACAGCCATCTCACCCCTGAAGGCAGTCCGTCAACGGCCAACGCACGCAGGGCTACTGGCATGCCTGAACATCAGCAACGAAACCGCATCGAGCATTATCACGCGCTACGTACAGTGATGCTCACCGGCACCGGCATCAGCAAGGGCTTTGAGTGGCGAAGTAGTGACGCCCTTGCCATGGCGCCTACAGCTTCTCATCGAAGGCTGCGTCCTACGCAGAAGCTCAACTGCTCGTATTCAAAACCCGGCGTGTGGACATGAATTCATGAGTAGAAACAACAGAGGTGATCTGTCAAGGACGACAAGCGACCCCACGGCACCAGGGAAAGCAAGGGATGATGAACGAAGGCCAGGGCTGCAGGCCAAGCGGCTGCTCCAGATGCGCGAAAAGAGCGTCGTATTTGTCGATATTCCGGCTTTAGCCGTAATCCCTCGAAGCCAGCCAACCATTTCGCGCAGGTTCAATAATCTCAGCCGCTGGCGATGATCACCTCCCGTGATTAGCGGCAAACGCTAGGATTGTGGGATTGGTGCTTCTTCGCGCGGAGCCGTCGTGGGCCCAGTGATCGCGAGCACGCCAACGCCGTGGTGATGGAGCATTCTTCTCGAGAAACACACCACCCCGGTTCTCCTTAGCGTGGCCCATCGCCATCATCCGCATAGCACCATCGATCTGAGCCTGGCTCATGCGGGGTAAGCCCGCCAGGCTGTTGGGGTCTCCGCCGCTTGAGCGCCAACGGTACAACCGCGCTGGGTACCAGGCCCCCTTGGCGCCCGAGAGCATGCCGGATCTCTGCGGCCTGATCGCGCCAGATCGAATGACCAGAGACCACACGCAGGCTGAGCACGAACTAACTCGCACACGGACAACACTAGACATACACATACACACAACACGAGACGCCCCAGTGTGGTGCTGCACCATGCCGTCGATGAAGCGCAGGTCGTAGATGGAAGCACCACGGCGGGCACCATCAGCTCGCACGCAGATGGCCGGCATGCGCCGGGTCGCCCAAAGATAAGGGTCGTCCATGCAGACTGCCAGTCCATAGCCGCGATGACCTCGTGGGGATCCATCTGGGCCAGCGGCTCGAAAGGCAGAAAACACTGACTGCCAGCGATCGGCGCGACCAAGGTGATCAGCCACGCGAGCGACGTGGCTGAGAGTGGAGTGCGAATGCAACAGATATAAAGTATGTCTCCCTATAGAAAGGGAGAAGTAGAGAAGGAACAAGATAACACCACAAAACACCAAAGAGACCGTCGGTTTACCTGGTGAACCTCAAAGTTTTGGCCCGAAAGAGGAACATTAAAGGCACCCCTGGCTCTCTAGAACCTCTCGGCTCAGGGCCACCGCGAATGGGCCTTGGCAACTCTCTGGACGCGTGGGCGCTTCGCTTAGATCCGGACATGGGAGGCCTAAGGTTCTGTAGTAAGTGCTTCTCCACTTCTTGCTCTGTTCCGTTTTGAATGATTCGGCCTGCCTTGGTCTTGTTCAGTACGAGCATGCGGGCGATCGCTGGGTGCACATCAGCAGACGGCGGCAATCAACGCAGATTTGCAACTGCGCAGAGAGTTGAGGAAGATGTACGTCAACGTATTCGTCTAGCGTCGTTCGCTGGGGTATCAGACTGAGCGACTGCCGCCAGCATGTTGTAACGCCGGCGCCAGGTACGGTTTTCTCAACGCCTCGCCAGTGCTTTCTTTCTGCCCCACAGCACCACCAAATGCTGCTTGCCCGCGGTGAATGCGGTGTAAGCACAGAGTTGCGGCTGCAGCATGCGTAGTGCTGGTGAGCCAGGGGATGACCACAGCGGGGTAATTCGCTGCCTGGCTCTTGTGTCGTGCAGAGCGTAGGAGCACAGGTTGTCGGAGTTCCCCCGCCATAGGTGCACCTCGCGCGTCGCTGTCCCGGATTCGAGTGTAGGGGTAACGCGCATCGCGTGTCGTAGTTGGCGGTGAGGTCAGATAGGATGGTAGTCTGCTGGGTGCGCAATTACCATTTTTTGCGGAAGCGGCACTTGAATCCAGGGAACGCGATTGTGGATGTCGGCGTCCGGTATGGCGAGTGCTGCGGCCGACGAGGATCGCACCGTTGAATACCATCCATTCTCGTAGTCGTTTGCACCTGCATCAGCTTGGTCGGCGGGGCAAAACGCGACGCCAGCGGACGAGAGCGTCTCGCACCTGCTTGGCTGGGGGTCGGGAGTTGGGCATCGGCTGCGTGGCAAGCTCGATGTATGGCAGTGAGGAGACCGGGATGGGAGCAGCGTGTTAACTGATCACTGAGCGGAGCGCACCAATCGGGCGTACAGCGACCCTGCACTGGGCGTAATTGGAACTCGAGGCAAAAGGCGCGCCGGATGCGGCTCGCGCACCCACCTCGTGGAGGGATACCAGCGCACCCGAAAGAGGGTACTCATAGCTCGGGTCGAGTCGCAGGCAGGAATGATAGAGTCGCTGGTGGGTCCTACAGCTACAGAGGAAGCTAGGGCGTGTAGGCCGGTAGATCGAGCGATGGCGTGCGCACCGTCGTGATTAAGAGTCGTGACAACTGACAATGCAGCATAGGCAGGTATACCATCTATAGGAGAGGGAATGACCCGTGATAAGATCCTTATCAGCTAGTACAGAGAGTAAACTCTGGTATCCATCTTATCATCGAAGGCCACGTTGTCGAGCTGAGTCGTAACAGCGTGTGCAGCTCGGCTGGGTCATAGAGCCGTTAAGTGGTCAGCGCGGCTGGTGATGATGTCGGAAACCTGGCTGACTCGCGCCCTGGCGGGCAACACCTCCGTGAGGCCGGCACCCGGCAAAGGCGCCGCCGAGCTGTTGACATAGCTTGGCACGACTGCGACGTACGGAAAGCACTAGTCGTCACGAAGCACGCAGCAGCTCCGAGTACACGGTCACAGCTGGGAGATGGCTTCGTATCGCGCGGCCAGACTGGTAGACAGACTCTTGTCTGAGCCGTTCGAGGAGATGCTATTCAATACTTATTGTTCAGTGAGATGCAGTCTAGACTGTCGAGCCCGGCTATACAGGCTAGAGATCGTCAGGACAGGGCCTGCACGCGGCTACGGAGCTACCCCGTGATGGGCCAGCTGATCACATCACCCACCCAGCCGCAAGGTCCACGCTCGGCTGGCAGGCGTCCAGCGTGAGGAACTGCCATCAACGGCACATTCACCCATCCGAGTCTCATCCACCTCCCAAGCAGATCGCACCTCCAAACGGCGGCGAGCTCCGCGGACCTTCGCGCCCCAGCCCCGCGCCCGTGTGGCGCGGCCATTCCCCGGCCGAACGCCCCCTCGTCGAAAGCTGCCGGGTCGAGACTCGGTGTGATGGTTTCAGGCACCCGGTGGAGAAGGTTTGGTCGCTCTAGGCCCGGTGGTTTGCCATCCGCATGGCGGCACCGGCCGGTGGGAGCGGACAGAGCAGAGCTGCCGTAGGCTTCTCTGGCCGCGCGGCATGATGCGCAGGATCTAGCGTTGATTCAGGGTGGTCTTACTCGCCCACCTCAGGGCGACCACCGTCCAAGGCGCGACCAAGACCGGTGAATCACGCCAGGCACCTTGCTGGAGAGGGCCTCTGCTCGCAATATTCGCGCCGTCCCCCCGTGTTGGCTGGCGTGGCGGAGCGAGCCTTGCAGGGCGAGGCGCTTTGCTCCAGCCGGGGAATGGGCATGGCGGCCTCTGATGCATGTCCCAGGGGCGCGCAGCCTGAGCGGTTCAGGGCTGGAGGGCTTCGCGATGCGGAGCTCATCGGCGGTGGCGAGGATGCGCCAGCAAAGATGGCGGGTTCACCGTCAGCGCAGGGGTGTCGGCACACCACGAGCACCTCGGCGAGTTCCCAGATCCAGGCGCGCTCTGGATACCTGGCTCCATCGGCCCTCGAGAGGTGGCGCCCGCTCTCTCACTCAACCGGCCCTGCGGGCCGCTGTCAACGACGCTGGGAAGGCAGTTTTCTCAGCCACTTGAGCAGCTCAGCGCGCTGGGCAGGCAGCAGTGGCCCATCTTCCGACACTCGCGCTCCAGACACCAGTCGCAGCAGGGCCGTAAATTGGACGCCGTGCCGTGGCGGGATCATGGCGGTGGGCCATTCAATGCACAGTGCCTTCCGGCGATCGCATGATGCGACCGGTGCGAGCCGATCGTCCTGACGGTGCGGTGTCGCGCGCCGCAGGCGGTAGGAGGTCTCTCGGCCTCAACCTGCA
>Ga0163217_1070628_pt1 | contig 10864 bp, 14 predicted proteins | sample SynspAceP_FD_185933 | JGI IMG/M metagenome (GOLD analysis project Ga0163217, IMG submission 185933) | Saline lake microbial communities from Ace Lake in Antarctica - Synechococcus sp. Ace-P (PacBio error correction) | ecosystem: Environmental > Aquatic > Non-marine Saline and Alkaline > Saline ...
CACGGCCACGGCCACCAAGCGATCGAGCCAAAAAAAGCAAACCGAAAGCCAATCGAGCGAATCATCGGCGCCACGCCGATCTGCTGCAGGGCCATGGCGCCGGCGAAGGCGAATTGATCGCCAGCCGGGGTGGATGGTGGAGAGCATGGGGGGCCAGAGGAAAGCAACGAAAAAGATGAATACCGACCGGAAAGCGACGGCCACCCACCTGACTGAGGCCAGATTGGCAGGTAAAGCCCGATCGGCGACACCAGCCAGCGCCGGCCATGATCTTGGCTTGGAACACCAGCAGCATCTCTGAAACAACATCGGTGAGGGCCGGCAAGGGCCAGCACATTCGAGGCGGCGATGACAGGAGAACAACAGGATGGGCAGAAAAACCCACCACACCCAAGCCAGCTCCGAAGTGACCGCATGCCTGTCGTTGGCCTCGGCATTGGCAAGCCTTGGCAGTACTCCGGTCAGGTCCGATACACTGGAACAGAACAGGTTGAGAGCCGACGCCGGCAAGCACGCGATCCCATCCAAGACCAGCCACGGAAAGCGGCCCAACCAAGATGCCCACGGCCACGAATCAGCAGAGCCGTGAAAGAATCTGGGGCAGCTCAACCAAGCACCTGGGCCAGCATGGCGGTAGGCCCGGGCCTTGAAAGCGCCGGGATCTGCTCAAGGGCATCTTATAAAGGGCAGCGGTGGCCGTGGGGATCAAAGCACCAACCAACAATATGACCAGACGTCCGGCGATCCCAGGAGAGGCACGTTGGTTGCCACTTGTCAGGATTGAGAGCCGAAATCGGCGCCGGCTATGTTCGAGGCCGCTGCGCCACCAAATTGGACCAAACCACCCCCCGCATGGTCTTGAGATCAGGCCAGCCGATCACGGCAATCGGCCAGCGCTTTTGACGCAGCTGCACGGCAAGGGCAACACGATCAGAATCTTCGAACAGGCCCACCCAACCGCGTGATACTGGGGCGCCGAGGTTGAGGGCGCCCAAGCACGCAGCGCACGAAAAACGAATGAGATCACCAAAGACCAAGTTTGGCAACGGGTCTCCGCCGATCAGCATCCCCGGCCGGTTGCGATCGTCTCCTTGCTGTCAGAAGAGTTTTTTCGTCCAGTCCCCAGGTTGGCTGTGAGGAAGAGCGGACGATCGAGCAGCTGCCAGCGTGGACCAGCACAAAGCCCCGTGGCCAGGATCGCAGCCCGAGAGCAACTTCGGCAGGTAAGGCGAAAATCTTGGTTTCACCAGCTTCGCTCACCGGCTCCGACTATACCAGAGCGCAGAATCAAGGGTGTCAAGCGCCGCCAGCAAGGGCCAGCACGATCACGATCACCAGAACAACCGCCTGCGGTGGGACGAGCCAGCGACTCAAGCGCAGGGGCTTGATGCCTTCACAACACGGCCCGAAGAGGGTGCGGGAGAGCGCTCATCGACAGCCAACCTCCGCAGCATTCGGTGGCGGCAGATGCCTTGGCGGAGCCACACCGGCCACCAGCCAGCCCAGAAGCAAAATCGCACAACGCCCCCCAGCGATTCAGCACCACTGGCAGCGCCTAAGACAGGGCTGTACAGGTCAACATGACGGTTAGACGCCAGGCAGATGGCAACAGCACTGAGCGGAAAACGGTGGAATGCATGGAATTGGCAATCAAAGGTCAAAAGAAATGGCGATGGCGACAGGCGCTGCTACGGCCAAGGCCACAGCCATCCGTTACAAAAGCTCGGCAACGGAATTCTAGGCTCATTGTCAAACAAATTGAAGGAATCGGAGGGAACCGCGAGCTGAGCAAAAACTGCGGATGGGCCAGCCGGCAAATCTGCCAGCCTCCAGTGAAGCTTGCCGCTGCTGGATGAAGACCTGGGACAACCTGGGATCAGCCTGCTTTTCGCCTGCATGTGGATCAAGCCGGCAAGGGTGAATTACGCCGGCTTGGCTCCAAGCCAACCATCCCCACACCTGAGCACTGGCTGGCCTGCACAGACAGCCGAATACCGATGGACGCCAGGAGCATCTGCCCACTGGATTCAACCTTTAACAACGCCTTCTTCACCATCCAGGCCGTGCTCAAGGCCTACCCGATCGCCTCGATCGCCCGACCCGCTGCTGGGCCTGCCGAACTGGATCGGCCTTTCTGGCCTTCTTTCAACGCAAGCGGACACAGGCTTTGCGAAGCAATAGGATCAGTTCTGGCCTGGATTGAAGAACGCGGATTGTTGCGGTCAGCAGGGCGATCCAACGCATTCACTTCGACATCGTCTGCGCGTCATTGGCCTGCCCCCGTTGCTGCGCAACGAGCCTACCGGCCCGAGCTGGTGGAGCAACAACTGGAACGAAGACCTGAAGCGCTTTGTCAACAAATCCAAGCAAAGGTGCGTTAATGAAATCCAGAACAGAACATTCTAATTTTGCCAAGACAAAGATTTTTCAGTGGTACAAAGCCGATTTTTCTTGACGAACATTACTTCGCTAATCGCATTACATCTTGCCCATCTGACACGAAGCTCCAAGCCCATCACAAAACAAAATACTGAATATAATTCTCAGCCAAGCACGGAGACAAAGACTGAGCCCCAGTATAAAGAGTACCAACAAAACAAGGCAAGGAGCACCAAAAACAATGAGCCACACCTGTCCTTCTCCCCTATGAACTGAGCTGAATCAACGACAATGTCTTCAAATAGAACGCCTTCATCCGGCCTGGTGGCAATGCAAGGCCCCGAAACGAATAACCAATGGAGAGATACATCAACAACGGCTTTACAGGTTCCTCCACTGCCCGAACCCGCCGGTCTGAAACTGAATCACCACCCCGGCGGATCAGTTATGAATCCTCCCCCTTTTCCGCAACTTGAAGGAAAGATCCCATCTTTCCAGAAGTGGAAAGCTGATTCATTGAAGCCCCCCAACACTCCAAATGTGTCAACGCCGGGGTGATCATCACTGAAATCACCGACAGAAGCCATGGAACCCCCTAAGAACAGATGGGGGCGAAACAGAAAGCGGCGCCCCATGGGTTTTCAAGCAGGTTCGAAGTGGAAATCAAACCAGCGGGTCTTTGCCATCAGACCGCATCAACGGACAATCGAAGCAGCGCAGACGATTGAAATCATCCGCCAAAGGCAACCCTGGCCCGACTTCACCAGATCGGTGGGGAGCGAGGTGTCCGGGCATGGAGAAAACACGAGGAGGGTGCACGCTGCACGGCGGGCACCCTTCGTATGCATCTGAATGGCCCTGCCGGCCGTTGAGGTCTGTACAACTGTGATCCACCCGCTCCATGGGCGATGGATTTGTGGTGGTGTCCGTGACTGCCTCCATCCACCACACCCACGTCCCCAGGCACTGCGGTGAGGCCTGCACCGTGCGCAGGGTGCCCGAGAGCCAAGCCTCCCTCATTCAGGGTTGGAAATGATGATCGAGAGACGGGCTCCATCAGGCCACTGGCCTAAGGAGAAGCTGAGTTAGCCAGGACCACAAACAACAACGAGGAGATGGACCCGAGTCCGCCGATGATGCCCATCGTACACAGCAAAAACTCACAGCAGGGAAAAGAATACAGATGATCAGAAACTTGGCTGTGAAATGCCAAGCTCAAGCGGCCACACAAACCAGGCCACCAACACCAGCAGCGCTGGATGAACCAGGTAAAGAGCCGGCAGCGCGGCCCACGTCCATCAGCGAAAGGAATGGGAATGGGGGGGCTAATCGGAAGCGGCGCGCCAACGCCAAAACGCAAGCAACACGGCGATCCAAAGCTGTTAAAAAACCACGAGAAAGACCCTGGACAAGAATGAATGCCATCCGAAATAGCCAGAACGGCGGCAATCGATGGACTGAGAGCCCTAAGACACCAACGGCTCGCCAATGCAGGGAACAGCAAGGCTGAGATCGTCCATGCTCTGAGCCTTGTCCGCAGCACCAAGCAAGAAGCCTGGCTGGCAACAAGAATAAAAAGCCGTAAAAGAAATAAAGAATGATAAAGCGTCAAGATTGGCCAGTCGTCCATAACCGTTCTGGAAGCCCGGCCAAAGCCCGGACGCAACAAGGCTTCTGACAGCATCGCGGCAGAAAGCCAAGAGCAGGAGCGAAGACCATGCCCATGGGCCAAGGACATCAAGAGTGAAAGACGGCCATGGCTGCGATCATGCTGCAAAGCCATAACAGCACGCGGAAGGCAGAAAGGAGGAGATCAACCAACAGATAAGCCAGAATATACCAGAGATGGGCCCACTCAAAAATGACCGACTGGCCGAATTCCCCATCAAAAAAGTGAGGGATTAAACTGCAGGTAGTTCTGGTTCCGATCCACCGTGTCCTGCAGTCGTGCAGATAAACCTGTGGAGGCACCAGCTAACAGAAATGCCAACCAGAGCAAGGGGAACAAGCACCGCCGCAGGCCGGTTCCCAGGCAGGTAAGCGCGCAGGCTGCGCAGCTTGCAGGGAAGATGCCAGCAAAGGCAGAGCCAGCCAGAAAGAACAACAACGGCATGTGCCAGTTGATACAGGAACTGAACCAGGCAGCCAAAGGCTGCACTCTTTTTGGGGTTGACCACCATAAGAAGACACCGAGTTCTCCCGGTGTAAGAATAGGCCGCTGCTGGAAGTGGATCAACAACATTTACAGGCGATCAGCCTGGCACGCAGCTCCAAGAGCCTGTTGATCGGCTCAGGTGTGTGGCTTGCCTGGCCTGCTGGATCATGAGAGTGGCGTGATCATGGGGCAATGGCCCTATTCTAGAAGCCTGGAAGAAACAAATTCAAGAAGAAAAAGTTATCACTTGAGCAAGGGGAAACACTATACGCCATAAAAGAATGATCTCGACATGCGAGTCTTTCTGTTTACAAAGACACTACGCTCAAAGTCAATGAACCAACACGATGAGCTGATGAGTAGGCTGCTTCACCAAACAACTGCAAGTGCCTTGCTCAATCTTCTCTTTCTTCCCGCCTGACTGAGCCTAGCAAGCCAAACAGCATGACTTGCCCATTCGCAATGAATGCTAGGTGCTCATGTGGCCATGAATCCTTTCCCCTTTCCAGCCAGATTTCGTCCAAGACTGAAATTTTTTTCAGCTTACCTGCCAATGTGGGCGTGCCGCGATGACCCTCGTGTCTACACCAGAGAAGATCATCGAGGAGATCGAAATACTCATAGTGAAGATTTTTTATTTGGATTTTCTACTATCACAGGATTAGCACAGCTCCTTGCTTTTGGCTAGCATTTTGGGAAATGCGCACAGGTCATCCACAGTTGCCATGACCTGGCGATTGAGTGCAATCCTGAAAATGTCCATTTTCCGAACCATAAAAAGACGAAATAGCACTACTAGGGTCTGGTTGATTCAGATCGAGAGATTGGTTGATCATGCGTTTGGGATTATGGTCGCTGGCCGGGGGCCTTTCGTATAGTGGAGCCATCGTGGCCGAGCTTGGGGATCCTTGCGACGCAAGGCGTAAAACAGCTGATGGATCAGTGCTTCCGATAACCTGCAAGTTTCGATAGTGGGCAGGCCCATCAACGAATCCTCAGTCGAGGCCTAGCCATCGATCTGACATCCTGGAACTGACTCTTGTGCGAAACGCAACAAGCCATTGGCGAATTGCCCCAGCAAACGCTGCAAGCCGAGCTGCCAAAAGCCTTCCGATGAAATGCCCCGGCAAGGCCCAGGGGGCACGGAGGATCTCGCCAACAATCTCAGAATCCGATTGCCAATACTCATCAAGCCCTGCCATCGCGAATTCATACCAATCTTCGGGAGTAGGCCTTTCAGAGGCCCGATCACTGAACCATTGTCTCCTTCAAGCCGGTCATTCCAGCGAAAGCTGGGGCAGCAGTGGTTTGGAGCCCTGATTACGCGCACAATCAAATCCATCTCCGTGAATGCTCCCCACCTCTGACACGGGCCGCAAGCCATCACCGGTATCGAAGAATCCAACCCCCAATTCTTCTTCGTTTCCCGAAAGCAAAAAAATGGGCCCTCAACCTGGGGGGTCCGGTCCCGTGCCTGACACTTGCCCAGCAACCAGCAACGAGCAGTGGGGTCACGGGAAAATGGAGTGGGGGGCCCGGAGGCGAGTCGTGGTCGTCAACGACCGCAACCTGGTCCTTTCGAGCCGTCGCATTACAACACCAGTGTCCATGCGGCTCCAGCCGTCGTGACGAGGTACAAACAGCTTTGCTTATAACAGCCCTTCTTGAATGTCACAACCTTGATGGAGAGTTGGTACCTGGTGTACGGTCGCACCGGGATCACCCGCCCAAACTTTGGCAAACTCCGATCAAGCAGGCAAATGGACCGTGCCCCATCGGCGGCGGATTCGGTCAGGGTGTTTCCCGATTGGTACCTTCCAACAGGTGAACGCCACCGCTGCAGGCCTACTGGAATGCGGCCCAAAACCCGAAGGCGAAGGGGACCTGGGTCTGCCGCGTGCCCAGATCACCTTTCTATAACCCGCACGCTGAAGCCGGCGAGAAGCGGTGTGGAGTCAGGCCGTTTGTTCGAGGCCGGCAGCAGCTTCAGAAAACAACGTGGAGAGCAGAATGCTGAAACCAAGGTGTAGTGAGAACAGCAGGGATCAGTCCTTTGATGGCGGATCCGTAGACCACCCGCCAGCTGGGCAGCCAGGCCCAGATTCCTGGTTGCAGGTCACCAGCACAGCCAAAGGTTCGTTGCTTGTCAGCAATCCTCTCGGCCAGGCCGTAGCCGATGGAGCCAGGACTGATCGCCAACCATCAAGGCCATCGCCACCAAAGGGCCCGCCAAGATTCCACGCGCAGAAAGGGGAACAGGTTTCAGCTGCTGGTGATCACCAGCACAGCAACGACCACAAGCAACAACAATGCCCGTGGCCCAACTTGATTGATCCAGCAACTCCAGCGCTCACCCCAGGCAGGCTTCCCAGGCCCTTCAGCAACAGGCCGGCCGCCAGCGGAAACACCTGCAACCCTCCGTGCCTGTCTAGCGCCACATCAGCCCGTGTGATGTCCAGCCAAATCCACCGATTGACCGGGTGAACAGCATCCACCATCACACGGACCGAGAAACGTCGCCAGGATCGCCCGCCGAAACCTGGATGCAGGCCGCCAGCTCGGGTGAACTGGCCCGGGGAAGCTCACAGCGTCCTCAGCGCCAATGGGGCACTGGGCAAGATCACCATCAAGCATGGCAAACCTGGCCGGGGAAAGGAGAGATCGGCCGTCAGAAGGCAGCTTACCAGAAGCTAGGAGACCTGCCAAGGGGCACCAACAGGCAGGTGCCACACCAAAATCCGTGCCATGCACCCCGGGTGCTGAGCGCAGGACCCGCAAAGGAGGAGGGTTTGAGCCCAAGGCCAAGGCAACACCTCACCGTGAGATGGCGACACTGACCGAACAGAGCAACGGATGGGCGGCCAAATTGAGTCAGCGGAAGTTCAAAGAGCAGAATGCAAGCGGCAGCAATGGACCCTGATGCGAAGCCTCAGGATCAGACGCTCCCATGATCAGCAAGCGGACAACGCCACAATGCCCGATCAGTGGTGAGAGCGCAAATGGCTGGTGAAAATCGTGAATGGAGGTCTGATCGATGTAGAACAAAATCATCAGCTTCAGCTTGCCTCAAGGTCGACGCAGGTGCTTGGCGGTTGCCGCCGACTCGGAAACGATGCCGATCAAGCACAATCCAATCGCAGCACACAGCCTCACACTCAGGCCAGCCTGGGAACTGCCCTCAAGCGACTGGCGTTGATGGCCCGACGATCTGTCGAGACCAAGAAGCCGAAGCTGATCAAGCGAGAGGCTTGGTTGCGGATACCAGGCCATCATCGTGCGCCTCGGCGCCGCCCGGCTGCGCTCTTTGGGCCCAGTTCGTTAATTGTTGAGGTTGCCCATCAAATCTGAGTGTTTCACGAGGCTGTCGGTAAGGAATGGTCCGCCGGCTGCGGAGTGGGCCCTGTCTTGCTTTCTTGTCCCATACTTTCCCTCCCTCCAACCTTCTGCTCGTTTCCACTCTCCCGGGCCAGAAACATTGCGAGGAAAGGTCGCCGAATCACCGCCACCTACCCCCTAAACTGGATCACTTCTGATCGAGGGTGAGGTGGGCTCGTGGCCACGAATCGTCGCGGGCAGCTGAAACTCGCAAGCGCCATCGACACAACCAGCTTGCCGAAGGTCAGGCCGGATGGCAATTGAAGGGAGCCGCGGGCTTGGCGTTTAGGTAATGCCACTCGGCCGCGGACTGTCACACAGCGCACGGCGCCGCGTTGAGAGCTTGGACAACTCGTGAGAAGTCGTCGAGCGCGGACAGCCGATCGCCAGCACGCGCTAAGCGCAACCACCGACAGGCCTCCGTGCAGAAGCGGCACTCGAGCGCGGCAAGATTGCCACTGAGCGGCGGCGCGCGAACCGCTCGAGCATCCGATGCCTTGGGGAGCGGAACAGGCGAGCCTGCTTCCACTCGCTTCAAGAAGATCTTCTCTTCGTACAAGCGTGCCCACATGCCCTCCACACGGGCGGAACACGCCGGCACACTAGTCTGGACCAGGTGGTGGTGTCCGAAAATACACACCTCGGGCCATGCCGCGCCGCCCTAGCGCCGGTGGAGCAAGTGTCTGGCAGTAGGCTGGCTGGCCGCAGAGAAAAGGAGCCACGCCTATCACACTCTCTCCTTAGCCTTTTGCATGGGGTCCTGGGCAGGCACCCGAGCGCTGGCGCGTGGCGAAGGGGTGCGACTAAGCGGAATGCCTCGCGAGAGTGGCTCTCACCAGGCACCGCGTGCCAACAATGGCGGGCAAGCTTCACGTGTGTGTGCGAGGGCACTTCGCGAGCGGGAGTCGAGAACAATGAGCTCCACACCTCGTCACGGTGCTTTGGAGTCTACTATTGCACGCGTCGGCGTCTCTGAGTCACCGCTTCTGCGCGATCCGGCCGGAGCCGTGGTCGCGTGTCCGGCACCAGTGCGTGAGCTCACGCGAGCTATCACACTTAACCAGACACTCACGCCCTCGCGCGCATTCCGGGCGAGCACGGAAGCCAGCGCGAGGCCCCCAGCTCAACGCCGCTGCGCACCGGGAGCCAGGCAGGATGGTGTGGATTCCGGCGCGGCCAGCTTTCTCACACACCTGAGCGCGAGTGCGTGAGACGGGTACTCACACCTTACCCGTACGCCGAGCGTGAACGCTCGGCCGCGGGTGGCCTATCCTGGGTGGTAGGCGGGAAGTTCCGACACCTAGGCAGAGGTGTGTCTGGCGATCGGACAGTTCAGTCTCGCGCGCCGCGCCGCGAGCCGGGCGGAGCTGCCCGCGGGTGACTCGGCCCGCCGGAGCAGGCCCGCCTTCCCACCTCCGCCTCGCTGGGGTGGTTTTCACAACTCAGGCGGCGATAGAGCCTGGGCATGCTTCGACAGGCACACATGCACCACGTGGTGTACGCGACCCTGACAATCGAGCTGCCGGGCTTCAGGTGGGATGAGCTCCGGGGCGATAGACCCACGAGGTGGGATCGCCCTGGCTCACAGCGGCCCCGGCCGGGGGGACGAACACGATGGAGCAGGCCCAGAACAGGGCTGGCGCTACGTGGCGCGGAGGATAGGGTAGCAGGCGGTGGAGAGAGGGGCTGATCCGCTCAGTCAGGATCACACCGGGGTAGCACGCGTGAGAACATGCGACTCAGCCTGGACCCAGCGAACCTATCGTGGATACTGGGCGTCATCGTCGGGTGACCGCCGATGCCCATGTACCCTCGATCCAGAACACTGCGCTCACCGGGGGGACGGGGTTGATCTCGGGGTGTGATGTCAGACATCGACGTTCGAGGGAAGCTTACTCGCGCCCCGAATGCCCACACACCCATCCCCTGGCCAGGGGCGGCCTGGGCGGCTGCGGCGCCTGGAGTGCGGGGGTAGGAGCGGCGGTCGGGCCTTCATTGAAGGACGGGTGAAAGGGTGATCAGCGGGCTGGCACACGACGTAGGGGTGGGGATTATTACATGTTGGAGATCACCCCGTGGTGAGGGAGCTCTGGAGATAACTCCATTGGGCTTTCCCAGTGCTTTGTGACGGATGGAGGATCAGGGAGTGGGTAGGACAGTCCAGTAGGTGTTTCGGGGAAGGTGATTTGCATATCGGCCGCTTCAGTGAGAGGATGAGGAGATGAGGGTTAAAGCACTTGGGGTAGACAGAACGGTGGCGTTAGCGATTGGCGTTCACACGGTGAGAGCTGCTCTGCCGCTGGCGTTGTCCAGTATAGCAGGAGGTGAGATCGCTCATCGGGACTCAGAGTAAGTTAGAAGTTAATCCAACCCGGGGCTGGGTGTCGTCCTTGGCGTCACAGTTAGAGAGCATGTTTGTTAAGCGGCTTATACGAGATGCACCTTGAAGGTCTTGCTGGGCCGCACCGTGTGACCCTCCAAGGCACCTATCTGCTTGATGTGCGCGGTTCCCGCGGCGGCCCAACAGCGTGGCAGACAAGTCGAGATGCGCTGGACGATACCGCTCGCAAGCCAGGCTCGTGCGGCGAGGGGTGCTGCGATGTGCCCCGGCCAGCAAGCACCATCGCGGGTAACCGCGGTAGCCACCTCTCTCCCAAGTTGGGAGTTCTCTCCTCGTCTGCGGACGAGGGGGTCATGCGGCATCCCGGCGCCAGCTGGGATAGTGCGGCCCGTTGGTCTCTGCATGGTGACATCACGAGGCGTGGTCGTGCGGATGGACTCGCGGCAGGCGTCATCCACCTATGATGCAGGCAATCCTCAACTCGGAGTGGCGAGTTGTCGTGTAGTGAGATCCGGATATCACGTCGTGGTGGAGTTCCGGACTTGCGCGAGAGCAGCCCTGATGGCAAACGTCCTGGTGGACGGCACATGGGTGGCGGCAATTTGCATGTGGGT
>Ga0163217_1114389_pt1 | contig 10864 bp, 10 predicted proteins | sample SynspAceP_FD_185933 | JGI IMG/M metagenome (GOLD analysis project Ga0163217, IMG submission 185933) | Saline lake microbial communities from Ace Lake in Antarctica - Synechococcus sp. Ace-P (PacBio error correction) | ecosystem: Environmental > Aquatic > Non-marine Saline and Alkaline > Saline ...
GGAAAGGAAAAAATCAACAAAAAAGGACCCGAAACTTTTTTTAATGCCGTCATGGCCTTTTTGTTTTTTTGCTTGATTTAAAAAAGTAATTCCCAAAAAAAACAAAAAAAAAAAAAATAATCTTTTTCCAAAAAGGTAGCCTGAATTCCTTTTCCGTGGGAATGGTGAAATTATTTAAAAAATTGGCATCAAGGTCGGAATATTTGGGTTCCGTTCGACTTTTTTTTAAAAAACCATGTTTCCCATATAAATAGTTTTTTAAATTTTGATCTTTTCAGAAATAATTTGAAGTTAATCCCTACTTATAAATGGCCAAACCCCATAAAACTAAAATTGTTCCCCTCATTTTGGCTAAAGTCTATTGTTTTGGTCCCTATCCTCTCATATTCCCAATGGACCCAGACCTTCAAGGACCCAGAAGGAGGCTATACGGATGATATTGTGAAAATTGAAAATACTTGGATTTTTAATCAGCTTGGAGGAGGGGGGAGTTCCCCCTATTATATCAACAAAACAATGGCGCTTCATGGCACCCAGTAATGAGGGGTTACCTCTACAATCCACAAATGTGCCAAATTCGTATTTGCCAGCCATGGAAATAAACGTTTTATATAAGCCTTAAGTTCAACCGGCGTTTAAATATATTCTGTTGACAAGGGTAGCACCTGGTCAACCGAGCAAAATAAGGTGTGGGACCGCTTATCCTTTCTATTCCTTGTTTACAAATGGTCAGGAAATTTAAATGCCAGGTAGTTCAGATAGAAATGTTTTTTATTCGCCTGAATCAAAGGAGCTAGTTGGGTTGAAAAAAAATAATGGCTTACCAGGGAAATTCATCTCTGATTTGTAAGTTTTTAATTCAAAAATGTCGTGGAACGCAGGTGGCTGTTTGAAGAAGGCGATGGACAATGGGGGATAATTGGAATTCAAATAGACATTTCCTGGTTTTTGTCCCCAATGGCATTTCGATATTGACTGAATACAATGGTGTGTTTATGCTGCAGGTGATGGTCAAATGTTTTATTTCCCAATGATAATCTAGTCTCCTGGACTTTTATTCGCGCTTTGGTGAATGGGTAACCCCACAATAGAAATCTAAAGTAAAATAATGAAGGTAAAGGTTTTATGCAAACGGCCTGGCCTCTGGAAAATACTATTTATTCCGATGATGATGGGGCTAATTGGACTAAATGGTCCAAAATACCAACCCCCAAATACTTTCATTAATGATATCCTTTTTCTAATGGTAAATTCTAATGTCCACCAACCGAGGGTAAATCTTTGAATCTTTTTAACGAAGGTGTTTACATGGGCAATTAAACAATAATGGCATAAAGCACAAGAACATTACGGCATTAAGCAAGCACCGATACCTACATTTTTGCCTGACGCTTCGAAAAAATGGTATTTTTTCGATCTAATGATAAATGAGTTTTTCCCTGGACCCAAACTTATATAAGACACAGCTAATTAAATGCAAGAACAATCAATGATATTGTTTGTTATTAGCCAAATAATATAATAGTTTCCGACTTCTGTTGGAATTTAATGTGTCCAGCGACAATGGAGATAAATTGGTTTTAAAAACTAGAAAGCCCGGTTTTAAAAATAAAGCTATAACAGCCGAATGGATTAAGCAGCAACGGTAACATTGGCTGTTAGCGCTTTGAAGGAGACGGTGGTATATCTTCTAAACCGATTTGGAGAAACCTGGACCCTTACCCCAACAGTAGGGCTTTAATCCCTGAAAATAGGGTTTTAAAAACTTGCTTATTCGAGAGCGGCCATAGTAGGCAAGTACGGCAAATGGAGAAATTATACGCTTCATCCAATCTGGGACCAGACCTGGTCCGCAATATTTTCAATTCCTGATGGATTTTTTATAACCCAGGACCTTTGAATTTATCGATAATCGCCTTTATGCGGCCTACAGCTCAAGGAGTCATGGCCAGCGATGAATTTTGGGGAAAAATTGGTATCGTTTTCTGACCTAATGGATATAATTCTAAATTCAAAGATATTATTGTCCATTGAACAACACTATTTAATGCCGCAACGATTTCGGGTTATATGCTAGTGAAGCTGGAAAGGGATTTCTGGTATCCCTTTACTGAAGGCACTAAAAATGAGTATTTGACTGAAATTTATTAAAAGATGCATCTTATTCGCAGGGACCTCTGGTTTAAGTCTCTGGTCTCGTCCATATCGGAAATTATTGTGCCTCCCCCTGATGAATGACAATGAATGGAGTTATTAACGAGAATGACCTTTGGTCCAGGCCACGCCCTGGGGTCTTGAAGTGGATAACACGGCTGTGCCGCTTTCCAACAACTCGTGATGACCACGAATGGGGTGACGAATGATATTGATCTCTGTGCCCGACACCCCTGGGATGCTGAAGTAGATGGAAATGGATGTGCCGCTTCACATTGGATGACGATTAATGATGGAGTACTAAATGATTTAGACCTCTGTGCCGACACCCCTGTGGAGCTGAAAGTAGATGGCAAATGGAATGTGCCGCTTCCAATTGGATGACGATATGATGGAGTAACTAATGATTTAGACCTCCTGTGCCGACACCTGTGGATGCTGGAATGGATAGCCAATGGCTGTGGCTGCTTCCAACAATTGGATGATGAATTAATGATGGGGTGACCAATGATATTGATCTCTGTGCCGACACCCCCGGCGGATACCTGAAGTGGATGGCAATGGGATGGGTGCCGCTTCACAATTGGTGATTGATAACGATGGGGTGACCAATGATATTGAATCTTTGGGTGGCCGACACCCCGCTGTGGATGCTGAAAGGGATAGCAATGGCTGTGCCGCTTCTTTCAACTGATGACGATAACGATGGGGTGACCAAGATATTGATTCTTTGTGCCGAACACCCCTGTGGGATGCTGAAGTGGATAGCAATGGCTGTGGCCACTTCACAATTGGATGACGAATAAGATGGGTGACCCAATGACCAAAGCACCCTTTGTGCTGAGCACCCCTGCAGATGAAGAAAGTGGATCACAATGGTTTGTGCCGCTTCTCAACTTGATGACGACAATGATGGAGTATCCAACGATCTAGATCTTTGTCTCAATACGTTACCACGGCTTAGCGGTAATGCTACCGGTTTGATTTGATTGCTTCCGAATTCCATAAGGGTTTATTCCGAGACACCTACATGTCCCCAACACGAACAATGGCAGTTTCAGATTACTACTTTCCCTAACTGGATATAGCTTTGACATTCACATTGTGGGCGAAGGTAGGGATGAATATTTACAGAATATGAATTTTGAAAAAAAAAAAATTTGGGTTCCCCCAAAGCCTTAAGATAGATCAACTAGCTCCCGCAAATTATGAAATTAAAGTTTCCATACCTGCTATTTTCAACGAACAAATTGGTTCGGAAAGCTTACAATATACGAGATCAAAACAATATGCTCCGGAAAATTTGAAAGTGCGGCGCAAATGTTCAAAAGTGCCAATACACTGTTTCAGGAAGTACAGAGTACATGGTTTAATATAATGGAATTCAAAAACTTCATATTTGATTCCATTGATGAAAAAGAGATAGTACTACACAATTTAAAATGTCCCAATCGAAATAAGTTTATCTCTGGAAAGAGTGACGTCAAGGAAGGTAACCGATTTACCTTTACAGTAGGAGGAAGAAATTTTAATGCTTCCCGACCATAACGTCTGGGTCAGTGTCCATTTCTGGAGATTTTAAGGCTACCGAAATACCATATTTATAATTCCAATTGCGGCACTTATATACAATGAAAGGATGGAATACTACTAATTGATTAAACCCTTCAATTTGGATAATTACACTGCTGGAATTTGTAATATAATTCTGTTCTGACAGAAGGGGAAACCAAAAGTTTTAAAATTATTAAGCAAATGAAAGAATTAATTCGAAAATTAATATTCTCGTGATACTACCTATGTTAGCCTTGAATCAGCGCGTGTTCCCAATCGGGTGTAACCGCTTAAAGCTTCAATTGCAAGAAGAAGCTCATCTTACTGAGAAGCCCATAGGTACCTTCCTGCCAAGCCGAAACATGCTCGGATTATAAGGAAGTAGCAGGTGGCTACTGACAAGGCCGTATTTTTCTTTAGTTGTCCACGGCAGAAAATGGCCAATAACTATCTGGTACAGGTTTTTGAAAATCCGGGGCCGGAGTCTATAATAGTACTGTAAGTAGGCAATGAAGTTGAATTGACCTTAGAGTAAAGGAAAACATATTCAGGAAGATAACCGCAAAAAAACAAATGACGGGGAAGCCCAAAGCAGCACCCTTATTCATTTAACTACACCTGGCCAGCCCGCATAGGCACTTCACAACCCTATGCTGCCCAGATCTGAATACCAATTATAATGGCGCCACTTCAGAACTCGTATTTTCTTGACTGGAGGCGATGAAGATGGTTGACACCTTGACTTATGACATTAAAGTAACCGATAAGCCTCAGGGAAAGAAATTGTGTTGGGTGCAGATTGAGTGGAACAACTTGGCACCTGTTTTGGTAAAACACCGGTGGAAACTTATACAATCAAATAACAAGTAAAGATAATTTGGAAATTAATTCAATTCAACCACCACACCGAAAAATCAATGAATTAAATTAATCCAATCCTCTTTTTTTAAATTTGGGTCAGTTTTTTTAATCCTCTAAAAAATTGTTTGGAGATTTTAATGATTGGTGTTTAGCAATCATATCCCGCTCCAATAAAACATTTTCCTTCCGCTATTCGCAAGTCAATATAGTCTTAGATAAAAGTGTTCACTACTTCTAAAATATTCCATAATTGAAATATTTATAAGAAGCAAAAAAATCAACCACTTTTTGCAAGTAGCCGGATTCAATCGGGGGAAACCAATAAAAATTAATCAACCTGTAGGTTTAATCAAAAACTCAAAAAAAACTATTTTATTTAAATAACTGCTCACTGCTGTGGCACGCCCGCTAACGTGACTATTTAAATTGGTTTTATGGCTGCCTGAAATCCGAACTTGAAACTAAGAAAGGTAATAACAGGACCTCAAGGTTGGGCAATAAGTTCACCAATGTCCCATAGCTTGCATATTTGCTGCATGGCAACTAACGTTAAAAGCATTATCTCACCACATCCTGCCCACAAGGGCAATCATATTGGGCCCTATAGTTGCATCTTCATATAGATAGCTGATCAATGGCATTCCGTAGCATTTAGGTCCGAGAAATCCAAGGCTAAAAGACCCTTGCATAGTTTACCCACCTTGCAATGCCTCATTATTATCCCATGGAATCCCATGATGAATCTGGCCGTAACCGGGTTTGTTGTATAGGAAATAATTGTGGTCATTCTCCATAGGTATCCAATTTTGAATTACGGTATTAACAGGCCAAATATTTTTAAAGAAGGTACGGTATCAAAAAACGGTCCCTCTAAATTATTTCTGCCAAGTTCTGGAAGCCGTAGTTTCTATTTGAAATGCATGCAAGGCTGTGAAGACACTTTGTAATATCGCTATACATCGGCCCATCTTCATTTGTTTTTCTTTACAAACACTTTCTTCGGAAAGGTACCTAAATGCAAAACTGGCTCCGTCTCCATCAAGGTTGTACAGAATTACCATCTTAATCCGGAAAATTGGGTAATCGATCACCGTATCATCCACTTCTTCCACCATAGTGTATACTCGCAAAAATAGACCGGTCCATTCAACCATGTATGCACATAAACAGTATATAAATGCTGCGTGTGGCGAAACTTGCCAACCAGCATCCCTAAAATATCCGTAGCAACCTTTTTCCGTAAACATGGAATTTATCATTGGGGTAATTATTTTTTAAGCTCAATTTCTTAAAAACCGTAAAAGCGCTGATTGCGTCCAATTTTGAGGAATATTGATCTTCAAATTCATCAAAATCCAACTTAAAGGAAAGCTTTTTAAGATCCCTCCCGACCAGCCCCTCGACCTGTAAACTCGAGTTGCCTTTAAAACGCATCCAACCCTGTACCATTCCTTGGCCATTGTACAAACACCTCTCCTGGTACAAAAACAGGGAATTTCTCATCTACTTCAACCCAAGCCTCCTCCACCAGGACCTCCAGATGGGGGAACCACCTCCACGCAGGACCTCCACTACCCCCAAACACACGTAAAGAACGGTCAATATCATCTAGCATACTTCTGCCACCGTTCTCGGGTAATTACAATATCGTATCCTAATTTACAGATCATCTTCCAAATATGCATCAAAAAAATTGGGTCGGCCGATTTACTTATGGGTATCATCTGTCAATCAGAAAACTTCAAAATCCGTATCTTCATAGGTCCTCAACATAGGCCTTCGCATCTCTATGATCTCTGCTTCTCTCCGTTGTTTCTGCAACATCATCGAACAGGAAAATACAAGCAATAGTTGCCATGTGCTAAAAAGACAGTAGGCTTAACTTTTTTCATTATAAAATTTCATTTAATAGGTTATTATTCCCTTACAAAGAATGTGGATTGGAATACCAATGAATTTTAAGAGAAATCAGTGAATACCAACATTCTTTTAAGTGAAACTGGAAAGATAAATCCTAATGAGGAAAATTTTAGAGGCCGTGTATTGACTGGTATTTAAAACTTACTAACGGCACTATTTTTGCCAGCCATTAAACCTTCAGGATAATTATTTGTATCCAGGTTAATTTTGATCTTTTTGAAAATATTGACGATAATTGATTTAAAAAATTAAATCAGACCTATAGCTTGCTCACAATTTTATTAGTAACAACTATAGTGTGTTTTATTTTAGATTCTTTAATTAAGCATCTGGGTGCGGCACAGAATAAAACCCTTTATCGTTTCAAAAATACTTGCCTGTTTCGGCCCAGTCCTGTTGTCGCTAAATCGTACAAAATATCACGTCCTTTTCTCTGGAGACATGTTTGACCGTAAGCCCTCTTTTGCCATTTTAGTATCTAAAAGAAGAACCGCCCGGAAATTTTACTGGTACAACAGTAATGGATTGGCTCCTGTTTTGCAAATAAAACTCCACATCGTCAACGCAATTTACTTTTGGGCGTATGCCTCAATTAACTCCCTAACCCTAGCATTTTCTGTAAAGCAGCTATAAATACCGGAGCTTTGTGCTGGCAGAAACTAAGATTTATATTCGGGGAGCATCAAGCTTTTTTTCATTAATGGCATAATAAGGCAATCGTAAACTCGTAAAGGGGCTAAATAATTAAACCGAGCAAAACGCACAAATCTACACCATTTGGCAAACCGTATCTAACTTTACTTGTAAAAACACCAGCGTTGGTTTTGATAAGGAATGTCAATTTTAGGCAGCTTATCTCTTTGCAACTTCTTCAGCCATGGAATTCACAGCTATTAAAATCAGAAAAATCAGCTAAAAACCGAAAACATTTTCGTTTTAGATCTGTCCTTATTTCGCGTTAAAGTTTTGATTGCAAAGTTTTTTTTGCATCTCTTCCATGAATAGCCAACAAAATTCTTCTTTGGCTAAACGCAAATGCCAATAATTTTACCAAATTCGTCAGTAACTTCCTGGTAATGAGTATATTTTTCATTTTTGTTTTTTAATGTTGAATGAAATAATTGGTAAGAACTTTTTCTGCTATTTTCCTCTAAAGCTGTTTTTCTGTTTTTACTTGTGTTGAAGGCGTAAATTAAGTGCTATGTGGTTTACACGATAGATTCTCAATAATTAAAATAACGTCTTTAAATAATTGACACCCGTTTTAAAACCTAAATGTATGGGTTGTGGCATGAAATTATCTCTCCCTGGTAAAATCCTACATACAAAGGTTGCATGAAAGGTTTATCAAAATCACTGGACTCCTTTACCAATTCCCGCCATTCCGATATTCTATATTTTGTTGCGTAACATCCCGTGGGTAGTACATCCATCCATCTGCCTTTCAGCATTCCATTCCAAAAGATTGCTGACTAAAACCCGTAATTAAGCATAGGAATTTATGGTTTTTATGCTTTGGGTAGGATAATCTATTAGACCCTTAAGATTTCCATAGTTTTTAGTTTCTAACTGTGGAAAAGCATCTTGAGCTTTCTATATAATTGAAAGAGTCCCTGAACAATTCGCTTCGATTTTCATAGTCAATTCCCATGCTGGGTATTCATCATATCTATTCCAGAAGCACACTAACAATAACCTACCACTAGATAATTGGTCTGTAGTTGCGGCTGATTTTGCTACGTGTACGCGGATGATGTAAAGGCAAAGCAATACTAGAAAACTCCCAATGCAATTTCAAGTAATGTTTGGTCCTGCTAAATAATCCCCAATAAGTAAATGGGTCAAAGTCCCTGACCAGCATCACCAAAGCGGGAACATTAAAAGGAACATCTCGCAACCAAACCGCTTTATAGGCCTAAGGTTTTCAAGAAGTTTGTAGCTCGTTTCTAAAGTGGGGTGCAATAGTTGGTAACGGGTCCCTTGTCATAATTTTCTAATAGGCACCACTACTCCCAATGCTCAATTCATCAGGTTTAAATAGGCTTTATATGCTTTATTTTATGGGTTCGGAAATACTTTCATGTTTAAATTGTCTTAGCTAAAGCAAAAGAATAATAATGTTCTCATTAAATTCCTTCATCTCTTGGCTGTTTTGTAAAATAATCAGGAAGCTCTTTTAGACAAACCAATCTGACGTACAGGAACGTGAAACATCTAAAATCCACCGTTTTCCTCCCAAGCCCAGAACTCATGAGGTATGTTTCTGGAAACACTATTACTTGTCGCCACCAGAAACAATTACAACTCTTCTTTGCCGTCTATAATCGTTTTTTTGATTTAACCTACCAGACATGATATAAGGTAATCTGCTCATTTGGGATGTTTGTGCCAACGGAATATGTGGCACCTTTTTCCCAATTGAAAATGGGTCATTTGACCTTCTGTCCGTGAAACCATTTACGCTGAAATACCGTCGCCAATAGTTGCTGATTCCCTTTCACAAATCACAAAATTGAAATGTGCACTTTTGAGGTAGCCACAGAATCAATCGTATTTACCTGTGCAATTAGCCGTAGTACAAGTATATATTGCCTGCTTAGCCAAAATTTTAAGTGTATTTTTCATTTCTTTATAAATTATTTGACTTCATTGAGTCTAAAAATCCTTTCCAAAACAATTTTTACCTTTAGCTTTTCCATGTTTCCAAAAAAGCATGGGCTTTACGCATATTCTCTGCGTAAATGGTTCCAAAGTTTTTTCTCCAAGTGGTTTTAATTGTTCCGTTGTCTATCAATATTAAGAAACCTCATTTAAAGATGTGTGCTATCGATCATATCATCCGTCTGGAACATAGAGGCGTGTAAACATAAATTCGATATGTGTAGACACAGCTTTACTTTTAAAGGGCATCAACATTAAACGACTTTGGATCATCAATAAACCCGAATTTACGCTTGTGGTTTTAATCACTTTTACAATCTCCTCCGCATGTTGCCTCGGTAGCATTCCAAAACTCACTATATATTCAAGAGAGCAGGTAGATATTTTCTCAAATTCCTCACTCAGTTTGTTTCCTGTGAATTAATTACTGCATCCGGCACCCAAATCCTTTAACCAATCTGTAGTTTCTTCACGAGAAGGCCCCGTCCAATAATGTTCAATTTGTAAAGTTTCTTGGCTAAGTTGGTACTAAAATAAGACCAACAACCACCTGCTGCAACCAATTAAACTAAGATTGATTTAACTGGCAATCAAATTTTTTAGCTACTTCTAACCTATCAAACAAACATTCCCAAGCAGTAAGTGAAGGTCAATGGTAAGGCAGCTGCTTCTGCATAAGATAAGCTAGATGGTTTTTTTTGCCCGCATAACGCTCACTACAATTTGATACTGTGCATAACTTCCTTGCTTGTGAAATCGCCCGCAATACCAAACTTTCGGTCGCCAACCTTAAACAGCGTAACCCCCAAATCTTCTCCCAAAACTTCTTTTAACAATCCCTGTACGCATCCCAACCAAATAATTTTTCCAATCAATCGCCTTCACAGGCATTCCGGCTCGTACTTTATAAAAATCTGCTGGGGTTTACAGAAATTGCTTTTATCTCTACTAAATGTCTTTAACCAATTTGCCTTTCGGGTATTGCTAATCTAAGTCCTTGTAGTGATTTTACATCCTCGATGGAAGGTTTCTCTTTATATCCTATTGCTTTCATAATTTTTTCTTTTTATTTGGTTTATGTACTACAACCAAGTAACTATATCTTCTTTGTTCCTTATCGATTTGGCAAAAAGCCGGGTTCTATCCTTTCTGTAACCAAAAATGCCCGCATATAGGATAAGCCCGTAATTTGTCCGTTATCTACTCCGAATTTTTCCGCAAATAGGGCTTCTGCGCTTTTTCTTGAGAAAACCTTCATAGGACAACTGTCTAATACCGAATCAAAGCCGCTGAGGTCATCATATTCCCCAAAGCGATAATAGGTCCTGCTAGAGGCCCCAATCGAACAACTTCTTTATCATTGTCCAGATTAAAATCGCGCCTCCTGGAAATTCTCTATAAAATTTGGAATACATTCTATTAACATCCGCGGCAAATTGCTTACATCTTTATCATGGACATAATAATAGGCCGAATCGCCATTTGGTCCATGACGCCTTCATACCATCCCAGTAACAAAATGAACTCGCGGTAATCCAATTTACCGGTGGCCCCCAAAGCCAGCAGGTTTTAAAGCTTCCCTTAATTCCGCTTATCCTGGACCACTATAAATGCCATGGTTCAAAACCAAAAGAAGCTAGGGGATAATGTGCCTGTTTCCAAAAATGAAATTCATATCGGCATCCGATACTTTTTTAGTGGCATCCGAAATTCC
>Ga0163217_1032247_pt1 | contig 10863 bp, 13 predicted proteins | sample SynspAceP_FD_185933 | JGI IMG/M metagenome (GOLD analysis project Ga0163217, IMG submission 185933) | Saline lake microbial communities from Ace Lake in Antarctica - Synechococcus sp. Ace-P (PacBio error correction) | ecosystem: Environmental > Aquatic > Non-marine Saline and Alkaline > Saline ...
GACCTCAGACCCGCGCAACGCGGTTGACCGCGACGCTGCGCCACAGTCATTTTGACCGAAAGCCAGCATCTACCCGGATTCGACCATTATCCTGGGCCAAGAGACGGTGCAAAACCCTGATGGCCGTGCTTTGGCATATGCCTCGTCTTGAACCCTTGTGGACACAGCAATTACGCGCTCGATCCAATCCAGATCAACCTCGTGGCCGAAACCCGTCGGTCGTCGGGGCAGGGGTGAATACTACGCACAAGTCGGGTGCCACTGCGCGACATGGTGCCCAAAACCACCGCCTGATGCAACTGTTGTTGTTTGATTGGCGATTGGAACCCCCAGCTGCGGTTTGATCCCGACGCGGTCGCGCGATTGAAAAGCTCGAAGGTGACTGCCGCGCGGCGCCATGGACCCCCCGTGGCTACGCCATTCAACATTCGCCCGTGACAGTATCTAGGCAGAGCCGTGCAACGAGGCCGCAACAACCGGGGACGTACGCTGCCGTCTGGTGATGCCTGCGCCCGCGCACCGAAAGCTTTGTCGCGTGAACAACCCACATCGAGCCAGCTGGCGATGGGCTGGGACGCCCTTCTATCTGCGCACCGGCAACGCATGGCCGCGGCGCGTCGTTCCGAGACTACAGTCGTGTTCAAGGAAAACCGCCGCATTCGCCCCACTGTTCACCGAAGAAATCGCGGAGAGCGTCATCGCTAACGCTATACCTGTAGTCCGATTCAGACTAGCAAATGCCGACACGAAGGACGCATTAACCTCAATCGGCGGTCGACGCCTAGTCACAGGAAACCTCGCGGAACCCTGGAGACCGGACATAGCACTTTGAAGTGTATATAGTGGCCTCTAAGAATTTAATGAGCCATATTATGCCCTGACCTGCTAATATGAGAAGAGCCAACCTGACTCTTGGAAATCGAACAACCGCTAAGACCGCACATATGACACAAGCTATAGCATTCATTAACAATGGATCAGTCTCATCTATCGTATATGGTTCAACCCAAAACAGCCCTGAAATATCACTAAAAATGCGCGGCGACGATGTGGAAGGTCCGCATGCGGACTCGCGCCACGCATGAAAGCGACACACAGTAATCATCCCAATTGGGCTTAGCGGAAGCCAATCGCGCCTACCAAACGATTGAGATCAGTCCAATTAAAAACCATCTTACGTTACTAGTCGGATACTAGATCGGCTCCGACCCACCGGATAGCCAATCTCAGAAACCCACTGATATGCGGCTTCGCTGCACCATGGCAGGCATTGAAGCATGGGAAGTATTACTGCATGAATGCTCTTGCCTCATACGACATAAATTGCCGAACTCGAGCGAAGCCGTATACTTATCAAATGCCTCGAATTTGGACCCTGCGTACATAGAGCACATATTTCTCTGATCGAAGATGGGGCACGAGCTGAAATGCGCTATCAAAAAAACTACGCTGTGCCAATCGATCCGGTCAGACTCTTATAGCCGAGTGACCCTGGAGGGACATACACCGGAACACCCATTACTTTGCAGTCCTGAACGGGAGAGCAAACTGCTGAGATTGGTGAGTCAGACAGCGTGCAGGTTATGCTCGGGGGACGAAAACGAACTATATGGACCTGCAAGCGCGATCCATCCCTTGCCCGAAGAGCACCTCGAACAGAGTATATCAACATACACACACCCAGACTTCTCAAACCTACACGTCAATTTCACCTATTTCAAAGCATGCATCGCTTGGGCCGAGGCCGTGCGGCCGCAGGCGGGGCTTTAACGCCCGTCTTAAATTAGGACATAGCACTCTGCGGTCATGATCCCATCTGGAGTATCGGCGGGCAGAAACAAGACATGTCGACTCTAATCAAGAAAATTTAATTCATCATCCTATAGTCCAGTGCTTATAAAGAATAAAAATCCTTCAAAAAAATTCCATTAACTCCTAAATCGGAGAAAATCCCAGAATCTCAATAAGCTGACAGTATGTCGGCTAGCTGTTTGTCACTAACGAGCAATCGGGACTTCACGAGATACAGCATAAACCTTATGTCATCGCTATTCCTCTACGGAACCCATTATGGCATAGCAGAGCGCCGACGATCGCAAGAACAGGCGATCCGTCCACAGCGAAGTCCCGATCCGCAAAAAATAACCTCACCACCATAGTCGACCGGGCAGGAAATCTTGGCGCCAACTTCACCCTTGTAGCGTCGGGTTGCTTGAGAGGACGCCGTATGTCTTACAATAGCATCTTTGTGATTTTCAGCAGACCGGATTCGGAAAAACACAGCAGACAGCGGGTGGCACATGACATATGTTCGCGCCCAGATAAGCTCTCGTGCCGACCCAGAAAAGCGCACAATTCATCCATTGCTGGAGAGCAGTATTTCGAGAACTTGAAGAGTTCGACAGTACCCTCTAGTGTCGTACACACAAATATGAAATATGCCCTCTTAGCATTAGACGATGTGTTGCAGATATAGAAGAGACGGAATCGCAGGGACTCGCTACTATCCTGTCCTTTGTTTCAAACTCCGACCACCTCACCACCACCTGAATTTGGCGCAATAAGAACAGAAGTATATAGACCGCTCGAGCAGACACTGGGGCACCCTGACCAGTAATCACGAATAATTCTTCGAACACACCAACCTAGCTCCGACCCAACTCCCTGGCAAATAATCCACCAGAACCCCAAATATAATAGAAGTAATAAGGTATCAGATTACCTAGTTTACCTATGCCGCCACAGATGGACAACAGCTGTGCACTCAGGTTTTTGAATTAGATTGCGCGCTTACACTTAAGGACAAGGAAACCCAATGGCAGATCAGAGAGACAGATCTAGCTGCCCTGCGCGGCGTGACGCGAGTCGATGGAGAATATAGAGAAACGTCCAGCACCTAGAATAAAAGACAGAACCGGTGCATGTTGATCTCAGCACCACCGACAATTCGCATCTCCAGGACGGCAGCGGGCCCCAGTCGCATGGTCCACGGAAAATAATTTCGGGGATTATGCGAAAACGTGTGCCTGGGCATCCATCAACGCTCGAACCACGGCATACGCGAACCGGATAGAATATCGACCCGATCAACCAATTCCCGCATTCCAAGGCGTAAATCACTTACTGACCCATAGAATGTGTCAACTACTACGGTAATACCCGGAAGGGCATTATAGATCTCGCGCCGCGCGATGCGAACGGCATAGTTACACCAAATAAACCAAATTCACTGGACGACATACGCCAGCAACCCTCACATCTACATCCACTTATGACGGCGCCCATCAGCTAGCTCAGGACACCCAACTCCTGTCTATGTAGTCAGCTTGCGATTACGTCTCGAAATCACGAGGGCTAAAGCATACCTATAGTTAACTACGGATATCGCTGCGATGCGTACTATAACGCAGAAATACCCAATCCGCTGGTTTGGTATCGTTGGCGCCATCCAACGACTCTTATTCCAATCAACTCAACTTGCAAGATTCGGTGAATTGATTACCACACGTCGCTATCATGATTTACTATCTGGATTTACTTCCTGTGAAAAAGCTATTTGCTATTCCCTCCTTTCCTCACAAATATGTTTTAACTTGTAATCCCAGTTCAGCAGTTATGCTTATTGCTATTGCTTTCTACAATTACAAAAACCCAATATTTCCTTTAATAGGCTAGTTACATTGGGAGAGTACCATGGGGATTTTCTATATGGATTCAGTGTGACGTACATGGGAGAAATAATAAATAAATTCTTGTGCAGAAAACAATAATCGCAAAGGCTACCCATTCGCATTATGTTAATTACAAGGAAAATGATGGGATCTGCCTATTTCGTATGCCCTGCAGTATGCTCAATTCGATATTAAGCCCAGATTCTAAATGACGCGGTGAGTCTTTATGAGCCTGATTGTGGTTGGGTACCTATGTTGGCGGTGCGTACTTAAGTTTCCTTTATCAAAGCTATTTTCAAAACCTTTACCTTCAGCTTATCCGAGAGAGAGAGAGAGAGTTACAGAACTGTAGTTTGACGTTTGTCGATATATTTTTTTTATTGAATTGCACAGTTTATCATCTACTAGTCGGTTTTTTAAATCCTGAATACTCATCTATACTTAGTCCACGGAATGCCACTCATTTCTTTACAAAGAAGAATTATTCATCTCATTGTAGTCCAACCCATTCTTGGCGTCAATTTTAATTTCATTACTGAAATTTTATCGAGTGAGAATAAAAACTCAAGAAAATGCCCTGCCATTTTGTATCAACATATAGACAAACTTACAACTGCAAAAATAATTTGAATTCAATAGATCCCCTTATCTTATACATTCTTATTTTAATAGTTAAAGCTGGAACATCAATCATGACACCTGAATTTCTTTAATCAAAATAAATGGCGAAATCAAATATTCTTGAGCACACAGGACGTCCTTAGACAATAAAATACAAACCCCGCATTTTACAAGTAAAATGCGTAACAAGTCGGTGAACAGCGCAAATATTCTAAAAGTAATCTTAAAGCTCAGGAAAACTAATAAAACTACCCCATTCATCTTATGAATGTGTTATTTATAATCCATAAAATTATAGTCTAACATCAATTCTAAACAGTTGATATCATCTTTCTCATCACAAAACCAAATGATGATATAATCTTAACTCCCAACCTAAATGAAAACCATTCAATACTAGAAGTACCAAAATAATTTTCTTTCTTCCGCTCTCAACCCCAACCCAATATTGGTACTTCAGAAAGCCACCAAACCGAATTAAAAACTATCATCCTGTTCACCTGTCTATACGGATATCAACCAATTCAGATTTTTCCAACCAATCTGTACACCTAACCGTCCTCAACTTTTACATCATCAACTAAAATACATAAAAAGTTAAGTTATAATAATGAAACCTCATAGATACCAATAAACTCCCCAAAAAACTTCCAAGTAAGCTTAAAATGCCCCCTACTTACAGTAACTACTTAACATAAACAACACGCAATTGTTCTTATTTAATCAAAAAAATAAATAAGCGGTACACTAATGAAATATTTAAAAAGTCATGTATAATTCATACATAAAGTCGTATCAAATAATTTTCATCGCACACCTTCGTATCAAACAACAGCTGCTCTCCATAAATCTCAATCTCAATATTCACCCCAAAACTTGCTTTTAAATGAAAACACCTAGATACAAAGCAAGCATCTGGAAATTTATGCAGAAATCCATCTTTCTTCTATTACTTACTGGACTTAGAATGAACGTTCAGTAAACCCCATAAAATTATCCTCACTCAGTAATCGGAGGGTAAATGCCCATAAACTTGGCCTTGAATATATTCAACCTCGTAGTCAAAGGTCAACCTGTCCTCTTCAAAAGATAATTCACATGGGCAATCGTATCATTCCCACGCCGTCATCATCGACGAATAATTAAAACCTTATTATAGCGACGAGAACAACTACAAATCTCTTATTGTATTGCACTGAAGAAACTTAAGTTTGTAACCAAAAACCAAAGAAATCTAATTAAAACCTACATTTCTCACTTTAGAAAACTACCTAATAACTAACTCGCTCTCAAAAATATACTATCGCGACAACAATAATTATAAACAACACAACGGATAGATTAAAAATATAATCCGCTCGTATTTCAAAAATAAAATATCTTTAATTCCAGCCTTGTTTTGTGTCCCACCTAAGTTTCTACTCCTTAATCACCAATACCAGCCATATATGTCTTTATCATAAGTCCCGTCCCCATCATCTTTCAAATATGCGCGGATTAAAAATGACGGTTTAATTCCTCCTCCATTGCACATACTCTTGAAGAGTCTCTGTCCGTACTTCCCTGTTACCTCCACCAAGGTCTTCAATCTATCTATAATATAATTTATGGCTACATACACTTCATTCTCGCCCTAATCCCTCGGCAGAAAAATTATTCTCGCCCCTAAATTCAAAAATATCCGCTTGCTTTCCAATTCCTAGATCAGTTAACTCTCTAACACATCAATTTTATAGTTACGTAAATCTTTCATGCCCTTAAAGGCATATACTTATTCCCAAGAATCGTGTCTGCTACAATAATAAATACACTTCTTCCGGTTACCAATTACCTAACCGACTTCAAACTCATCCATAATGTTACCTCTTATTTTTCCTTCAAATAGCTACCCCACTCTTATAGTTCTTCTTCTCAGTATTCCTAAAAGGCATTATTAGTCCTTTTCAAATGAAATTACTTGAACATTTTTACACTTTCTCTATAAATCCAAATTTTCTGCTATAAACTTCCCTTCCTTATCCTCATCTCCAGATTAGAAAAATTCATAATCTTAGTCTTCCAAGTATTTGGTTCACTTAATGTGATAATCCCCTTCACTATGTGACATAACTAGCACATTTCCTCATCATGTATCTAATCCCAACTATTTGGTTTCTATCAGGTAAAGAAATCCAATAAAAATTTGTAATATCTTTTAATATTCATTTCTGTTGACATAATTTCGAATCTAATTCCACTTTTTCTTATGCAAACCTTATCTAAAACTGTTTAAAAATTTATGTTTAGCCTTACTAATTTCAGTATTATCACATAAACCCATTCAATAATCTAATTGTAATAATTATACAAATGCCTGTCGGATTTAATAAACTTTAGAATATTTCCATTCAACGCCTTGTCCTCATTTCCTGGTAAAACATATTCTGCTGTCTCTTAATACATTTTCATAATACCGTCTTTCCGTACAAATATCTATTTCGCATTCATGTTTATCAAATACCAACGTTCAGACTTATTTCCATCTTCACTATTCCACTCAAGAAATAACCATCTCTCTTACATCTCCTAGACTTCAAATCGTTTGTCAAGCTTTAAAAATTATCTCCACCCGAAACGGGTTGAAGAGGGCACAGCACGCCGCGCGCTCACGCGGGAAGAGTACCTATCTGCATGTTGCTTGAATACTTCCTGTCTCCTACACTTCCATACTTTAAAGTCCCAATTGCTAGCACACACACACTTTCCCCTCCAAATAAGCTAAATAATTCGGCAGGTACGGCGAGAGCAATGCGGACTTCTCATTCGAGGACACTTAACAGGCACCCATCTGATGACCTTTCCCATAGTTTACCCAAAACGACTAATCAGTAAATAACTCCCTGTTCTGATGTATATGGATGAAAGCGCCAACCTTCCAAATCCATTACCTCGTCACTTATGCCAGATTCCTCCTTGCCTCTATAGCTTTTAAAATTTTTCCAAAATAATCTTGCGCTAAAGGAACTGTTCCCCTCAACCAACAAATACTTCTCTTAAGAAAATCTCCTACGCCTTCAGAATCTTTATTACTTGCAGGAAAGCTTGTCATAAATCTTTCATCATATCCATCATTTATCCTTTTTATTGCCCCAAATAAGTATCGATAAAATTGGTGCTTTTATAATATGGTTTACTGGTCCTCAAACTTCTTTATTATTAAGTTTATTCACTAATATCTATAAAATCTTCTTATTCCATGTTAACCAGCTCCATCCAAGAATATCGTTTTTGTATTGCAAAACCATCCCAATACCAAAACAAACTCTGCACTTCCAGGAAGTTCAAAAATTAAACTTTCTGATAAGTGTGTGAATTTATCCAATACTTTTCCTAGTACTATCTATTAAATGATAAATTACGCTTGTGTATTCACTCTCCTCTCCTTTGACCAGCCTCTACCACTTTTTACTGGTAATGTGCCAACATAAGTAAAGTTGTATCATCCAAATTCTTGTCCATTGACTCATACATTTATTTAAACCATCTCCTTACAAAATACGCTTTTATAACGTCAGAACCTTGGACTATGATTAGAGTCTCCTAGAATTTAAGATCTTACACTTCACTCGTCATCTGGTAGTTTACTTTCTCTTAATTTATCTTTCAGCTCCAACTTTTTAAATTTAAACCCATTTTCTAATCATGTTGACCCGCTCCTTCGGGCTTTGATTCGTAACCGTTCCAGTAATTCTTTTTCGGTAGACTCGCCTATTTTACATACACTTATACAAGTCACCTTTCTCAATAGAAATACAATAGCTCAAGTCCTTTATTTCTCAAATTGAAGAATCTTTTAAAGCTTTAAGAAATCTTCAACCCATTCCAAGTGATTTACTTCTTATCAAACATAATAACTCACTTCTACTTTTTATCCCTGATGAATAGTCAGATCTCCAAATCAATAATTCTTGAACCCTAGTCATCTCTACCAAACAAACCAGCATTGTCATCTCAAGTATATTTCCTCTAAGTTAATTAGAAAGAGATACATTCTCTTCGTGTATGTATAAAAAGGTATCTACTAAACTACTCAACATTCTAAATCCCAACAACTTTTAATTGGTAGTTATTAATTTAAATCCCACATATTTCGTGATCAATTTATAATTTTTCCATTGGAATAATGAAACTATTAATTCAGCAATAAAGTTTCCTAGGAACAACAAAGACCACTTTTTTTCTTCACCAAGAACCCAACATTAAATTAATATCTAACATATCTTTTTCTGCTTTACTCAGCAATGAAAAGAATCCCACTATAAATTGTGATAGGATTTTTATTTTTGTATCCCGATGATCAAGGAAAACTCCTCATTTCTGCTTTAATTCAAATATTCTCAAAACTAACTTTAAATTACTTTGTTAATCTCTCTATGCATAATTTAATAAAAACCCAATTACTTTCTGTTCTTGACCAAACGAATTTGTCTTTAGATTTTCAATTCTATCATAAAAAGCAACTTCTACTCCTAAGATCTACTGGATAAATTCTTAATCACAATATCTCAAATTCTTAATCTATAAAAACATCCTAAAATATAAATATAATTGACTCTATCATCATATGACTCCTTTGTACCAGTCTTTAACCCTATTGAAAATTGTTGTGATTTCAATATTCTATCACTTTCCTTTTTCTTCAGTTCCCTTCATCAATTGTTGCTTATCATATCACAATAAAATCCCCTATTCACAATTCTAATTTTCATCCAATTCTCTTATTCCGTGTGTCCAGTCACTCAAATAAAGTCGAAAATCTCCTAGTAATGGTTTATCCATTTCCACCATCCACAAATTAATGCTGGCTACCACCAAACCATCAGAACATCTTGTCAATTTCTACATATCTATTAACCACTAGATAATCACATCCATCACCATCCAATCATGAAAGCCCTATTCCGTCCCACTCCAAAGAAAATTTAAACCTAATTTACACACCAATTCCATTAATCAATTTCCAAGAAATACGAATGCAGGGTAAATCCAATCTCCCACTTTCCTTTTCAGTATATACAATTATAATTTTTTTATTTTACTTGTTCAAAAAAAGTCAACTAAAAAATCATTTACAAAGTATAACAAAGATTCTGTATCTTTATGTTGCGAAATCCATTTAATCTTTTTTTGTAACAAATTATTCCTTTTTTTTATTAATTTAAATTCAATGATCCAGTTCTGCGGTATAACACAAGCGAATCTATATTTATTTTCCCCATCAATATTCTGACATAGACATGATTCTTTATGTAGGTAATATCCCATTACTAATAGGCTTTCCCAGATCAAGTTATCCTAAAAAACAAATACTCAAAAAATCTCTTGTAATATTAAGTCCTAAAACCAATGGAATAAGCTCTAAACAATAAATACTTGAAAGTCCAATAAATGTATTAATTCTTTCCTTCAATAATTCTCGGATTCTCACCTTTTGAGATTCTATTTTGTCAATCCAATTTGCCCTTTTTCCTCCTAAAGCAAAAAACTGCTGCACTTGAATTAAAAATCCTAAAATATTTGTCCATTGTAAATCTTGTCTCACCTCCAACAAACAAACAATCAAACTCACCTCAAAAAATACCCCAAAAAAAGCCAGTAATAGGATTAATTGATAAGATTCAATTTTAACATATAAGTTATACATCACTCTCAGTTTCCCAATTCAGAAACTGTTCACTTATCAAAAAGACCTCAAAATACAAAAAAAGCTGACGCTCAATAATCATAAAAGGAACAGTACCATCAAGTTTCAATTAGACGTCCCATCCAGGAAAATCATCTATGGGCTATATAAATGAATCCACCCACCTAAATCCGCTAATAAGAACACTATCCAATGTAACCTATATCAAGAAATCCAATCAACCAACTTAAAAGAAAAGCGGAATGGGATGCCTAAAAACTTCCTGGACATGAATGATTCTTCTGAACATATTATATTTAATCTATAAATTTAAAATAATAAACAGACCTAATTTGATTAATCAATAAAATCACTATACAATAAATAGCGAAAAAACCTCTTAAAACGATTAATATTATATTGTATTCTACTAATAGTATATCACATAAAACCTTCCGTACCAAAAGTCCGATCATAACTTCTATCAAGACTTCTAAAGACTTCCCAACCTCAGCACCCATCTTATAGGATGTTTGAATCTATTAACCGTGCCACGGACTTGTTTAATCCCTAAAGTTTAGCTACAACAATCTACCTTCACATTTTTAAATCTCTATAACTAATCTCTAGATTTTTAATTCTCTACCTGTAAAAGATCTTAAAACCATTACCACTCTTAATGGACCTACAATTTTTAGTACCTCATTTCCTTCATTACAATCTTAAACCTGCAAGCGACTAAGCCACATCTCTTAACCACCCTATAAAGCCATTTATACTACTAATGGTCTCAATCAATCGTTAATCTTTTGATCTTTTCTCTTAACGCATCAGCAAACTTGTTACTAATTATACTCAACATAATACACTTTCATAGACTGCCAATTGATAAAATATCTTCCGAAGATA
>Ga0163217_1083919_pt1 | contig 10861 bp, 19 predicted proteins | sample SynspAceP_FD_185933 | JGI IMG/M metagenome (GOLD analysis project Ga0163217, IMG submission 185933) | Saline lake microbial communities from Ace Lake in Antarctica - Synechococcus sp. Ace-P (PacBio error correction) | ecosystem: Environmental > Aquatic > Non-marine Saline and Alkaline > Saline ...
CAAAAAAAAAGGGAAGAGGAAAAAGGAAATCCCCCCTGGGCCCCCGCCCCCCCCCGGCCCCAAAGGGTGTTGTGTGGGCCGAGCAGTGGTGGGCTGGCCCCAGCTTTTTTCTCTGTCTAACTGTGTCTCTCTGGGGGCGGCCACTTGCCCGGCTTTTCTGCCTGATGCTTGCCCGGAACCTCAACCCCCCTGGAGGGGGCCAAAACGGCGGGTGGATCAGCGCCGTTTTTGAATCCGATTCGCTGACGCCACTTGAAGCTATCAGTTGCTGCTCAGCTCAAGTGAAAGAAGGTCCAGACCTCCTTTCCTAATTTCCTTGAAGCGTTTTTTTTCCAAAGAACTTTATATCGCGCCATTGCGGTGGAGACCGTTCGCCCCACCCGCCGTGGGGTATGCCAACTGGCCGCTGCAAGCACTTGGGCCTCGAAAATCTCCCCTGTGCCTCTGGCCAAAGACGAAGACACCCTACCCTTTTCGAAAACATAGAGTTTTCCGTTTTTGATGAGCTTTCTGTCTCAAGGACCAACAAACCAAACGGGTGTTTGGCCCCAGCAGAAAGGACGTTAGGGGCCAGCACAGCCCGTCCGAAATCCTTTAAAGAACAACGAACGCGGTCTCTGTTCCCCTGCAATGCGTCCAAAGCATTCTTAATCTTGCAAACGAGGTTTTGGGCTGAATCCTTCGTGGGCTGGCGGATCCAGCAAGGGGCCCAAGGCAAGTCTTGAAGCCGAGTACTGGCAACACCTTGCCTAATTTTGGAGAGATAAACTCCATTTCTTCACGATCAGAACTCAGGCCAACTTGGGGTTGCCTTCCCGTTCACATTTTCGAGCTCGGTACCGCCCCCGCAGATCTTTTCGATTCTTTGCCACAGACGGTTCTCTCTCAAGAACCGCACATCCCTGGTGAGGTTTTCGTCCTTACTGGACAAAGACAAACGATGAGCTCCAAGAAAATTCCCAAAGCCTTGGGCCTTGTTTGTTGCTTCAACCGATCTCTGATCGAACTCAGCTTCACCGATATAAGCCTGAAGGATTCCCCGTATCGGGATTTGTTCAAAGCAAGAAGTAAGATGCCCTGGCGCTTTCAAGCTCCTCCTGCGCAAGATAGGTCGTCCAAGCTTCCGTTCGCGGCCGCGCAAGTGCCTACCTGTCCAGATTTCGAAAACTTCCGCCAACCCGAAGTCGTTGGCATCTCCCGTAACAACAGGAAGATTGTGATCGTGGCCAGAAGTCATGGCAGCTGGCTACGAGCTGGTTTACGCACTTCGTGGTGCACAAAGCTTGCTGAAGGAAGCGAGCCACAAACCCATTCACTGATTAAACCTGCAAACCAGCCAACCGTTAACCCACCGCCACCCGCCGCGGAGCTGGCCGCAAGCGGCAATTTTCGTCAGTCCCCGGGCTGGCGCGCCAACACCACCCGCCACATGGCGCAGCGTCCAGCGCAGATTTTGGAAGGCCCGCCACACCTGCGGGCTGGGGGCGCTGGAAATCTTCCATCGTCGATCGCGTGTAAGGCGATCAGATTCACATGGTCTGGGAAACGCTGCAAAGGCAACGTGGGCCAGGGCCGCCCGCCTGCGGGGGTGGTCCGTTGAGGGCCCCCCAAGCAGGATGTATTCAAAAGCTGATGCGTCCGGCCGTGGGCGGTCTAATAGTGGCGGCAAATCATCAAGAAGTTTGGCAACGGGTAAGGCAATGGGCCGTGGGATCAGCTCCCTCGCGGCAGCGCTTGGTCGGGGCATGCAAGCTCACGCGCCAAGGGGTGAACTGAATTTGCGACCCAGGCGCTCGTGGCAAGGCCGGCCATTTCGGAATGCTGGCCGCCAACGGCCCAGCCGTGCTCCGGGATCTTGGCGCTGGGCCCATGCCCAAGGGTCGCTGCAGAGGCAGTTGAAATGGCCTCAAGCACGCTTCGGTGTTGAGAAGGGGCTCGCACCATGCCCCATGAAACACCCACGTGGCGGGCGTTGCTGCTCACCTCGCGGATGGCCAGCACTGGTCGATGATCTCGTGCACCTGCAAGGGAACGTTGCAGGCCGCCTTTCGTAGCGCAAAAACGGCACCCCAATCGGGGCAACCCCACCGGCTGGAGACGCAGACCGTCAGATCGTCTTGCCTGGGAATGCCAACGGTTTTCGAGCTGAGGCCATCGCGTGGAGAGCCAGCAGCTTGGTGTGCCATCCCCTGCGCACGCTGCGTTGCAGCTTCAATTGGAACGCGGGCCGATGCGGATCAGCGCCGTTTCCTGTGCTTCGCCTGCAAAGCTGCTCAGCCAGAAGCTTTGGGCAGAACCATTGATCTGTTTTCAAAGCCGGCGGGCCCTTTGGCGTAGAGGCCATCGTGAAGCTGCTTGCCGCGATAGCCAGTTGCCGCCTTGGGCCTTGGCCTTGGCTTTCTAAAGCAGCAGACCTAAGCCAAAGCCAGGGGCACAGCCCGCAGGCAAACGATCAGGACCGGGCCACGCCAGCAACCCATGGCCAACATGCCACTCCAGACCAACAATGCCATGGACATCCGAGCATCGCTAAAGCGACTGTTCAAGCGCTCGTGTGGCGGTGGAAGCCAAACGTGCAACTGGTCGCTTTCGGCACCAAAGCCCGTGGGTCTGCAGCGGCAGCGTTGAATCAAGCGTCATGCTGCTTCATTCCTCGTCTCAGCAGGCCTTCATCCTGGAGCCCTCCGACGGGCAGCAGGATCAGGGATCAGCTCGCTCTTTGCCAGGTCCCTCTTCTGGGTTGGCCGGGCAAGGCCGGTCGAGGCGTCTGGTGCTTTTCCAGCCCGCTGAATGCGAACAGCATCGAGCTGAGCTTCAAGAAGGATGCGTCGAGCACGGCCTTGGCGCTGATCTGGGGATCTGTCGGCATCTTCGACGGTGTAAGTCGGGAACGCCAGGATGGCATGCGCCGGTAGCCGCCCGCCTTTCTTCATCAAATGTCGGGGTGAGGACCGGCCTCAGCGCGGCAAATCCTTCTTCAAAGCCACTGAAAGCCCCGTGCCGGCCGGGATCACAGGCGACCGATGATCACGTTCTCCTTGAGGCCCGCGCAGCCAGTCGCTATTGCCCTCGATCGCCGCTTCGGTTCAAGACCCCGGGTGGTCTCCTGGAAGCTGGCGGCAGAGATGAAGCTGTCGGTGTTCAGCGAAGCCCTTGTGAATGCCCAGCAGCACGGGGTGAACTCAGCCGGCGCCTCCGCCGGTGATTCCGCCCATCGGCCTGGTTCACGCTGCTTCCCCTGAACACGCAGCTCGATCAAGCTCACACCGGCCAACAGGTGGTATCTCCGGCATCCTCCGATGCGAACCTTGCCTGGTCATCTGGCGCAACGATCCAACTTCGATGTGCTTGTCATCGATGTGACCGCCCTGGGATTGTAGACGTTCTGCACTTCCTGCACCATGCGGAACTGGCAGTTTCGAGATAGCTCCCTGGCCGCCTCCATCGAGGGCTTGCGGCTGCGCAGGTCGTCGAAATGCACTCCAGAACTCGTGGGGGTTGATCGGACCGTCGGTGAGCAATCTTCACCAGCCGTCACGCTGCTGGCCGTCGTTGACCATCACGTTGCGCCCGAGCAGGATCGGGTTAATCGGTGGTGACATCGTCCGGTTCGATCACCGTGGACGGTGACAGAATCCATCCGTCTTCACCGAATTGATTCTGGACCGTGCCGGGCTTTGCGGCAGAGCAACCGGCCGATGTCCCTGGGACGCGCGAGCTTCAAAGCAGCTCCTCGATCCCGGGGCAGGCCCTGGACGATGTCACCAGTTTCTGGCGCTCAAACACCAAGCAGGGCCAAAGCATCCCCCGCTGCAACCAGTTCGCCACGGCGGGACGTGAGCACCGAATCCGGTGACACCATGTAGGGGCGACCAAGGCGGACGTGATCTTAGTCCAGGATCCAGGGCTCCACCGGCCCCGCAGCCAAGGGGCCAAATCACCCCTTCGGCCAGCAAGCTCACCATCAACCAAGGCGCTGGCCGAACGGAAACAGACCGGCCTGGTGGCTTGGCCGATATCAACGGTGCGGGTGTCCATTGGCCCGCTCAACATATGCGGGCGGGACGGGTTTCGCCCAATCGATCAAGATTCAGGCAGTTTGAACAATGCGTTCTCCGTTGCCAAGGATCTGGGTCGTGGCCACCAACATCGCCACGTTGAACGGAAACACGTCCTGCTCCTGCAGCTCAGTGTGGGGTGGAACGCATGGCCTGCGTCAGAGAGGTGTCGCGGCGACCAGCAGGGTTTCCACCAAGATGACCAGCTGCAGTCGCTCGATCGTCTTGGCACGCTTTGTCGGCACCGCTTCCACATCCACCGTCATCTGGGAGGGGTGTCAAAGGTGTCGAGGAACTGGTGCGTCAAGCAGTTTCAAATGCCCTCCACCGAACTTAATCAAAACTCACCATCTTTGTAGGTGAAGGCCGTGGATCGCCTTGAGACCCATCGGACGGGCCGCCCAATTTTGGCTTGACACTGCCGGAGATCGGCAGATGGCCTCATCGGGATGGCAATTCCCCACAAGGGCCGCAGCAACAAAGCACCGCTTCAGGCGTATCCACAGCCTCAACAAGACCACCAATCGCTCGGTGGTCAGCGCCTTAGGCAAGCTTCGTCAACCGGGGTTGTGCATTTTGCCCTCAATGCGCTGGTAACGGGAGAGCACCTTGCTGCGGCCACCAGATGGAGCTGCCGGAGCGCACAAATGATTCCCGCAGAATGTCGTTCTTACTGGGTCCCGTGACGATGCCGGCGGTCTGGGAAGAAGATGTCCTTAAAAAAAAAAAACCCACTTCAGTTGCCGGCCCTCGTATCCACTGGCCGTCCTCGATCATCGACAAGGAAATGTCCTTGTTATCTCGTGGATTTCCCTGGGGAAACCCCAGAGCAGGTGCCGCCTTTCGACACCCTCAAACCATTCTTGGCCGAACGTGCCTTCTTGATCGAGAGGCCTGGGGCGTCTTTGACGATGCCACCGGTCTGGGTGGCGGTAAGCGATTATCGCGAGTTTCGGCGAATCACCTCGCCATTGCTGATCTTGCGCCTGCAAATCGTCTTAAGCGGTAGCGGATGTTGTCCTTGCCTTCGAGGTGCCAAGATCTCGCCGGAGTGGGTGGATTCACCAACCAAATTTGCTGTCCTTTGAGGGTGAGGCTCGCAGTGACGATCTGCCACCTCACGTGAATCAACCTGCGGATTCAACGCAGACGAACGGCGCCGCCAATGCTCACAGACCAGACGGCTTTTTCCGCCAGCACGTCACCGATTGGTGACCTCAGAGTCCCCTCGACTACAGGAATGGCATTGGGGGGGAAGGTTGTAGACATCGCCAGAACAACCACCCAACAGCCGTCCGAAGCCGCTGGGCCTTCAGGCGTGGATGTTGTTCTTGCGATCTGTGACCTCCCGGGGCTGGATCACCTCCTCGTAACGCACCTGACCAGCCGTCGCAGATCACATCCTTTGTGGCCTGTCTCAACGCTTCTTTCCTTGACCAGGACGCCCGGGAACCTGGGTCATGCACCGTATCCGCTGGAACGGCGTCACCATCGGCACGATACAGAATCGAGCCCGGGGTGTATATCAACTTTCTGGCCTCTGTTTTCCCGGCGACTTGACCGCAAGGTGGAAGTCCGGTTTCGGGACACCCTGGGCCCCCCACGCCATGGGGGGTGCGGAACGGACGCAGGCCGGCTTTGGGGCCGAAACTTCGACGAACGCCCCTCAAGGGTTTTGTGGAACGCACCACGCCACTTTCAGCCGTGGATCACACCAACCGGTGTGAAGGTACCCGCAATCGTCAGCTTGGTGCCGGGCTCGCCGATCACTGGGCCGCGATGATCCCCAACCGCTTCATCCGACATCCACCCAGCTGGTGTGGCCAAGGCCCAGCCGTAGCCACTTGCGGGCAAGACGGAGGCGGCGGCCTCGCAGGTGAGCGGTGGAGCGCCACCACACGGTTTTGACGCCGGCGGCTTCGATTCGTCGCGGAGAGTCAGGGTCAATCATCCGTCATCAACATCAAGGAGCCAGCTGCTGGCTCTTGCCGCTGCCGATGACAAACAGGTTCAGCGGCGAGAAGCCCACCGAACTTGGCGAGAGCGGCCCTTTCATCGGCAATGGATCGGGAATGCCCCGGTAGTGCGCAGTCGTCTTCACGCACGATCACGGTCTGAGCCACATCCACCAGACGCGGTCAGGTAGCCCGAGTCAAGCGGTGCGCCAGCCGTGTCGACCCAGGCCCTTACGGGCGCCGTGGAGGAGAATCACGTATTCAGTACCGTCAGACCCTCGGCGGAAATTGGTCGTGATCGCAAAGGTCGATGAATCTCCCCCTGGGGGTTGGCCATCAACAGCCCCGCAATGCCACCAGACTGCCAGACTGGACATGGTTTTCCCTGGCCGCCGCGAGTGGCCTCATCCCACGACGCGAGTTTGAAGCGGTCGTTTCGTTGAGAAATGCCGACGCACCGGAGCCGCCACACGCGCTAGTGTCGCGGCATTCCGCTTCGGTTGTTTCCGGGCCAGGTGCTGCGGCGATCCCCACCTCTTGGCGGATCGATGGACGGCGGGTTCCCAAAACTTTCGTGCATCTCCAAATCCGCCAGGCCGGAAGAGCAGTTCTACCAGCGGACAACGTAAGCGCTCCTCGTGGCTGGTGATCTGCCTCTTTCGGTGCTGGAGCAAGGCCGCCTTGTCGCCGGGAACCGCAGAATCCTCACCGAGAATCGACATCAGCCGCCTGGGTGGCCGTAGTGAAGCCGAATCCTGAGATCATCCGCCCATCGCTGCTGTGGCGCCGTGCCGTGTGCTTGTAGGCCCAGGCCACCATATTGGCGCAGCGATTCTTGTCCGATCTCCCGATTACGAAAGCGGGGGGGCCTCCTTTGCTCAACGGAGCGATGCGGCCCAGATCTGACGTGGATTTGGAAAGGGGTGGTGGTCATGGCGGCGCGCAGTTGAGAAAAGGACTGGGAACGGTTGAACGGGGAAGGGCTGGAGAGCTAAGCTCAGAACGAACGCGACAAGAACTGATGATGCGGTTTGTTTCCATGCACCACCCGGCCCACTGTGGTGGAGGATGTACGCGACTGATCAAGGGCACCATCTTTCACAAAAGGCGAATCACGGCGGTACTTCCACTGCTCGATGCGAGTGCGTCGCTGAGGTTTCCTCCTGATCGGGTTTCGCATTCGTCGTCGTCGTCAAGCCACCGAATGAAAGCGCACCCACACCCCCATTCGTGAATCCTGAGGTGGCGTTCATCGAAAGGCATGGAGCCCACGTCGGCAGGGCCGAAGAAGGGCGGCTGCGGTCACCGAAGTCAGGCTTGGACTCCTTGCGATCCACGGCTGTGAGGTAGTAAGATACCCAGCACCATGTCCTGGACGGGGTGATGATCGGCTCACCGGTGGCCGTGAAAGGATGTTGTTGCTGGCCAGCATCCATGCGGGCTCCGTTGAGCCTCGTGGCCAGGGCACTGAACGGCCATCTGTCACCGTCGAAGTCGCGTTGAAGGGCCGGGCAAACCCAGGGGGTGCAGCTGATGGCCGACCATACGAACCAAGCTTGGGCTCGAAGTCCTGGATGCCGGAAGACAACGGTGCAGGTGGGACCCGGTTGAGCAGGATCGGGTGACCTTCGAACCTCCTGAAGCACCTGCATCACTCATCATCGGCGCCGCTGAATCAGCTTTTTGGCGGCCTGATGTTGTTTGACGATGTTCTGCCGGAATCAGGCGATTGGATCACGAAGGGCTGGAACAGCGCTCGATGCCATCTCTTGGGCAGGTCCGCATGGTGCATCTTTGAGCTTGGGGCCCACCACGATCACCGAGCGGCCGGAGTAATCAAGCCCGTTTTGCCGAGCCAGGTTCTGGACGGAAGCGGCCTGTTGCCCTCAATGATGTTCGCTGAGTGTTGGCGGCCGTTGTTGGCCCCACCACGGTGCGTCCGCGGCGGCCGTTGTCGTCAGGGCATCAACAGCCCTCCTGCAACATCCGCTTTTCGTTGCGGACGTGATTTTCAGGCGAGGAATTTCCTGCAGCCGCCAGACGGTGGTTAGCGGTGATCACCGCCGATAAGGGGTCGGAGGGTCGTGTGCGAAGCGGCCAACCATCAAGCCTGCACCAATTGGCCGCAAGATCGGTGGGATCACCGGATCGCATCGAGCCACCACCACTCGGGCGGGCAAATCGGGCGAATGAGTGTCGGATCACGCGCAGCGCTTGATCAACTTGCGCGTTTTTGGCCTTTGCTGTCGGCATGTCTTCGCGTAGCTGCTCGCGATTTCTGCAAGATTGAATTCCTCAGCAGGCTTTTGAAGGGCTTTCGGCGCCGGATGCCGACCACCGGCTCATTCTCAATCCTCAAGAATCTTCGGCGTGATCGATCCTCGATCTCAGCCATCATCTCGGTAGCAGCTGCTTTGTAGGTGGATCCTTTGTGAATCGCCCTATCAAGCACCAACATAGCCAGTTTGAAGTAAACGATCTGCTCCACATCCCGCGCGGCAAATGTCCAGCAGGATCGGCCACATAGCTGGGGATTCCCCTTGAGATACCCAGACATGGGGACCACCGGAGCCGGCCAGCTTGATTGAATCCCCATGCGGTGCCGCGCACCCGGCTTCGGTGACCTCAACGCCGCAGCGCTCGCAGACAATCCCGCGGTGCCGCACCCGCTTACTTGCCGCAATGGCATTCCCAGTCCCTTTGGAAGGTCCGAAGATCTTTCTCGCAGAACAGCCCGTCGCATCTCGGCCTGATGGGTGCGGTAAGTTGATCGTTTCGGGCCTTGGTGACATTCGCCCACCACTGTGGCCATTGGGAAAGGTGCGTTGCCCCCACGCCGATCCGCTCGGGAAGAAGCGAGCGTGATCTTGACGTAGTCGAATGGTTTCTCGATGCGGGAGTTGCTGTTGGCATGGCCGGGTTCGCGCGGGACGTCGAGTGAAACGGAGGGGATCAGGCTTGAGGAGTTCAATCGTCGTCATAATCGGCAACGCCGAGTACTCATCGGTGGGACGGATTTGGGGGTGCTGCGCCTGGGGTTGACGTCCTGCATGAGATTCCACCTCGGTGCCTTCATCGTGTAGACAGCGATATCGAGACCCAGGGACCTGCAGCTCCGCATCATAAGCACCTGAAACGACTCCGGCGTGCCTGGAACGGGAATTGGCTTGCCCTTGACATGGCGTTTGAGTGCCGTCGTTGCGGCCCTGCATGTCGTCGGATTGAACGTGAGCAGTTCCTGCAGGTGTAAACGGCAAGCGCCCGTAGGCCTCCAAAGCGCCAAGACCTCCACTCCCCGGCCGCTGTCCGCCCTGCTGCGCCTTGCCGCCCAACGGCCGCTGGGTGAGAGCGAGTAGGGACCGGTGGAGCGGCGTGGATCTGTGTCTCCCACCAGGTTGAACGGAGTTTGAGGATGTGGGCATAGCCAACGGTGGACCGGCTGGTCAAAAGGTTCGCCGGTGCGGCCATCCACCAGCTGGATCTTGCCGGGGTTTATCGGGGTTGTAAGACCCAGTCCTTGCCCAGGCTGGGCAGCCGCCTCCTCCAGATACCTTCTGAACAGTGTTCTTGGAGGTTTTCGTTGCCGTCATCTCGTCGAAGGGCACCAACCTTGATCGCGGCAACCGAGATGGAGGAGGCCCAACCCATCAGGCATCGAAGACCCTGCCCACATTCATTCGGAGGGAACCCCCAACGGGTTTGAGGACGATGTCGATGCGGTGTGCCATCGGCAGGTAGGGCATGTCCCTCCGCGGAAGGATGCGGCCTGATGAATGCCTTGGTTGCCCGTGGCGACCGGCCATTTTTTCGCCCACCCTGGATCTTGCGCCGCTGGGCCACATAGACCCGCACCACCAGTTGGCGCCAGGTGGCAGTTCATCGCCCCTGTTCGCGGGTGTAGATCGCTAACGTCGACAACCGGCCACGCTCAGTGTCGGAACCCTCAGGGAGTTGTCACGAACATCACGGCTTTCTCGCCAAAAGATGGCGCGCAGCAGTTTCTCCTCAGGTGGTTGGTCGGATCACCTTGGGGTCACCTTGCAACAAGATGTCGCCGAGTTCCACGTAAGCGCCGATCCGGAATGATGCCCATTTCATCGAGTGGCCGAGGCTCTCCTCACCACGTTGGGGATTTCCCTGTGACCTCTTCAGGGGCCCAACTGGTCTGGCGGGCCTTCGATCCGTATTTTCTCGATATGCACCGAGGTGTAGAGTCGTCCTGGACGAGACGCCTCACTGAACCCAGGAATGGCGTCTTCGTAGTGTAGCCCTCCCAGGGCCATGTAGGCGAATCATACGTTCCTGACCAAGAGCGATTCGCCCGCCCTCGCAGGCCGAACCATTGGCCAGCACCTGGCCGGCGAATCAACTCATCAAACCCCTGGCGCGACAATCGCCTTGGTTCAAGCAGGTTGCCTGGTTGGAGCGCTGATACTTCTGCTAGTGGTGATGTGGTAGAGTGGCTTCGCATCCCTGATTCACGAATTGGCCGTGGCAATCCACGAAGGTGACCGTGCCGTTCACCTTCGGATGCGCACCATGCCCGAGTCACGGCGACAATGGTTTCCCATGGCCCGTTCCCACCAGGGGACGCTCCGGGCGCAGCAGCGGCAACCGCCTGGCGCCTGCATGTTGGAGCCCATCAAGGGCGCGGTTGCCGTCGTCGTGCTCAGGAAAGGGATCAAGGAAAGTGGCGACCAAATCACCTGAACCGGCGAGAGCTGACGTAGTCGACCTGCTCGGTGGGCACCGTCTCAAAATCCCGCCGGTAGCGCACCGGAACCAGCTCGCGGTGATGTGGCCGGTGGCGTGGGTGGCCACATCGCCAGGGGCGACGCGCACTCATCT
>Ga0163217_1107926_pt1 | contig 10861 bp, 11 predicted proteins | sample SynspAceP_FD_185933 | JGI IMG/M metagenome (GOLD analysis project Ga0163217, IMG submission 185933) | Saline lake microbial communities from Ace Lake in Antarctica - Synechococcus sp. Ace-P (PacBio error correction) | ecosystem: Environmental > Aquatic > Non-marine Saline and Alkaline > Saline ...
ACCGCCACAACACACAGAGAGAGAAATGGACCTTCTTTATTGGGACTAATCGCACGTCTTCATCACGAGAGAAAGCGCGCTAACAACCGGTCGCCCATCTTCACACACCAATCACACACAGGTGGCCCCCCCCTTGGGGCCCCACAAGAGGGCCAGAGAGACTGCTTCTCTCGCAACCCCACGCGAGACACGAGAGAGAAAAATCGAGGACAATGAGATGCCCACCTGAAATGAATGGGAATCCCGATTTTGAGTTTCCCCCCGAACCTCAGCCCCAAACTCCCCGAAATGTGAGGTTTCTTTGTTTTTTTCGATGGAAAAACGGTAACACAAAATCAACGAAAAACCCAAATGGCCCCAGGGGTTTAAAATGGAGGAACAAAGTCCCAATCCGCATCAAGCCCAAATGGGGGAAGTATTAATACCAGATGTATAGTAAAGCCTTTAAAAACCAATCCCTCTTGTAAAATCAGGTCAAAAAACGTACAGTTTTGCAACAAAGCATGTTTTCTCAATTGAGGACAACGTTAAAAGCTAACAGGTCCTGGATTTGGATGAAGGGCTGAGGTCACATTTTTCCAAAACTTGGAAAGTGAACTTCAACTGTAATGGATCCCCGAGTACTTGGGGATTACAATCCAAAATAGCAAAATAAGAAATTTCCCGTAATATTAATTAAAAAAGAAATGATCTTGCTTTTTGCGATAAGCCTAAGGCGACAGTTTTCTATCCTTTGTTTATCTCATTTTTTACCTTAAAAACAGCACCATTAATGTCACACATTAGGGTTTTTTAATTTCAAATATGGGTCCCCGGCTCAATGAATCTTGATGCGTTTTGGTCCATCCTCACTTTTTGTTCGGTGCTAAAAGAATCCTGAACTTGCAAAGGCCTTAGGTCCCGGCGGAATTAGAGAATTCAAAATGCCCTGACAAGGAATATTCAGTAACGATCTTTGAAGAAGGTTATGAAAGGACAAGAAAAAATAATCCTTTAAGCCATTTTCCATTGGAAAAAGAAATTTAGTTTCTTTCGACGAAATCTAAAAAAAATCGCTCGGCAAAAAAAAATGAAGACTAGTTTGTAATAAAGCTATTGTTCCTTATATTTATTTTAACATAAACATTTGCAGACGAAGGCGTCATCCAACGGCCTATCGTCGAAGTTTATGTGGCAGTCTGCTTCTTAGTTCAGGCGGATCTAATAGATGAAAAAGATCGCTCAAGGAAAGAGCTGGCAAATTAGGCCGGAATGGTTAATCGGAATCAAAGATGTCCTCTGCGACTACAAAGACTCATGAAGCAAAATGCCTTCTTCCCCAAATAGTTAAAAGGCTTTCAGTCCCAAATGCAACAAACTACTGCTTCAATTCAGCGTCTCATCGATGAGGATAGCCTATAATTTTTAGGAAAGATTAAATTGGTGTTGAGTTTGGAAATGGGCAGTTCCAATGAAAATTCCGCTCACGGGAAAGTGACTGAATGCTGGCGCGATTGAGTCCTAGAGTTGTCCAGGTGGCTCTTCTGGACGGGTAGCGCTGTGGCAGTGCAAGCAAAATTTTAATGTACAGCTTCACTGGCAAAACAGAACAACGCGGTGCTCTGTTAGAACAGCCTGCCCGCTTTAACAGGAGTCATTGAATTTGGTTCACTGGCTTTCGGGGGCCGAGGGGGCAGTGAGGTTCGGCCTTGGCGGACTGCTGATTCCTCACCCAGCGCTACTGGGCCTGCCCCATCCCCGATGATCCATTGCCGAAACAGCTTGTGGTTTGGTGGGGTGCCTAGCCCGACCAAACTGCCGTGGAAAACTGCCCAGGATCTTGGCCATTCAAAGCGGCAAGGCGGCTAAACCCCTGAGCCATACTGAGAGCTGGGTGAACGTGCCGTCCTGCTGCGCCAAGCCCGCCCGCGCGAGACCGCCACGAATGGACAGCCTTCATCTCTCGTCGGTACTACTCGCTACAGCGATCCCACAAACACCCAGCTGCCGTTCGAACGCCATGCGCCGACCGCTGGTTGCCCTGTGACTCAGTACGTGGCGGCATTGAGCACCGATCTGCACCTGCTCTATTCCCAGTTTTTCACCAGGGCTGCGCGACAGGGCCCTGCTCAGCTTCGATGAACCCTTCCAGCCTTGCTCACAGCCAGGGCAATGTGGCATGCCATCACCTACAAGAACCGCAGACCGCAAATACGTGGCCCGCGCCGAGTGGCGATCCGCCGATCCGCGATCCGATTGATGGCGAGCGGCTCGACACCTTCTCGAGAAGATGTCCAGTCAAGTCCAAGCGGCGTTACCGATCCAGCCGTGGGATCGACCGCTCGGGGCTTAACAACCGCCGGATTTCTCCTGTTAAGCGCCACCGAAAAAGATCTGGAGTGGGATGACGCCGATGTGGAAGGCAATGTCGCGCTTTCCTGCAAGCGTACCTGGGTGGCGGCTCGGTGGAAACTGCTGTATACCCGCGAACCTGCGCTGCGAGCACCCCAGGAGCCCGCCGCACGGCGACACCGCCGGCTGAAGAAGAACTGCGCCGGGCCGTCCCGCCCCCCCCCGGGAACCCCCCAATCCCGCGATGACACTCGAATTCTGGCCCCGGCCCACTACCAGTTCAGACCACCGCCGTCTTCGGACTGATGAAACTCAGCAACGTCCATGGCGCGCCAGCTGGACGGCGGCCGGCTGTGGCGATTCGAAGCCTGACCACTGTGATCCTGCTCGGCCCCCTTCGCTCCCTCACCCTGGCCGAAGGAGCTGTTGGCAACGGCTGGGTGGTGAAATGGCACGTGCAGCCGCCAAGCGCTGGCCGTGGCCGATCCCACCGCCCTGATCCAACACGGTGCAACTGGTTGGATTCAGTGAAAGGAAGGTGCGGGGTTCAGCTGGAGGTGCCCGCCGATTGCCGATGCCGCCCACCCTTGAGCGTCTGGCCCGAGAGCGAGATCGCCCTCAAGTGCTGAAAGGGCCAAGCCCCAACCACCGCCGGGTGATGTGGGTGCCCGGCAAGCTCTGTCAACCTGGTGCCCTAAGCCGCGTCAACTGGTAGACGCAAGCAGGCCACAGCGTGATGGCGCAGGTTCCGTCGATGAAGCTAGCGATGAGAAGTAGCTGTGGTTGTTAGCCAGGCGCGGCCTCAGCGTCCAGTGGTGGCCGGCCGCTTGAGCCGCCCCTCTTCCAGATCCTGCCGGCGCAGCTACTCTCCAGAAAAGGATCGTCCGAGTCCGGCGATTAGCAGCGCAAGCCGCTGCGGCGCTGAGGCGATCAGCCTCGCCACGCAATCCCAGGCACTGCCACTGTGCGATCGGGGCGAGGTACGACTGAAGGCCTTCTTCTCGCCCAGGGCAGCGGCCTGGGGTGGGCTGATTGGGGCGAATGCCGAGACAGAGCTGTAGCGCCCTGGATGCGCAAACGCGCACACAAGGCCGCCGTGCCGCTCCCATCGATGGGCCACGTGAATGCCCGCCGGCGGTCGTTGAGGGCAGTCCCGCTCCGAGCGCCGCAACTCTGCACCACGTAGTCGTGCATGCGAGTGGCGTGCCAGGGGGGCTCGCTGCATTGAGATAGACCGCCGCGTGGCCGAAGTCCAGCCCCCTCCGGATCCCCCGGAACCTTGGGGCCCGGGGCTGGTTGTCAGGGGCGAATCAGGCAAGACCGAGGCTGGCGGCCAGGCATGGGCCCCGGCCTTCTGCATGAAGTCTCATCGGTGCAGTCAAGGAACCCGAAAGCCAGCAGCGCCGGCACCTGGGCTCCAGCGAGGCTGGGGCGGCAGATACAACCGCAGGGTTCATGGCAACAGTCACACTGGCCGATTGATGCGGTACGCTGATTGCAACCCGCCGAACTGCGAGTCTCACTGAGCTTGTTGAGAACAGGAAGCGATCATCAGCCGTTGAACGGTGAATACAGATCGGAGCTGCTGATCCCGCGTGCACAGATCGAAGGCCCGTTGACTCTCTAGGGCATGGTGTGGTGATGAAGTGTCGAGACGGGAATCTCGCTTTCTCGAAGCGCTCCACAAACCAGCAGTTCGCTGCGGGCCGCTGCAACTCCGCCGAAGGCCGAGCGCGCCACAACCCGGCCGGTGGACCACTGGAACGGCGGGTGGCCATCTCCTGGCCTGCCTCCGGCACAACCCGATGAGCGTGAATTCACCCCAGCCCTTTGTGGGCAGCAACTTCCAGGGCTGCCCGCACACCTCCACATTGCCGATGCACTCAAAAGGAATAATCACGCCTCCCATCGGTGGAGCTCGGCGATCACTCCTGATCGGCCTTGCGACTGCGTTGGGAATCAAGGCAATTCGCGGCCCCCACTGGCGGGGCGAACCCGCGCAACTTCTCAGGGTTTGGTGTCACCCCGATGATTCCGGCCTTGCCCCGGCCATCACCGCCCGATCCGATCACGCCTAGCCGATGCCGCCGAGACCGAACACGGCACCGGGCGCCTGCTTCACCTTGCGGTTTGAGCACCGCTCCGCTGCCCGGGGTCACATCCGCAGCCCAGCAAGGCAACCTTCTCCCAGCGTGCCCGCTTGCTGATCTTGCACGGCGATCTCGGCACCGACGGTGTATCCGAGAAGGTTGGAGTTGCCCATGTAGTGAAGATGGCTTGCCGTCTTGACGAAGCGGGCTGGTTGCCATCGGGCATCAGGCCCCGCCCTGGTGGCCAACGAATCGCCGGCAGAAGATTGGTTTTTTCCCGGACAGTGACAGATACGACATGCGCGCGCAATTTCCGGCGGTTAGAGCGGAATCACGGTGACACCGACGGCCAGGGAGTACCCTTCCGCATGCCTGCCACTCACCGCGCCACCTTCATGCCCAGGACGGCTCGGGAAAACCCTTAACGGATCGCTGGCCCGGAGAGGTGTAGGCATCGGTGTGCATGACGCCACTGCCACCACTTCTGAGGAGCACTTCGCAAGCCTGAGTGGAGCACATTCGATCGTGGTGAATCTCCGACGGCTCTCCGGCGCCCAGGCCCACGGCGCCCTGGATTCGGATCATGATCTGGCAGAAGCGCAAGGAATCGGCTGGCCCAGATCCCTCGGCGCTGTATGCCGCGATCATTACCCAGAGATGGCGCAGGATCCAGAAGATGGGGCTCGGCTCTCGAGCCAAGGGCGCTGTCCCTGGATCAATCTCCAGGCTGCGGATTTCGCCATCGGCAGGAAGCCAGCCCTTCGGTCCGGCTATTTGCAAGAATCCAGGGATCGTGGGCAGCCGGCCTTCTTGCGCCTCCACACCAGGTTGCGTCGTAGGCGTTGATGTTGACCCAGTTTCGGCATAGAGGCCACGGCCCGCTCAAAACAGGCAACAAGGCACCAAAGCGCCCGGGCATCGAAGCAGCGCAAGGTGAGCTGATCGACTGCGCCCCCTTCACTGAGCGCGCACGGTTCCCCTGCAGAAAGCCAATCGAGGAAGTCGCCAGCGCAAATCACCATCGATCGCTTATCTCGGCGGGATCGTCCCCAGTTACCGCTCGATGAAGGTGACAAAGAAATTGTCGATTCCATCACCGCAGTTTGCTTGCACGTAGGCGTGCTGTCGGAGGAACCCTTGTTGCCGTACATCGGCCAGGCCCTGGTGCACCACCTGGCAGCACATCGAGCGTTTGCCAACCCAAATGACTCCATCCACCGAAAGTTGCTGCAGGTAGCGGCTGAACACCTCAAGCCTGTTCCGCGATATAGGGAGCACGACCATGTCGCGCTGCCCTTTTGCCGGCGCGCGGCGCATGCCAGAGCCGCCATCAGGCGCAGGGTTGTGCCCTCGAGATCGGCCACCCGCGGTGCCTGATCCATCGCGGCGCCCCGCCAGAAACGCGCGTAGATCGGACCGATCAAAGCGGCGGGGCAGCAACCCGACAGCGCTGGTGGATGCTGGCGGCGCCAACTCCAATCGGAACATGTCGAAGCGGCCAGCCACTGTTCGCTTCGGCCTGGCGAATCCAGGGCACTGCCCCGCCATCCGAGACCGGCCACCGCCCTGGGCTGGCCAGTTGCCGCCCCTGGCCTCCAGAGCAGCCTGGCCGCTCATGCCGATATGGGGCTCGGCGGTCCCGCCCGGATTGCTGACCCACCAAACCACCAGGTGGTCTGTAGCCGATCAGCAGGCCGTCAGGGTGCGGCTTGAAGCGCTCTGGGGATCGACATTGTCGAAGAAATGAAGAGGGCAAGGGACGCCCTCTCTGCTGCAGGGCCCGCAGGATCAGCAACGGTCCAGCCAGAACCGCCAATGCCGATCCAGAGACGTCCGTGAACGGCTTTGCACCGGGCCCTACTGCCTGGTGATCGAGCACGCCTTTGCCCAGAAAACGCTCGACCTTGTCTAATTTCTCGACGGTAATGTGTTCGCCTCAGCTTGATCCGGAACACAGCTGGGTCCCCAGCCCAGTAATGCCCCACCCGGCGTTGCTCGTCAGGGTTGGACGATCGCTCCGCTTCAGCTCCGCATCGCCCGCGAAGGCCTCCTGAGGCGCCTCAACGCCCTCGAGCTTGGATCGTTCAGCGCCATGCGGCTGACATCCCAGTCCAGAAGGCCCAGACCCCTCGTTGTGCCAGAGCCACGCACAAAAGCGTTCCCACTGAGCCGGGGCTCGGAGGAATGAACTCAAGGAAAGCGTCATCCGACAAGGGTGGTTCATCGGTCTGAAGCTGAACCTATCCGTAAACGTTTCCAGGCCAAGCTCCATCTAGGCCAAGCCCCGTCCAGCAAAGTCCCAGCGCAATGGACAAAAGCGCTAAAAGACGACCACCAGGAGGCTCACCAGAGATCAACGCTAAATGATGAAGATTTCTGAAATCTCACGAGTGCGCAGCCGTCTGTCATTTCAACAAGTGGACAAAACGTTTTGTCATCCTTTTTTCCAGGCGGCACCAGGTGGCCAGCCTTGCCATGATGGCTGAATCGGCAGCAGCCGCCCCTTCCCCTTTCAGATCACCACCGTGTGCACGAAACGGTGGTGACACGACAGCAGCTCTGCCTTCTGCCCTTAGCCTGTACGGTACACGCGGCCGAACCCCCGTATTTTCAACCCCAAGAACTCCAGGAGCTTCAATGCGCTTTGGCCGTCCATGCCCCCAGCCAGAGCTGGCCCCAACTCCTCACCCGGGGCCCTCGACCAGCCTCACGCCGTTGCGGGCCCACACCTTCAGCGCCTGAGCATCGACCTGCAGCGACATCCTGAGGGAGTCGAACAGCAGGGGTCAAACCCGTGCTGGTGGCGGCTGTGCTCTTGAATGAGCGCAACTGGGGCCAAACAGGCGAAGAGATTCTGCCCATTGCCGCCAGTCGGGCCTGTTCAAGACCCCATGCCCCCGCCCAGCTCTCGTGGTGAACTGGTTCATCAGGGCCTGCTGCGGCCCCGATGCCTAGCGAGGCAGAAATGTCGCTGCCCGCGAAAAGCTGCTGGATTCCCAGAAAGCAAGGTGCCTTGCTGTGCAAGTTCGCTCGCCCTCTCCACGACCTCGCCTTGCCCCACCGACACACTTGCTGGAGCAGTGCCAGCCCGCGCGATTGCCAAGCTCTGCCACCCTGGCCTAGCCTGCAGAACGGCAAGCTCGACTATCCGGCCAGGATTCTCAACTACATGCAAGATCTCCGCCTTGCATGCCCTCATCTACACAACCTACAGGCCAACGATCTGCCGGTGTCTAGGTCTTTTTCGGGTCGGCCCAGATCCGTTCGAGCCTCAGCGAGCATCCCGAGGGCCGCGGCCTCGACTCCAAAGCAGCCCCATCAAAACTGCGGGGATCGGCCCCGCTCACCGCCGAGATCAACGTAGGCGTGGTGTGATGTGACTGGCGGAAAAGTCGAAACGGCGCCATCCCAATCGGTCAGCACACGCCGTTGCGTCGTACTGGGCAGGCGTACGCTTGTGGACGAATCGTTTGTCTTCGCCGTCGACGGGGTTTCGAGGCTGAGATCAACGGGCGAAATTTGGTTCACCGAACCGCCCACATCCGATTGTGAACAACCCACTGACCTTGAAAGCGAATTCCGCACCGAATGCCCGGCGAGGGCCTTCAAGCGCCTCCACCACCTCGCATCAAGAACCATCTGCAACGTGATACTGACCGATCCTCGTCTCGGGAATGGGGTCTGGAAGGTCTGCACGGCCGATCCATTCAAAAACAGTTCGTGCATGCACCACCAATCTGGCGGGGATCGATCGGTTGCCGAAAGCATCGCGGTCGAACGGACGCCGAAATTGGTGGCTTCTGATGCGTAGAACCGACGCATGCCTGTTTGGAGACCAAGCGAGCATCTGGGTGAAGTCGATAGGTCTCGCTGATTGGTGTGGTGCAGCGGCCGGCCCATCGGGCTGAGCCAGGGACGGTGGCTTTTCGGAGGCAGCGGCGCGGCGCGGAGAGGCGGGGCTCGACGGCCGCGCCCTCTCAAACGCCCATTTGAACGCTTTTCCAGCAACGCAGCAAGGACGGCGCTGTACCTTCCCCCGCTCCAGCGGTGAATCAACGGGCCACCCAAACCCAGGCCGCCGATCCTCCGGCCATACGCCGCAATGCCCCACATCACCAAGCCGCCCGCTGCAGGAGAACCGCTGAGCCGAGGCGATCCGCCGCGGACACAACTTCAACACGGCCAGGAGCCCCAGCCACTCGCCGGTCCGCCGCCGAAGGCCTGGGGGAGGCATTCGGGATCGGGATCAAGCGTCCACGCCTCCACTTTCGGCCCGGGGACGCACGCAGGCCTGAGCTGACGCAGCAGCCCGGCGCGCTGAATCGTCAGCTGTTGAGGCCGGCCAGCACGAGGCAGGAGGGGCAAAGGTCGTCAGGGCGCCAGCAATCGCAGGCCATCGATGGCAATCAGCTCATCACCAGTCACGACCAGGCGGCTGTGCCCAGGCCATGGCGATGCTCCGCTGCACCTTCATTCAAGCCTGCTCCTTCACAACGAAGCCCGTGATGGATGGCGCTGACACCGCCTGAATCTGAAATCCCACATCGTGGAGATAGGCGTCAAGATCAGGATCCATCCGAAAGCTTTCCGAGCCATCGCGGCAAAGGTCACGGCCAGATCTGGCGCTCGGAAGAATAGTCTGAACCAAAAGTTCTTCGCTGTAGCCCTTCCAACAGCGACACGAGGTGCGCCACAGGTCCGCAAGACTTCGGCACAGGCATACTGCGGGCGCCGCAAGGCAAGATCGAGGACCAGGGAAACCACGGCAACCTTTCAGGTAATATGCCTGATGCTGGGAATCATCGCTTGTAACGGCATCTCTTCGAATACAACTCACCCAGGCTTCCTCGCCGCTCTGGCGCAGGGTCTGGCCCGCAGGCGTCCAGGTGTCCGCCGGTAGCGGCTGAGATCGGGCGCTCAAGATCTTCAAAGAGTTTGGCGCTCGCTGCTGCGTCCCCGCCAGAGGGGCAGAACTGATCGAAATGCCGGTGACGCCCCTCGGCGAACAGAGCGTCGCACGATCGACGGGCTAAGGTCGTAAATCGATCGGCGTAAGCTGCAGCGGGCCGTCGCCTGCCCGCACATTCCCCACTGGTGGAGATACTCGTGGGCAATCAAGCTGCAGCAGGCGCCGTAGCCATCTCCGGCCTTGGCAGGGCCTTGACTGCTGAACTGCAACACCCGTGGAGCGGTCCGTGGCTCAAGCTCCGCCTGTAACCTATGCCCAGCAATGGAGAATGAAGAGGTAATCGGTGCCGCCGCACTGCTTAACACCCATCAGTCGCAGCAGGCCCTCACAGACGGCGGCCACATCCAGCAGCAGTGAACGGGAAGCGAGAGATGGAGTCCGGGCTGAAATCGGCCGGCCGTCTTCCCGAGCCTCACCCAACGGTGAGCCGCGCCGCGCACACTCGAAGGGGAGAATCCCATGGGGACCGCCTTCGATCGGGGTAGATCGATCCAGCGCTGTTCCAAAATGCTCAGCAGCCAGCTCCATCGCTGTGAACCGGCAAGGGCAACAAAGGGGGGACCAGGCTTCGGTAGCTGAAGTGTCAACCGGATGGGGCGTCCAACGGCTCTCCTTCCACCTGGAGGCCAAGGCCGCCAGGGCCAGAAAACCTGATCAGTAATCTGAATGGGCAGGTGCGCACACTGAGTCTCGGTTGGCCAGCACGGCATAAAAGGACTTCGATCGGGCCCGAGCTCTTCCATGGGCCAGCCTGCCCAGCATTGGCCGCCAACGCGCCGCGGTCACGAGGCGTTTTGGAAGCATGGGTGTGGCTCGCCAGAACCATGCTCCTGCCAGACCTCCATGGGATTCAAGTGGCGACGTAATCCCCGCAACAAATAGGAGCCTGGGAGTCCAGGCGGGCAAAGCGAAAGGAAAGGGATGGTTGGCCGCGGCGTTGAGAAGCGCAGAACGGACTCCAATGAGGGCTGGCTGACCAGCCGCAAATCCAGGGAGATCTCAACTGGCGCCAATCGTTTCAGAGTGAGGCGGGGTGAAGAGTGGCCTCATCGGCAAGTGCTCCATGGCCTCGTTCATGGCCATCCGCAGGGCATAGGCGGTGTGATCTGGCCGTATCAACTGCTGCAACGGCAGGAATCGCTCAGCCTTGCAAGATCTTCCAAACCAGCCGAGCGAACCATTCCGCTTGCCGTTTGCAGCCGAGGGGGCTGATCACGGTCCGCCAGTACCCGCAGCGCCACCGTGCAATCGCTTTCCCCTACCGGCAAAGCCGGTGATCACACCCGCCGAGAATGGGTTGAAAGCCAAGATCTTCGAGGCTGGCGGCCTAGCGGGACGCGTCGCGAATGACCGTTGGCAGCTGGAGAGGTGCGACATGATCCCGTTGCCTGCTGAGCAAACCCTAGGAGGTGGCCAACGATCCATCCAGCTGCTCATGTGCACAGCCATGGCCACAAGCTCCACATGCCGT
>Ga0163217_1013841_pt1 | contig 10859 bp, 14 predicted proteins | sample SynspAceP_FD_185933 | JGI IMG/M metagenome (GOLD analysis project Ga0163217, IMG submission 185933) | Saline lake microbial communities from Ace Lake in Antarctica - Synechococcus sp. Ace-P (PacBio error correction) | ecosystem: Environmental > Aquatic > Non-marine Saline and Alkaline > Saline ...
AACAGAAAAAAAAAAAAAAAAAAAAAGAGGAATTTTGGCCAATTTGAATTTGGGTTTTTTTTGAAAAAAAAAAGAAAACCGCTAATATACGTTGGGGACCGGCCGGCAACCCTGCTGCCGAGGTTTCGCTCCAGGCCTGTTTTACAGAAAAGCGTCAAAAGATCGGGCAGGGCCCAGGATAGAAAAATGGCGCCCTTGGCCCAGGTTTTTTGGACAGCAAGCCCCATAAACCGCCATGGGGAAGTTGCACAATTTCCCCTTGCCCCACAAAGCCCAAGCCCCAGACCGGCCTCGCCCTTTTACCCGCCCACCTGAAACAAAAAGGCCTCAAATACCCGCCGCCCGTGCTGCTGTAGGGAATACCCCTCGCCGTTATCTTCAACGCCGCATAATCATGCGCGCCTCATGATTTGGCGCCGCGCGCGCAGTCACAATCTGCCCCCGCCTTCCTCCGTGTGCCGCAGTGCAATTTACCGATTCAGGTTATCCAGCAACCCTTCGATCTGCAAACGATCCAGTTCCACGCTGGGCAAAGTTCGCCTTCCGGTTCCCTCGATAAGGATGGTGGCATATCCCCCGCTCGCCGGCCCTGACCGCTGAAACGCTGCTGGGTAATTGAGCAATCAGCGGCTCAATGAATCACAGGCGCCGGATCAAAATTTTCTGCAGGCATTCTGGGTAGCGGGAAAAAAATTCCAGCGGGTCATTGATCAGATGGACCAGGCGACGCCAATCTCCTCCGTTCGACCGTAAATCATCAACCTGATTCACGGCTGCCCGTGGTCCGCTATTGGCACCCTCCTGCAGCAACGCAAAAGGCCATATGCATACCCGCTACCGCGTGCGTAACTCGTGGGGGATGCGCGCAATACAAAACCTCCGCTGCGCAACACCGCCTCAAACGCCCGCTGTTCGGTAACCATCTCGCAAGCAACCATGACCGCGCAGACAAAATCCCCTCGTCATGGATAACCGAAGACAGGCGTAGCCCCTTGAGCATGCCCGTTTTCCGCCCGCCTGCTCGATCTGCAGATCCCTGCTCACCGTGGCTCCTGATAAATCGTCTTTCAGCAGGGTTGTTGCAAGTTGCTCGTCGAGTTCCGGCATGCCCCAGAATCTCGCCCAGATGCTGCCCCAGATGCGCTCATCACAACCTAAGCTGGCGCTGCCGCGAACGGGGTTGAATATGTGTTCCGATGCCGCGCGCAATCAAAAATCAGCAGCCCCATCATCGATACGGTCGAGTACCGGCCTGCAAAGGCGTTTCTGCTCCGCCGTGCAGCGCCGCGATGTCACTGCTACGGAACTCCTCCAGCGAGGCGGCCCATCCAAGCCGAAACGCTTCGCCAGGGTCGGACATTCGGCATCGGCGACAGGCGGCCAATACTACCGTTGAATCCGCCTTGCCGATCTGATCAGCAGCACGGGCGAGGACTCAATCGGCCGACCAAAACGCTGGGCGATGCTGTTGGCGGGTAATTCACCCGATCAGCAGCACGGCCACTGCAATCAACCCCATCAAGCCCGGCGAACCAGCCAGCCCGTCCCGGGACTCTGCTCGGCGCCTACCACCTGGCCCACATAGCGGCAATCGCACCGCACTGAGCCATTGCGCATGGCATCGACCACAGCCTGGCCAAAATTCGTCGTTGCGCAGCAACTCCCGCCGCACGGTGAAGGGCTCGCCGATCAATAAGCTGTAGGTCGCATAGGCGTAACGGATTTCATCACGGCCCTGCACGTCGCTTCGTCATCGCGCTGTTGGCCGCGGTATCCCACCAGTTGCGGAAGTGCGCATCGAGGCCGTCAGCGCTTTCGTTGATCGAGATCCTCCGCCAACAACAGCAGTGACCTGCCGGCTAAGTTCATGGCTCAGGCCCAACGATTCGCCGGATGATCTCAAATTGCGGGTCATTCGCCGTGTTCTGCGTCTGGTCAGATGCAGCACGCTGAAAGCAGGCCCAAGCAATAGCCCCCACTACCGCGACCCGTCAGCAGCGCGGCTGCTTGCTGACGAAAACAAAACGGCTGCGTAACTTCATAGGGCCCAACGGCCTTGCGCTTGCGAACAAGGTCGAGGCAATCGATACCCAGGGTCTTGGCCGCCTGGTCAAAGCCGTTTCACTATGGCCAACACCTGCGGCAAATATGGGCGCGTTTCCAGTTTGGGTCCAGGCTCAGTTCGTCCACCCATCCCGTGGCGCGCTTGCCAGGCCCGGGCCGCTGAAGCCAAAGGGTGGGTTGGAGCTGCACATGATCATCTGTGCAGATGATGCTCGAGGCCGTCAATCCGTTGCGCAGTTTCACGATATTGCCCGGCCACGAGTAATTCCAGCAAGCGCGTCATCGCCCCTCCTCACTGAAGGCACCCTGGCAGGCGTGCTGTAAGCTTTCAACAAAGCGCAGCAGAAAACGCTCGCCAGCTCGGCAATATCTTCACACGCTCGCGCCCAGACGGCGGAGCCGTCAGGGTGAATGAACTTCAAAGCGGATACAAACAGATCCTCGCGGAACCGACCCCCTCTTCAACCAGGTCTTTCAGCTGCGGTTGGTGCAGCGAGAACCGCACATCCGCCGTGCCGAGTAACGGGAATCGCCAACAGCGTTCGAACTCTTGTCCTGAAAATCGCAGCAACGCTTGGGCTGCAGCGCCAGCGGAAATCGCCGATTCATCCAGAAACACGCGTCCGCCATCCAGCCTGGCTGACGCGCCCCAGGGTATTCTCAGGCTCCGTAAAGGCGCCGCGGTGTGAACCAACAGCTCGCTCTCCATCAAGCTCGGAAGACCAGGGAGGGGCAGTTGATGGTGACAAAGGACTTCTTACCGCGCTGACTCCACTTGTGCCCCCATGCTTTTGGCCAGCTCGCCCTTACCCCGGCCCGGACTCCGCCCAGAATCAGTAGTTGCGTCGGTTGAAGCCAACCTGGCCGAGCGGTGTCGAGAATCGCCATATCGCCCGGCGATCGGGAATCCAATAAACCCCTCTGAGGCCTTGCCCACCTGGCCTTCAACGCTCGACGCGGGCCGCCAATTTGCGGGCCTTGAGCTGCTTCGCTGCGCTCATGCGCAGTTTGCTCGGGGCTTGCAGGGCTTGACCAGAAATAATCCGACGCATCCTGCTGGGATCGCCATCCCGGCGGTATCGACCGCCGAATGCGCGGTGACTATCACCACGGCCATCCAGGGCGGCCTGCACACGCATCTGCGCCAACACCCAGGCCGCTGTCTTCGCCCAGGCGCAAATCGAGAAAAGCACAGGTCGAAGACATGCTGCTGAAGCAGGCTTCTGCTGATGCCGAGTTGGCGGGTAGCACCTGATAACCCTCGTCTTCCCAGGCAGTAACGGAAGGTGCGCAAGATGGCTGACCTCGTCATCACCGGAGAAAACGTCCGCACGGTGCTCTGCAGCGTACCCCATTTTTTCTTACTCCTGACTTCAATTTCCAGATTAAGCCTCTTGAATATTCGGCACTTTGCACGGGAACCAAAACGCGATCCATGCAGCACCTGGCAATGCCCTTTGAGTGCTAGTTCAAAAATTGTACATTATTGATTTTAAAGATTTTATTTGTTTCACAATTTTTTGGCACAGGGCTTTGCGAATAGTATTGCACGACTGAGAAGCCAGTCAGTTTGGCTATAAATAACGGAGAAAATACCCATGCATAAGTTGAAAAACACCTCGCCCCTGGCCCACGCTACTGCCGGCAATTATTGCCCTGTCCCCCAATGACCGCTTTCCGCCGACAACGGCGACACCAAGTCCGTCAATTTGAGTAAGCGCGCCAGGAAGGCCTTCCGTGTCACTGCCACGCTCTGAACCGTCACTTGAACCCCTTCAAGATCGACGTGATGTAAAGCAACCGGCGTTTGGCAGTGTTGACTGGCGCCAAGGTAGAAGCGATGTGGGATTCGCGATCTGGCGAAGAAGTCGCTTTTGAACGTGTTGACGGTGTTGAAAGCGTCCGACAACCCAAACTGACTGTTGAATCAGATGCCAGAGCGCACCGAGCGCTCGATGCATCCATTCCCAGCGTTTTTGATAACGCCACTAACTACCTTGCCAGCGTGAAATGCCAAACTGCTGTGGAACAGGCACACCGAAGGCCTGGAATATCAAGGTATCCACTGCCAATGGTGTGGTAAACGCCTGGACGGTACTGCCCAGTCTGACGAGGCGAAGAAAACTGCCCGAGCGCCTGCCGCCCACACCGATGGCGTGCGTGAATGTGCAGAACAACATCACTGTAGCGGCGAAGCCACTACCGGCTGCCAAAGCTCAGAACACGCGACGACGCCGGTGAGCGATTACGGATGCATGGATCACCAGCAAGGTGAAGTCAGCTTCTGCTAGCCGGCAACCTTGGATGGTCTGGATATCAAGGTTGAGACCAAAGATTGGTCAGGTTAACGCTGAGCGGCACGTCCACACCGAGCCGAGAAAGATCCTGGCTGAAGAAGAACTGCTCGCAACATCCGTGCGTGACCGAACGTTTAACTCGTCCCCTGGGAATGTCGCCTCGCTGAACCTGAAATAAAAGAATTTCAAACACCGTTGTCAATCCCGGCGGTTGGGCTGCTGTATAACGCCCGCCAAAAAGCCGACGCGATGCACTGGAGAACGACGATGACGAACAAAACCGCAACAGCTGAATGAACTGATTGAAATCACCCGCGACGGACAGCGGCTTCTAACGAAGCACGCCCGGAAGAAGGTCAAGGATATCGTCGCAGAAATCTGTTCAGCGACATGGTGCTGGCCAAACCGAAGTGACCCAGAGCCGCTGTCGCTGAACTCGCGGGCCATCAACGAGCAGCCAGCCACGGGTGGTAAAACTTTTTGCCGGCAACATGCCGCCAGAATCTACGCAGATACCCGTGGCAATGATTTCAAGCGATGAAGATGCACCTTACATCGCCCAAGAAGAAGCCGAGAACCCGTATCCTCCATGCGTTTTGAAGAAAGCGCTGGAAGATTCCGAGGCCGAACGTACGCAACATTGCCTGGTACTGGAAATGCCCAAAGTTCGGGCTTGCCATGACCCGCAATGCGTGCACTGGAAGAAAAGCCACCGAGTAACTAAACGAGCAACGCAAGGGCGCACAGGCGCGGTTAGCCTGGAGCAGCTTGAGATGGCTGGTCCCTGACAGCCTCGCGGGGCGAAAGCCCTCAATCAAAGGAGAACTACCATGCTGAGTTGGGCCTGTTACATTCTTATTATCGCCATCATTGCTGCGGTTCCATGGGCTTTGGTGGTATGCTGCACCGCCAACAGGGGAATCGCCAGATCTTTGTTTCCTGGTCTTCCCTGGTGGCTCTTTCGTGTTTTTCGCTAGTCTGGGTCGACGACCCAAGGGTCAGTAGCAACCACCAAAAAAAACGCGCAAAACTCAAAAAATCCGCTTTCCTAAGGGAGCGGTTTTTGCGCATCTGGTACCCCAGGAAATGCTTAGCCTGCGCCAGCGCTCCGGCCAGCGAACGTAAACGTTGACCATCGCCAATAGCCTTGTCTAGTCTGACTCTGCACCAGGGCTATCGCGCATGCCAGTCAGCTCCTGCCTCGGCTTGCCGAATAGCTCGAAGTAACCAACAAGCCCTGCTCATAACGCTCGCGCCACTGCTCTACCGGCCTGGGTCGCACGCTATCAGTAGCGCTTGCAGCAATACGCACCGCTCCTGCGAGTGCTGGAAATAACGCAAACAGCCAGGTTCGGTTTCCTCCACGCCAGCCAGCACCGCTTGGCGGTAATGTCTGCTAACAGCCCATCGGCTGCGCATTCGCGGCGTCAGATGCGCGACTTGCAAACCTGCGCCCGGTCAAGGAACGACCAGTCGATACCCCAGCCGCGACGCGCCCCACTGCGTCGCTCCGCCAGTAAAGAAGATCGGAGCCACTCCCGCCAGCGAGCCAATTTAATCCATCGAGTGAAAAAGCGCGGGAAACAGATCGGCAGCTGCCACACCATACGTGCGCTGCGGCGGCCAAAACGTCGTAGCTGCCTGAGAATGTCCCGGCCGGCCGGCGCATCACATCACCCAGGGCTGCGGCGGCAAAATCAGCGGCGTGCTGGCGGCCAGGTCTGCCGGTAACGGCCGAAGGCGTGCGACCCGTGCGGTGGTGGCTGCCCAGTCCAGCACGCTGAATTGCGGTGCATGCTGCGCCTATCCCCGCCGTCAGCCTCTTGGGAATCACAGCGCGGGTCCGAATCCAGCTGAGCACGGGCGCGGCACCTGATAAAAACAGCGTAGCCGCGACCTGCTTCCAGGCGGGCGCCGACAATATCCAGCGACGCCTGCCGCAGGCTGACATTCTCTTCGCTTACCCGCAATTGCTGCTGCAGACCGCGCAGTTCGAAGTAACCTGCTGGCCACTGACCCGCCAGCCGAACTGCAAGGTCTGCTGATCTGCACCCGCGGCTTGCAGTTCGCTTCCTGGCCTTCGTTGCCCGCCGCAACCGCCCGAACAGGTTCCACTCCAACTCAAGCACGATCCCGGCTGATACAACTCCCAGGCGCGCCTGATCAGGCTGGCTACGCTCTACTTCCGCCAACCGCTGCCCGAAACGCCCGGCCCCGCTGTACACTCGCAATTGATCGCGCCTTGTGCGCGCAGCAGCGCAGCGGCCTCCTGGTAACGCGCCAGAGGCGGCCGCCAGACTCTGGTTGGTCAACAGCGACTGTCTATCACTGTTGGGCCAACAACGGGTCCTTCGAAGCCCCTGCTGCCAGAACGCAGCTCGTTATTCTTTCAGCAGCCTGTGACAGAGGCCAAGGCTGCTGGTCTGGTCGTTGACTGCGTGCTCACGGCACGGGCTGGCGCATGATAATCCGGCCCTACGGCGCAGGCGCCGAGCACGCCGCCATGCTGAATGCTGCTTGCAACCTTAACATGTGACCTCCTCCTCTTTCCTGCTTACCGGCTTTCTGCTCAGCCGTTTGGCCAGGGTTCTCAAGGCCACGAAAACACCGGGTCAACAGCAGACCGAACAGGGTGGACGCCGATCATGCCGGTAACACGGTAATCCCCATCGCATTGCCGCATCCTCTGCGCCGGCCCCCGTGGCGAACACCAGCGGGTAACACACCGGCAAATAAAGGCCACCGAGGTCCCATGAATGATCGGGCGCAGTCGCAGGCGCTGGCTTTCCAGCGCAGCGCTCACGGTGTCACGCCCATGAAGCTTTCCAGCTTCGCGGCAAACTCGACGATCAGAATCCGCGTTCTTGCACGCCAGGCCATCACACCACCCCCCCGACCTGAACGAAAATGTTGTTATCACCCCCGACCATCCACACCCCAAAGAAGCGCCGCGAGCAACACATGGGCACGATCAGGATCACGCGCCCGCGCAATCACCCCAGCTTTCATACAAGGCCGCGCACGCACCAGAAACACCAACAGCAGCGGCCAGCGGAAAGACCACCATCGCGGCATTGCCCCTGGTTTAAACCTGCTGGAAACTCAAGTCGGTCACTCCAGCGTCATCCCGGCGGGCAAATACCTCGTCGCCACCTTCCCACCGCCGCCAGCGTCTGCGCCGATGACAACATGGAGGGGTCGGACTGGCCGATCAGATTCCGCCGCGGGGGTTAATAAGCGAAATCACGGAATCCGGGCCGAAGCTTTCACGCAGCGTGACCACTGGTATTGAGCGGCACCATCTCCTGATTGGCGTTACGCGTATAAAGGTGATCGATGTCACTGGGATCCATCACCGGAACTTTCGGCATCCGCCTGGGCCATGACCCGGTAGGTACGGCCCGAACAGATTGAAAATCGTGATGTACTGCGAGCCGAAATAACAGCTGCCAGGCTGCCGAACAGAATCATCCAGCTGCAACACCCTGGCCTTGCCTGCATGCGATCCACGTCGGCATCCCAAGTTGCGGCACGTTGGCCTGATAGGAGCTGAAACGGGTAGAACAAATGCCGGGCGTTTCCGCTCAGGCCAGAGCATAATCAGTTGTCCAGTTGCAGCTCACCGTAACTCCGCGCCGCGGCGATCCCCTGGATTACAGCGAATAACCCGAGCCTGCGCCCAAGGCCGAAACACACGGTGGTTGGCACAGAAGGTAATCCGCAAAACCTTCCATTGAATTCCACCCAACTGCGCGTTCAGATCATCCGCTATGCGCTTGGGCGGTACGGTCCCGCCGGCAAAGTCATCAAAAACATGAACACGGTGCCCACTCGGGTATTGGTTGCCTTTGCCAACGCAATTGAAAGCCGATAACGCCAGGCAATCAGAAGACGCCTTCGTATTCATTGCCACGCTCAACGACCCGACGAGCCACGGCCCTCGGTACGGGTCGCAGCGATGCCACTTCGGGCAGGCGATCACTAACCGATCAGGTAAAGCCTTGTCCTGAATCGGAATAAAGCCGCCGGGTACTTGGGTGAACATCAAGCGCAGTACGACCAAGTTCAGCACCACATACAGCCAAAACACCAGCCCCCGCCGACTGTCAAGCTACGCCCTAAACAAGCCGCTTCGTAACGCTGAGCAATTGGCGCAAAGGAAGAAGCGGTTGAACGGGCAGGAAGATCCAGCGAACAGCCGGTTTGATGATCCCGCGCCAGCCGATGCCCGGTGGCGCATCCGTGGGCTGAGCAGGGCGGGCCGCCAGTGCTGGCGACAGGGTCAGTAGTGATGGCGAAAATCACCGTAGGATGGGCAATGGTCCATCGCGAACCTGGCGATAGAACTGCCCCGTGATGCCATCCAGAAACGCCATGGGCCCCAAAGACCGCGCAGAGCACCAGACTGATCGCGACAATCCGGCCCACTGACTTCGCGCAATTGCTGATGCCCGCCGCCAGCGGTGCCAGGCCGGCTTCAATATTACGGCTCGACGTTCTCTGACGCACCAAAACGATGGCGTTCATCGACCACAATAGCCGATGGCCAGCACCATCGCGAACAACGTCAGCGTATTGATGGAAAGCCCAATCATCAACAAGCACCGCAAAAGGTGCCGACGATAGATACCGGCACCGCAGCAGCGGATCAGGGAGCGCGCCAGGTCTGCCAAGAAACAGGATCAACCACCAATACTACCAGCGCGACAGCTTCAAGCGGTAATGATCACCGGCCTTGTCGAGGTGCTGAAAACACCGTCCGGGTCCGTAGGCAATCCCCAACTCAGGGCCCCTCCGGGAACTCTTCCTGCAAAGTTTCGGCCCATCTTCTCGCGCACCGCCGCCGACACAATCCAGCCGAGTTGGAGCCCGGCGCCTGGAAGATCGCAGTGCCCACTGCCTGCTGCCCGTTGAGCAGGGCGCGCCAAAGGGAATCCTGCGAACGCGGCACTCGATCCCGCCACGTCCTTGGAGCAAGGTGAACTTCGCCCTGCTCGCCGGTCTTGAGCACGATGTTGCCGAATTCCCTCTACCGTTTCCAGCGCCCTTGCAATTGATCGAAATCAAGCAAATGTCCCCGAGCCGCCTGCAATCGGCGGGCGCGCCGATCCTGGGCGGCCCGACACCTTGGATATTCTGCCGCCGTACCGCCGCACTGATATCAACCCGCCGTCACGCCCGAGGGACGCGGCCTTCTCGGGTTTGATCCACAGCCGCATGGCAATAGTCGCCAGCGCCGAACAGGCCGGCTTCACCCACGCCGGGATCGCCGCACAGCTCATCGCGAATATGCAGTACGCATAGTTGCGGATAATAAGGTCGCATCCAGGGCTGTCCATCGGTGAGGTCAGATGCACGCCATCAATCAGGTTGGGCGACTGCTTCTGGTAAGTCACCTCGAGCTGGCGCACACCTCGGGCTAGGCGTTGGCCGGGCCCTGAGATACGCGGTTCTGCACCTGTACTACCTGGGCCTGATCAGGATCAAGTGCCCAGGGCAAAAGGTCAGCAGTCAGCGCCAGGCTGCCGTCGCTGCCGGCGACCGATTTATGTAGATCATGTTCTCGACACCGTTGATGCTTCCTCCAGCGGCGTCGCAACCGGTCTCGGACACTGGTTCTTCGGGTTGGCGCCGGGGTAGCTGGCGCTGACCAACACGCTGGCGGCATCCACTTCAGGGTATTCGCTGACCGGCAGCAGCGGGATGCTGATCAAGGCCGACAACGATAGATGATGATCGACAACCACCGAGGCAAAGAATCGGCCTGTCTACGAGAAACGCGGAAAAATTCACGGCAACAGCCTCCCGGAACAGCGCCCGGTGGGCTCGTCCCGTATCATTCAATTAAAAGGAAAAGGAGCGCCGTTAACCTCAGCGAGCCGTCGAAATAACGCATACCCGGGCAAGGGTGCGCCGCATTCCACCAGCCTGCGGCACCACGTCGATAACCGGGAAGGCAAAATTTTCTGGCAAACCGCAGCTGAACCACCGACGCGATCAACCGGCACCAGGCCATCGGTTTATCACCTGCAGGCCGTCTACCCGGCGACCGGTTTCAACGAATGCGCCGCTCGCCCTGTTGGCCTCATCGAGCAACTACACATAACGGCGGTCCTGGTCGGTCAAATACCCGCTTTCTGATCAACCAGCAAGGCGGCCGCTGGCCGAGGCGACGGGCATTTCCACCCGGGCGAACTGACCGGGGCCGCAACGCTCCATCCGGATTGGCTACCTGAGCCGGGTATTGCAGCGTACGCGGTGCGGCCAGTTGTACTGGTTGTCGCAAAGTCCAATTGGCCCCCTGAACGGAAAGTCCTGACCAACCCCGCCAAACCGACACGCCAACGTGCCAACCGTCGACCCATTGGGGGTTGTCCTGCACGGTCTGTTGGTCGCTCTCGAAATAAACATAGAGCGGGGTCCGACCTGACACCAGGGTCGAGAGCAATGTGCTATCCGCCGTGGCCCAGATTGCCCCAGGTTTACTGCGCGCGGCCA
>Ga0163217_1043819_pt1 | contig 10859 bp, 8 predicted proteins | sample SynspAceP_FD_185933 | JGI IMG/M metagenome (GOLD analysis project Ga0163217, IMG submission 185933) | Saline lake microbial communities from Ace Lake in Antarctica - Synechococcus sp. Ace-P (PacBio error correction) | ecosystem: Environmental > Aquatic > Non-marine Saline and Alkaline > Saline ...
CCCTTTTCTTTTGGGGTGAATCAGACGGAATTGTTGATGAAGAGGAGCGGTTGCCTCCGATTATTAAGATTAGAAATTACAATTTCAAAGTGTCAAACTGAAAAGGCTTATCGAATGCTCAGATTGATTTTGGAAATACTTCACCTACAATCGTTTCAAGGTTAAGTAATTGTGTACTTATTTTTTAATATTCTTAAAGTATGGTAACATTTGGGCTCCTATTTTAACAAATAAAAGTTAAATAAGTATAGTTTAGCGGTATTTATTTTTTTTTAAGCGACTTAAATAGAATTGAATTCATTTTTTGATAATTCTGATTTTAAATCCTGGAAGTTTTGTGGTGATAGTTTTTTGGTAAAATTAATACAAAATAAACTATTGAAAACATTACAGAGAAATGACTGCTACAAAACATTTGGCAATGGATTGCACAGATTGCCTGTTGTTTAGCCATAATTTTTCGTTTGCCCAGGAGGCCTCGATAGCGGAAAGTGAAGGATACACAATAGTCTGCGGGGGCAACTGGTCTTGGTGAAGGATTAAATCGTGGAAACGATGACAGAAGTGGATCGAACCTACACTATTTTCGCGGCGACCTAATGAGGTGTTTTGGGTTTTTTTCCCTTTGTCGGTTTTGAAAACTTCGAACGCACAGGTTTGGAAATCAAACGATCATAAATGTGGCTTGAACCGAGGAATGCTTCTTTCTACGGTAGTGGTAATGCAACTCGGAGTCGAAGCGTGAGACCAGCCTTTGGGATACGCCTTTCAGGCTGTTTGAATGGAAGTAGATTTACCTGAGGCTCGAGAGACAAATGTCATCATTCGCTAAGGTGGCCGACGTGCTGGGGTTCAAATCACAATGGGTCCCAGTGGAATCCGGAGGATATACCCGGTGACTATCGAGGGGAATCCTTCTTTGAGATATCAAATGCAATCAACCGCATTTGTAGTGGGATGGGGTGCCGATTTTCAAATAATGTGGTAGGGTTTAGGATCAGGAAACCAAGAAGTCGATTACGGTAATTCGCTGGAGAAATCAACCCTGATGATATCGCAATCGATGCAAGTTTCTGAAAGATCAGCAGACTGCGCATTGTATGGATCAAGAGCTGCCAATGGAGCCAATTTTGATTACTGACTAGAAATCTGGAAAAAACAGACTGGGATTAGGAGTGGGTCCACAACTGCAAACCGACTTTTGATACGCACTGTTCTTCCTCAGTGGCAAAATACCTACGGTCGGGTAACATGGTCAATTCTCATTTGTAATGGTGCTGGATTGGTATCGCTGATGGCCGTGGACGAAAAGCTGGGTCAGACTCAGATGCTGGACCTTATGATTCCCACAATTTGATTCTCCTAGATCAGTTTCGGGGGTTTTTTTTCGAGGGCGAGAATTTGAATGCTCCTACGGAAGCACATCAAGGCTACTCCTTGGTTTTCAGCCTAATAATATCATATTTTTTTCAAGACGGGCGTCACTCTTAATTAACAGTGGTGGTTATTTTCAGGTGGAAATGAAAGTCTAATTAATTAGACTTTCCTATACTAATTTGGATAGAAAGGAATCGTTTCCGAATAAGCAAGGTTGAAGCGAAAATCGATCTCGGTACACGGGGCAACTAAGTCACGGATAAGTTGACCGTTTACTCTTTCGTTTAATATTTCAAGCGAACAAATAGCGGTAACCGACCAATTTCAGCTACGGTACAGAAAATCCTAATGTAACCTCTGTGATTTGGGTATGGAACAAATCAATACGGCGAATCTTCGAGATTAATCTGGATGGCCAGGTTTGGAAGGAGTGGCAAAGGCGTTTATTACAACTACAAACTACCACGATAAATCCGTATTTCAATGTTTTTGAAAATACTAAAGAAAGAAAAGGATCGGAATTTTTTGGAATATATTCTTTGAATTACAGTTCACTTACAAAGTTGAGCTTGATCTCGGATGGACTGATCTTACAATGAATTCGTGAACCGAAAGCGTGCTTCAGACTCAGGTTTATCCAAAGGGAATTACAGAGAGGGATGATATTTCTTTTAATGAGCAAAACTCGTCATTTCTTTTGACCTATTCTGAAAACAATAGCCAGTTTTGGTCTTATTCATCGCTCTTGGAGGTAACTCTATGGTGCAGGAAAATAGATATGTGGAAACTGTAGCTCCTCAATTGTTGATTCCTGGGATTTCTAAACTTTCACGAATACTGGCTGTAAAATCATTCAAGTCACTCAATTTACTTCAGAGAAGCGAATCAAACTCCTTTTAATGGAATTTGGTCAGATAGGCTAACAAAAACATCTTTCCTTGAAATGTCTACTGGTCGGAATGACTGGTAAGTACCCTACTCTGAGCAAACACAATAGCTATTTTCTATCCTTCTGCTACGCTTAGTGCAGTATTCAGATATTGATCACACTGCATCTTGTCATCTCATTTATGAAAGTTCGTGCAGCTCTATGCTGAAGTAGAAATGACACAAATCATATATAGTCTTTCCAATGTGTATAATTCTCAGTAGCATGGGGACCGATCCAAGCGAAGATCAGATCCAGTAGCTTTGTCAAATGCAGATCTAAGCGAGCGGACGGAGCAAATTCGAAATTGGAACAGATTCAGGTTCAATAAAGGTAGGCTCGGACTGGATTTCATTCATTTCGACAATAGGACTAGAAAACAATTAATTCCGCATATTGAGTTTTTGGATATCGCCTACGGCTACGGCTTCTCGAATATAATGCGGGTGAGTTCAAAATCAAGGAATGAAAATTGTATTGAATGCCAGCCGATCCAGAATAGGAATGGAATTCATTGGGAATACTTCATCGCGGAATTTTAACCGAGAACTCGTGGAAAAAGGTACTTGAATTGGACGGAAGGGCTAGATGGCTAACCTTTACTGATCCGTAATGGTTGCAATCATCCAAGCAAGAGTAGGAGAGCGAATGGGGAAAATATCTACGGAGTTGGTTTTGAGGAGTGGAGGATCAAACTCAGAATTTTCTTTGGGCAGATCGTCCATAATTCCTACAGGTACATCCGTTCGCGATCCTGAAGCTAAATTCAAGAAATTAAACAATCGGATTGGAGTGCTGGGCTTTGCAAAATATACTTTATCCTATCAAGGCATTTCCTTGGAATTCTTATTTGATTTCCGAAACGGTGGAATCGTCGTTCCCGTACCAAAAATGGAAGTACTTCAGGACAGTTTGGCAGAAACAGTCTGGACGTGAAAACGGCTTTGATTTGAGTGGTGGGAGGAACGGTATTGTTAGGCCCAGGTGGGTGGTGAAAAGCTTCCGAGGATTCTTATAGCCAATATCAGTTTAACATCACTTCCGGTAACTGGCACATATAGATATTATGGAGCGTAACATGTTCGAAGGCAGCAAAATACGTGCGACTGTTCTTGATGAAATTAGAGGGAGTGAACGATTGGGTAACAATCCTAAAACTGCTTTGGAATTATGCCTATTCAGGATGTGCGCATTTCTCTTGTCGGTAGAATCTGGCCCTTATTGGCCGAGAATCCTATTGACCAGAGACTTTATCTAATGTCAGGAGGGCAATCTTCACCTGGAATTGAAAATATGGCATTCGCCCTTCTAGCAGTAAGCATTGGTTTAATGTAAATGTAATTTTGATCGTGTTTTAAAAAACTAATTGCTAAAAGAAGACAAATGACTTCATAGAAAATATATAGTAGGGATTACTTAGGCCGTTTTTGCGCTTAGCATTCCTGTGACAAAATTCGAGAAATCAAATATGAATTCCCAATAGTCCGGAAGTAGTTTCTTCTGATTGCTTCTGCCAAATGTGTGCAAGACGACGAATGAATCGCGGAAATGCTTGGGGCATTGGTTAATGTAGTGATGCAGTACTCGCAAATCCGTTACAAGCGCAGATTGTAACTGGGACCGGAAGGAGTCCATATAATTATTTTTTTATACTCAGTACTAAGTGGACTTGAATAATGTGATCGAGATCTCAGGTGAGCCAGCAAATAACTTACGTGGGAATAGCCAAAGTCTGAAGGTCATTTTACTCCTTCATGTCGATGCTTTTGGAGATGTTTTAACCTTTCACGCCGAGGCTAATAAGGCAAAAGATGGGGTGAATTATCCAGTGTTGATTTACTCAAGAAGCTATTTATGCTGGGGATTTTGAAGATTTGATCTGAGCAATGCGCTTTTAGGAACCACTGCTGAGCAAGTGAAAGGCGATATTTCTTTGGGATTGGGGAAATATTTATGGAGATGGAAATAGTTTGCGATTCGCTTCGGCTTCGTGTATTGTTGAGTACTGTCTGTAGACAAGATCGTCTTCATGCGATGCAAGCGATCTTTCCAATTCTATGTCAGAATCCAATTTTTCACCGGAAATGACGATCAAGCGGTTTGGACATATTTAGGGATGTGCTATCAGCATTCGCTTTATACGACTAGATCGGGTCATTTGATGAGTTATACAGATTGAGTGGAAGAACATGGAAATAAGACCTCAAAATGCTCAATGATCCTCGTTTGTACGCCTCGCACGGACTAATGATTCAGGCTCCGGGGGGTAGTAGGTAGTTCCACGATTATATAGGAGTGCCAAACGGCCTTGCAGATGAAGAAGCTTCAATATTCTCGTCCAGGTGACCGCTTTTAGGAGGATCAAGATCATAATTCTCGAAATCGGATTGCTATGGTCTTGATAGCATGCACTTCTTTGGCCATCAACTGGTTATCAAGGCTACCCTTGATGAGCTACGCAGATTACGTTTTTTTTATGCAGAGGCTTCGAGAGGTGGTTATTTTCCTATGGTAGCTGAGACTTTATAAAATGGGGATTAAGGCTTTATGAGTTACTACAAGAGACGCTAGAACGGTTTATCTTCCTCAATCGCTGAAAAACATGATTGTTTCTGAATTCTTATATTCACACAAGCTGAGGTTAGCTTATACAGGAGACTTCAACTCAGAAAAACTTGAAAAAATCGGAACTCAGAGTGGCTTTCACTTTTCTTCACAGGTTTGGAAAGGCTGGTATGATTGGAGAAGAACGGTGCTATCACGGATATGAAACTGGACCTGCCTTGCTTTTATAATACAGTACGTGAGATACATGTATCCATCCAGTATTTCAGGCTTGACGGAGAGAATTAGCAAACCAAAGTGATAAAAGACAAGGTCAGCATGCGATTTCCTACCGAGTTTGGTGGGCGTGGAAATGGACTTAAGAAATGCTGAATCAATAGAAATCTAAAACTGTTTATAGCTTAAATATGGGATGAACGTCCTTTTAGTTAGATCTGAAAATTTGTGAATGGGTTTTGGAATAAGAGGTAGCGAAATTCAAAAGCTGATGTTCGAACCAGAGCGAAATTTCTAAAGCCTATAATCAGAAGTCTGAAATGATTAAAAAGCTAAAGTTTGAACTCTGAAACAACAAAGTCGAAAACCGTAACTTGAAAAATAATTTAATTGCTTCCTTATTGGAGGCGTTTTTTAAAATTTTTTGAACACTATGAAAAAAGTATCTCTGCTCTTTTTGGTCCTTGCAGATTCTCTTGGATCCGCTCAAGCTAAGAATACAAAATGAACTATCGATTGATCAAGCTTTGATGGCATACCTGGCAGGAAGCTAATTCAAGGGCGAGACTCCTGAATGGTCAATGACACGGGGATGATCGAACCCCATCTCTCTTTTTGGCGAATTATTAGGTCACACAGCGCGATAAACGAAGAGAAATGTTATTGTCCTTTTTTCTGGAATAAACATTGCCAGAAGGTCAGCTCTATGGTATCGTGGCTTATGGCACTTGTAGACAATGCAGATAAAATGTGGTTTTCCTACCGGGTACAATGAAAGTGCTTACCGTGATTTGCGATGATAACTGCGAATTACAGAGCAATGATAAGATCAACAACATACAAACGTCCTTTTTAGAAACCTTAACTCGGATGCTGATTACCAAGGCAGTCTGGCTTTTCGGTTCTTGGGATGTGTTTTCCGTAACATTTAAGTGCCTGAGCGTAGCGGGATTATCTTGTACATGCTGGCTTGCAAAAGCTATGGTCGAACTTGACGCGAAAAAGGAGAACTGATCAATCCGTATGCAGGATGAGATCGAGCCCTTGGGGGTGGTTGTACGATTGGATCTTTTACCCATTCATTTGCGCTGAAGCTTGAACAAGAAACCAAAAGTTGTTGTTTATCTCTTATGGCGAAAGGATGATGGGCATACATAAATACGATCAATACTATGGTCAGCCAAGCAACATGATGCTTACATAAAAGAATCTGGGAATACTCCAGTTCCGATCACAATATATCAAGGACAAACTAAGATGATCATTACTGTTGATCACGCTGCGGGCGTAAACTAAACTTCTTGGAAGGTCATGGTTCGACATTCCTGAAGTGGTCAAATCTGGATGATGGGCAAATGGGACCAGATACGAGTACGCCTGCCTCTGGAGAAATGAAAATAATGGACATGGATCTGCATGGGTCGCTCCTCGGAGATTTTTCAACTTTTGGGACTGGAAGTATCTCGGATGACCAAGAGCTTGGGCGGTGATTAAGGAGATGATTAAGTGAACAATAGACTATTGGCTGATAATCCGAATTAAATAAAAATTGTGATTATAGCAAGTTCCTGGTAAGTAAAGATACATTTCTAAATTAAATTGGTTCTAACCCTGAATTTAATGAATGAGCAGTTTGGCTTTTAGAATTATCTTATATCCGAATAATGTAGGATATCTTATTTTACTAAAGTTTTCATTATACGGCGAAGATTCAACGTTTGAGCACTTCAATCCATTTTTCTATTTAGGTTTATCCTTGTCCTTTTTTGGCGGCCAAAAGTAACCCCAGCGCACGCGCGGGCATGGAGGCAAAAACCCTGCGCCTCGGTCCTTTTCTTCCGCTGGAGCATTTTATCATTGATTTGAGATAGGAGACAGCGGAATTTTGTGCTAGCCTTACCCACCTAAAAATGGACTGGATTCCCTGTACCCTCGGGAGCTAAGTAATTTTCTTGAACGGCATTAAAAGAGCGAAAACCAAAAATCCGCGTCTCAGCGATCGGATGCTATCTCTTACTCCAGAGATTCTTCGCCATCAAATACATCAAGTGTCGTTTTCCATTAAAATTTCGTGGTAGTACCAATTAATTGATGCGAAGAGTACAATTGGAGCAGGCAGAATGACGGGTGGATACAAGTACTGGTAATAGCTAGTGGTTTTTATCATAGATTAAGTCATTTTGGTCTTAGTGGTGAAATTTGGGATATCACCACTTTAATAACAAAAATGCTTCTCCATACTTGGTGAAGCATTTTCATATCTGCCTATTTTTAAAGAAGAGAAAAAAAGGCAATTTTTGGAAATAAGATGTTCTAGAATCAGAGCTCTTCTACTGCAACAAACACTATACAATCGGGGTTATATATCAGTCGTACATCATTAAAATAAAAAGAAAAATTGAGTTTCCTAAATGCGAATGGAGGAGTTGCCATTGCAAATTATGTGATTAGCCCAAGTATTCTTTCAACAGTATATTCCAGCGGAACAGAGTCGATAATCTGGAAAATAATGTTTTGTCACTTTTAATTGGTTCTATGTTTTTTAGACAACAAACTATTGGGTGTTAAAAAATTTTCGTTTCACACTAAATTTTGAAGAAGTAAATCTAAGATTCTATGTGCAAAACTGACTTGAGATAATAACTTGAGAACGGGTTGTTCGTTGTTTATTAAAGGAAATCGTGCCTAAACCTGCGTTAACTCTCATCGCAATACAATCTATTACGAAAACTATGAAACTTGCCAATGCGACATAAGTGGGAAGAGAATGCGACATAGAACTGTAGATTCATGGAAAAAGAATAAGGAATGGCAACCTTTTAAGGATTGTAGCAGCTTTACAAGCTTCAGAATAATAAACAACAGTGAAACTGAATTTATTACTGAGCATTAATTGGGGATATGCAAAAGTGGATAACTTCAGTAAACCATGAATATGAAGTTACACACCCAAAATGGAACGTATGAGGTAGAAAGCGCTGAAATAAGAAGTAACTTTGACCTTGGTTACGGAAGAACGATTTTGAGTTCTTGATAAATAAACGGATTTCCAGTAATGCTTGCGGAGGTCGAAATAACGCGTCTGAAGGATAAGAATACGATAAAAAGGTAACGTAATAAGATAGCAGTTTAGTTCCCAAAATTGGGGTTTTGTGATCAAATAAAGCTTTGTAGTAATCCATCATCCGAAAATTATCGGCATCAATACTTTTTGGCGAATATCCTTTAGTCAAATCAGGTGTTTTTTGAAAAGCTTGAACAGTGAGAATAAATAGCCAGGCTCCAAATTTAACTGATAAAAGGGAGTTTATACTTAATTGATATGGGTGAATTTAGCTTTTTTAACATTTGGACTTCTAATCAAATTAAAAATGTAATGTCCTTATATCTGGAGCTGGGCAGTGATTAATGGAGATGATTATGTGAAAATGGGCTAATTAGATTGGTCGGGAAATTTGGTTTTAAAAGGTTTCGATTGAGCACCTCCCATTCGGAAGAAAGCATGAGATGGATTTGGTTTGATGAGAAAGAGGCTTTGAAATAATTATTTGACAAAATAGTTCTTAAATAGGAATTTTAAACATAGAATTTTAAATATTTTTGAAAAATATCCGCCTCCACTCTTGTATAATTGTAAAACGTTTCGATGATATAGCGTGAAAAAGTAAAAATGTATGAAGGCTAAAATCTTCGAAACTATTTTATCCCCTTCTTCGATCGGTAATAAGTCAGAGGAATTATATCATAAAAATGAAGACAGTAAAGATTGGCTAGCTATTTTGCTTTATTTTTTAAATTAGGCAAGTTAATAACCCTATCCATAGGCAAAAGGCTTTGTAAATAATTGGATTGGATAATAGTGGGTTTTAATGTCATTTCTAAACATCAAGTAGAAAATGCCTGATATGAATATATTAATTCTTTCGGTTCGCATATTTTTTGTTTTCACAATAATATTCAATTCCAATTGGAGTTGATCCTTTTGTTTGATGTTCATCAGCTGTAACTAAGTTTACCGCAGGGTTTTCAATTTAAAAAATGAAATTGCTTTTCCAGTTTCTGATTATAATCCAATAATCGTCGGCGTCACAGAGAAGTTGTATTTTCCCTTGTGCCGCCTTAAGGTTTCAAGAAAATTAAATCTCCCGTTTTTCTGCCGTATAAAAATCTTGATCCTTTGGTTCGTTTTGAAAAGTTGATTTTTATCGGGATTTTTTGAGCAAATGAATCGCATATTTCTTATTGTACGATCTGTGCTTCCATCTCATCGCCGTTATAATTCTCAAAATCAAAAGTCTGTTTTTTGGTTAATAAGCTATCCGACATTGAAATGTAATTCTTCATGCTGAATAGGTTTTGGAACGCAAATGGAAACAATGGAAAAAAACTTTTCTGATTACGTGGGGCTATCTTCGTTCATTTTTCACGAACTACTTTGCAGGGGTTTCAAAATGCCAACAATTGGCAGGAATATCCTTGGTGACCACATTCCAACACATAATTGTGTTGGCGCCATGTGATGTTATCACTTCAAACAGCTCCGGACCGATTAAGCAACTTCACAATGACGATCATTCAAAGAAATATTGCTTCGGATTAATCGGTTAAATTTCCATTTATTGTGATGGGCCGATTTTGCGCCCACGCCTTAAGGAACCACAAATCTTTTGATCTGAGGCGCTAAATGATACTCCGGGGTTTAATTTAAATCTCCATTTGGAAATCCTGGGAAGAAGATACCAATGTAATGCACTAGGGTGAATAGTTGAGTATATCTTGATTACTGACATGCATATAGTTCAGAAATCATCGAAAAATCGCCAATTATTGCCGGGCCTGTGCTCCAAAGAATAGCTCATATCTCAGGCGGGCACATTCCGTTCTTGATTTGAATGGGATTGATTTTCAACGGCATAATGGCTTTATTCGAAATCTTTATTTGGTAAAATATATTGGGTTCTGGCCATTGATTTGGACAGATCAAAGATCGCCCGCACATCTTTGAAATACAACAAGCTTTCTCCTCATTTTTGATTGTACAAGCCTAAATTCAGTTCTTGTGATAGTTTCGGAATGATGAGCTAGCTGATGCCCTCGAAGTAATAATTTTTATTGGTTTAATTTCCTCTTTTGTGATAACAAATGTTGTTTCAACACACGACTCCATATACATGGCTATCGAAGCGCCATTAACTGCGAGTTGATTTTGAACCAAGACTCTGCAAACTAAATGAAATGAAATCAGTAGGAATTATCCGTACTGCGGTCTATTTGTTGGCGAAATTAGCTTGCATTCCCCGCAATATTTCCAAATAATAGTTCCAATAGAATGGACTTTATAATTTTCTTTTTTAATGAGATATGATCCATAATTGATCAATAGCCCAAGCCCAAACTTCCAACTCTGGGACTAACGCCATGCTCTTTTTCATTTTTTATTGGCAGACCTAAAATCGTATAGGGGAATTAGTAGAAGTGATCACGGAGAATTCAAGGAAGAAAAAGTGTACAGCGAACACAATAAATCAGGCTGGATTCGATCACTCGATCTTTTCTCTAATTCAGGAAAATTTCTTCCTGAACTGCTTCCGCAAATGATCAGTCAGGACAATTGCTTCGAAACCTCAAAATTTCCTGATAAATAACTTCACTGTGGTTGGAAAACCGTCAGTTCACGGAGATGGAGATGGCAAAGTATTCTATTGTAGGCTTCATGCGTTGTTCTATATCTCCGCTGGACTGATCGGACATGTGGAGTTTCTGATTTGGTGGG